>BNJU01004029.1_pt1 | contig 87146 bp, 91 predicted proteins | sample 8539281 | NCBI WGS metagenome assembly BNJU01 (sample SAMD00202456, study PRJDB9452) | human saliva metagenome | isolation source: human saliva | place: Japan
TCGCAACTTCGCGCAGGAATACGTACCGTCTTTCTTCACTCAGCTCTTTTGTAAAATTTTCACTGGATCTTTAATGAGAACTTCCATTTCTGAGACGAGATCTCCTCACGTTTTCAGCGAAAGCCTTTTCAAAGGGTCAAGCTGATAAAAATCGCCATAAAAGCCTATCCGCACGTGGATCTTCATCCACGGAAACAAGTAGCAATTTGATAATATTTATCAATTCCATAACCGTAAACAGCTGCTTAAACTGTTGTGGAGCTTGCGGTAGAGCATAAATTTTCCAGGGTGAGACATGACTTGGAATTAAATCACGCTTGCACCTTCTGGGCTAGAATTTGCGAAATTGGCGTGCTAACTTCAATAAAATTCAGTACGGTTCTCCATAAATTTTCGAATTTCACGATAAAATTCGGCACGGCGACGCAACATCGCATTTTCGCGGCGCAAATCTACGATATTTTAATCGCAATTCTTCGTTCGATTTTTGACCATTATCTGAAACCGTAATTGTAAATGGCGCGACCATGATTTAAAATTTCCAGATTTTCAACAATCTAGTTCAACTTCACCGAGTTGATATTTGGATTTTTCAAATTTTCTGCGCGCTCTTTACCACCAGTTGCTGAAGTACATTCATCACGGCATTTTTCAGCTAATTCAAAACTCTCTGCAAAATCTGGCGAAATCACAAGCTGGGGTAATCCAGAATGATCACGTAAATCGTCGAAAATCAACCCCACCGTGGTCTCGTCGAGAATTCGCAACCTTTTACAGTAATTTTTCACCAATTTTATCAATCCGAATTTTTCGCTAATATCACTGCTTCTAATTCTTTGGAATTAACTCTTTATATTTTACCACATTTTTCCTATGCAAATAAAATCTACTAAATTAACGATTCCAGCCAAATCACCATTTTGCCAAGTAAAATTGCACCATTTTTCACCTTTTGAAAGTATCCGAAAAGCCACTAAGGAAACAGCATAAATTAGTTTGTCGATGAAAATTCTTTAAACGCCATTACTTTGTTTTGAGCTTTCGAATCGCTTGAATCAATTTTAGTAATATCTTCCGAGAAAATTACACCCTTAACTATTTTTCTTCCTGCGTTCATAGCACCGAAAATCTTTAGCTTAGTTTATAAAGGTTTCATCAACTAACTAATTGTTAACAAATCATTATCGTATTGGATGTGCTATTTTTCACCAGAAACCCCAACTTCTGTGCTGCTGGTTCAGCTTTTCAATCCATTTTGTTCGCTCAGTTAGAATTCGCTTATGATTAGCATTTAAAAAGTTCTTCTTTTGAGACACGACCACAGTTTGTTTTATTCGCCATCTTCGAAAGCCTATTTTGTGTTTTATATTTTGAGCGAAATAGATTCCATTTGCAATTGGGACCAATTTTACGATTAATCTGGCTTGAGAATTCTGATTCAAAAATACCACTTTTTAAAATTCCTTCGAAAGTAGAAAAACAACAAAACAAATAACTATCGACTTGCAAAAATCAAAAACTTTCGAAAGGTGGAAGTGCTGAAACAATCATGATTGTGCAGCCAAAATCGGCATTATAATTATAAACTGGTACAAACTTCTTTTGTTGAGCATCAGCTCGTTTGTCCTGGGAATAATTCTGCGCTTTGAGACTCAAATTCAGAAAATTCAATTTCTTTTCTTTCAAAGATAATAAAGCATTAAGAATTGAGCATTATGCCTCTAACTAACATATTTTGTTTGTCCACGCATGCATTTTGGCTAAAACATTTTTATGTTAAAATAGTAATAGTTAGTAGTGAGAGAAATGTCTACTAAATATAAGGCATCTTTCATATAAAGATTTACATAACCGATAATAAATTACAATAATTTTACAGTTTTTGGTTGTTCTCGGGTGGAATGATCTGACTGTCAAACCTTCAGTGATTTGAGCAATATTGATGGCCTACAGAAGAGAGTTTCTTCAAGTATTCAGGCGATATTTCTGAGCATGTTTATCATAAAACAACTCTGAAAGTAGCTTTTGGTTGAATATGGTGATTTTCATGCCCAGGACAGACTGTCAGCCAGCCGACAATCAATCGCAGAAGAATATAAAGATAAGGTTAATGTAATATTTCAAACTTCCCCATTAGTCGTGCAATTCACGCGTGCTGCAGCGAGCGTTGCTGAGCAACGAGCAGGCTTAGGAAAATATTGGGAAATGCACGATTTGCTGTACGACAAGCAAGATGAATGGACAGCTTCAACTGCTGAGCGAGCAGATGGGTATCTTCGACGAATACGCTAAGGGAGTTAAAATCAGAAATATCGACCAATTCAAAAAGATATTGAGAGTGATAAAAGTGAAGGCGAAAAGTCAGTTGTTAAGCTGTTGGTTCCAAAAGCAAAAGTAACTGCACCTTTGTTCAAAGCTTAAAGGAAAAGATTTGTCTTCTGATATTTGGGGCGATGATGCAAAATTAAAATCGGCCTTGGGCAGAGCAATTAAGAACAAAATAATCATAATAAAATCTCACTCGGTAGAAAGTAGAGATTTTCTTTAATCACTGTTGTTCAATGTAGCGTTGCCATTCCAGCAGGGCACCACATCCACCGCAATTATTTTCTTCCTTTCGGAAGGAGGAAAATTGATTTTGATAGGCATGTGTTCTTCCTTTTGTTCATGCAGCTCACGCGCTCGACCGAGTTCCTTTGTTTAATAAATTTTACACGTTTTTGCGCGAGCCTATGAACTATTCTATCACAACAAAGTGTCAAGAAAACACGCTATTTTATGGCTCCTCCCAAAATAACCTTAGCGCCCCATGCTTATATAATACATCATTTTATACTACAAGCGCAATACTTTTATTATTTTTATGGTTTTCGAGATCACCAAAGAGATAGCTTCAACTTCTTTTGAAATGTGTGTGTGCACCATTCGTTAACTGGCTCGAGGCTCCTGGTAAAAGCTTGAGTTCCATAGTCATCTACAGCAACAATTGCACCACTTTCGAGATTATTCCAGACTAAAGTGCAGCGGATCTAAGGTGAATCATAATAATCTCCATCCAAGCAAAGCTAATCCAAGGAATGTGTGTGTCAGTGTGATTAAACCAACCTTTTGTAATTTTTGGCATTTTTAATATTTGGTTACTAAATTTGAAATTAATTGCTTTTTTTGCTAACACACAACTCACCTTTTTTTAAAAACTACTAAGATTAATATCTTTCAATTTTCTGTGAGCTTCAAACGAATCGTAAAGCAAAGTGTTTAGAGCTTCCCCATTTTTCAGGTTTTGCCAAAAACACGCCTAGTTATTACCAACATAACAGCCGGGCTCTACAACATCTCCAAAAAATGTGGTCTTTTCTAACTCACGCAAATTACTTTAATCTCACGTTCATCAACGATCACTCAACTTCGCATGGTTAAATTGTACTACACGAACGCTGATTGTGCTGTAATATGTAAAGTTTCATCTTCGCTTGCAGGAATAAACTCACCCAAAGCCTCAACTCCGTTTGAATTAGCTACTCCGTAAAGATTTAAATTACTTCCGCAAACAGCATATTTTTTGTGCTAGAATCGTAACTCCAACTTTACATTTATTTAGTTTGGTTATCAGTTTTACCCTTTTTTTAATGAAAGACAAACTACGTTTTACGAAATTGTTATGACACTAGGGGCTGATTTGATTTTTGTTATTCGAAATATTTCGGTGGGCAACTAACGTTAGCAAAAAATCTAGAAGCTTCACGACAAAACCTACTGCAAAAACTACAGCTACCAATTGCTAGCAACTACCAAAATTGAGTTAATTTTCGATGAAAAAGATTCCTTTGATATTTCGAAATCTGTTTCATTTTATTTAGAATCCCATCACAACCAATTACAATAAAGGTACAATTAAAGAGACAAAACCAGCATTAATGGAGCAGTTCTCTTAACCCGGTTTTATAAAGGAACGCCTGCAGGCGCTAAACCAGCCATTAATGATGCACAATTGGGGAGCGATCGCCATTAAGAGGTCGAAGCAGTTGCGAATCGCTTAACAGCAATCTCTTTGAACCAGCCAAATCTGCAACAGGAGCAATAATCGGCATTGTAGCTTTCTGCTAAACGAAAGATGATGGAATAATAAATGACATTGGAATATAAAGATATAATAAAACACCAAATATCTGGAACTTTCGAAGCTCTTTCACCCCAATAGACAATCGTGTCTTGAATTCCATAGCTTGCATCAAAACGCCAATCGCTGCAGCAACTGCAATAATTGACAACACTTAATAAATCGGCTGACCAGCAAGGAAAGTGTTTGTTTACGAAACATTATCTTTTTCGTTCTTCATAATAAAATTTTGATCATGACGTTGAAATCCCAAGAATAATGTAATTTCGTTAAATACCAAGAACCAAATGGGGCATGTTCAATCCAAAATTCCACCAACAATAAGCCAAAGTTGCAAACCATTTGATCCTTTAAAGAATGGCCCATGCAAATCTTTCAAGGAACAAGTGACAAACGTACAAGGAAGAATCGGCCCAAAAATTCCCATAACAATTTCGCTCAAGTGTAAATTCTGGCACTTTTGAAGCATCAATCGCTTTAACTGCTGGTTTTCCTTTAGAATCTTCAGCATATTCACCAGCTTCTTTAGCAGCATATCGCATGTAAAAGATATTGAAGCAGCCCAGAATGCAACTGGGAGTATAAGCCGGGCAGCCATTTCGATAATTCTGCCAGCATTTGCGGCAATAATAGTTGAGGGTGGTTGCGTTGAAGCTAAAACGCTTGAACCAGCGCCAGGGAGCAATTGCCATTACGGCAGTGAATTATAGCCAGCAGCAATCATAATTGGCACGATTAATGCATAGAATGCCACCGCTTCTTGCGTACATAAGTAGTTCCACCAATCAAAAAAGTGTCATTAAAGACTAGATAATCACTTCTCACGCTTTCATCTTTGAGCAAGCCACCAATTGCCGAAAATCAAGTGCCGGTTTTCATCACAACGCCCAAGAACCCACCAAGGATCGGGATGAATACGATTACATCAAGTTTTAACCGCCATTTCATAAGTAGAACGAAAAATATCCCAAAATCCTTGCTTTAGATTAATGTAATATCTTTTTCTTCTTCAACTTTTAAATCAGCACGCATTTTATGTACTTCACTGCGTCGAAATTGAAATTTCGTTTTTGGATTTTAACTTCTTCAACAACTTTCAAGCGTTTTCAGTCTGCGAATAACTGTTGGATTTGTTTTCCGTCTTCAATCGTTCTAACGACCATGGTATGAACCAAGTTAAGCCAACCATTGCAATAATAATGAATAAAACACTAAAGCGGCAGCGGTTCAGCTTACTGGCTTTTCCGAAACAACTTTTAGCTGCTTTGAAGCGGTTTATCTGCATCTTTTTCACCTTGGCTACTCATTAAAAGTTAAAGCCATAACCGCTGGTATGTGCATGCAGTTTCAACTTCGTCGAATACAATTGAGCGTTTGAGTTAAAGACTTCATCAATGCTTCCATTTCTTTCAATCCTATTTTCAATTTCTTTCAATTTTGTGTTAAATCATGGAAGGCTGGCAAACAGTGCATAAACTTCACATTTGCTTCCGGTCGTGCATGAAGAAAGCGCCGCATTGCCGAAGTCCGTCGTTGATGGATCTCGTTCTTCGATTTATCTTCTTCTCCATTGACACCAAACATCGAGTCTAGAGTTGAAAATCTGCACCGTAGCGGCACCATATGGGTCGTCCTAGTAGTTGTAATTTTTGCACCAGTTTCATCGAGCAATTTCGCTACTGCAATCCAGCAGGGTCTGGATAAGAAGATTATTTGGGGCATGCAATTGCAAAATCAACGCGCCCATTTTGCTGAGCTTAATCTATCATTAAAGCATGTTTTATATTGTTTCTGCCACGCTGCAAAGACTCAATTTAGCACCTTTTAGATATCCAAGATGTTCTTCATTTACTGTCGCAAATCTGAAATTTGAGTTGGTGACATATATCGAGTCAACCATTTCCAAACAGGCACACCAGCATATTTCTGCAAGTTCTTTCAACAGTCGAATGATCGAATCATACCGCGCATTCAATTCCATCGAAATAGGCGACCACTAATTGCTGTATCTTTAATTGATTCTTTTGCCCACTTGTTGGGCCTGTCACCTGCTCATTTGGGTGAATTCCCGTCTCGAGCCGCCACGGTAAAAGTGCGGTCTCGAGTTCGGGTTGAAGTTTTCTCGGCAGCCAAACGGTACTGCTTGCTCGTGGATTTCTGCAATTCAGTCTCGCTTTAAACGTGCTCAGGTCGCTGCGAAACATCGCGCGGTAAGCAATGTTCTTCTGGTGTAAAATCTGAAAGTGTTAGAAAATTTCGTTTTCAATTGTCATGCCACGGCTACATCTCCTCTCTCCAAATGGGGCATTGACATGCTTTAGCGTGGGCCTCCAGCTGGCCACGACCCGGGTTCAGCTGCCCTGAATTTTCGCTGCTTCCGACGCCGGCTTCACGCAAAGCTCTGTTGGTTACGTGGTTTCGCTCGCAAGTCACGACTACACCACCGGGCGCGCTAGAGTGTTTGAGCCGTCGTCTCATCACGTTCGCGAGCCGCCGCAGTTGGATCACCATCACCACGATGAATCACGTTACATGCGAAGATCGAACTTCTTCTAGAGTTTCTTTCAAATTTGTTTCGATGAGTAATTTTTGGCCGTCCTGGAATACCAGAATCTTCCAAAATATAGCGATGTAATTCACCATCTTTGTCTACAAAATTTCTGCGAGTGTCTGTAATTTATCATAATCAATCATTGTGAAAACGAGTATCGACGCTATAAACTGCGCTATGTGAAATTTCGACTTTGAATTGCTAAAATTTATTAAAATTCGAGCACTCAAAACACTCGAAGCACCTGATCGGTGCTTCAGTGAGTTGTTCGTTGTGAAACACCAATTGCCATCACATTCTTAGGAAAGAACGAGCTCATCACCACCTTCCAGTAGCCGAATTTACGAGAAGGATCGTGCCGCAAACCGGAACTTCACCACCTGGAGTTTTGCGGCAAATCGTGGGTGATGCGCATAATGATATTCCTAAACAAACTCTCACGTCGGCGAGCTGGATATCGCATTTTGGCTAGTGCTATGCCATTTCCAAACTGCGGCTGCTGTCTGAGCAGCGGAATTTGGCATTGGGTGGACATGGATGGTCGCTCTTGAAATAATAACTCAAATGATTTTCATCTTCACCAGTTTTAATTTCGTCTTTTTAACACCCGCCAGAATTTCTTTTCGAACAAGCTCGAGTAGCGTCACCAAATTCTCCTAATCTTGCATCAAAGCGTGCGTTACATGTCGTCTGCTTGCTTTGAAGCTCGCACAAATCAGAAAGTAAATCGCCACCACTTTCGTCATTATAAGCGATTCTCGTTGCTAGTCGAGTCGAGATAAAGAGACGCAACTCCATGCTTCGAAGAGTTTCGGCAGCCATCATGCCCAGCTTGCGCAACCTCCAAACATGGAACATCGTCACGTATACAGCTGTTCCAAATTAACTGGTCAACCCTTCGAGTTCTTCCTGGTCTATGTAAAATTACGGCTTTTGAGTTTTCCGATTTCACTATTAACCTGAATCGGTCAACCCTATTCTCTCCCTTTATTTTATGTTTATGCTTGACCTACCATAAAGATTATCTTTTTATCAAACGAGTTTAACCTTATTGACTTTTTATTAGAAAAATTATATCATATAGCATCTCAGTATCTGTGAGGTGAAAATAGGAAAATTAGAGCGCAAGATTCTAAAACGAATAGCGTCGGATGAGACATTTCAGAAGATCTGTCATATCAGCCGAGGCTACTCTTCACTGCAGTCAAGATTTTTAAAATTATGTTTGCCAAATGTAACTATTCGCGCAAAACAAAGTTCAAGCCAAAAGTATAATTTTCAGAGAATTGCTGCAAACTTAAAAACCATCGAGGTAATCTTTCGCACATGAGACGGAGATTTCTAGTGTGTACATTCATGTTTTCGCGAAAATGGGCAATACGGCAAAACCAATAACTGTCATAGATAAAAAGCTCTGCAGGGTTTTATCTTTAATCTGTTTTCATAGATGAATGCTTTTGGGGCAGATGCGAGCTTTTGAATTTTTCATCTAGCGGTAATTGATTTATCGGAAGATCATTTGCGGATGGCAAAATAATATCTGCTTTCATCAAAGCTTTCTTAATCTCCCGCCCGAAAATTAGCAACATTCCATTGTTTCAGCCACCTTCCTAAAGCACTTAATTTCCATCGAGAAATCCAGAATTTATTCATCGCACGAAGACAATTTGGTCGATAATATCTTTTTCAATCTCGGATCTTCAAGCACGAATGCAACATTATTTATCACTTCTTCCAAAACATCAATATCCGTATCATAAGATACGCCAAACTTAAATTAACATTAGCATATTTAAAAGAAAGATTTGTCACCGCCTCGCTTCACCATTTCGAGGTATGAACCTTTTCCATCACCATCCTGAACCTAGGTAAATCTGCAAAGAGATTAACCTGCAGAAATTGGCCTAGCAAACCATAATTTCAATTCGTATCCCAACTCGATATTGATTTTCGCCAACGATAAAAAATCCTGCAAGACTGTCGCGTTGTCGTTTGACACCACGACCAACCACGACGCAATTAACAGCACCGTCATCGAGACGCAACATTAACACCAGGCGAGCTAAGAAAAGTTCATCGCCGCAGTCATCCAAAATAACAATATCAAATTTGTAGTTTTGCAATTTTTCGAAATTGTTTCATTTTCTTTTAAACGTTCTTCGACGCTTTATAGTTTTCTACGAACACTAAAAGCGAAATCGATAATTTCTATGCGATAAAAACACTGCAAAACTGCAATACGAATAATTGTGAATTGGTTCAGAACCAGTCATAATCTAAAAATCCCTGTTATAAATTTTTCTGAAACTTAAAAACATCCATCACTAATTATTATTAAAAACATAAACACTTTTATTTTCAATATTTAATAGCAAAGTTAGAATTGCATCATCAATTTTTCTACGCTTGTTGTCGATTATTTTCGGCTAGTCTCTTCTTTAACTAAAAATCACGAATATCTCATCGCCGAAAGTTCTGAAATCTGTTTCTTAATCGAAATCTGAAACGAGCTTCACTACCATCAGATTTAGTTATTTTTCCCATCGAAACTAAATTATCGATATGCTTTTGCTACTGTTGCTAACAGATTTATAGCCCATACTACGAGCAATCACGATATGTCGACTATAACCAGACTTTTCAATAAAAACCTCATAAAAGTTCAATAGTTCAACTTGTTTTTAGTCAACTTAATTCACATTATCTTCACCTAACAAACGATGAACAATATCTGAACCTTCTCTCATTTTGATAATTCTGATGGTACTTTTCAGCTTTGTTGACATTTAGATCGTGCTTTTAATTGTTGCATGTTTTCGAATCTTTTTACATAGTAAACTAGTTTAGCATAGTCTCGCTTTTGGTGCAGAATCAATATTTGAATATTGAAAGCCTTCTTTTTCAAGACTTTTGTCCGTCTTGAGCCGCTAGTCCCGGAATAATTCGTACCATTTAAAATTGTAATTTTAGCGTTTTTCTTTTAATAATCTTCACCAATTGTATTTTTGAAATATAAGCTTGAATTGGCTTATAATCTATGTTCCAGCTAGCGAAATAACAGCTAACATGAGTAATTACCCCAGTCGGAAAATAATCTGCAGACGATCCGTTTTCATTAGGCGGCAGGGCAAAGAAGTTATAGCCCACCATTAAAAGTCTTGAGCAATTCGCAGTTTCTAGTTCATCTCCACTAAACGGTGAGTAGATATTTTCGCCTAGAGATGAAAAGCGAGTGAAAGCAGTTATTGTTGGTTTTTGTTCGTTTATCTTAGAAAGCTGCTTTTAAAATCTTCGCTGATTTCCGCTCGCGGTCAAAATTACTTCCCTCAAACCAATTCCGCCCTCTGAACCTCGAGCTCATGAAAACGCCAATGCCGTTTCTCCATCCATATGATGAGTTTCACCACTCTTTAGTGAAGTTACTCAGTAGCTACATCATAAACCTCGGTTCGAGCCATCATAAGCTTTCACTCTCATCAATTCCGCCAACAGAATTAATAGCATCAATGAGAACTTTCCAATTACCATGAACAACATATTATGAATATTCGTAAACCTAGGATCTCTTTGCTAGCTGTAGCATCTTGACTTCTGACCTTCTCTGATCTTCGCTTGAGCCACTATTTTAGCATCTTAATAGCCACAGCCATAGGTTTCATTTTCGTTTTCCGGCAAGTTGCTCAAAGCGAGCTTTCGACGTAGTATGTTTAACCCAAAGGTCTCGTGGTAACGAGATGGTGTAAATCTTCTTAGTTTCGACGGTAGAATACGACCATCAGTACACGAATCGGTTAAGTTCTCGCCATCCCAACCTTTTGGCGAAGTTCCACAGCAAAGATTTGTACGACCATTAGAGATCAGCCTTCAACTTCTTTTCGCCAAAAACCGCACCAAAACATTACCGTTCGTTAATTTATACAAATCTTGTGCTGCTCTGTACGCACAAATATCCGCCAAGAATACTAAAATCAATCAAGATAATAGCGATTCGTCCAAAATTCGACGTCGCTTTAAATTGCTCTGTGAAAAGAGCTTTCATACCTCTCACGCTTCAGATTCTCGGAAGGTTTTCGAATAGTTTTCGTTGTTTTCGAAGCTATTCGTTCTTTTCGTTCATTTTCCTGAACTTCTTCAATTCAGTAAATTTTGTAAGCAGTCAGTATCTGGCGATTCAGTTTTCTTCTCGTAGCTGTATGCTCAATTTCCGTTATTCTTGGTTGAGCCTGAGTATTTCGAAATCTGGTTTTGCTAATTTATCATAACCAAGTTATCACGCGACTTAAAGAATCGTACCCGCCGCCTTGGTGTGAACCCACTGCTGATTGCCGATCGCAGCTCTCTGTCGAGTGCAGCTAAATGAGGCCGCTAAATCAAACAAATATGTAGTGCATGTTGGTAGTCCTGAAAAAGAAAAACCATTGAACCCATTGCATGTGTTAAACTGCCCACATACACTTCTCTTCTCCTAGATTTTAGAAAAATTCGAGATGGTTAACAACAACTAAACCAAAAACACCCAATTCTAATAAAATCGATAAAAGATCGTTCTGAACAATTTCGCAGACTTGTTAGCTATCTGTGTGTAGAATTTAAAATCGCTCGTTCCTAGAAAGTCCTCTCAGCGCAACTCCAAAGAACAAAACAGGGTCGCAGCCAAGCTTTCTATTGCTAAATCCGACATTTCTCGTGCGTTCATTGGTTGATTTTTCAACATAACCATCAAACATTGCCTTTTATGGGTTTTCTATAGCTTTTTCTATTGGTCTCTTTTCGAATTTAAGCCATACTACTCAATTTCTGTCTGCTAATTTCTTGATTAGTACTTTTCACTGGTAATGTAATCCCAAAGCTTTATTTGCTGTTTTGCTGAAATCGAATCATAAAAACCATCGCTCACTCGTGGGTTTAGCTCGGTAAAGGCTGGTGACTCATTCCGTCTAGCAAACTGAAACTAATAGACAGGATAAGTAAAATTTTCGTAAAGTACTGTGTTTTGCTTTTGGTTTGACGAAAATCGAAACTGAAATCGCTAATCAAAAGTGCAAAATGGCCCACATGTGAAAGTAGCAAGAGATAGGAAAAAGCATAATCCAAACTATTATCTTTGTTTGTAGATTTTTATTAGAAAATTCTACTTATTAAAATTAAAATTGGCGTGAAAAGCATACTTGCAAAAATTGTGGTTCAATTGCAAAGCAACGTCATGCCTAGAAATCACGTGCAGTATCATCATGCAGCAAAGCACCCCAATCCGACCAAGTCTGCATAAACAACCTGAATTATTGCAAAGATTGACATTAGAAAAGCACTAGTACAGTATAAAACTTCAAACAATTTTTATTTTTCGAAAACTGCAAAAATCGCTTACAAAAATCCTGGCCACAAAACTAGCTCAAACGCCAGAAACTAAAACCTCAGTGATTTTATGACCTTAAAAATCGTTATTCACAAAATACCAGTCACTGAAAACTGCGTTATTTTTAAAAAGAGATTTTGCGTAAAAATATTTTAATACTGCAGTGCTAAGTACAGAATAAATTGAGCGATTTAGAAAATTCGTAAATTTGACGCCTGCCGCCTGCTAAAATTAAAATTTGGGTCAATGGAAAACCAAACCATAAAGTAGCGCATAATCAACTACAACTGAAGTTTTAAAATTTTCACTAAATCCTTTCCTAATTTCTTTCGAAATTTTTCTGGTGCATCTTTTCGAAAAACTTTATGCTTTTCTGAGCTTTTATAGCATCATTTAATTTTCGAATTTTTAATGGCGTGCAAGATTGAATTAACTGATTAGCTCATCCAAAAATAAACGCAGCTCATCTCGAGTGTCTCTTGCGAACCACCTTTGTTAAATGCTAAAATTGGAGTTCCAGTAGCAAGAGCTTCGCATTGGCGCAATTCCAAAAGGTTCCCAAACTCGGATAAAACCTTTTGCTTCATAACAATGCCTGACCACTGTGGGCTATTATGCTCTTTGAACAAACTCAATATTTTGTGAAGGTTTTGCAGGTTTTTCAGCTTTCTGATACTCGTCTACGCCACCAGCTAAAACCAACCTTTACCATTTGGTAGCAGCTTTAACTGCATAAATCAGTGTTTTTCCAATTAACTTGGCGAGAAGTTGGCAGCAATATAATAATTTTCTCTGTCTTGAACTTAAATTTACTCTAATACAATTGACCAGTTGATTCTCTTTTATAATGCTGAAATCTCGTTTTAGAATAGTTGAATTTGCAATCATCTGGTTTTGAGCCAAGTTTGAAATCGTCGAAGTGGTTAACCAATAATTTAACATAAAATCGCTTTTACATTCAAACTCAATACCAAACCCAGGATGATATAATCACTATACAGTCAGTCAATATTGAATTGGAGGACCTTGTAGGTAACTAATATGAAGCTGATTGATTGAGGTTCAAACCTCTTTACTTTCAGCGCAGCAAACTGATAATAACATCAAAATCTTTTAGTGCTGAAATTTTCGAAAATATAAATTCAGCCAAACTCGTTGCATTTTGCGTGCACTCTTGCCGGAAAATATTTAACAGCCAACGCGTTGACATCACTGAAAGCAATCAACTTCTTTTTCTGAATATTGCGATATGAAAATTGGTGCTTCAGGAAAATCTCTGAAACCGTAGCAACGGCACTCGAGCATCACCGCTGAGCATTGAGCCAGTCTGTCACAATCGCAACTTTCTTGCCATTTTAACCATTTTGGATTTGCACGTATTTTGCCCCTCTTCGATTACACTCTAGCCCAGCAGTTTTGAAATAAAATTTGAAGTTATCAAAACGTTGACTCTAATTTTGAACACAGTAGTCATCCAGCCTGGCAGCAGTTCTTCAGAAAATGTCATCGCCACCTGAAACCCGCAAGGTCGCAATCCGAAAGTGACGACCGGCTACCCGCCAGCATGTATCTAGTCGATTTGTTGTACGTGAGTTCAGCCCTGGGACCAGCAGGTGAAATGTCGCCACGGTCAACATTTAAAAGCTGCGGCAGTTCATCAACAGAAGTTGCACGGACGATTTTTCCACTTTGTACTCTTGGGTCGTTATCAAGCTGATCTCCATTTTGTACGATATTCTTTAGAAAGTCCAGCTTTCGTATTTTTCGAAAGCCTGTTCAGGAGTTAAGCCGTCAAACTCAGCCTTTTGGTGAGCTATGAATGCTCAGCGTTATCCGACTCTGAGCGTGCTAGGCAGTGAATCCTGCCTAAAGAAAATTGGACCCTTGAGGATTGGTAATCTTCATGATGATCGTCAGCACCACATTATTGGTGAGCAAGAATTAAAACCAAAGATCGCCAAAGTTGTATCCGTCAAACGCCTTCCATATTCGACCCATTCCAAATAATTTTGTAATTTTACACATCAATAATTGGAGTTCCTTAATAACTCGATTTGTGTGAATCTTCGAGAGGCCTCATCTTGCAGGCACTTTAAACCATGACACTCGAAGATGATTTTCTCAATCGCATAATTATAAACATTCTTTACTCCTAAGTGCGTACAGTTTGAATTGAAGACATATCAGGATCTAGTTTTAGCTGCATCTTTAAAACTCAGTAAAATTGCCGGAACAACAGCCGATCGTTGGTAGAAACTGACTTTTCGAAACCATTCCAATCACATCGCAATTCAAAATCATTTATTATCGTGAAAATTAGCAGGCTAATTCTGTTGAACGAGAGTTCCGAACCAATAGTAAAACTGGCCAAAACCGCTTCCGAATCAAAGCACGGCGAATAAAACGCACTATTTCACGACCAGCATCATCATGGAAACTACTCGAACAAAGAAAACTGCGTACTGATATTCGAACTGGACTTTCATCACCAGTTGATTCTAAGAGAATCGTGCCGCAATACTCACTGGCTGAAACATCAGCTCACCGTACTCAAAATTTTGGCCGATATAATTACCGAACGGTCATAAAGGCCAAAGAAATAATTAATGGCCAGTCAGTGGCAGGAAGAGAAACCGCCAAATAGCCAAAATTCCAGATATTTGGTGCAAAAATATTGCACGCGCGAATCAAAGATGCGTTCGTGCAAAAGTAAAGGCAAACATAAACGAGATCTAACAACTTTATAATGTATCAGATAATACTAAATTTGACTTTAAATGATGTATTTATCTCATTACGGCCATTATACATCTCCATATGAAAATTTGAAACCAAACATGCAGCGCCTACTATAAAAATAGTGAAATAACCCATAAAACATATGTCTTGCCCTACTTATCAAACTAAACCTGATATGTAAACTCACTAAAAGAGTGATAGTGAAAGCTTCACATGATGAGTATTTAAACTTATTAGCTGATTTAAAACGAAAATTGTAAATAAAGTAAGAATAGCTCTGTTACAATACTAGAAATAAAACACTCAACAGCCTAAATTTATCACCGTTCCAAGATAGAAAACGCCCTAAATTTGTACCGTATTACCTCGGCTAAAACTGTATGGAAATTATTTCTGCCTAGAACCTCTCCCCATACTCGAGATGTTCCGTCGTTAAAGAAATTCGAAATCTTTAAAATAGCAAACTAAAGCCATCCAAAAGGAGAAAATTATTTGTCAAACTATCAACAAATATATTTAAACTGCTACTCTCGCGCTCTCTTGCACCTTTAGCGGCAGTATCATCAGCGTATCTCGGGCAATATGATCGGTAGTATTACGATTCATTCATGTGGTGGAAGCCCTCGCATGAGATCCTTATACCAACTAGTGCAAAAATCCAGTTCTTTTCGCGTGTTGACTCACTGGGAAGGCTCGGCAAAACCGTTAGCAGATACAAATTCGAGCATTTAGTACAGGAAGAAACAGCTCAAAGTGCTAGTAAACAACCAAAAGATTTTAGTGACGATTGTTTTGACATTTTAACCTTATTTATGAAAAATAACGAAGATAGTAATGTGATATCATCACAATATTAAAGTTGTGGAGCTTATAGCATACCCTAAGCAAGCATCCCTAATAATACTAGTTAAGATTTTTAGTATGTATTGCATTGCATGCAATTCTAGTAAGTAAAAGAATAAACTAATTGAGGAAGCAACAAAAACAGACCAACAGTATCCGTATAAAATACCGTAGAGAATATGGAGAAAAAGTTTATTATAGCAATAATAAAGGATAATAGAAATCTAGATTGCTAAATCTAACGCGATAGCATAGCCACTATAAATAATAGTAAGAAAGAAAGAATTAGTATAGCTATTTGTAGAAAATTAGAAGCATATCTTTTATCAATACACAAAATTAGCTATACGATATAGTATTACTGGGCCACAAAATAAAGCGATGTGATGTATTATTATCATATCTCAACAAATAATTATACCCAAGCTTTATCATCTCGGATTGTCAGTGTTACCAGTTTTATATATAATTATTAGCTATGGTTTTGTATAGCTTCCAGCATCGCCAAAGAGTGCTGTATTGACGCAGTGAAAAGCGGTTGTATTTGAGAGATTGAGGCAATAAAAATAAATGAGTATAAGCAGAGTTTTCTTAGCTGAATTTTTAGATACACACCGTTACAACAAACTAAAATAAAATCCATACTACGCTATAGCTGTTACTTATAAGAAATTACATATACACCGAACATATTTTTCGAAAAGACCGGTAATATGCCAAATATTGTTGATAAGAGAAAATAATCTTAATGCCTTTAATTGCATGTCATCATCTATAACACGCTAATCCAATATTCAATTTCAACGCAACTTTGTATGCTATAATGGTATATATGAAAAATATGATGAGACCAAATTATCTATAGTAGTAGTAGCCCACAACGAAGGATTTGTATCTATGTAAAACAATATTATCTATGAGAAAATCGATAGAACCATGGATTGCAGAAATAAGCTATGAAATAATTATAAAGTCTGAATAATCCAGATAATGAAACTATAAGAGTTAAGCTAAACTTTTGAGTAGAGAAAAACAAATTAAAAATATATCGAATCTCATCTGAAACCCTGCAGATAATAGAAATTCGCACTCGAAAGCAAAAGGATCAATATGTTGCGCTTATAGATGGCGATGATCTCAGTAGTCTAAGAATTGGTTTAAAAATGGATTAGCAAGATTTAAAAGAAAACGAAAATTCATTTATTAGACCTCAAATACATGCAATGTCATATGGCAGACGCGAATTCCTCTGGTCGATGTGGCAAAGATGCGAAATTCTACAGATATAGACTCTATGCATAGATGTCATGTGGAATCCTTGACATTAACTCATTAGCCTAAAACAGAATTATTAAGAGATGCGCGCCATCTCAAACAAAAAGGAGGTTTTTGGTTGAGGATTATCTATCTATTTAACTGCGATATTATTTCTAAAATATACCTACTACTTATTGTACCTGAAACTACTTTCTGCTATCGCCGTTTCGACCCAACGCGGTATCAACCCAACATAAAATACAATTCCCGAGACTATCTCGATCCGTTGGAGGCATTTGGCATAATAGCCAATCGGAAATGCCAACACGCACTTTCCAGGCAAATTCGAGGATTAATATTATATTATCGAGCATCATACGATAGCTGCATCGCAGAATATAAGAGCTATATGTCGCCAAAGTAGCATCAAGAACTCTGAGCAGCTATGAAAAGCTCCCCGCCTTCTTTGTGAAGCACTGGAGAGATTACCATATGAAAATCAACTCTGCTCTACAAAAGAGATATCACAAGTAGAATTTCATCCATTAACTTTTAACCCACTAGACAATGAGTGTGAATCATATATAAAAAGCTATGCGAACAGATGTCTGGAAACAATATGAGATTGTCTATTCTTAGCTTTTCAGCTATGAGCGGAAGCGGAACGAGAAAAATTAATCTCTAGCTCATATTAGAGCATTAAAAGAGTTTCACCAAATGGAATATAGGAGATATTATCGACTACGCCATTCAACAAGCCAACTATGGATCAGTAACTTTAGATGTGGATCTCATTGATTTCGGAAGATTAACGATGGGAGATTACGATATAATATGGTCGCGTCTCCTAATTCAAAGCATTAAAATCTGCATTTAATAAATGATGAGTACTGCATAGATGGCTATCAGGCACAAGTCAGTAATCAAAGATATTAAATTAAGATATTATATCTTTGTCATGCGCGAATTTACTAGGCCAAAAGATAATACTCATTCGTGAATCCTCAATTAGTAGAAGTATGGGATATAGTTAATTTTAGTTTTCACAGATAACCAGCGGTACATGATCACGTTTCCTTGGAAAATGACATTCGAAAATTCCCAAGTTTAGAGTCCACTATCAACCACAAAACTATAGAAGAAGATAACAATTGAATAATATAGAATATGGTCAAAATTAAAATTCTATGGGCTAGCAGAATAGCACTCAAAAAGACCAGATATCTACATATCTAAAGAGCTCTAAAGATTTCGAAATAGATGCATACGGGGTCATTGAGTAAAGAGACAATATAGCAAAATTATTTTTAAAGACTTCGCATTAACTATATGGGAGGATTTCAAAAGGTATAAATTCTATAGAAACAAGTAACTACGATATGTATTTATACACTTCTCAAACAGATGGAGTTCAAACATATTGTTAAGTAAGCATCCAGGAATACCAATAGTGTCCAGCAACATTGGTGAATTAGTGAGTTTATAAACTGATAAAGAGAGTGAGTTATTAGTAGATATGGAAGGTATGATGATATGTAAAAGCTATAGAATTCCTAAAAATAACTCTAAACATGCAGAAAATTTATGGCAAATTTACAGTTAAAACACAACATTCATGGAAAGCTTTATAGATAAGATCTCTGAGGATATATAATTAAATATATGAGCAATAATCTGAAATATTTAATAGCGAGTTTTATAGTACCCGTATTTAATACGGGTACTAATATAGAAAAATATTGTTAATTCAATACTTAAAGTGAACAACAATGGATAATATATTAGAAATTAGGTTGTTGATGACGGATCCGGATGACCAAGAAAACGCTAGATTCTCTATATATATCAAGCTAATGATGTATCAGTAATAAGACAAAATTCTGCCTAGCGCATCTAGAAATATTGAATATCTAACGCATTTGGAGAATGGATTGGATTTGTAGATTCAGACGATATTATAGATTCCGAACATCTTTTTAAAACACCATAAAAACAATAAAAATGAATAGTTATAAAAATCGAGATGCTTTGTTTTGGGTGGAACATATATATATGATCAAAATAATAAAAGTACTTATAGACACATTAATTTGAAAACAATCATAACAGGTAAAAACGATATAGTACAAAAACACATGAAATTTAAGTTTAGATGGACGAATGTATAATCTATGGAATAGACTTTTATAGAAAAATATAATCCATAATAATAATATTAGAATTAGATGAAAAACCTTAGATTTGGAGAGGATTCAATATTCAACCTGAATTTTTATTAAAATCTAATGGGATTGATATACCAGATGTAGCACCTTATTGCACGCATATATCTAATAGCGAAACAAGTATAGAAAATACACTACAAAAGCTAACACTGAATATAGAATAAAAATGCAAGAGAGTTAGATAAATTTTCGAAAATAGCAAATCAGCACGATAACCCTTATGTTCAACTTGTTAAAGCTAGGTGACTAATATCTTTCAAATGTCATCTATTCAATATCCAGCTGAAGCAAGAAGGGTATAAAAATCTTTTAAATAATGTAAAGCGTATTGTTGACAATAGAATACTAGTACCAAAATTTATTAAAAACAGCAGAGATTGGGATAATAAAATATATACTTTCACTTATAGCAACTTTATTACAAATGCCCTATTAGCATTTCTTTGGCTATTATTGTTGTTTATTAAAAATATTAAATCACATATGAAATTAGATGAAAAAGTATTTACACACTGAAAAATAAGCTATAATAATTTTATTTTAATACCTACTTAAACTCAAGTAATGGTATTGCTTTAAAACTCTCTATTCCTATTCAATAATATTTCTTTACTAAACCATAATCGTTGTCGGTTTTAGTAGTTAAATATTTAAATCTAAAATCGCCGCCATCAAAAGTATTAGCAATAGCTTTAGAATGATCTTATCGTACAGAACTGCAAAATCACCCTAAAAGTCGGTAGAATTAAAAGTTTTCTAGAAATCCTAATATTAAATACTGAATTATCTGAAGAAACCTTTTACATGACCACTATCATATACTCTACCACCTCTACCTTCATCTTGAAGAGTATAAGCAATATATAACTGCATCACCGCCATACGAATAGTTCTATCAGCCTCAAAAATATTCACCATGATGAATAATTGGTTTATTCCAACAATTTTAATTGAGGAAAATTACAATCAGTAGTAGAATTATGAATATTGCGAATTAAGGTGTCTAGGTTGGAAGCTATATATTTCAGCAACTTTATCAACATCACGAGATTCACTTATCATACCATCTGCGACAAAATAGCATTATTACAATATTTTTAGCATCTGCCATTGAATGTGTAACTAAGATAACAGTTTTATTTTATCTTTCTTAATATTTTCAGAAAAATCATTGCATTTACGCTGAAAGGCTTCATCACCAACTGCTAAAACTTCATCCAACACTAAAATATCACCTTGAGCTTTAATTGCAATAGAAAAAGCCAAAACGAACTTGCATTCCGCCAGAGTATCTTTAGTTTTTGATCCATGAATTCTTCAAGCTCAGCAAATTCCACAATTTCATTATACATTGCAGAAATTTCTTCTTCGAAAAACCAAGAAGTGCACCATTCAAATAGATGTTTTCACGGCCAGTAAGTTCTGGATTAAAACTAACACCGAGTTCAATAATGGCACCAAAGTTCCGTCAACTTTTACATGTACCATTCTCTGGCATGTAACTGTGCGAAATAATTTAAGTAATGTTGATTTTCCTGAACCATTTCAGACTCAACAATACCATAAAAATCACCTTTTTAACCTTGAATGAAATATCTTTAAGAACTTTTTGTTCTTTATAACCTTTAATTCCCTTCGTCCAGCTTTACGAAGGCCTGTTTAATCACCACTTGCCTGTTCTGTTGGCAAATGAAAAACTTTTCGAAACATTTTTACTTCTAAAGCATATTTTCCCATTACATAATCTCCGCAAATCGAATTTTTATTAAAATACCAGCCCAAAAGCTACTAATAAAGTCGTGATCAAAATTGGAATTAACGCAAACCAGTAATTTTCTCGAAAATTGTCCAGAAAGTTGGTGTTTCATGAGCACTAGATTGTGACGAATATCTTGAATCGCAAGTGCAATCGGGTTAAGCATCATGATTTTTAGCAATTGAAACTCCAAAAATTGAAACTTTTGTAACTATTGAAATTGGATACATAATCGGTATTGAATAGACTAAAATCTGCATAAAGACTTCCTAGATATGCGAAATATCACGGAATTTAACATAAAGAGTTGATAGAATTAACGCTAAACCAAAAAGCTGTGGCAAAAAGAAGTATAATGTTAAATGGTAAAAAGCAAAAACAGACCATTGAATTTTACACCAGCAAAAATTGCAAAAAGCTAAAACCACCAAAAGATTAATTGAAAGCGAAATTAAAGCACTCACCATCGAAGAAATAACACGATATATTTTGGAAAATTAATTTTTCGCATCAAATCACCACGGGCGACAATTGAGTTCATCCCTCAAAGTAATTGCTTGTATCCCCAAAGAGAGAGACCGAGAAGTAGAGTTATTGCATAGTTCGAATTGAAGAATCAGTAATTGCAAGAATTTTACAAATATAACATATCACCACAAAAATCATAAGCGGCTTAAGAACTGACCATAAAATTCTAAAGCTGAGCCTTTGGCATCTCAACTTAAAATCTGTTTTTAACGAGTTCTGCAAGTAAAACCCGATTCTCTTTTTCCAAAATCCTATTTTAATCATTATGCTTTTTAATTATATCATATATCGCCTAACACTCCAACACTAAACTGTTTTTAACACCTGAAACAGCTAGCTTTTTAGATTATTTTTTCAATAAGAAAAACAGCATCTCTGCTGTTTTTAACTGCTATTTGTCTATTTTTACATATATTTATCACCAACCCTCGTAATCAATCCTCTTTTCGAAATGCTGAGTCCATTTACCATTGTTCCATGCTTCATTTTTGACGGCAAGCCGAGTTTATCTTTTTGCGTATCATTTGATCGAATTATAGAATTTAAATACATCACCCTGAATTTCCCAATATCCTAGATTATTGTTTCCTATAATATCACCTCTTCTCGTAGTGTTGTATCTTATAGCCTTTTTCTTCGATAATATCACTAATAGGAATCCTAAAGCGCCTTTTTCATCACCAATCTTGTCCCAGCGTTCGCGTATTTTACCAACTTTCATGATATCCAGATTTTGGACTACCCATGATAAAACCATTCTGATATTTTTGGAACCATCCACCCTTGAATAGTTGAGAATTTCTTTGTGTTGTAGGTAATCCCATCTTACCATGTTCATACCCCTAATTGAGCATACGTTTATCTCTAATTAAACCAATGCTTTCCCAATATCCAGTACTATCGCCTCCAATTATGAAACCATTCTGATATTTTTTTGTGCACGACCATTATTGATAATGCGTTAAATATCCAGATAGTGGTAATCCCATCTTACCATGTTCATACCTCTAGCCTCAGAATATCTTTGTCTAATTTTTACCATAGTTTTTCCCAATATCCAGTACTATCGCTTCCAATTATGAAACCATTTTTAAACCTTTGGAATATTGATTTATCGGTCTTGAAAAATTCAGAATCTACATCACCAAGATATCCTTTTTCGCCACCTAGCTCAATATATCTTTCATATTCCACTATGTATTCTTTACTCAAGAGTTGAACCAAATAGCTGGTTAAAGAACATAAAGAAATTACGATTTGCTAAGCTCCATAATGTGAAGTCCCCGGATAATTTGCTAGCGCTGAATCATTCGGAACATACTGGCGTATAAATATATAAACTTAAAGTTGCAATATTTTCAATATAACATCGTTTTGTACCACAAGCTGGATTTGTGGAATATTGAATATTATTCCATCCAAGCTTTTAGTGAATAACCACCATCTTTATGATGGTCTTTATAATATTTTTAGCCGCCAAGCTGCCAAAGTCATTTGTTTATAAAAACCAGCTTTCGAATCCGCACAAGCAGCAGAAAATCCAGGCTCCAGAATCTGGGCAAAGCATAGCCCATCGCATATTTTATATTGAGTTTTTACTGGCCAATTATCATCTAATAAATTGAGAGATTCTTTCTTTAGTAAAACCAACAAAACTTGCGGGTTAATTCCATATTTCCGAGCCGCATCATAACTAACTGTCTGCCGAAATTCCACCTTCGAAAGATCCGCCACCTTTTTCGAAAGAAGTTTCACCAGTATTTGATTTTCATGATAATTATTTATACATACATATGGAGGTTTATGCCAATAATTTGAATTTTGTGCAGCAGCAAATTGAGCAGCAGTTCTGCCATCATTTTTTCCAGAAGGACCGGTACCCTCAAGTATCACAACTACCAATTTGCTTGTTTAAAAAGCTTTGATTTGCTGCACATTCATTGCATCTTTATTGTAAAGATACTATCGTCAATAATTCGGCCAGATTGAAATCAATTGCTTTTAACAGCGTTAGAAAGATTTCTAGCACAGCTAAAGCACTAAAACACAACCGCCACAACTGGCACACCAATTAAAATTGAATTTTTAAATTTTTACTTCTGATTGTAAAACTTTGAGCATCCGACCTTCCTTCTTGCTTTTGCTTTGAATTTTATAAGTTGTTATGCTGTCCATTTTTCCAGTTTTAAATTCACTATCACTAATCTGAAACTGCCTTACAGTATTTATTATTTGGACTTCTAAAAATTTCAGTCGAAAGTTCAATTTTAGTTCCATCAGAATGCGTTAGAGTATATGAACATTTACCACTTCCATCGTCATAAAGAGTCCTGAAATCTGCCCGGCCACACGAACTGCGCCATCTTCAACGCACGGTTGTATAAGTTGGAAAATTTGTATATCCCTGAGGATTTAGTAGTTCCTTCAGCACGATCAGTATTATTATTTTTAGTTTTCGAATTAATGATTTCTTTGCGGCTTCTTGCTTTTTAGTTTCTTCTGAGATTTTTCGAATCTTCTTTTTTCTTCAACTTTTGAAGTATTTTCTTCTTTTTCTCATTATTTTTTTGAGAATTTAAATTTACCCACCAGAAAATTCCACCAGCACTCAGCGACTCAGTAAAATTACAAATGTAGCAAAAATAATAGTTTTAGTAGTATTTTGTGTGTTTATTTTCATTTTATTTCTCCTAAACCAATTTTAGCATAAGCCAAATAAAAATTTCAACATTTTTGGTTATATGGTGATTTTGTGCTATAATATAATTACTATGAAGAAAACTCATCACAATCATGATTCCAGCTTATAACGAAGAAAAGCTCTGCCAAAACTTTTCGAAAGGCTCAACCTTTAGCTTAAAAACACTTCAAAATATGATTTTGAATTTCTTTTATTAATGATGGTTCAAAAGATAAAACAATGGAAATTATTAGAACTGAAGGCCAAAAAGATTCGAGAATTTTATATTGATTTAAGCCGAAATTTTGAAAAAGAAAATGCAATGCTGGCAGGTTTTGATTACGCAAAAAGGAGACGCATTAGTGATTATTGATGCAGATCTGCAGGATCCACCAGAATTAATTCCCTGCAATGATCAACCTTGGGAAGAAGTTTTTGATGACGTTTATGCTACGCGAATCTCGTGATGGTGAAACTTGGCTGCAAAAAGCAAACTTCGAAATGGTTCTACAGCATACTGATAAAATTTCACAAATTGAAATTCAACGCGACACTGGTGATTTTTCGACTTATCGACCGCCGCGCAGTCGGAAGCCCTAAAATCTTCCGCGAAACCAACTGTTATACCAAAGGAATGTTTCTCTTTGGGTTGGTTTTTCGAAAGAAAGAAATTACTTATAAACGCGATGCACGTGTAGCTGGCGAAACAAAATGGAATTATGTAAAACTTTTTCAATCTCGCAATTGAAGGAATCACTAGCTTTTACTGTTGCACCACTCGCATTGCTACAATTACAGGATTTTTCATCTCACCATTGCTGCATTTTATGGATTGCTATGCTAATTCGCCCACTTTTCGGCGTTCCAACTGGCGACGGTTATACTTCAATTATGTCAGTGATTCTTTTTCTTGGTGGAATTCAGCTCCTCTCAATTGGAATTTTAGGCGAATATATTGGTCGAATTTTATCGAAAGCAAAAATCGCCCGTTTATCTCATCACAAGAAATCAAGGAATTCAACCATGAAAAATCTACTAAAAAGCTAAAAATAGATAAGAATTTTTGGTTTGCAGCAATTGGTGGATTGAATACAATTCTAGATTTTTGTAATTCTTTTTCGGCTAACTTCTTTGGAATTAGCTCTTTAATTGCAAACGTTTTTCTCAACTGGGATTACTTTTTATAAATAGCTTTTGGTTTAAATAAAAAAATCACTTTAAATCGGTTTCAAAAAGCAAAAAGAACTTGCCTAGAAATGGTACTTTTTATTATTGTAACACTTTTTGGGCTTTTGGGTTATTCAAGGTGTGATAATTTTTCTAACTTTACATTCTTCGAAAGTATTTTAAAAATCCAAAAATATCGCTTTTTAATTTCAAAGCTTGTCGCTACCGTCTTCAGCTTAATCTGGAACTTTATCCTTTACAAAAAGTTGTCTTCAATAAAGATTAAACATATTATTTATTTACCAAAGAATTTATAACTGATTTGGAAGCCATTTTTAAACTAAAAATAAAGGTTAATCCAAAATAAAATAAGCCTTTCAAAAAGACTTTATTTTTCAGAAATAATTAATTGTCGTTCGACGACCTTCACCTTCAGAATGTGTTTCGATGTCTGAATAATCTTGAGCTAATTTTATGAACAGTGAAGCGGTCGGTTGGGTTCAAATTGATCGATAAGGCTCGCCAGTTTTTCGAACTTGTTCAATCCATTTTTCAGCTTTTTCAGTAATTTTTGAGCTCGTTGTTTTTATAATCTGCAACATCAATATTTACACGGTGAATTTCAGCATTTTTAGCCTCAAGCGCTCGTGAAATTAAAAATTGTAATGAACGTAACTTTCCGGAATCACGACCAATAAATAAAGAGTTTAGTTCGCTTGAAGGAACTGAAAGCTGGATACTTCATCATCAGCAGTCGAATGAACTGCCAAATTAACTCCAAAAGCTCAAAAATATCTTCCAAAACTTTTTGCGCAAAAACAATTGATTCTTTCTCGATTCATATTACCTCCGTTTTCCATCTTTTCGCTTTAATTCTTCTGAATATTCGTTCCGCCTTTTTCTTTCGGAATTTTTCTTTATCGGCTTAGATGGTGTATTTTTACAATGACTGCTCTTTAGCATTTTTAAGCTTATTTTTGAGATTCCTGAGCAATTTCTTCCATCTCTTTTGAATCAATTGAGAAAATATATTTTTGCTGAATAATTTGAATAATATTCGAAATTAGATAATAGAAAATCAAAAGCACCATAAAGCCCCATCATAAGAAAAGAACAAAATTACTGGGAGAATTAAATTCATATTAGAATTTACCGCAGCGTTAAGTTCTGCCTGATTCGGTTTCTTTTCCTTCTGCTGCTTCCTTAAAAATATCACGAACCCGCTGATTACCATTTTTGGCTGAGTCTGCCGAACCATATACCACCGCGAAAGTGTTAGTCCAACTAAAATCACCATCATAAAAACCGCTTGAAAGGTCATTTTAAAGGAACAGCTGTATCTGTTAAAGTCGATAACTCCAAGGAATTTTTGGTTCAGTTTTTGCTTGAGATAACATCACTCACGCGACTCATTTGTGCAACTGGCTGATATACCCATTTCGAAATTTGATCAGGCGTATTCACTACAATTCGCATCACACTCAAAGAAAGTTAACAGAATTGGCAGCTGAATAAATAACGCCAGCATTGAACGAGATGGCTTTAAAAATTATGACGACGGTAGAGTTCCATCATCTGCAAAGTTTCAGCTTTGTTTATTACCTTTCGAATTTTTGTGAATTTTGCAATTCTGGCTGCAGCTCTCGCATAACTTTTGATTGATGAAGTTGACTCTTTGTGAGTGGCCACATCAAAAATCGTACAATTAAAGTAAAGATAATAATTGTGAAACCAAAATCACCAATAAAGTTATAAATCACCACTAATAGGTTCAAAATTGGTTGAGTGATAAATAATTCAAACAAGTTCATATCTATTATTATACTCACTTTTCTACTACTTATTACAATAAAAATCAGCCTCTTTAAAGAGTGTCAATTATGGTTTCTTTAAGTTCTTCATGCGGAATATCTTTATGCTTTTTATGGAAAATCATCACTACAACGTCAAAAGTACCATCAATTTTTGGTAGTTCATGGCGAATAATTTGTAAACTCGCTGGCGAATTCGATTTCGGCCAACCGCACTCTTTAAAACCTTTTCGAAACTACAACCGCAAAACGAGAATTTTTACGGCGCGGATTTGTGCAAATTTCACTGTAATTAGTGTACGAACTGAAGTTCCGTTTGAATAGACATAGCGTAAGCTACCATGACCATGAAATCTATTTTTATAAGCTAACATAACTGTTTATATTTTAGCATTTTTTAAAGTAATTTAGCAAATTAAAAACGAGCTCACAGTAAGCCCGTATATTATAGATTAACAATAACTTTTTATTAGACCAGAATGATGGCTGATAATGGAGTTTTAATGAAGAACCAGCAGAACTTCGAAAAATCATAGAACCGCTCTTTTACCACCTTTTTACTAAATCACCAGAGCCAAGACTATCTGGTAGACTATAAGTTTGTCCATCAGCACTTTCAGCGGCTCCGTTAGAATCTTCAGCCTTAAATTCGAAAAACATTATAGTTCATTTCAGTTTCAGATTTATTTTTCAATCTTTACTGAAACTTTACGTATTCTTTTACCATCTTTTGGCTTTATGTAGCTTTTCAGACTTCCAGTTTCGCTCAACCTTTTCAACAGTTAATCCATCAAACGCAATTATATCACCAACGTTGAATTCAGTCCCTTTCTTAGGCTCACCTTTTTGAGCTTGAGATGATCCGTTTGATCCAGAATTTTTATTTTTCACCAACTTTTTCTAGCTTGCTTATATTGGCTACCGATAACAATAATCACAACTATAACAACTCAAAACCAAGCTATAGAACGGTTTTTCAGATTTAGCTTTTTGAAGATACCTATTTAGCTGCTTATTGTCATTAGATTCTACAGTCGATTTTTCTTCTTTCATTAGAAGCTCCCTTTATAAAAATTCTTATTATTACATAATTATTTTACCCCCGATATATTTTGTCAAGTAGTAAAATAAAAGAGGCTTTCGAAAACCTCTTTTAATCTCGTTTTAGCATTAGAGTAAAAGCTTCTGCTCGGAATTTCAACATTTCCAAATCTTTTTCATTCGCTTTTTTACCACGTTTTTGTTGGCGAGCATTCCTTCTTTCGAGAAACATCACCACCATAAAGATAACCCTGTCACATCTTTTCGATAAGCCGAAATATTCTCTCGCGCAATGAATTTTTCCACCAATCGCCGCTTGAATCGCTACTTGGAAATTCTGTCGCGGAATAACTTCTTTCAATTTTGCAGTAATTTCACGACCCATTCGCACACTTTCTGAACGATGACACATCACCGAAAGCGCATCAACCATTTCGCCCGCAACATAAAAATCCACGCGCACTAAATCTTCTGCTAAATAATCCCAAAGTTCATAATTAAATGACCCATAACCAGATGTAACACTTTTTCAATTGATCATAAAAATCGGTCAAAAGATTAGCAAGTGGCGCTCGAAAGAGACCAAAAACACGCTCATCAATATAGCTTAAATTCTTTTTGTAGTCCACGTTTCGAAACAATCAGCTGGATTGCAGCACCAACATAATCTTTAGGAACCACAATTTCACCTTTAATCCACGGCTCACGAATTTCAGAAATTTTTGTTTGATCAGGTAAATCAGCAGCACTTTTAATATCTAATTCTTCACCTGTTGTTAAAATTACATGATAGTCGGTTGAAGGGTTGGTTACCACTAAATCTAAGTCATATTCACGTTCCAAAACGCTCGCGAACAATATCCATATGAAGAAGACCGAGAAAGCCAATTCGCACACCAAAAACCTAAAACTGGTGAATTCTCTGGTTCGAATCTGAAGTGCAGAATCACTTAAACTTAATTTTTCAACCGCATCTTTCAAATCTTGATAATCTTCATTTGAAACTGGGAAAAACCCAGCATAAACAAACGGCTGAACGTTTTGATAACCAGGTAGAGGCTCACTAGCAGGATCTTTTCGAAAGAGTTACAGTATCACCAACTTTTGCTTCACGGGTAGTTTTAAGTTAGGATAATATAGCCAATCTCGCCAGCACTCATTTTGTCATACGGTGTCATTTTTGGCTGAAGCTACCAATTTCTAGCGCCAAACCTTTCGAATCTGTCGCCATCATTTTAATTTCTTCACCTTTTTAGCTCGCCAGAAAAATACGCATGACAAAATTACACCGCGGTAATCATCATAATAACTATCAAAAATCAAAGCTTTTAGTGGTTTCATTAAATCTCCTTTGGTGCAGGAATTTCCTCAATCACTGCATTTAAAACTTCTTCAACACCCATTCCTGTTTTAGCTGAAATATGTAAAATTTCGCTTTTTATCACAGCCCAAAAAGGTTAATAACTTCTTTTGAAACTCGCGGAATATCTGCTGCGGGTAAATCAATTTTATTCAAAACTGGAATACTTTTAAATCGGCCGCCATTGCAAAGATAAACATTAGCTAAAGTTTGCGCTTGAATACCTTGTGAAGCATCAACCACTAAAATTGCACCTCACAAGCTTGAAGAGAACGTGAAACTTCATAGGAAAAATCCACATGTCCTGATGTATCAATTAGATTTAATTCTGTTCCCTGCCAATTCATTGTTACAGGCGCAGTTTAATCGTAATTCCTTTTTCACGTTCCAAATCCATCGAGTCTAAAAAGCTGCGATTTCATATCACGTTTTTGAACAGTACCAGTAATTTCCATCATTCGGTCAGCTAAGGTCGACTTACCGTGATCAACATGAGCGATAATACAAAAATTTCTAATCTTTTCTAAATTCATAAACTTTCTATATTTTAACAGATTTTTAAAGTTTAGGGCAAATTATTTAATTTTTCAACCTGCACGAAAATCATCTTTTTAATTTGCGAAATAATCGGCTCAGCTTCTTCAAGTTTTAATAATCTTGCAACCAAGACATAAGTTGCTGAACTTACTAATCCGATAAATATAAATTTTGGAAAGGTTGAGAAGAATCGTAAATCAGAGCCAAAGTAAAGGCATTCTCGCCACCAATAAATAACAAATTAAACCAGCTACAGCACTAGAAATCACCATTCGAAAAATCCCTTGAAAAGAAATTGTGCGTCAAAAAGTCCATTAATTCTTTTTCGCATCAAAAATAGTAAAAATTATAATTTCAAGAACTGCACCAATTGCCTGTGCCCAAGCTAATCCATAAGCACTGAATTTTAAAAATTAGCTGAAAATTATCGCTAGAACAATATTCAAACCAATTGCAACCAACGAAATATAAAATGGTGTTTTTGTATCTTCCATTGCGTAAAAACTCCTTGCTGCAATATGATAAATTGAACGTGCAAAAATCGAAAGAACAAGCACGCCTAAAAGTCCAGCAATCAAATCATCACCACTGTTTTAATAAAGCTAACGATATAGCCACGCAAAAAGAAGAACAAAAGCGAAACTGGCAAAGATAAGAAAAATAATCATTCGAAAGAGCTGATTGTAAATCTCTTCGGAAGAGATCTTTTCGGCCGATTGCTAATCTTTCAGTTAAATTTGGGAAAAAGCGGTAGAAATCGCTACGCCAATTAGTTTACCGGCATCATTTGAAGAGTTAAACTTATGCGAATAAGCACGAACTGTTCCCGAACCCATTCGACTTGCCATATTTGTTTCAACAATCGAATTTTTACATAGTCTAAACCTTGATCCATTGAGCGCGTTGGTAGGAGCTTCATTACCTGCTGAAATCCTCTATTTTTCCAGAAAATTCGAATTGATATTTAAAAATCAACACCAATCAAACCAGCCGCTGCAATCAAAAGTTGCAAAACTGATCCAAAGGCAACTCCGATAGCCACACCCATAATTCCGCCCTCAAAAATTTGAATACCAAAAATATTAATTCCATTTTGTGAAAAATACTGTTCCGATAATAATTCCATGTTGTAAAATTGCAGGCGCAAGAGCTGAAAAAGTAAATCTTCCAATTGCTTTGCTGAACACTTGTCAAAACTGTTGCAATCGCAAAAAGAAATGGATTAATTGCAATCACACGCATCATTGATATGGCTAAAGAACGTGAAGATTCGCTCAGCCCTGGGCCAACAATATATTTAACTAAAGGCTCTGCAAAAATAATAATTAAAACAGATGTAACTAAAGTTAAAAAGTGCCAACAGATTCAAAACACTAGAACTTAATTCCCAAGCAGATTTTTATTTCGATTTGCCATCTGCTGGTTAAAAACTGGAATAAATGTCACGCTTAAAGCGCCCGAAACCAAAAATGAAAACATAAAATCAGGAATCGTAAAAGCCACTGTATAAGCATCAATTCCGTCTGGGTAAGAATCTAAATAATATGAGTTTAAAAGTCTATCTCGCAAAGCCTAACAAGCTCGACAAAAAGCGTCGAGCTCGCAAGAACGATTGCTGCAAATTTTACTGTTAATCTTGAGTTAGCTTTCGAAACAATTGATTCTAACTTTTGATTTCATAACTAATCGTGAAGCTTTTGCTTCCTAGGCAATTTAGCATCTTTTAAAATTTCAGCAACTTCTTTTTCATCAAGAGTTTCTTTTTCGAGAAGTGCATCTGTTAATTCTTTGAGTGGTTTTTATGTCGCTTTAAGAATTGCGGCAGCACGCTCAACAGCCCTCTTTAATTAATTTTAGCGATCTCGCGTCAATTTTTCAGCGGTTTTTCAGAATATGGTCGCTCGCGAGTCATTTTGTCGAAGAACATTCCAGAATTTTCTTCATGAAAAACTTGATCAAGTAGATCTTCACCCATACCAAATTCAATCACCATATTCCTAGCAATATCAGTTGCATCTCGAAGGTCGCTTGATGCTCTAGTTGAAATTCCAGCTTCGCCATAGATCAACATCTCTGCTTGACGACCGCCCATTGCTCGCGCCAAAATATCTTTTATATTCGAAAATATTTGTATAGCTTCGATCTTCATGGCAAGAACCAAGTAACACCTCCAGTTCCACCACGCGGAATAATTGTAACCTTATGAACTGGATCTGAATCTGGCAAAACATGCCCAACAACAGCGTGGCCAGCTTCATGCCAGCGGTAGTTTCACGCTCTAAATCGCTCATAACTTTCGATTTTCGTTCTGGGCCAATCGCAACCTTTTTCGAAAAGCTTCAGTTAAATCTTCATTAGTAATTACTTCGTGTTGTTTCGTGCTGCTAAAATAGCTGCTTCATTTGGTAATATTCTGCAAGGTCAGCACCAGCAGACCGGCAGTTTTTCTTTGCTAATGCGTTCAAATCAACAGATTCATCAACTTTTTATTCTTGAAATGAACCTCTAAAAATTGCTAAACGATCTTTTTCTTTCAGGAAGAGAAATTTCACACAGCGGTCAAATCGGCCAGGTCGAAGAAGGGCTGGGTCGAGTACATCAGCACGGTTGGTTGCAGCCAAAACAATAACACCAGTATCTTTTTCGAAACCATCCATTTCAACCAAAATTTGGTTCAAGGTTTGTTCACGTTCATCATGGCCTCCACCCATTCCAGAGCCACGTTTTTCGGCCAACCGCATCAATTTCATCAATAAAGATGATCGCTGGAGCATTCTTTTTCGCTTTTCGAAAAACAAATCTCGCACACGTGAAGCACCAACACCAACAAACATTTCCATACAATTTGAACCTGAAATCGAGAAAAATGGAACTTTCGCTTCACCCGCAACAGCACGAGCCAACATTGTTTTACCAGTTCCTGGGTTTCCAACCATCAAAACACCACTTGGGATTTTTTGCGCCCATTTTTGATATTTTTAGATCTTTCAAAAAAATCAACAACTTCATATAAATCTTTGTTTAGCGTTTTCATTTCCAGCAATATCTTCAAATTTAATCTTCTTTTTATCTTCACCGTAAAGTTTTTGCTCGAGATTTACCGAAATTCATTGTTTGCGAATTTTGACCAGTTGCCGAACGCATAATTAGCATAAAGAAAGCTACGATTGCAATAATCGGTGTAATCATAACTGTTAAATTCCAAATTACCTCGAAGAATTATCAACTGGCATTACATCAACAGTAGTCTTTTCCTTTTTCAAGCCCTCTGCCATAAATTGTTCCGCTTTCTTTTAACCGATTTTTCGCTAGCTCTCTTCTCGCCTTTTCTAGTAATCCTTTACATCATTTCCCTTGAATTTTCTAGTTTCGAAATCTCACCTTTATTAGCGCGCAAGATCACATCTGAAATAGCAACTTCTTTTAATTTATTTGAAAAATATTTTGCTCACCCAAATTCCACCAAAAATAGCTATAATCACCACCCAAAAATAATATTTAGAGATAGCTTCTTTAAAAATTATTGTTTTTCTTATCTTTCATCATCTTCCTTTCCGGTCATTCAACTCTTACTATTTTAACAAATTTTTAAAGCGTTTTTCAACTGAAAAGAAAAAGAGGCTCTAATGAACCTCTATAAATTATTCACCCTTAATTTGAGTCAAGATTTCAGTTATATAAAACCCCACTCGACCTAAGGTATACATTCTCGCGGCTAGCGCTTTAATTCTATTACCGCGAGAACTAAACTTTTCAGCAACTTTCCTACCTAATTTTTAGTATAAGTATAGGATAGTTAGCATATGCCATAATCTCAAGCTATGAAACTCAGCGTTCAATTGCCAAGTCTCAGCCTCAGCCGCGTCGCTGGCAAATTTATCAAACTCTTTGTCAAAGGGCTCTATATTCCTTAATTATTCGATCAATCTCCTCAGCTCCACCACCTCCGATTACTCTTTAGCATCTCAAATGTCGTTCTAAGCTTTTTCGTCTTTTGCAAAAAGACTTTCAAGCTCATGATCTTTAATCTGAGCGAAGTATTTATCCGCCAAAGATAGCAGCCCCATTGCTCTTTTTGAAGCGTTTATCATCTTTTTATTGCGGATGATAACTGAGCCTCATTGCGCAACAATTTTTGCTTTCAAAAATATCGGCGTTCTTTAACATCAGCTTTTTTTCTAAAGCTAGTGTTACTAGTTGAACCACTTCATCGAGACCACAGATCTTGTGGAGTTTTTTGCTCCACTCAAAGCTTTTAAAAGAAATTAATTCAACTATCTCTTTGAAGATATCTTATCAGTATCGGCATAGCCGATAATTTTCAAGCTCTTTGTATTTTGATCTCTCAAAAATACTCAACAGCTTTTTGCTGTCATACTTAATCATTTCTTTGCACCCCTAAAAAAATATGATTACACCCTAAATTATACCATAAATTAAATATTTAGTCAATATTAAAACTCCAGTACTTTCTAGAAAATATAATTTCTTGCCCACCTAAAAATTTGTGTTTTTTGATCCATTTTTAAAAGTTCGAATTGCATACAGTAAATTCCAAATCTGTTTCGATAGCGGTATTTTTTCCATATTGACGGATTATAATTTCACGTAGGATTTCATAACAAACTTCATCTGAATTCTTACGAAAAACTCTCGTTCAAATTTTTGCCCATCGCCAATTTCAAACAAAATCTCTTGAGTTATTTTTCAATTTTACAGCGAAGTTCAATTTGTCTTTGCCAAATTTTAAAAATCGATCCCAGATCTTTTTCACTAAAATTCAAAGTTTTTTCGAATTCGATTGCGTGTATATTTTTGGCTAAAATTAGTTGAATCTTTCTGCAAGCTAAACCTTGTTGTTTTGCCATTTTTAGAAGTTCTAATTTCGAAAAATCGTAAAAAGGCCGTTCAATATCTGGCGAATCAAAACACGCCACCGCACGCCAACCGCCACCGCGCGCCAAATTTAACGCAAAAGTCTCCGCCAAATCATTCTTATGATGGGCCGTAAAAATTATAGCATTTTCACGTTTAGCAATTTTTTTCGCATATATATCGTAGCATTTTCGAGCTTTTTCTTCACTTGAATTTTTCTCCTAAATTACCATGTTCAAATTCGAATTTTTAATCTATCTTTTTCTGCTAGTCTTCGAACAAATTCACAGTCTTCTTGACTTTCTTTTTCCGCGAATTCCATGCTCAAAATGCGCAACAATTAAGTTTTCTTCAAGCTCATTTTTGCCCATTTTTATTTCGAAAAATCGCACTGAAAATCCAGCAAAACCACCGAATCCACACCGCCAGAAACTGCCACGACTATTTTCTTCATATGAATTTATTTTACCACACTTGCGTTTTTAAATCGATTATGTTAAAAATTTAAACAATGAAAGAAGGTGGGAAAATTTCGAAAATTAAAGAGATTAGGTTCGAAAATTCAGTTAAATTTGCAGCCGAAAGCATTATTGAAAATGCCCTAAATCTGCATGCAACTGATGTTCACATTGAACCAAGAGAAGATTCAACTTTGGTCCGTTTTCGAATTAACGGCGTTTTTAAAAACCATTAATGAATTTTCGAAAGATTTTTACCAAAATTAGCTAAATATTTCAAACATCTTGGCGGTTTAAATTTTAGCGAAAAACTTTTTCCACAATCCGCCAGTTCGACACGGAGAAGCTCGGATTCGAATTTCCACAAATCCAGTTTTTGGCGAGAAAGTTACTCTAAGGTTAATTAGAGCTCGAAAAAGTGTCAGAAAACTTAACGAAGTTGGACTTTGGGGCGAAAACTTACAGCAAATTCAACAAATTTTGCGTCAACCGCGTGGAATTATTTTTACAATCGGTGAAGGAAATAATACAACCAATTTCTCAATTTTAAATGAATTAAATTCAAGTGAAAAATATTGTTACAATTGAAAAATATTGAAAAACCATTCCAGGAATTAACCAGACTGAAATTAATCCAAGAATTGGTTTGGATTATTTTTGAAATGACTAAATCAGCCCTAAGTCAAAAATCCTGACATTTTATGCATCGATAATCTAAAAGATTCGAAAACTGCCGAGCTTTATTTTTGACGCTTCAATGCGAGGAAAATTCATTATTGCAAGCCTTCCAGTACAAAAATAAGTGAAATTATCCCATTTTTAAATTATCTTGGAATTGAACCGTTTTTAATTAGTGCAAATGTTCTAGGAATGATATCACAAACTTTAATTCGTACAGTTTTCGAAAAAGCAATTTCAAAAACCAAAATCTCAAAAGAAGAATCTTCGCTGATTTTTACAGGAATTTAAAACTACGGGAGCAAAAATCCATCAATTAGAAAAAGATTTTTCGCGATAAAGTTCACCCAAAAATAAACTTTCAACTTCTTCAAATGCTATTTTAGAATTACCAATTGTTCGAAAAAAGAAAATATGAATTAGCTTTCTCTGGAAATACTGCAATTTTTGAAGTTTTTAAGTTTAATTAACTGCGAGATTTCAAAAGAAATTAAAATTTAATTCAAATTAAGCTCAACTTCAGTTGAAATTGAAGAAATTCTTTTCAGCAAATAATTTTTAGAAATATGAAATTAGACTGGCTTAGCTAAGGTTCTACAAAACGAAAACAATTCTACCAGAATTAATGTGGAAAACTGGATTTTAAAAACAATAATTTGTTAAAATTATAAATAATTATGTTAATTTTTAGTTTCAAAATTACTCAACACACCAATTATGGGGTACAAACTGGCTCACAACTTGCCCTAACCGGTAATGCAATTATTGATCCTGAAAATTTACAAATTTTAGCTTACCAATTAAAAAGCTAACTTTTTTCGAACGAAGAAATGTTAATCCGAATCGCCGATATTCGTGAGCTTTTCAAGAATTGGATTTATTATCGACTCTGGTGAAGATTTTATTCTCCCAACAGATGTAATTAAAAATTAAAGAAATAATCGACCTTGATTTTGATATCTTAAATCTTAAAGTTGAAGATGAAAAAGGTTTAAAAATTGGTAAAATAATTGATTACACCTTAAACTTAGCTGATTTTTCAGTTCAGCAATTAATCGTAAAACGACTCATTTTAAAATCATTAAACGACCCTAACTTTAACACTCACCGATCTCAAATTGTTGCGATAGTGACAATGTTATCGACATCGCCACGAAAAAGAAGAATCCCTACAAAGCGATCAGAAAGAACTGAGAATTTTGTTAAATTATATAAATCCCTTTCGAGATTAAAATTATTCTTTTCGAAAATTGCCTTTTTAATTTCACCAAAAGAAAAACCCTGTCGAGCCAAATAAACAATTAGCTTTTTGTTCATCTGTATATCTTTTTAGCTTTTTAGCAATTATTTTTGAATCTCATCCTCATCATTTCGATTTGATTCACTTAAAACCTGTTCGATAATATCTGAAGAAACACCTTTCGAAAAATAATTCAGATTTTTAGTTTTTAATTGAGCTACCTTTTCTCTGATTACGATTTTCAACCCAGAATTTAGCAAACTTTTCATCATCAATATATATCAATCAATCGGCTCAAAACTTGTTCAACTGAAATTTTCGAAACTCCTCATAAAATTCACCAGTTTTTACGATTTTTAAGCTTTACGATTCAAAAGTTTTTTCCATAAATAATCGCTAATTTCCTTTTTAGAATGTGGCCTCATAGCAATAATTTAAAGCTAAAGCATAAAGTTTACCAAATTCACTCTGCTGTTCAAGATTTTCGATTTCAGTTTTTGTAAATTTAGATCCAACTTTAATATTTAATTGAGTTAATTGAAAAATATCTAGCGAAAAACGATATTTTTCATTCACAAAAATATTTTACCCTGATTTTTGATTTTTAACTGCTTGTTTTATATCTGTGATTATAAAAACCATCCTTAAAAGTAGCTTCTTGAGAGCTCTTTTTATCTTTTTACACTCAAAATCACTATGATCAAAAATCTCTAATGCCATAAAAATAAATCAAATTAGCCCAAATTTATCAGGGCTAATTATTTTATTCTTCAGTTTTTTCTTTCGTTTGGAGTTTCTTCAACAAATTCTTCACCACGAATTTTTGTTTCGAACTTTTAGCGTCAATTTCAGCCATTACGATCTGGATTTTCAAGCAGATATCGCTTAGCATTTTTCACGACCTTGACCAATATTCTGATCATTATATTTTATAGAATGCACCAGATTTTCCTAGAATTTCGTGTTCAACCGCTAAATCTATAATATCTCCGGTTTTCGAAATTCCCTCATTATACATAATGTCAAATTCGGCAAACTCGAAACGGTGCTGCAATCTTATTTTTTAACAATTTTAACTTTCGTACGGTTTCCAATTACATCATCACCACTTTTTAATTTGAGCTGTTCGGCGAATATCAGCACGAACTGAAGCATAGAATTTAAGCGCGTTACCACCAGTTGTGGTTTCAGGATTTCCAAACATCACACCAATTTTTCATTCGAATTTGGTTGATGAAAATTACCGTAGCTTTTGATTTATTGATAATTCCAGTAAGTTTTCGAAGCGCTTTGCGACATTAAACGAGCTTGAAGTCCCATATGCGCGTCACCCATATCTCCATCAATTTCAGCCTGCGGAACAAGAGCCGCAACCGAGTCGATTTCACAATCAAATCAACCGCATTTGAACGTACTAAAGTCTCAGTAATTTCAAGCGCTTGTTCGCCATTATCAGGTTGCAGCAAGCAAGTTTTCAGTATCAACACCAAGTTTGCGCGCATAAGCTGGATCAAGCGCATGCTCAGCATCAATAAATGCCGCCGTTCCACCTTGTTTTTTGAATTTCAGCAATTGCATGGAGTGTTAAAGTAGTTTTTTCCTGAACTTTCCGGTCCATAAATTTCAATAATTCGCCCCTTTGGGTAGCCACCGCCAAGCGCAATATTCTAGGCTTAAACATCCTGAAGGTAGAAGCTCAACATCAACTTTATGATTTTCACCAAGTTTCATAATTGAACCATCGCCAAATTGTTTCGAAATTTGTGCAATCGCTAAATCTAGCGCTTGTTTTTACCATCTTCAGCCATTCCTGTATCTGTGCTTTAGCCATAAAATTTTCTCCTTAAAATAATATCTTTATTTTAACATTTTTAGTCAAAATGTTCAAGGGTTATTTTTCGAAAAGAAAAGGCTCAAAATGAACCTTAAAAATAATTAGAAAACTGTTGAGCCCTTTTGCCTCGCAAGCTGCTCACGGGCATTTTTGTATTTTAGCTCTTTTGATTTACAGATAATTTACGATTAGTAATTGCATTATATGCGTCTATTCTAATCCAAAAAGTTTTACAATAAACTATATTACCGACAGCATTTCTGCCAATTGGAATTTTTAATCATTTTCTTCACTTTCCCCTAATTTTACTTTTACTAATTTTTTAAAACCAGCAATAAACAAATTTTATCATAATTTTTCTAACAAGTTCAAACTGATTAGACCAAAAATAAATTGTGATATAATAAAAATATATGAAGAAAAATCTGGTTTTTACAGTTATTGAAATTTGTGTTGTAATTATATTTTTAATCGTCGTTGGCGTAATTTTTACAATACAAAGATTCGAACTTCTCGCAGTTCAACGCGATCAAATTCGAAAACTTTCGATTAATGAAATTTATTACAATCTGGAAGAAGTTTATTACAAGAAAAACGGCTATTACCCTGAAAAATCAACGAAGATGTCGTTAAAGGGATTGAGCCAAATCTCTAACCGACCCTTCTGGAATTATAATTAATGAAGAAAAAAAGTGAATACCACTACGAACCAACCAACTGATGAAAAACGGTAAATGTAAAAATTCACACTTGAGCAAAAATTAGAAAAAGAAGGGATTTTATTAAAAATCTCGAAATTAAATATTTTTAAAAACGGCTTAAAAGTTTCGAAAGCTGTTTTTATTATTTTACGCTCATTTTTACCCCTTCTTCAAAAAGTTTATCAGAAAGCATTTGATTTTCATGAGCAGCCTCAACAATATCGCTTAAAAATTCTGCTTTTTGTCTGATTCAAGAAAATGGAAAAAGTATAAGTTGATTCATCGCCAATAGTGCTCAATTTAACAGTTCCATAATCAAACAAATGTTGCAAAAACTCTCTCGAGAATAAGAAATATCTTCAATCGATTCAGGTTAATCACCTGCTTTTTGGCTCATAATCGTATTCGAAATCCATTGAATTGCACGTTCATTTGTAATCACAAATCGATTCGCTCGATATACAACATAATTAACATAAGTTAATATAATTAAAAGTAGCGTAATTGAGCCAAAAATCAAAGAAATTTGGGCTTAAAGTTTGCAGGAATTGGTAGCGGATTCGGTATAAAACAGATGATAATCCACGCGCTAATTAGTAAAAACACCAATAAATGCGCTAAAATAATATTTAAAAGATAGCCGAGTGAATGACGGTGCATTGAAAGAACCACATATTCATCTTCATCAACCGTGATATCTGGATAAGTTTTTACAGATTGTTCGTAGCGAGTTTTAATTACACGTGATCTCCAACAGAACTTTCTACTTGCATAACTGGCTGAACTTGAATCGGAGCCCCAAGTTATTTTCAAAAGTCAAATTCTGCCCATTTTTGTGTGATTTTTCTTCAAATTTTTGCGCTAAGCTTTGCTTATCATTCATCTTTTAAATTCTTTCCTAAATGTTCAAATGCTTTTTAGTGATAATTCTTCCACGAGGAGTTCGTTTGTAAAACCAATCTGCATCAGATACGGTTCATAAAAATCTTCGATTGTTGCAGTTTCATCACCAGTTATACTGCCATTGTATTTAAGCCAACTGGCCGTGTTCCGTAGTTTTCAATCACCAAATTTAATAGATTTCATCTGCAGCATCAAGCTCCCTAGCTCATCAATTTCAAGCATTTTTAAAGCATTTTTGAGTGAGTTTTTCGAATCAATAATTCCATCACCATTAACATCAGCATAATCACGAACCCGCTTTTTGAAAATTCGGTTTTGCACTCGTGGAGTTAGCCTTGCTCTTGTTGATAGAATTTTCGAAGCTTCATCTTGAATTTTATTCCTAAAATTTTACTTGAACGTAAAATAATTTTCGAAATTTCTTCTGGTGTGTAAAATTCCAATCTATAAATATGGCCAAAACGATCCCGAAGTGGTGCCGCTAAACTTCCTGTTCTGGTAGTTGCTCCAATAACCGTAAAATGTGCAAAATCTAATCGAACTGAGCGTGCCGCTGACCTTCTACCGATTACAATATCAAGTTTAAAAATCTTCCATTGGAATAAAGAATTTCTTCAACAGCGCGTGGCATTCTGGTGAATCTCATCAATAAAAGAATATCACCATCTTGTAAATTTGTTACAATCGAAGCTAAATCACCAGCTTTTTCAATTGCTGGGCCAGACGTAATTCGAATATTCGCACCCATTTCGCGCGCAATCACATTCGCCATTGTGTTTTTTCTCCCAACCCTGGCGGACCATAAAGAGCACATGATCTATATTTTCACCACGCTTTTTGAAGCTTCAATTGCAAGTTTTAAGTTTTCAATCGTTCTTGGCCAACATATTCATCAAAAATTTGTTAAGCGTAAAGAAATCTCAACCTGCTGTTCTTGCGGTTCATCATCGTAAGTTTGCATCAATAATTCTTTCAATAGCCATTGTTTTATATTATACCATAGTTTGATCTTTTTATTGATATAATTAATATGTCTCTCTTAAAAAGAGAAGTATATAAAAAGGATGGTGTTCTTATGGAAACACAGTAACCGCAGTAGCCTCTTCAGAAGTTTTAGACACAAAATATTTTTGCAAAAGCAAAAATATTGCGAATTTAGTTAATTGTGTAAACTAAGTGGCAGAATTTTCGTTCAGAGAATTAATGTAAGAAATGAAGAAATTCCTGAAAATATATGGGTTATAGCACTTAAGGATGAAAAACCCAGATCACCCTTAATGAAGCTGCTAAACTTTTTCGTAATCGATTCGCGAAGGGTTTATCTGGGTTAAAAGCAGAGTGGTAAATATAGATACAAAAACTCCAAATCGAAAAACTTGAAAAACTCGAGAATATTGATCTTGAATATATTTATAAAATTTTTCTGAAATAGAGCAAGACCTGTCCTATTAAATAAAGTCGCACTGAAATGTGCGGCTTCTTTTTAAAAAGTTAAATTCCAGCTTTTTAGCGCCAAAGTAATGCGTTCTTCCGTTGGTAAATCTCGCGGAATTTGTTCTAATGCTTTTGTTGCATCATTTAAATTAAATCCAAGAGCAATCAGAGCTTCTAAAGCCTCATCAGATGAAAAATATTGAGGATCTTTCAGTATTTTGTGATTTTCGAAATCGCCATTCCAACCTTATCTTTTAAATCTAAAATAACACGCTCGGCGGATTTCTTACCAACCCAGATGCTTTTTGAATAAATTTTTATGTCTTCGCAAGCAATCGCGTGTTTCGAACTTCTTCAGTTTCACCAAGACTCATAATTGCACTCCAGCTCTTGGCCCAACTCCCTGAACGGTAATTAAAAAGCTCAAAAAGTTTTTACGCCAAACTTGAAAAACCAAAAAGTTCTTGACTTCTATCTGTAATATTATGATATGTATAAAATTTAATATCATCACCTAAACCGCTCGTTCGAATTCATCTGCAGGAACAACAATTTCATACCCAACACCAGCAACATCCACAATCACGCTACCAGCAAAATTTTTCAACAATTTTTCCAGAAATATGTGCAATCATTAAATTATTTTTACCATAAACTCTTTAAGTTTTTAAATACGCGTCATATAAAAATGCGTAATTGCAGCAGTAAAGTGCATCAGCTGCATCGTCTGGTTTCGGAATTTCAGCCAAATTTAAATTCGAACGCACCATTTCCTGCATTTGCTTTTTATTCGCTCCGCCATAACCTGTTAAAGTTTGTTTAATCTGATTTGGAGTATATCTGCAATTGAATTTTTGATTGTTGAGCTACTAAAATAGCTACACCACGAGCCTGGAGCGACTGAAATAGCTAAAGTTGTTACGTTTTCCGAAAAAATAGTTTTTCAATTGAAACTTCATCTGGATTAGTTTCTGCACTAATCTCTTTCAAGCCATTATAAATTTCTTCAAGCCGAATTTCAATTGGTGCATGAGCCGGAGTTGAAATAACACCACCAGTCACCATTTTTAAGGGCTTACCAATCTGGCAGCAATCTACAACGCCAAACCCCAAAATTCCAGTTCCAGGGTCAATTCCTAGAATTCGCTGCTTTTTCATTTTTGCCTTTTTGAAAATTTCTGCAAAAATATCTTTTTCGAAATTGAAAAACAAAATTGCTAAAAATACTAAAAATTACAACAGCAATAATCCACAACCCTGTAAATTCAGCCTGCTTAGAATTTTTCTTCATCTACATCATCACTAGCACTGCTATACAACTTTTCTGCAACGATTCGTTTCTTCACTTCGCTCATATCCATCTTTACAAGGAGCTAATTCTTTTTAGTTTCATTATTGTTTTTCTACTAACGATTTGTTTCAGGATTCCGTGTATATCCTGGAGCGCATAAAACATCTTTTCGAAACTATCGCACTTGAAATTTTTCGACACCTGTTAGTTTCTAAGTTACGCTCATAACCTTCACGGCATTCCAATGTAGCTTTTTCTACTAAAAATTTTATTGCATCGATTTGTTTCAAGATTTTAAGAAATAACCATTTTCACATCTTGATTTTCTTCTTTTAATCTTATTACAGCGATCAGTTTCTTCGTTTAAAAAAATATCCTGCTTTGGCAAGTTTTTATCACAATGATTTTTCAGAGTTTTAAAAAGAATCCATCTTCACAAACTTGAAGAATATTTTCACTATTTTGTTATTTTAAAAGCTTTGTTTCCATTCTTTTCCATCAAAAATCCAGCTAAATTCTTTCTTTAAACCTTTTAATTCTACACTTTGAATTTCTTGTGAATTTGAAAAGAATTTTATTATTGCCAGTTTTCGAAAAATTTAAAACTATTTTCACTATTAAAATTAATTGTTAAAAATCATGTCGGCAAAATCTCTACATCCTTAAAAATCTATTTTTGTGATCTTTGTTATTTCCTGCATAAATTTCACATACTGCATTTTTAAGTGAAATTTTCTGATTTTTGTAGTATTTTTAACTCTAAAAACTGTTCATTCGAATTAACTAAAACCTCACTAATTTGTAGATTTTCACAAAAATCTTCTTCAATTTCAGCCAATCCGCCAGAACTAAAAGTCACATTTTTGCGAAATTTCAAAAATATTCCATTAAAAATTACGAATTAAAATATCATTTTAGTGATTTCGACGCATTTTTCTTCTCGCACTTCATATTTTTGCACATAAAAATCAACTTTTTGCCATCAATTTTAAGCTCAATCTGTTCACTTAATAAATTTTTGACCTCAAGATTTGTCCATCGCCATCTCGCTAAATAATATTTGTGATTTTTCAAAATTCCGTTCGAAATTTCGCCAATATTTTGATTATTCTGGATAATTTCACTTTTCGAAAACTGGAAAATCTTCACCAAAATTTGAGATTTCAGCATTGAATTTGAAACTTTTGAAATTAAAATATTTTGCGTATTTAAAGCTTGAGTTTTATTTAAAAATCCCAAAAGCGTAAGAAAAATACTCATAATTCTAGAAATCTTTCATTTTAAAAACTTTCTCTTTTTATTAAAATTGCAACTTTAAAATAGCTAAGAACATCAAATTTAGAACAAAATTATTATTTTCAGTTTTCAAAAATCCAGTATTTGGCGCTAAAAATTCGCCCCCGATTCTTTAGATTATCTATTTCATTATTTAATAAAAATATTATTTTTAGTATTTTTCTGTCGGTTCTATGTTGTATCTTGGCTAAAAACTATATTTTTCTCATTTTTAAAAATTATTTAAATCTTTTAAAAATATTTTTTCTTCATTTGCATTAGCTTTTATTTTCTTCTTTTCCCTTTCAGAGTCCTCATTTTAGGATTTAAAACTTTTTATCTTTAGCTCATCTTCTCTTTAGGAGCTTCAGGGTTTTTCTAATTCATCTTTTATCGTTTTAAATTTTCTGTTTTTTCAAGCTTTAATCCACTAAATCTGGTAAACTAATTATCAAGATTTCGTAAACCAAAAATTATAATTATTTCGAACTTCAACAGCGGTCATTTTATCACCATTTTTGAGTATCTCAGCTTTTCGAAACAGCAATTTTCTCAACGCCCTATTGCTAGGTTTTAAATCAGTTGAATTTTTAACTAGTCCCTTAATACATCTCTTTTTCATCAGAACAAAATATAATCTTTCAATTCACCATCAATATAAAAGCCCCAAAATAGGTTTCTGACCACTAGTATCAATATTTCGAAATTCTTCCTCAAATTTCACATCAGAATTCTGGGCATTTTGTGCAAAAAGTCATATATTCTTGCGATTTAAAAATTCCATTTTGGACTTTCGCAATTTCAATTTGTTTTGATTATTTTTAAGCGAAATTTCTAAGTTTATAATCTTCACCACTATTAAAAAGTTCAACAAACTCCTTCGAATCGGTAGCATAAACTCGCGATATATGAATCTTTTTATCTTCCGCAAAAAGTATTTTTGATAAGAGCAATAAAAAGCGAAAAACCAATAATTAAACTTTTTCTCATTTCCTCCTCGCTACAAAATGTCCAAAATATTTTAGCATAAACGTAATGTAAAATCAAGTAAAAATAAAATCACCTGCTTGGAGTGAGATTATTTTAGACTGTAAAGTCGTTTTCGGCCTTTTTAGTCGGCGTCGTTTTAGAACTTTAATTTCCAGCCTTTGAAGACATCTTATTTCGAAAACCGTGAGTTCTCGCACGATGTCGTTTATGTGGTTGATGTGTTCTTTTTGGCATATCTATCCTATTTTTACAATTTAATATTAAAAACTCAAGTTTATTACTTTTCATAAGCTTTTTAATCTGTTACTTAAACTTGAAATTTTACTAAATCTCATTTTATAGTATACCATAGTTTTCCACAAAAACAAGGACTTTTCCACAGATATTACAGTAGTATTTTAAAATGTGGAAAAATTCTTCTACTTTTTCAAAAATTATAATAGATTTTTATTTCTAAAATTTTTAGGGTTGTGGAAAACTCAAAATGTTATAGAATAGAATTATGAATGAGTTGTGGAAAAATATCTTAGCTGAACTCGAAATGGATCCTAAAATTCAAGGCGAATTTTAAGACTTGGTTTGCTGACACACAACTTTTTATCTTTTAGAAAATGACCATGCAGTTATTGGTGCTAAAAATTCTTTCATAACTAACACTATTAAGAAAAATATATCGAACATATCAGAAAGCTTTTCGAAAATAATGGTAAAAATCCTGAAATTATTTCTTTTTGAGGTTATTTCTACAAAAAGCTCAAAAACAGGGCTGAAGAAATCCCAGCACCTTCTCTAAAAACCTTCTGTTGAGGATTTAATCAAGAAGAAAACTGAAAAAGCTAAACATTCTAGTGGTCTAAATAAAGATTACACTTTCGAAAAATTTCATTGTTGGTGGCTCAAATGAATTAGCATATTTTGTTAGCCAAAATGTCGCAGAAAATCCTAGTAAAAATATAATCCACTTTATTTTTATGAGCGATTCCGGCCTGTAAAACACACTTAAGTGCAAGCAATCGGAAACGCGATTGAGGAAAAAGCATCCAGAAATGACTGTTCTTTATATTACAATTGAGAATTTTTATCGTGATTTTCTGGAAAATGTGCGTTCAAAAAGCAGGCTACGCTGATAAATATCGAAATGTTGATGTTTCAATTGTTGATGATATTCAGTTTATTTATGGAAAAGATAAAACTCAAGAGGAATTTTTTCACACCTTTAATGAACTTCATCGCGTAAATAAGCAATAATTCTTTTCAAGTGATCGTGCGCCCTCAGCATTCCAACTTTTAACAGATAGGCTAAAAAGTCGTTTCGAAAGTGGAATGATGGTTGATATTCAGCTACCAGATTTCGAAACTCGCCAGAGTATCGTTGAAGCTCACGCTGAACACGAAAAAGTTAAACTTGAACCAGAAGTTTTCAGAATTTATCGCTGAAAATTATCGCACAAATATTCGAGAAATCATTGGAGCAGTCACTCAACTGATTGCAATGGCAGAACTCTCGAAACATCAAGCCAAGCCTTGAACCTGCACAGGTTTAATTCAAAAATAGCCAGCCAACAAGGCCAAATCACTTAAATTCATTATTGATAAAACTGCTAAGTATTTTGGAGTTTCGAAAGAAGATATCTTAAGTAAATCTCGAGCAAAAAGATATTAATCATGCCCGCCAAACAGCCTGCTATTTAATGAAATACGAGCTAAAAATGAGTTTCCCGCAAATCGGTAAAGAATTTTCACGAGATCATTCGACCATTATGAATGGAGTTTCGAAAATTGAAAAAAAGTATTAAATTAGATGCCGAAATTCGTTCACAAATTGAAGGACTAAGAGATTTAATTTATGAATAGAGCCATAAAAGGCCTATTTTTTATATCTGTTAATTTGACAATTATTTTAGTTTAGTTTATAAAAAGCGAACAGTTATGTTCTGTTTTTGACTTTTTGAATTATATTTTATTTATTTTTATAAAAAATATGTTTTCTCTCCACCCAGCTTGTAAAATATTATTTTTATTTCTTTATTATGTTTGACATTATTTATATAATATTTTAATAAAAATGTTGAAAGCCTGTGGAAAAATAGCTAATTTGTTGAGTGAAAGTTATTTAAATCTTTGCTGAAAATCACCAAAGTTTTTCACAGGTTGGTTGTGCATATTTTTCGAAAGCTTTAAAATTATGAAAAGTTGTTATTTTTCCACAAAGTTTTTCAGAAAGTTTTTACTTTGATTTTCCACCAAAAATGGTATAATTTTAAGTAGTGAAAGCTTGGTTTTCCACAGTTTCCACAATACCTATTATTATAATTACCACTTTTTAAGAAAAAGGATTTAAATTTTTTATGGAACTGACTTTTTAAAAAGATGATTTATCTAAGCACTCAATAATATCTTAGGAATTGCAAGTAGTAAAACCAGGCTGACAGAGTTCTGAATATATTCTTTTTCAAACAGATGGTTCAAGACTTCTAGTTGCTACAAATTTAGAAATTGCAATTTCGCAAAAATTAGCGCAAGAATTGAAAAACAGGTTCCATTTTAATGCCAGAAAAACTAACAAAAGTTTTATTGATAGTCTCACCTTCAAATAGCGAAAGTGTTTCTTTTAAAGTTAATGGTAGCAAAATATTTCAATAGAAAGTGGAAATTATAAACTCAAATTAATGGTAGTTTGGCTGAAGAATTTCCAGAGATACCAACTGTTGATGAACCGACTGCAAGATTTTTATTGGTTCTGATATTTTTGAAGAAGTCGGTCGAGTCAGTTGATACGGCATAGCAATGATACTCTCCCGACCAATCTTGACTGGAGTTTTTCTTCATACTTTTGAGAATAATATTTATATGGCGGCGACTGATGGATATCGTTTTGAGTGAACGCGCTTTTTCGAAACAGACCAAGAATTGAATCGTCTGCACCCAAGTAATGTTTTTAAAAAGGTTTCTAGGTGTAATTCCTGAAAAACTTTGATGAAATTGAACCTGATCAATGACAATCAAATTCAATTTATGGTTGGCTGAAATTCTGGTTGTAGCAATTTAATTGATGGAAAATATGTTGAATATCGGCGGTTAATCCCAGAATCAACTGAAACTGTTTTTGAAGATGAAAACAGGCTGATTTTATGCAAACAATTAAAGTTGCTGAGGTTTTTACAAGAGATTCTGGCGGAAGTATTACTTTTTACGAGCTGATGAAGAAACTTCGAAATTATCAATTCATACAATTGCGAGTGAAATTGGCGAAAGTACATCTGAAACCGAAGCTGAAATTACTGGCGGTATGAGTTACTTTTTAAATGTTAATTATATTAAGCAAGCTCTATCAGCAATTAAATCACCCGAAGTTTCTTTTGGATTTTCTGGAAAACTCGCGCCAACAGTTTTTAAAAAGTACTGAAAGCGATGATTATATTCTATCGTGATGCCACTGAAAGTTAGGATCTTAAATGATTTTAAAAACTCTGAGAGTTCAGAATTTTCGAACACATTCTGATTTTATTTTAGAAATTGGTGAAAAATCAACTCTTATTTCTGGTACTAATGGTAGCGAAAAACTTCTTCTTGAAGCAATTTATTTTTGCACTGCAGGGCACGAGTTTCGCTCGAGCGATAGAGAAATTTTTAAGAAATGATGGATCGAGCTGGTTTCGAATTGATTTAAAAAGATTCAAAAGATTCGTAAGAACGATTATTTTTAATGATGCTGTTCGAAAAATCAAAAACAGTTCCTAGTTGATGGAAATAAAAAGCGTTTGAGCCCTAATTTGCGCATTCCTATGTACTTCGGAACCAGACGACCTGCAACTTTTGGAGTGGATCACCAACATGGCGAAGGAATTTTTAGATTATTTTCTTCGCAAATTTTCCCCAGTTTTCAATTAGCTCTTACAAGATACAACAAGGTTTTAAAGCAGCAGAAACAATCTTTAAAAACGCGATAATGTTTTCGAAAGATGAGCTTTTTCCTTGGAACTTAATGTTAGCGGAATATATGCAGAAATAATCTCTAAAAGACAAGATAGAGCTTTTTGAATTTATCGAGGAAGTTTATTTTGAAATGTCAGGGTTAAAAGATGAAATTAAAATTGATTATTTGGGGTGAAAAGGTTTCGAAAAATGAAATTTTAGCTATTTTTAAGAAAATATGAACGTGATAAAATTCTGGGCTATATGAATTTTGGGCCCACAAGCATGATATTCAATTTATTTTAATAAGCCTGCACAAAATATGGCGAGTCGGGGTGAAAAATGAAGTTTGCTTTTGGCTCTGAAATTGTTGAAACCGATATTTTGCTGATTTAACTTCAAAAGACCAATTGTTCTTTTGGATGATGTTTTTCTGAGCTTGATGATGATCGACAGAAATTATTAACTAAGCATTTTCGAAATATCAAACAATTATCACTTCAACAAATGAAATTAAAGTTGAAGATTGTAAAATAACTCACTGGAATAGCAGAGGTTATTTAAGTGAAATGTACATCGAAGGCTAGCACGTTGATCTATGAAATCAACTTTATATTTTTGAAAATATTCTTTTCTTTAGATTCGCCAATTTTATTGCTAAATCTTTGTAAAAATCATAGTTTGAACTATTACATTTACTAAATATTCTAACCGATATATCTTTTAACTTCTGTTTTATCTTTTGTATCCAGATTATAGGTTATTTGAAAAGCCTGTGGGCAATGATGTTTTTGTTGCGTTTGTGTATGAGTAATGTTTAACTATAGGGTGTTTTTCAGTTAATTTCTTCATTGTTTCTGTTATTTTTGCATAACCAGCACCACTTCTAATTATGTCGTCTCTTTCTCATGTTCATTATACCAAGTTCGTTTGGATCATTTTTGAGCCAAAGCTAATGAAATATTTGTTTTGACCAGATTTAATTTCGAACTCTTTTGAGGCACTTTCAAACCGTCCTTGATACTTCAACTTTATATTTTGCCTGGCGTCATTGTATGAGTTCCGTTTGAGTTTTTACCATTAATTGTTATATTCGAACTTTCTGGCGCAATACTGAGTAATAATTTCACTGCAACAAATATCAGACCAAATCCACCAGCCTATAATTACTAACGATAGTATTCCAAAAATCGCCAAAACAGAATAAATTTTAACTTTAGTAGATTCATCAATATTTTGCATATCTCAACCTTCCATCGCCAAACTTCAACTGCCGAGACTTTCCATAATTTGAAGATTCATTGGCTCGATAACGCCAGTTGTTCCACTGTGTCCAGCATTTGCAACTTTGTCTTCACCATTAACCTGAACATAAAATTCTATGTGAGCTGCAGCTCCGCCACCAGTTCCTGATGATATATCGCCTGGCTTCATATTGCTTGTGCTTCCATTATAAGGGATTTTTCTCATATTTATCTGGGTTACTGCGCATATATTGAACAAGATTTGCAACGCCAAACAATGCTTAGCGTATCTCTGGATCAACAGTTGTACTCATAACCATAGAAACGAAAGCATCGCAACTCATACCTTTTTGAACATATGGTTCACCATAATCACTGTCTGTTGCACGCAAAGCTTCCATCTGTTTATCTGTCACCTCTCCGGCATAAGCAGCTGCTTTTTCTGATTCTGCGTAGCAAGCTCCATTGCTCTATCTACGATTGCCGCATTTCCAAGTTTTCCTCCTGAAGACGAGCTACAGCTTCCCGATGAATTTGAAGAACTGTTTCCATCATTTGCAATTTCTTCTTAAGTGAATTTTACATAAGCTTGGCCTTCTGCACTATGATGAACTCCATCTGCCGCATAAAGTTTATCTCTACCGCCATCTTTCAACATAGCTCTTCCAATCTAGAATCTTCACTTCTGTTGTGTCTAGATGTGAAAGCTGAAAGTTTTTGGTTCTACTGACATTATAATCAACATTTTGGTTTTTCGAAAAGTTATTTACCCAATAAATCTTCTTACCTTTAAAGCTTGTCAACTAAAGCTTCATGGCATTTTCATCAGTTATCGTTAGTTCTACGTTAATAACGACCGTATCATGAATTGTATTTGGTAATTTTGATGTTGCAGCGGCAATTGAATCACCAACTGTTGCAGATACATTTGAACCACTGAAGGTTGATGATAATTTTGTCTTGAACACCAACTGTAATTGAATCTCAATAAAAGTTATAGGCCCTGAAGCTTTTTCCTCTCACTGCTAGAACCTTTTCCTGCAAATTGTGAAAGCATTTTATTTTCAACTTCTTCACCTTCTTTTAATACGGGCAGGTCGTAAGTCTTCCCTTGGTCTTTCGAAAACCATTAGTCCAGGCTATGGTGGCCTCTCTGACTGTTGATGCTGATTTTACCATATTAAGAGCTCTATTCTCTGGACCTTCCAGCTCTTGCCACAAGAAATTTAGCTGAACACCAGGTCGGACGCTGGTTTCCTCTTTCTTGGCGTAATTTTCGAGGTTTGTTCGTCGCCCGAATGACCACTGAGTAAATACCACAACCAATTCCACTACCAGCTTCAATTAAATCTGCTGAAAATGGTTAGATTCACCCAGAGACTCCCCATAACATCAGCAGTTTGTTCATCCGTTAAACCTTTCGATTTAAAAGCTCCAAATCTTTTTCAGCATTATCGTTACCCTCAAGATTTATGTCTCGCCATATTACCGCTAGAAGCTGAGCACAATCCTCGCCTGCATCGTAATAGATTATATCATTCAGTTTATAAAACGTTCATCAAACTCAGCCTCAGCAATATTTGAAAGAGTGGAGGCTAAAATCAATGAGATTGAAAATAATTGATGATATATATACATTATGTGAAATCCTGTTTAATTAAATCTGTGGATAGAAAAGATGCCGATGTTGTATTGACGGAACCTTTTGAAAGTTCGAAATGCAAGTGTGATCCAGATGAACAGCCGTAGCTTTCATAGTTCCAATAGCCTGACCTTTTTTAACTTTCTCCAGTTTTAACTGAGTAGGAATCCATATGCCAACAGAAAGAATAGACATCTCCCTATGTTTAATGATTGCAGCATGTGGACCGCCCATCATATCGGCTGTTCCGTATTTACATCCATTATATGGGGCTACATCGAAACCGCCATTAACAACCTCGCCATCCGCTGGCATATACTTTGCCCGTGTGTCCATCCTTTTTCTTCATTAGCAAAATCGATAGCTGGGTGGTTTTGTCGAACTGGTGTATTAAAGCCTTGATCATCTGATACCTTGTATCTTTCCATCCTTAACTTTAGTGTTTTTAAGCGGCCAAATCAAATTCACCACTTAATTTTTGATAGTTCCAGATCTATTCCTCCTTTTGAAGTGGATGAATTATTATCTCACGACTTCCTCCGCTTGAGTCTGGTTTAAATTCTTCATTCATTCCCATCTCTGTTCGAAGGTCAGTCAAAAACAGTGAATACCAGTTTGCTTTTAGGATCAGTATTACAAATTCCACCACGAGTACATCGTCATCATCTTCTGATGTTCCGATTGGTGATTTTCGATTGAAGCAATATTTATCATATTTCTTTCAAGTCACCACTCATACTAAGGTATTCTAGTAGATTATTTGTTTCACTATTATTCTCTTTTCTCCACAATATCACCCTCATTCTTTAAGTTTATTAACAACTTTCAGTGTCAGTTTCGCGATGCCCATATCAATACCAGTATAAACATTACAAAAATATCGGTTGCAGCATCAGTATCCGTAATTGATTTACTTCGCAGGTTTCCATATTGGCGTAAAGTTTGCACCATTAGCTGCACTTGCTCTCATGTGCAATTGATGAATGATCTCTGTGCTCCACCACCATGATGGGTATAAACCTTAATTGAGCCCAAAGTCCGCATAGGGCATCATATTGCTCACAATCGAACCTCAAAGCAGTATGCGTCGTAGTTGATCAAACTGGACTGTGAGTTTTTCGAATGTCTTCAGCATTTTCAGCAATTTGACGATTTGTCTTTGGCGAAATGCAATTGCTTGAGACTCTGTTAAAACACCACCCATTCCAGCCATTGAGTTCTTCGCCATCATTGCCGTAGAGCCTGACATTATAGTTTCAAAGTTCTGCCAGTTGTTGAATCATTTAGATTGTGCGATAAACCTTCACTTACATATTTCGAAATCGCACCCATGGCTTGATTTTTCAGTATCTCTGCAGCAACAGAAAGAGCTAATCCCAATGCTACACGCCCATATTGCCACTTTCTTTACAACATCACCAATACATCCCCAAAACCAGTTCTATACATTTTTAGTATTGTTAACGCTACTTGAGCTACACCTCACTGCCGCAGTAACTATACTCTGCAACCTTACAGCTTTGTCGTCTAAACCAGCCCACCATTCCTGTAGATAATGTATTCATTAAACTTATGAACCACCCAGTAATTCCAACCTGGTAGTCCTTTGCTGAATCATCCAATTTCGAAAACTCGGTCATCATAAGCTACTGCTCGCCAACCTTATGATTCAGTGGCGCTTTTGGATACGGTCATTATTTGATGTGGAATCTGCAAAAAGCAAAAGCATTTTAGTCTTGAAGTATTAGAATTTTTACTATCAGGATTTTTATTTTCTTGAGAATCTTTTTCTGTTGGCGATACCCATTAAATTATTGCCTTGTACGCTGTAACTTCTTGCTGGGTTGCTCTCAGCTTTAATTTTTGAGGCCATCGATAAAAAGATAAACCAAATTGAGCTAATACTTCAACTTTAGCTATCTTAGCAACACTCCACCCCATATGACACTAATGCATAAACTCCACAAACTTTGTCTACTGCATTTAAGCTTATTTAAAGAACTGCTTTGCGCTTTCAAGTATTTCTAACCCCATGCCTCGCTCAGATACATTTCTTTGCACCTTTTTTGCTTATCTTTTATATGTTTTTAGTTTTCTTTAACCTTTTCTAGTTCCTTCGTCGCCTATGCTTTTATTTTTGCCTTGTCATCAACATCATCTTTATCATCTGATAATCTTTTAGAATCAGTTTCTCATCTTTACTGTGATCATTAGCTGTTTCTTTATATCGTCATCAATCTCTTCCTCAGTTTTACCTTTGTTGTCTAGCTTTTTCGAAAATTAAACCATCCCTTGAGCTTTTTGCCAAGACTTTATCAAGAAAAGATGCAAAACGACCGCTAAAACCACGGTGAAAAAGCTTGCCGCACATCTGGGTTTTTAGTTAAAATATTTTTAATATCTTTTAGAAGAATTTTTATTTCAATATTTTTCCATCTTTATCGTATATCAGACTTGAAATCCTTCCAAATGTTTTCTTCTTCTTCAAATTTAACTTCAAAACCAGCCCGTTCGAGATTTTTAATATTCCGTTCGGTTACACGCGACATTCGACAAACAATTCCAGCAGTACATTTAATAATTCTTCATTTTTAAGCCAAGTATTTTTGAAGAGCGATTATTCTGCTCGTAGAAGCAGAATTGAGTTTTTCGGTAATAATTTCCTGGATATGAACTGGTGCAAGTGAAGCAATTCCTGTTGAAATTACAAAAATAAATGCACCAATTCCCACCAAGAAGGCCACCAGTTGCCGCCATTGCTCCTTTATTTTTAAAGAATGATTTCGCACTGGTCCAACGCCTTCCCGCTGAATTTGCTGGCGTTTCGAGATTTATGAGTTCCACCGCCACTCACATTATTTTGCCAGCCGCCAGATTGAGCGGGTTCTTGATCTTTCGAAAGTGTTTCAGAATGCTAATTCAGAATTTGAAGCAACAGGTTGAAGAATTTTCAGCACTCTGCTAAAAGCAGACGGATTATAACTGTCGTTTCCTCGAACAACTTCAGCGTTTCATCTACTTTTTGCTCGTTCGAGCGCAGATTGATTCGAATCGCTCAAGTCGCTAAAATCAAGATTTTCATCTCTTTCGAAATCTCTAGCTGCTCCCATTTTTATTCCTAAAAACCTCTATAATTTATAAATTAATTTTACTACATTTACGCTTGTGCTCGCTTAAAATAATTCATTCGGGTCGGCGTAACCGTTTGTCATCATATTATCGCCCTGGCGGTTTTTGAACTATTTGGGCTGGTTGAAAGCTAAGTTGATGCTCGGTATCGCTGGCGATGATTTGAATATGAACATGATTTTGGCCCGCAAAGAATAATCCTTGCCCAACTGGAAGTTCGAAAGGCGCTGTTCTTCTTCAGTTAATTTAAAGACATCACTCAAAAACATCAACCGCACTTGAAGATTGTTTTTAAAAGTAACTGCGATTGAGCTGTTCGGAAACTATTGCTCGTCCCATTTTTGGAACCCATAAAGTCTTCAACGTCTTGCGAAATTGTAGTAAGGCCAAGATAATATTTTCGAGCGCGTTTTGCTAAACTAAACAAGAAGTTTTGCCGAATCGTCGTATTTCATTAACTGCCAAGCTTCATCCACAATAAGCATTCGTTTTTCTGTTCAGAACTGCACAATATTCCAGATGTGAGATAGCACAATATACATTGCAACTGGGCGAAGTTCGTCTTCAAGATCACGAATATTGAAAACTACCATCGAGTTATTGATATCAATATTTGATTGCTGTGAGAAAATTCCTGCGAAAGTTCCAGTTGTGTATTTTCGAAGGCGTTGCGCTGTGGGCCACTACCATCCATATGAACTAAGCGTCATAAAGGTTATGAATTGTTGGTGGTGTTGAATTTATGTGAGAGGATCTGAAGTGATTCCAGCTCGAGCATGGGCGTCAATAATTGCTTGATCGAGGTCAGCTTTCTTCATTTGGTGAAAGTCCAATTGATCGCCCTACACTGTTCCGCCAAGCATTAAACGAAATAGACCGTGAAGCGTTACGATATTTGCACGAAGCGCGTTATCTGCTTCTTCGGCATCAATAACGTGCGGTAAATCAAAGGATTAATTCGAACATCTGAGTTTAAACTTAGTGCGAATATAATCTCCGCCAACAGCATCGCTCAATTTTTGATATTCATTTTCTGGGTCGATAATTAGAGACTTCTGCGCCCATCATCATCGTCTCAAGAGCTTCAAGTTTCACTGTGAAAGATTTACCAGTCACCAGATTTTGCGAAAACCACCATATTTGCATTTTCGAGCGTATAGCGTCAAAGATTACAAGACCATTGTTGTGCATATTAACACCATAAAGAACACCATTTTCCTGAGTTAAATCGGCGAAGTGAATGGAAATGTAGTTGAAATTGCGCCTGATGTTCATATTTCGACGAATTTGAAGTTGGTCAGAAAGTTGTGGCACAGTGAGATTTTAAGCCTTGTTCTTGTTGGCTTGATGCAACTTTTAGAGAACAGCATTTGCTGACCAAGCATTGTTTCAACTTTGCTTCTAACAAAATTAAGCTCGTCAAGACTATCGGCATAAATTGTTAAATATAAGCCAAAACGGAAGAATTTTTCCGCACCAAGTTGTACTGATCCGGAGTTCTTTCGGCATCGTTCAGCAGCTTCAAGCGCTGGATCTCGGGTTCTACCTTTTTCGTTATTAATCGAAAGATCGGCTTCAAGCTGAGTAACTTTTCGACTTTGAAGGTTTTTCATGACGATTTCAGTCTCAACAGGATAAATAAACATTGAAACATCTAAAACTTCATCAGCATTCAAGATTGGTGAAGCCCATCCAGTATAAAGCTGTCGACAACCGTAAACGATAAATTGTTTGACCATATTTTGTGCCAAGTCGAAAATATCCTGAGTGAAATTCAAGACTCGATGGTGCGACGGGAATCTCGCAAAGTATTAATACCAGTTAAAAACGCCGTTCAACTTCAGTTTACCTTGTGTCAGCTGCTGGGCAGCACATCAACCGCGTCTCTTTGCCATACACCAAATCCTCCCTGATCTGGTCGCTCACCTTCAGCTCGAACAAATAAACTTCGCCGCATCACGAAAAATCGCCCAAAGGTTCATAAACGCAGTATCTGGGTTATAAAACACTATAACAAAGTTCACCCATCTCTCTTTGGCGTTTAATTGAACGACGTGATTCCCATTTGGTCAAAGACCACCGTCACTGAATCAACGCGTAATTTCTTTCGCGTGCTTTTATCCCAAGCGCTGCGGTCGATTTTCGAAATTTGAGCACCCGGTTCTTTCGCAAAAATTTCACTACCATCCTTTTGCTGGAACCCTTTAAATTATTTTAAATCACCACTCGGATAACAAGGAACCACAATAAAGAAAAGATTTATCCACAATATCTCGCACTCGGCTAAGGCTGCCAATAGCTACTGCATCTTCCACTAAGTCGCTGCACAACATATTGTCTTGTGCTACTTGAATTTCAGCCAATTTGGTTTAAATATGGTTCATTATCAACTCAAGCAGTGCGCGAACCAAAATCTGAATTGTGAAAAGTCACGCGTTCACGAGTCTTGATAAGAATATTCTCACCCTCGCGTTCTCCGTGAGCTCATAAGATCGAAGCTACTTGATTTGCAAGGTCAATAACAGCACGAAAGCTTCCGTCGCAGCATTACAACCATTCCTTCAAGCGAAGTTCGGCAAATGTCACGAATTCTTGCGTTGAAGATGGATCGCTGGAGCACTCATATGTGTTGATTTTGCCTCGATTTTGCTGATTATTAACTTGGATTATTATTCATATTACCTCAATGAAATTACTATTTCTCACCCAAGTCGACCCTGTCTGAATTTTCTTGGCTTTTCTTTCCTTATCTCGTTAGTTTATTTGCTTGGCGCAAGTGTTTCTACCTGAAAGACCTTTCTTTTCCTTCTGAAACTAACCTCTCATTTCATGCGCTAATCTTATTTCACAGACTCTCGTTCTGTGAGATGTCTTCATTCACACGAAAGGATTATTCTGGATTAGTAGAAATTTCACCCTTTGATCTTCGCTTTCACGCCCAACAGTCTGCATCAATTTGCCCACCTGCCTCAAAACTGTTATTAATTCCTTCTAAATCTTGATTAAAATCAATCTGGCGGATTTTTCGAAATTGTTTTGTGGCTCTGGCTGTTGAGCGTGCGGCGCTGGTGGTGTGTGTACCCGAAAGTGGCTGTGGCGAGGGCTGCGTAAATTGTTGCGCTGATTTGCCAATTTGCGAAATAACTCGTTTGATTCATTGAATCTGGATAAGGATTGTAATTTAAATGAATATTTTCATCAAAATTTTGTTGCGGTATGATTTTGCCAATTTTTATTTTGCTGAAAATTATTATAATTTTTCGCTTGCGATTGATTCCAATTTTCGCACAATCTGAAAAACCTCATTTTGCATTTGTGGTTGATTGCGGTTAAAACTCATCGGTATTGATTTTGCTGATTTTGAGAAAAGTGCATGTTGGCTTTAGCCTCAGCTGAAGTTCTTAGAAAACTTGAAACATCTTTCAAATTTAATATTATCTGAACCTTCATATTGATTTTTAGGGTCGTAAATAATAAGTTTTGTCTTTGAATATTTTCCGAATTTCATCTGTAAATTGCGCCAAATTTCCTGGGCCATATCAAGATTTTGCATAATTTGCTGCTTTTCGTCGCTGGATCGTGTTGGTTTAATAAATTATCAACATTTGAAGAAACTCGTGAATTATCAAACATATCTTCAGCTGCCTGAGCTTCATTTGAATATCTCTTCACGAACAGTTGTGTTAACTGGCGCAAATAGGAGTGCGTAATAGCCCACCCTTCAGTATCAACACATCCGCTAAGCAGCTGAGTCTGCGTAGTTTCATTTGTAGAAAGTTCTTTGTAAGGTGTTCTTCTCATTTACTGGTGCAGAAATTTGAATTGAAATGCTCTCACGCCATCTGGCTGTCGCCAAAACGCTTGCCTGGTAAATAAATAAATGAAACAACCGCTGCAAGATAAGTTTCCATTGGCTGGTCTTTTCGTTGCAAAGCGAGCGCTGACATGAAAAGATAATACCAGGTAGTGGCAAACACCAACTCCTGTAAAATTCCCTCAAAGAAAATCTCCATGCGCAACAACAGCCTGCCACAATAATCGTAGGTAAATGAATTGCCGAAAGTTAAACGGCCCAAGCCAATTTGTCATCAGCCCCAACTGCCTTTGAGGAACTTTATAATGCGCTCATTCTTTATTTGCCCACTTCTCCTTATTTCAATAATATTAATTTTAACATATTTTCGAAAATATAGTTTGATAAAATAGGCAAAACATTTAGACTCTGCCTATTTCTGTCTTTAATATTTTCAGGTTTCCAATTTCCGCCCAAAACTTTTATCATAAAGACCTTTATTATGTTCAATCTCTTTAAGCATTTGTGTGAATTTCAGCACCTTGCACAGCATTGAGTTTTCCGTATTCTCGATGGGTTTCTCATTAATCGCCTTAACACCTTTCGAGTGTAGATTCAATGGTCTATTCGGACATATTCGAAATTGCTGATTTATCCAAATGATTTTCATTGCGTCATTTGAAGCTTTAATGATTTTGTCATCTGAAACATTTTTAGCGTAATTGTCGTGAATGGCATTGTAAACTTCTTTCGAATTCATACCATTTACAGCAATATTTTCATGCTGCACCATTAACAAATTGAAGATCGTCTTTTTGGTTTTGCTTCAACCAAGTCGTTATGGTTAGGCGTTCAATCTCTCTCCACCAATTTCAGTTTTAACAAGTGAATCAATAGCACCTTCAAGTCGGTCGTTCCCATAAACTTTTCAGCCGTTGCAGCGCGTAAGTTTTAGTAATTTCGAAATCAATTCCATCTTCTTCTGGATGCCACCATATTTTCGGAAAAGATTGCTATAATCACCACCTGAAAATTATGATTTTGTAAGGTCAGAGTGATTCGACTTCTTCGTTCTCTTGAAGCACTAAAGAACTTGCAAGTGCTGTACTTTCCGGCTTCACCACGCACGCCAGATGCGGTTTTAGCAAGTCGTTGCTGTATATTACGTTATTGCATTATTGAGCGAAAGATTGTTCTTCGTTAGTCAAGAGCATTTGTTTGATTCATATTATCAAATCAAGTGCTTGTTTCGCCAAATGACGTAGAGTTTTCATATTATCCACTTAAATCAAACAACACTGCACAGTTTCATTTTCATCTTTTTACGTTGAATTAAATAACTTGCTTTAATTTGCGAAGTCCAGTATTTAGCTTGCGTTGCAACGATTGAGCTGGTGGCTAACATTTTGATACTGAGTATCTGAATTTATTAACAAGCTTTACATTATAATATGTTTGAAAAACGCATTCGAACCTTCTGGCATATTTTTAATTGCGCCCGTCTTTTCATTTTCAAGTTCAAATTCTTTTGATATAATTCTGCAATCGATTTGAAGCACCTATTCGACGTTGGCGGTTGTAGTTCATTTGATGCACTGTACAGGAAGTGAATTTGCTTTCTGCACCGTACGATTGATGAGTACTTTGGCCTTTCTGAAAGGAATTTCTTTGCACGATCAACTGACCTTGTTTGGATTATTGATAATTCCAGCAAAATTTACCAAGCAGACTACCGCTAATTCGCATAATTGTTGGCGTAATCGCTAATGGCACAACTGTACTACGGCACCCGGCGTAAGAAAATTAAAAAAGCTACCGTTCGAACTTGCAATAATTGTTGTTCCGATTAATTATGTCCCCAAAAGAAGAGAATACGGGGTACATCACGAGCATCGTAGTAACAACCTTCCATTTCGAACCATTTTTCAGTATTTGGCAAAATATTCATGTAAATGCAAGTGGCGCTATGAAAACTAAAACAATAATAATTGCCTGCCGCAGCTAAATTACTAACGCTACAATCGCCGTGAATAAATTACTGCAACTATGCTCCAAGAATCATCGCCATTGCAGCAATTCAATATTACCTATAGTTGCAGTTCGTTACAGTGTAAGCACCATAAGCCACTCACGCCAGTTCCTTCAAACTGCAGCGGTCATATTTGACCAATCAAGATTAGCTGTTTTATCTTACTTTTCACCACCACTATTAAAAATGCTATTCTAATTACCCAATCAAAGATTGAGTTTGTGCGCCTAAAATATTTGAAATATCAACTAAAATTGCACAACATAATACAAATATTACTAAAATTGCTGCAATAATTAGCTTTGGTAATAATTTTAATCTGCAATTACTAATTCCAAAACCTGTTACTATGGTCAAATAAAACAATCCAATCACAAAAAAGACGTTTGCAACATTTTACATAATCCCAAACTTGAAAAAAAAAGACCAGATTGATTTGATATAAAGTGGTTGTAACTGCAAAACGCTTGAGCCAGTCAAATACCATCCATCCATTTCTGGAAATCAAAGGACCATACAAACCATCCAGCTAATTCCACCTTCAACACACTACAAAGTGACTTATCTTCATCTTTCGAAAACACCATCAACTTCTTTAACGTCTGAAGTTTCAATATTTTGTTTTTACATTCCTAGTGTTGAAGACTAAACAATAAATTTTTCCTGCTTGAAGTATCATTCATTATCAAGAGCGATTACTGTTGTTTTATTTTCAATTAAGACGAATGAAGAATTTTCGACATAAAGTTTTTTGAACGAATTGATTCTAAAACCTTAAAGTGTCAGAAACTTTTGAATATGTTTTCATTATATGTTATGCTATTTTTGAAGAATCTAAGTCCATTTTGTTCATCAAGAGTGAAGGGTGATATCTGAATTAAAAAATCCCAGATTACAACACTGTAAAGATCGCGATGAAAACACATTGAAAATCTTGAGTTTTTGCTTTTTAAACCCTCAAAAAGCTTCATATGACCTGATTTTCATCATAATTTAACTTTTGTCAACCTTAAAATTAAGTTTTTTAGAATAAAACACTTGCTTTTTCCCCAAAAATGTTTGGTAAAGTATAATTATCATGGTCAATAAAATAAAAAATATAGCCAATAGCTGTTAGTTTTAATGAGCTTTTGCAGCTTTTCAGAGTATTATATTTCGAATTATGGCTCTAGCTGGCGTTTTGCTGAAGAGCTAGATATGTAATGAACATAACCACGCCAAATGGTAATAATAGTAAAAGTAGTAACTTCCCATCACGCAAAACCGCAATTTCAGACTGGAAAATTGAAGATATTTTAATATGTATTAGTTGTAGTAACTACCGGTGTTGAATCTGGTGGCAGTTGGTCTCGATTGTTTTGCTGGTGTTCTGTGTATTGATTGTCAGATAATGCAAAAGTTTGAAAGCTAAACAATGATTATGAATACAATTATCGGTATTAGGCTTATATTTTAATGTATGTCTAGAATGGATTATTCCAGGAGGAATCTTTATAATGAAAGATTATAGCGATTTTATAACTTTTATGCCAGTTTTATATTTTTCGAATAATGCTTGCGGCTGGTTGTAACGATAACCAAACTTTTTCGGTCTCCTGCTTGGTATCGTGGATTAACCAAATTCGGCGAAGGCGGATGTCAAATTAAAATGGTTAAATATCTGGAAAGGGTGAAGTTACTTTTAGAACAGTTTGTTCTGGACAGTGGTTGGTGAATGTTATTGATATGGTTTTCGAATCGCTGGTGTCGCTGTAATAGATTTATTATTTATGCAGGTTATCATATGATTGTTGTTGCGATCCAGAAATTCTGGAAAAGCAAAATCATCAACCAATGCGATAATCGGACTATGATTGGTGGTTCTGCCTGTCATTGTAACGTTTATATTAGGATTTTAGGATAATGAAAGAATATAGATTTTAGCAGAAGCATCCTCGATAAATCAGCATAAACGGGATTGATACTTCAAATAAAAACAAAGCTAGCGACGCTCGGCTGCAATGCCTTCAATACTGCTTTTATCTGGCCACCATCTAGTAGACGGCATTATTGTGGCGGGATTAACATTTATAACAGCAGCTGAAATCCAGGAACAATTTCGAGCGAAATCCTGAAATTTAATTTGCGCTTGTGTAGGTATTGTTGTAATTATCTCGGCTGCACTAATTGTTAACTTAATTCTTGGCGGACATTAACGGGGTCAATATAATGAAAAAAAAAATAATTTTAATAAGTAGCATTTTATTCCTCACGATTCTATCACCTATCGCTTTTGCAAGGTACAACGAATGGAACTAATGGTAGTGGAGGAACATTTTAACGCTTGCAAACATGTTGTTTCTGGAAAGACCGTAGTTTGCCTGGTGATTCGGAAAAGCAACACATAAAAGAGCAATTCCATTCTCCTGTGGGCTAAGCTGGTATAGCGGCGGTTATCGTTATTATTTAGCCGCGGAATAATATTTGTAACAGCAGCTGCAATCCATCAGCAATTACTGAGCCAAAACAATGATAATTTATGCCGTTATCGGTTTGACAGTTGCGCAATTTCTCTTACGCACCAGCACTCTGTTATTAACATCAAGCGTAAAAGGAGTTGGCGGATGATCATCTGGGAGCTCAGGCACTTCTACAACGACAATTCAAGTAGCTCAACTGATACCGATCGCAGATTAAAAACCAAAATGGTAGTGCCAATTTGTGATAAAGTTTTGAGCGGTTCTAACAGTTCAAATAATAATTAAAACAATATATGGAGAATAAAATGAAGAAAATTTTAATAACTTTGGATTAATTTCTGGTGGTAGACTGGTTTTGCTTTGTGTGCTGATTTTTCTCGAAAAATGTTTAAGTAAATAGTAAGTGATTTAATTAAAAAGGTGCAGATTCAACGGGGCAACAAGATACCTGTCCAGCTGGTGATATTGCTAAAGACAAGCAAAATATAATGTTCTTTATTATTGGTGTTATGGCGATATGATTATTTGGGTGAATTAGATGTTCTTTCAGCCGAAACAGCTGCCTTCACTAGTGCAAAAAACACAATCATCTACGCTATTATAGGTTTAGTTGTTGCAACTTGCTTACGCAATTGTTAATTTTATATCAATACTGTTGCGGGAGGGCAACTGGCACACAAGACTTCAAAGGATAACCTGTTGAATGATTGCCACAATTAAAATACTTGCAGGTCATAAAAATTTGATATAATTCTGCTATATATAATTTAAGAAAGGAACACTTCAAATGAAAATATTGTAAGAATGGCTCATTGACCGCTGCGACAATATTCACTGTTGGAAAGCATACATTTGTAACAATTCCAGCTTATGCTGGGATTGCAAAGTTACTGGCGGCTTGAGTCTGGTTGATAGCTAAAGTGTTGTGTCAAGAAGAAAATGGTGACCAACGAGCTTGTTCGATGGCGACCTCCAATTTTCACAACTGCAATCAATATTATGCCTTATAATTGGTATTCTTAGTGTGATTATGCTGCCTGGCGGTGGTATTCGCGCTTTCAAGGTGATGCTGGTGCTGTTCAAAACGCCAGCCGCAATTATGCGCGTTATTGGTCTTGTAATTGCAACCCTGTTTACGTAAATTGAAATCTCTACATCCATCTGGACATTAATAAAGAATAAATAATAAATAAAAGATCACTCAGAGGTCTACACCCTGAAAATTTATGAATCTCAAAATAACTAATATAATAAAACCGAAGTTTTACCGAGAATTTTATTTTTTCTACAGAACTTTAATTGTGTTGCTTGAGTTTAACTTTGTAAAGCTGATTGTTAAAATTCCATCTTCAACATTACCAACTTCATCTTCTTTTGATTGAAACTGGAAGAAAGGTGTTCGGCCAACCTCCCAGTAGCATTCTCTTTGTGCATGATGAGCGATAATTCCCCTCTGATCACCAGGACGGATTTCCGTTAACGTTAAAGTTCCATCTGAAAGTGAAACATCCGTCATTTTTATTCACGCCTGCAGTTCGTGCTTAATAAAGCTTTCATTTTCTGTTTCACAACATCAACAGCTAATTGACCAGGAAGTTCATTTTTCTTCCGTACTTCACTCTGTTCAGATCATTGAAAGCTTCATTTTCGAAGTTCTATCAAATCATCACCAAATTGAAAGGAAGCCCAATTCATCAGTCCAAAAAGCTATCATCATTTTGCCTTTCTAGCCTATTTTTCCTCCGCATTAAATTTCCTAAACAAGATTAATTACTTTATTATACCGCACTTTTATTATATAATCATGAGGTAGAAACGATTTTTATGGTAAAAGCGTATACGAAATCTGATTTCTTTTGCGCCAGATAATTGCTATTTTGCCAGAAACTAAGTGACCCTATTTGCATGTTTTGAACTCGAGGTGTAATTTTGGCAATTACCTTTCTATTCGACAGTGTGATTCTCTGAAAGAATTTTATCTTTCTCGAGTAGGTCTGGAGAGCTTCATAGTTGATGAATTTAAATTTCAAAGCAAGAGGCAGAATGCTTATTATCTCGCAAAACTTTTATCTGATTTTCTACTGAATACATGAATTTATCAATAATCGTGAAAATTAGATTTAATCCCGGTTCCAACACTTTCGAACCATATTCGTGAACGTGGTTTTAGATCATACTGAGCTTTTGGTCTGCCAGCTTTGCAATGAAATTTGAAAATTGAAAAATCGATATTAATTAAAAGAATATCAAAAACCACTCAACGTGGCAAAAATTTTAAAACGCGACAAATTCAGGCAAAAGTAGTTATGAGTTTACGGGAGAAAAGCTTTCGAAAGATAAAATTTATGTAATTTTTGATGATATTCGTACAACTGGCGCAACTTTAGATCTCTATTGCAAAAATTCTTCACCAAAGTGAAAGCTAAAGAGGTTTGGGCGTTTTATTTACTTGCAAGAAAAATAACTTGAGAATTCATGTGTATATAATGGAAAATATCTGGAGAGTGGCCGAGTGGTTGAAGGCACCGGTCTTGAAAACCGGCATGCGGTAAAAACGTATCGAGGGTTCGAATCCTCCTTCTCCGCCAAAATAGGTAATTCTGCTTAACGGCAGGATTTTTCTATTTTAATAGAGATTTTTGAATTTTAAATAGCTTATGGTATAATTAAAATATTATGAACTCGATAATGAAAACCGAAATGGCGTTCCTCGCGTAACGGCTTTGCCTGAATCACACCTTTTCGAACACCTGAGGCGGGTAGTTTTTGGCTGAAGACCCCAAAGAATCTACCGAGCCGGTGAAAGAAGTTAAACCTTTAATCCAGAAGATATACACAAGTTCGTGAAGTTGAAAATAACCAATTACCTGCTGAAAATATTGCTGAAGAACGAGAAATTGTCAATTGCAAGCTCAAGACTTAATAATTGGTGATAAAAATAAAATCTTTGGTATATTATATTTTTCAATTATTATTTTAGCATTTTTGTATTTTTGCGATTTTGAACCAATCTTGACTTTTTCTTGCTTTAATTATAGTGTCAGCCATTGGAATTTTAACTCTTCGAAAATCAAATCACACTCAAATTATATCTTATAGTCTTTCTACTCATGGAGTTTATATGGTGAAACTTTTTCATTCCTATGGTGAATTTCGAGCTTTTGGTATTCGAAAAGAAAACAAATACTTATGCTATTATTCTTTTGCCTAAAAACGCTTTTCGCCCAGCACAATTATTTACTTTCCAAAGGAAAATGGTAGAAAATCATAGATATTATTGGCGCTCGCCTACCAATGGAAGAAGTTAAACTTGATTTAATCGACAAAATTATTCGAAAAATAAATCTTTAATCTTGCAATATTTTTAAAAATGTGCTAAAATTTAAATGTCTGCTTATGCGGAAGAACTCAAAAAGTTAGCTACTGAAAAGCAGCATATGCACTCTGTAGCTCAGCTGGATAGAGCGTTGGCTTGCGGAGCCAAAGGTCGTAGTTCGAATCTTGCCAGGTGTACCATAGAAAAGCATCAGAGCAATCTGGTGTTTTTCTATTTTGATGATATAATCGTTTTATGATTATACAAAAAGAATAAAAATAACAAGATTATATATATTTCAATTATTATTTTATTACTTTTTATTGAGTGATTATATTTTTAATAAAATTAACCATACTGTAGAAGAAAAACACAATCAAGATATTACAGTATTATTTAAAGATCTCGAAATATAATGGAATTAGCTCAAAAATTTGTTACGAAAGAAAAATTCAAAAGAAGATGCTATATTAGAAATCCCTGTTACGAAGAATCAATAAAATCAATGAATTTATAAATAATAAAATTCAAGAAATTGATGAGACTTTTTAAAGATGATGCTAAAAATCAACTTTCGAAAATATTTCAACCGAAAGAATTAGCTATCAAGTTTATTATAATAACGACGATGCTATTTCAATTTTAATTTCAATCAAACAAGATACTCATGGAGCGAATTTCGAATGATCAAAAATTTATGACGTTTAATGCTAAAAATGGAGAAATTATAAAATTTAGTGATTTTAAATAATAAAGAAAAAGATAAATCTAGTATTTTTAGAAATTATTAAAAATAAAATTCGAGATTATTTAAAAATAGTAAAAGAATTTTCAAACGAAATGAATGATTTAGATTTTGAAAGTTTCGAAAAATATAATAATATTAGATAAACAAACGATTGACTTCCCTTTTTCTAAAAGGTCAAATTATTCTTCTAATTTTTCTTCGGTTCCACTTCAAATTAAAAGTCAGAAATTTCTAATTTTCTTGCAAAATGATTTTTCAAGAAAAATATTCGTAGTTCCTGATATACAAAATCTGACAAGCTCAAAAAGGCAAGCACTATTAACTTCTTCAATCTCCTCTTCTCGATAAAGATTGTTCAAAAATGTATTGTTTAACCTTTGATGATGGACCAGGAAATATATACTGATAAACCTCTTTTCTTATCTTCAAAGTTATAAAGCGAAGGCAACTTTCTTTATGATTGGTCCAAGTGCTCAGAGATATCCTTCTATTGTAAAGCGAGTTTTGATAATGGACATCAAATCGGTAACCATACCTGGTCTCATTCTTCCTTGCCAAAGCTATCTTCTGCGCAAGTTCAAAATGAAATAGCCTCAACTAATAATAATATCTGCAAGGAATTACAGGGTGTAAAACCTCACCACCTTAGGCCTCCATATGGTGCAACTCACGTGCGTGCAAAAGAGTTCGTCTCTAATCTTAGAATGAGTTCGATTTTTATGGTCTGTTGACACTCGTGACTGGGCGGATAGAAATTCGAATATTGTTTGTACAGAGCAATCTCGAACGCACGACCCCTGAGTAATAATTTTAATGCATGATATTCACCGAACATCAGTTGAAGCAGTTCCGTGTATTCTGCAGAATTTAAGTTCTCAAGGCTATCAATTTGTAACTGTTGACAAGTTGCTTGGCATCTTCAGCCTGGGCATATATATTATTCAGCAAAATAAATCTTTATTTAATCTCTGATATATGATAAAAATATAAATATTGGAGAGGTGGCCGAGTGGTTGAAGGCGCACGACCTCGAAATCGTGTATGCGGGCAACCGTATCGGGGGTTCTGAATCTCTTCTCCGCCACGAAAGTAGCTCGCATTTGCGTGGCTTTTTCGTATTTATTGACTTTGATTTTAAGATTTGTTATAATGGAAAAATATATATAAATAGTTCTTTTAGAAAATGAGGTTAAGATATGAAAAGATGTTTTTTCAATTTGTTTTATTTATGTTTATATCGCTACCTGTTGCGATATTACTGTTAATCTCCAATCAGTAATTCTAGAAGTTAACTCATCTTGTAGCACGACTTTTACTTTTTAATTATAGTATATTTACAGGTATGTTGCTTTTTGTCCCAAGATTTACGATATGGTTAGTAAAGAAGATTTTTAAGAATAATTTTGCTGACCCTGATAAATTTTCCAGAGGGTTCTATATCTTGGGCTACTATTATTCTATTTGTTTTCGCTTTAGATGTATTTCTATATATATTTTCGAGTTACATTGATAATCCCTATAGCTGTTATTATACAATCTAGTTATATTATATAATTTTTGCTAAAAATTATAAAACTTTAATTTTGATGGATTCGGAAGAATAACTTATCTAAGCTCAGCAAAAGCTGGCATATTTTCTAAAATAAAAACCGCTATTTTCGAAATTTAGTAGCAGTTTTAAAGATTATTATTTTACCAATTCGACTTTTAAGTTTTTCAATTGAATTCTACAGGTGTTGGATTCACGTTAGTTTAAGATGGCAAGATAAATGCTGACAAAATCTGCTAGAATTGATCCCTCAAAAGAACTTGTTCAAGATAAGTTGAACCTTTTAGCTCAATATTTCGTGCTGCTAGGGCTTTTCCGCTTAAAAAGCTCATCCGATATCTCGAATCGTTTTTGCACGCGTGGATGGTCGAAATTGCTGCGTAGATTAAATATTGCGAAAAAGTTTTTCAACTGGGTGAGCTCCAACCGATAAATTCATTATGATTAAATTCTGGGTATTCATTAAAGAAGCTAATATTTTTAGCATTTTCATTCCAAGAAATTTTCCATTTATAGGCTAGTGGCGAAAATTCACTCGAACTCAAAAATACTCGCACTTTCGCCCCTGCTCGAATAAAAGCGCTAACTGCTTGCATAACTCCGCTCATTCGAAAACACTTGCCGCCCAAGATTCGCTTTCTTTTCGCAAAAAATCGGCATAATGCTCAATTTCTTCGTATTTTTCGTTCGAAATAATTCCAAAATTTACCAAAATTTTAGTTAAAGCTCTGAAATTATAAATTACTGCCATTCGAGGTTGAAGGCCTGTTGGCAATTTAACATGAGCAATTTCATCGAGCAATTTCTTCCATTTTTCCGTTCGAAGAAACTGTGGCAACTTGTGCCAATTTCAATTGCTTGATTTAATGCTGAAATTGACTCTTCTGTATTTTCCAGAATACGAGCTATGATTACTAAAGTATTTTTCGAAAACACTTTTTGGTAAATTATAATTTCGAATAATTTCGATTGGTGTTATTTTATTTTCGAGCCATTTTCACTAATTAAACCAGCTAAAGCTGAGCCACCCATTCCTGTAATAACAATATTTTTGATTTCACGGCCATCATTTTCTGGGAGAAATAACTTCAGCTTGAAAGAGCCTGTTTCCACTGCTCGCTAGCAACTAAAAGCGCATTTTTGCGGGTCGCGCTGAACTCAATAAATTAAAATTATCTAACATTTTCCACCCTTTCGAAAAATAATCTTGATTATGCTTTAATTTAAGATACAATATAATTAATAAAAGTAAAGTCAATTAAATATAAAAGGTATATGGAAATTGATATGAATCAAACAAGTAAAATGCCAGTTAGCGACGATCCAGAGCTCGCTAAGATTCTTTCTGGTGTTAGCGGTTCTTCAGATGATTCTGATGACAAAGCACTCGATGAACTCCAATATGAAGATTTAAACCAAGTTGAGGTTCCAGGTTACTGGAAGAAGTTCAACCGGTTGTTGAAACAACTCAACCAACTGTAATGCCAAGTTTTTGGTGGTTTAGATTTAGATACAATTAAAAGGTCATGCCCTTGAAGATTTGCGACCATTAGTTGATAAATTAACGGTTTCGAATGAAGAAAAATTTGATATCTATCTTTTACTTCTCCGTTCAAGTGACGATAATACCTTTGATTGAACCAGCTTATAACGCTGCTCGAATGATTGAAGATGAAGTGAAGCTGCAACTGCGCTTCTCACGTGATTAAAGAGATTGATTACTTTAAATCAAAATAATTATAAAAACTCGCGACAGGTTTTAAACTCTCGCAGTTTTTATTTTCTAAAATCTTAAATTGCACTCAGTGTTTTTATAAAAATACTTTAGAAATCAATAAAAATAGGCCCCTAAGTTCAGAGCCTATTTTTATTTTTCGAAATTAGATCGAATTTTTCTTTAATTTTTAGCGAAGAATACACTATTGGTGTGAAAATTGCAGGCAACCAAACCACTCAAAACTAATATAGTAGTGCTGTCTTGTTGGTTTTGTTTTTCGCGTAAATATCCAGCTTTCTGGAGAATTTAAACGTTGCTTTGCAATTTCCTCATTACGTTTTTGATAGCTTCTGCAAGTTTGCCTGCTTCAATTTGAGATTCTTTTTGCTTGATAGAATTTTTAATTTCTTTTGCAGTTTTTCGGTCTAATTCCCTGGCGTCTCATCTTTAACTTTCGAAATTAAATTCTCAATATTTTCGATATCAACAGCCGGAAGCTCATTTTCTTCGTTTTATTATCTTCTAAACGATCAACTTTTTAGCTTATCTTTCAGATAATTTTGGCGCTCGCTTTCGCTTTTTAGCTTTTTCGATAGCCGACTTCAATTCATCTTCCGCTAATTTCTTCGAAAGTTGGATTATCTGCTTTTTGAACTTCTTTTAGCTTTATCGGCTTCAGTTTTAACTCTCATCTTTCAGCCATTTTTGTGAGTCTTCGAAATCTTTAGTTTGTGAATTTAGGGCTGTTTTATCAGCTCGCAAACCGTTCAAAGCGCTTAAGTTCATTGATTGCTTCTAAGATTTCACTCTCTGAAGCAAGGTTTTCGGTTGAATTTTTATCGCCTCGGCAGTTTTAAGTTGGCTTGAAATATTTTAAGTTTGACGCCGCATTTACAACTTCTTGCAACTGTGCTAAAGTTTCCTTAGATTATTAAGATTTTTAAATTAGTAATTTTGTCTAAAGTTTGCTCCAACTTTTTGGCATTTTTATTATAGCGTTCAGCAATTTTTCTAGCTCTTTAAGATTTGCTTGTTTCGCTACAGGGTCAAGAATCTTGTCATTTTCATTCATGACATCCTTAAAATCGGCGATATATTCAATCACTTTCTTTAATTCGTTAATCGTGTTTGGAACATCAGTTTCTACGCTCATTTTCTAGGGCTGGGACGATTTTTAGCAATTTTATTATTTAAAGAATCTGCTGCATTTTTAACGTCATCGTTGGTTATTCCTAAAAAGGTTGTGTTGCAGTACGCTTAACTTCAGTTAATAAATTAGCAGGGATTGCGTTTTAATATAATCTGGCTGTTTTTCGAAATTTTCAAGAGCTAGCTGGCTCACGAGAAGCTAAAAAGCAGTTAAAAAGCCTAAACTGAGCGGTTGTGGTATTTCCGTATTTATTTGTGGCTTTTAGCTGTAATTAAATAGTCGCCATTTATTTGGTTTTCTTTGTTGCTGAATACTTCTTCGGCATCGAGTTGTGAAAGAAGTGATGTCTGATGTTGGGTTACTTGCTGCAAAGAAATTTCCGCCAGCTTGTGGGCTATAATTTTTCTTAAAAAGAATTTATTAGAGCATCACTAATTGTGGAATTATTTTGCCTTGGTTTATCCCAAACTACATGGAGACCTTCTTCTAGTGGAATACTATTGCCTTGAATATTAAAATTAATTTTTGGTTTTCGTTTAGATCAAAGTTTATATTTTCTACGTTACGTTAGACGTATTGTAGTCATCACTTTGATTATCTCATAGTATTTCCATTAGGTAGAGTATATTTTTATTTATAACGCTAAAAGTATCTGTGCCTGTAAATTTATCTAAGTTAACCTTAATATATCCACCATCTTGTTGTGGATTTCATTCTATCTGTATTTATAAAAGTTTGATTATTTTCATTGGCATAATCGTGCCATCAAAGTTAATAAAAAGGATTTTTAAAATTCTTTGGCCTGGCTGAAAGATTTATCGTTACATTTTTCGCTTGCAATTCCATAAACTTTTGCTTTTGGCAAATCTTTTAAGTGGCGAAAAATCTGTTGCTTTAGTGCATGGTGAATCCATAGCAACTCAACCTTTTTCCAGTTTTTAACATATGAAATATCGCTAACGCTGTTCATTCCAACATAAGCTGTCTCTATATTCTGGAGACCCGCTGCAGCAGACATATCCTTTAACGACCAGATTGTATGAACATGAATTAATTTTAAGCTCAGAACACTGAATACCTTCCATATTCTCAAAATTTCGATATGCATCTCCCGGCCAAAACTCTGTCATTGTTTTTAGCTACGCCAGCCGCAATTGGACCATCTAGTGTGCGGCTTTGATCGCTTTTTCATTAAAACTGAATTAACGCACGCTTAAGAAATTCGCATCTGTAAATTTCATTTCATAGCTCATCTCGGAGCATTGCTTTGTGATCAACGGGGTTCACCGTCTGAAGCATAAGCTGATGCTTTCGAAAAATATTTTGTTTACTAATAATTTGGGTTCCATTACCATGCCACCGAGTGCTAGAACTGCTACCGTCATTGCTGGTAATAAAATTCTATTATTCTTTACTTTCATTTAATCTTTTCCTTGAATATATTTATGCTTATTCTATTTTACTAACATATTTGCAAAAAATCAATAGTGTGCTAAAATTTAAATACTTTTCGAAAAGGGTGAAAAATGAAGAAAGTACATTTGCATAGGTTTGGTAAAACTGATATATCGATAGCTGTTACTCTGTCTACCGAAAGAGTTAAAGAGCCTGAAAAATCCTATTTGCTTAAAGATCAGTATAATTTTTAAGGAATTAATCCTTGAGATTGAGACCAAAGAGCAACTGGGATCTTTTCAAAAAGGAATTTCTTTTTGGATTAAATAAAAAGAAAATCTTGAAGATAAATTTGCATTTCATATGTAATGAAATTGCAAATTGGTATATTCGAAGAATTAAATCTTCAGATGTTAACTTCAGCTCGTTCATCGATCGTGTTAGATAGCCAAACCATTTAAATTTAAGCCGTTCAAAAGAACGGCTTTTTATTCTTTTCGAAAACTAAAATCGCTCAAAAATAAGTCGATTTTTGCTATTCTTTGAAGCATTTCTTTTGTAGATTTTTGCACAATTTCTGTGTCATTCCAGTCACGCCAATTACGTCGGTAAACTTCATGCCCTAAACCTGTAATTAACACAATATCTCCCTCTCCCTGCAAATTTGTAAAAGCTTTTTCGAATCGCTTCTTCATGATCTGGAATTTCTTGAATATTCTGCCGGCAATTTTTCACCTTTTCGAAATTCCGCAATAATTTTCTTCCACGAATTTGCTAGGCATCTTCAGCATAGTTTTCTTCATCTGTACTAATAATTTGCTGTTACAATCTTGAGCAATTTTTCCCATACTGCGTTTTTCACGATCACGGTCACCGCAAGCACCAAAACCAAAATCGTGCGCTCTTAGTGATGAAGCTTTTAAGAAGTTTTTCAAGCGCGTCTGGCGTATGGGCATAATCCACAACCACATCAGCGTTGCAAATCTCGAAAACAGCATATTCAAACCTTCCTGAACCCTTCAAGATTAGATTCCTCTTGAATATCTTCTCGAGCGAAATTCTAAAAGATAAGTGCCGCCGCCGCCGCAGTCGTCATGTAAAGCATTACAATTTCTCCTGTAGATTTGTGGCGATTTCCAAGTACACATTATTATCGATTCGTAAATCAGCTTGCGCTTCCCTTTTGTAAAGCTTGAAATTTTCAATTTTGACTTCTGCAGAATCACTTTCACCATAAGTTATTTTGCTCGCCAGCTTCAAATTTATTGAAAAATTCGAAATAAGCATCATCTGTATTTAAACAATAAATCGTGGTTGCATTTCGAAGAGTTTTGCTTTAGCATTGGTGTGAGTTTTTCCATTGTTTTGTGGTAGTCAAGATGATCTTGCGTAAGATTGGTCATAATCGCCATTTCAATAGGAACTCCAGCAAGTTTGTATTGATCAAGCGCGTGCGAAGTTGCCTCAATTAATGCAAATTCAACACCAGCTTTTTGCATCAGAGAAAAATTTTTGCAATTTCTCGAAACTGTTGCGGTTGTAGAATTGGTGTCATTCACTGTTTGAACGCCCGCAATCTCAATATTTGCGGTTGAAAACATCGCAGTTTTATATCCAGCTTCTTTCAAGATTTCATTAAGAAAATTAACAGTGGTGGTTTTACCGTTCGTACCTGTTACAGCAATCACTCGCAAGTCGCGCGCAGGGTTGCCACAACGCGTAGCGATAACTTTTGCACGAGATTTCGACAAGTTTTTCCAGCCCAACAAGCGCCGATTTTGGCAAAACTTTGCGAGCAGTTTCGTTAAATTATTCTTAATGCTCATTCTTAAATTATATCACTTTTTAGATTTTCAGGCAAATTTTTGAAAGAAAGAACTCACCCCTTTTTAGATACGGAAAATCTTTGGGGAATTATTTTCAAATCTTTCAAAAATAATACTTCGCTGAGCATTAAATATTCGGTTATATTCTTTTGCGTATTCTTCTGATAATTTTTAAATATTAAAATAATTTAATTCCGTTCAACATTCCTCCAGCAGAAAAATATGCAGAAATTAAATATAATATAAAAATGCCAATTTGAAGTGTTAATAGGATTTCCGCCCAGATTTTTGCCTTTGATTTCCGCCTAGTTTCGATTTTCGAATTTATTTGCAGACTTAAGTGAATAACTAACAGCTATAACTGAAAGCAAGCTAAAACCATAGTTAATAATTTGAGCTGGCAAAGGAGCTGGAAACAAGCTTTAAAATCCCCAATATTATGGCAATTTGAATCTGGCATAAAATTTTCACTTTTTGCCTTTTCGAATTATTTTTTGTATTCCTCAAGAGTAAAAAGCATTGTTTTCTGACTCTTTGCAGGGTTTTGATTTTTATCTGGTTTTTCTTCGGGTGTTGGATAAATTTCTTCAGGATTATATTTTTAGATTCCATATTTAAATTGTAACATGATTTAATTGAAAATTTCGAAAAATAAAGTAAAAATATTTTTATGGAGAGATGGCCGAGTGGCTAAGGCGCACGCCTGGAACGCGTGTTGAGTGCAAGCTCGCAGGTTCGAATCCTGTTCTTCCGCCAAAAACCATATATTTTTGAAAAATCCTTGACTTTCGAAAAATATCAGTTAAAATAGTAAAGTAATTTTTGCACGAGTGGTGGAATTGGTAGACACGCTAGTCTTAGGAACCAGTGCCAATTGGCGTGAAGGTTCAAGTCCTTTCTCGTGTACTAGAAATTATTTAGAAAATCTCCTAGAATTTGGGAGTTTTTCTTTAATATTTTTCAAAATTTTTAAGATTTTTCTAAGCTGAATATGCTAAAATATAAATAGAAAAGAGGTAAATATGAAAACGAAACTTGTAATCTTTGGCTTAACTGGTGATTTAGGGCGCCGCAAACTTTTGCCTGCGCTCGATTCCCTGCTTGAAAAATGAGATTTTACCAGATGAACTTGAAGTTATTGGCGTTTCTCGCGGCAAATTCAGCCTTTTGAAATTCTTGAAAGTTCGCTCGGGCTTTCGCGCGCAGAAAAATTCTAAACTTTTGCAAATTTTAAGTTTTTCGAAATGAATTTAGTAGAGGAAACAGAATACAAAAATCTTAAAAATACCTTTCAAGACGAAAATGAAGAATCACAAATTTTGCTGTATCTTTCAGTTCCACCAACAAAGTGCTGCACAGATTTCAACATTAGCTGGAAAAAGCTGGCTTAAATGGTGAAAATGTTAAAAATTCTTTTCGAAAAACCTTTTCGGAATTGATTCAAAATCGGCGCAAGAATTCATTTCTGAACGGCTGAATTTTTAGTGAAAAGCAGATTTTTCGAATCGACCATTATTTAGCAAAAAGAAATGGCACAAAAATTTACTAATTTTGCGGCATAAAAACGCATTATTTTCGCAAATTTGGAACGGAAAATCCATTTCGAAAGTGCAAATTGTTGCTAGCGAACAGATTGAATCGAAGGTCGCGGCACTTTTTATGAACAAAGTGGCGCTTTGCTGATTTTTATTCAAAAGTCATTTAATTCAGATTTTAGCATTATTTTTGGCGGATTTTTCCAAAGAGCTGGAACGATTTACCTGAAGCTCGCTTTAAAGCATTAGAACAGATTGAAAAATTACAAAACCCTGAAGAAAAACGCACTCGTGGCCAATATCAAACTTATCGTGAAGAAGTTGAAAATCCAAAATCTTGTGTTGAAACTTTTGCTAAAATTAGATTATTTTCGAAAGATGAAAATTGGATGTGCCTTCGAACTAATTTCCGGTAAAAATTTGAGTAGAAAAACGCAGTGAAATTCGCATTCATTTGCGCAAAACTGAAGAAAATCAAGCCAATTTAATTCAAATTTCGCTTGATGATTCAGCGAGCGTGAAAAATTAAACTTGCAACGAAAATCCAGGCTTTGAACCGTCGCACTGAAATTCGAAATTTGAGTTTTTCTTATGATGAAAAATGCTCAGCCTGCTGAAGCTTATGAAAAAGTTTTAGCTGAAGGATTCTGAATGAAAAAGCATTTTTGCTGAGAGCAATGAAATTTTACGTGCATGGGAAATTCTTCAACCAGCTTTGGATTTTTGGCAAAATTCGAACGAAGAAACTTTATGATTTTTATAAAAAGGAACAGATTGGAGCGAAATTTAATGCAAGAAAAATCAATTTTTACACGAATTATTGAGGGTGAAATTCTCGTCATAAGGTTTATGAAGACGAAAAAGCTTTTCGCAATGCTTGACATTGAGCCACTTTTCGAACGGCCATGTTTTGGTCATTCCAAAAAGCAAGTTGATTTGATTTGGGATTTAGAGCAAAGTGATTATGATTATCTAGGTAAATTGCCATTGCCAAGAAATTCAAGCTGAAATGAAACCGATTCGTGTGGGCGTTGTGGTTGAAGGTTTTGGCGTGCCGCACGCACATATTCACCTTGTGCCACTTTATGATAAAAATGTTTTGCAGCTCCACCACGGCTACCCCTGCTGAAACATCACCTGAAGAACTTGCAAAAATCGCTGCTAAAATAACTTTCGAAAATGAAAAATTCCTCACAATTAGTGAGGAATGATATTTATTTGAAATCGTTGGATATAATGCTAATATTATACCCTTCACTTGCCGTGCGTTCTTCGACATTAAAGTGTATTTTCGAATTCAGTTTGTAATAATCGATGTATACACCTCTTTTAGCCACCAATTTTTAGAGTGCTGATCTGAGTAATTACCAGACATTCTTTCTAGAATAGGAATAGAATTTACCTTACCTTTTGAGTGTTTTATATATTCTTTGGCAAAGTTTTCATTTCTTTGCGACTATCCGCAAGGACATTTTCAAGTTTTCCATTTATAGAAAGCAAGAAAACTTTATCTGTCTTCTTTATTAAGTCGCCATTTCCATCGAAGATTTCTATGGTTTCTCCTTTTAGACTTTTAGGATGTACACCACTACGTATGTAGCTTTTTCCATTTATTTTCTCCGCGTTTAAAGTCCGCCCGACTATAGATTTCTTCGAAACTTTCAGCTTCGAAAGCTAAGTTTAATTTTTAAACTCAATTTTCGAAACTGAAAATTCAGCAAAACAGCCAGATTCCTACTTCGAAAATGTCTCTCGCTCCACGCAAGTAACTTAATTATATCACCAAAATTGCAAAAAGTCAAGCAAATAACCGCATAAAGTTGTAATTTTGGGTTAGTAATTTATACGCAAAGCTTAATGAATGGATTTTAAGTTCAGAGAAAGAGCCTCGTTATTATACGAGACTCGTGATAATTTCGAGTTTTTGCGGTAGGGTTATAAAATTGCAAAACCCTCTGCAACCAACGATATTGCCGTTTTCATCTCTTACTTGCTGAGATGAAAGCAGTAAATCGTCGGTTCGACGTCCTGCTGCTTGAGCGGCCTAGCTGTAGCTAGACTGACAAAAAGGAAAAACTCCCTCTTCATATTCTGGTAGATTCATTGGCTCCCCATATGAGGAGCGCACTAGTGGAAAGCCATCTATATCTCCCTACCGGTACATCTGTTTGTTCTGCCCGAGCTATGGTTCCGCCTCGGTTTAATCTCGCGGAGGACACTTCCATCCTCTGCTAACAGACAAAGTGGATGTGGGGTCATGTTTATAATCTTGGCTCATTCTATTAATCCATCTCCCTCATCAAAATGGTAACGGGAGCCTTTCTTTTGTTGAGTTACTACTCAGCGAAAAGCTTTTAAAATATCTTTTTCAAAACTTATCGCCAAGTAGTAAATCAGGAATAAAATGTCGCAGGCTAAAATATTAAACTCAATCCTTGTAATGTTCCATCGTTAGTTACCTAGTTAACGAATAATATTATTATAGCATAATAATAGTACAAGTCAAGTATTTAATCGAAAATAGTTTGAAGAATCCTGTAAAATGGTAAAATTTAATTATGAGGATTATCGCGATTGGCAAAAAGCACGAAAAGTGGGTTTTGAATGGAATTGAACTTTTTGAAAAACGGCTCAAAAACCGTTTAATTTAAGTTGGGATATTTTGCCGCATTCGAATTTTGCTGAAGAAAAGCGCGCGAAGAAGAAACCCAGCGGATTTTTGGGCAAAAATTAAACTGAGCGATTTTGTGATTTTTGCTAGATGAGCGTGGTAAGAATATTTCTAGCCCAGAGCTCGCTAAAATGCTTTCGAACGGATTTGTGAATTCGCAGAATTTTCGTGATTGTGATTGGTGGAGCTGGCGTGTCTGAAGAGCTTCACAGCGAGCAGATTTTGTTTGGAGCTTTCTGAAATTAGTTTTTCCTCATCAAATTGTGAGATTGATTTTGGTCGAACAAGTTTATCGGGCGCAAGAAATTCTTCTGGCGGAAAATATCACCACGAATAAATTATGTGGAAAAGGCTGTGGAAACTCCTTAAAAATTCGAAAAACTCGCCTGAAAGCATTTGCGAAAAATGTTGAAAAATATATACTAGAATTACTATGGCGAAAAATGAAAAAGAGATTGTTAAACTTCGAAATTTGAAAAAGCGTTTTGGCGTTGGCGACGCTGAAAAATTATGCTTTGAACGGTGTAAATTTAAGCATCAAACAGGGTGAATTTATTATAATTATGAGCCTTCGGCTGCGGAAAAACTACACTTTTTAAACACAATTGGTCTTCTTGATCGTGCAACTGAGTGTGATTATGTTCTTGACGGGCAGAATGTTGCACCGAATGTCGCGCCGCAACCAAGCAAAAATTGATGCGAAAAATCGGTTTTATTTTTCAAAATTTCAACCTAATTCCCCGCCTCAACTGTAATTGAAAATGTAGCTACTGCTAGTTTATAAAGGAATTGGGAAAGTTAAACGGCTCGAAAAAGCTTCAGAAGTTTTAAAACAATTTCATCTTGGTGAACGCGAATTTTATATGCCGTGGCAACTTTCTGGTGGGCAAACTCAGCGTGTAGCAATTGCGCGGGCGCTCGTGAATAAGCCTTCAATTATTCTTGCTGATGAGCCAACAGGAAATCTTGATTCTGAAAAGTTCATATTATTATGGAAGAGCTCGCTGAAGTTCATAAAAAGGTAATACAATACTGATGGTAACGCATAACCCAGATTTAATGGCATGCAACACGGATTATTACAATGTTCGATGGAAAAATTGATACAGATGTTAAGAAAAACCTGCAAAGAAATCTTCGAAAAAGATGCAAAACTAAATACGCTCGATAAAATTGAAAAAGTTGAAGAAAAATCGATGAAATTAAAGAAGAATTGGGAGTTTAAATGAGTTTGCGAGTTTTAAAAACTAATATTGAAAAATGCATTCGAATCTTTGCACGCCAACCGTTTGCGAACTTTTCTTACAATGCTAGGTGTAATGATTGGGATTTCTAGTGTTGTGATAATTTTTCACTTTCGGAGGGAGGGTTAGCTCGATGATTTTCGAATCAAATTATAGCTGAGGGTGAATCTTTTGGCGGTGGTTCGGCAAAAGAATTAACTGCAAATAATAAAAATGTTATTACAAATTTGGCAACTTCTCGAAATTTTACACAGAGTTCAATCAAGAATGAAGATTTAGGATTGATTTCAAAAGTAAAAAGATGTTTTAGCTGTGGCACCGCTTGCGAATTTTTTCAGCAAAAGGGTTAGGGCGATGGAGATGAAAAATATGCAAATTTGCTAGCAACCAGCCCAAACCTTGATCAAACTGTAGGTTTGAAAGTTCGTGAAGGTCAATTTATTGCAGAAAGTGCTAATGCAAACACTGTTGTAATTGGCAATCAAATGGCGATTGATTTGTTTGGAACAACTCAGGCTTTAGGAAAAGAAATTGCAATGAAAGGCGAAAAATTCATTGTTATTGGCGTTTTAGCTCATCAAAGTTCATCAATTAACTTTAGTAATGTTGATTTTAACAATACGGCAATTATTCCATATGTGACTGCAAAACGAATTATTGGTGAAAATTCCAGATTCAGCAAAGTGAATATTCGTGTGAAAAGTGTTAATAATTTGAATCAAGTTCAGCAAGAAATTGAAAAGAATGCTAAAGAACCACAATGGCGAAAAAGATTTCAAGTTTTGACTGGTAAAAATATTTGCATCCATCAGATAAATTTATTGAGCTTTCAACATTTATTTTTGGCAATTGTGGCAAGTATTTCGCTAGTTGTTGGTGGAATTGACATTATGAATATCATGCTCAGTGAATGTAAGTGAGCGAACGAGAGAAATTGGTATTCGAAAAGCACTTGGTGCGAATAATCGGCATATTTTGTTTCAATTTTTAACAGAATCAATGATAATTTCATTATAGTGGTGGATTTTTGCTATCTCATTGGCTATGCATTTTCTTTTTGGAGTGAGTGTATTTCTACCGTTTAGTCCAGTTATTTCTTGGCAAATTGCTGTTTTGGTTTATGCGAATTTCGATGTTGGTTGGTGTAGTCTTTGGCCTTTTACCCTGCCTTCCGTGCAGCTTTCGAAAAGACCCAATCGTTAGTTTACGCCAATATTTATAAGAATAGACAAAATAAAAAGTCGCTTAAGGCAATCTCATGCCCAGTACCCTAAAAATAATCTAAGTTCACATATCTTATAATAATAAGCTAAGACAAAACTTAGTCTTAGCTATTATTATTTTTCCTACTTTCGTGATTCATCTAAACTGTCATTATATTTTCCTGTGAAAAATCTCAAAGATACCACTAAAATAGAATTCAATAGCGCTTGCAATTTCAGAGAATATCATCTATTATATGTATATGCTGATGAAAATTTAAACGATTTCCATAAGCAAGTATATACTTAATTCAACTCACTAGATTCAAATAAAATTCCTAACTTTTTCGAATGTATTTATAAAAATTTTGAAGGAGACGAATAATGACATCAGAAAAAGAAATGCTATCACTGGAAGCAATCATAACGGCAAATTGGAATATAATTGCATGTAATCAGCTGATTTAGACGTCCCAATAAAAGAAAATCGGACCTTATATAAAAGGTTTCTGATGGAGCAGAAGCAAAAGAAAAAGAATTATCGGAAATATTTCATCTAAATCTGAAAATACAAAATTAGACGGGAAAAATAGATATTAATGTTGATGACCTGCCGACAATTAAAGAAAATATTGTCTATGAGTTGAATTACTCCTACTTCTAGTAGGGAGTTTTATTTACCATACTTTTATTTAATGCTGTCTATACATGTAATATCCAGCAATATTTAATCTCCTTTAATACTATATTTTAGTAAACAAATCCAAAATCGGGTGTGTGAGATTAAGCAGTGGTTCAAAATATTTCGCCCGAAAACTCATCAAAAGAATTGTCATAAAAAGTAAATGGTGTTATCTAAACAGTTGGAGCTCTTCCTCAAAAACATCAGCAAAATTAATTAGAAGCTGCTACATATATTTTTTAGGCAAGAACTATTTCAAAAAATCAAAAAAGACAGCCACTTTAACTGTCTTTTATTTTTCGAAAATCTAGACATTCGTTGGAGGAATACCGTTCGCTTCGTTTGAGCCACTGCCGAAACCAGTTCCGGCTCCCTCCCAAGAATAGGCTAATGATAGTTGATGATCGCATAAGAAAGCACTGCGATAATTAAGCCAATGATTGCATAAAGTTATTGTATTTTTGCAGCATCAACCTTTTTCGAATCACCGTTTGATAGTATATATCGTAAACCGCCATAAATCAACATTATAACGCTTAAAATTCCAACTGCAAAGCATCATATTCACCATCTGGGTGAAAATTCCAGCTGTTTTCACCAAAAAGTTGAGTTGGAACACCTTCACTACGGCCTTTATCAGCTCCGCTTCTGAACGCTACCGCTAAATATTCCACTGGTTTACATTTAATGCTAAAGAAAGTTGCAGGAAATGTAGAAGATACAAAAACCGCTGATTGAGATTTTCGAAACTTGTTTAAAATTTTCATAATGGCTATATTATAGCAGTGATTTTTGTCAATGTCTCTGTGTTTTTTGGCAAAATTTGATAAAATAGAAATACTGGAGGATTACCCAAGTGGCTGAAGGGACGGTTTGCTAAATCGTTAGTCTAGAAACCTGGAGCGGGAGTTCGAATCTCCATCCTCCGCCAACAAAAAGCTCATCATAAGGCTGTCTGGAAACTCAGCACTTGAAATATATGAGCTCACACACTTTTATAGTAAGCTCAAAAATGGTTCGAATGAGCCATTTTTATATTTAATTATTTGTGAAACACATAAAAAGCCCCACTATGAGTGAGGGATAGAAGTGCACAAATTCATACTGAGGTCTTTTAGCTTGTGCCTCAGCAGTCTTTCTGCACTTCTCTAAGTCCATCTAGCTGATCTCTCTTTGAGACCACTGATGATATCTCCTTCAAGTTCTCTCCTCGATATATTTTTATCGAGAGTCTGAATATGTAGAGGTTTAACTTTAACTCCTACATATTCAGATAGAGGCACCCAACTGCTCAGGTGTAGATAGATAGCTTTTTGTAATATGCTCTATCTATCGTTAGAAATACTTCAATGTATTTCTCCCATTATAATCTGATAGCTTTGCACTCTAGCTCCTATGGGGAAATTCCCAGAGACAGAGTGAAGCTCAAGTCTTCGTCTACTTTTTCAGCATCAAGAGCTCGAAACTCTTTTTGCTGCACTAGGAGGTCTAGTATCACCTGTTTCTAATCATAATGCACTCTCTCTAGCTAGTATACTTTTATTATATTATAACGAAAAGATTTTATAATATTTAGTATTTACTACAATGTAATTATAACATAATAATAGCACAAGTCAACATAGAGTCATTCTTAGGGTTCAAAGACCACCTCATATTTTATGAGTGGTCTAGTGGGTAGATCTACTGCTTTCACACCTTTCATTGTGAGGTTCAATCTTCCTTTCATCGATTTTATCGAGTTTTACCCAAACCCTCTTGGTCTTGACTCAAGACATCGGTCACTTTTCGGTTCGTTTTTCGGATATCTGTAGAAAATGTGAAGTATTCCATCAATTCCGGTAGGATATTTTACGAGCGCCAGTCTTTAATTGAAACCACCTTTCTCGCGGTAGATTTTCACCGATTTCCTGGCTCTTTCAACCAAAGATTTAATCCAGTTGAGAGCTCGATTTGTTCGGCATTTGGGCTGGCAATTGTATCATGCTCATCTTCTTTAATGTCGACTTCTGGCGCCAGTTTCAGAAGTAATTTTATTGATTGTTTCACCACCTGCCGATAATTGCACTCGATTTTTCAGGGTTGATTTTGATCTCGATTCGAGGTGTGCGTATGGCGAAAGCTCAGCTTTTGGTTTAGAAATTACGCCTCAACATATGGCACAAAATGTGTTCGCGACCTTTTTCGAAGTTAAAATTGCTGAGAACTGAAACTGGCAACCGTGAACTTTCATATCCATTTGTGAGCGCAGTAATTCCATATGATCCCAGTAGCATTTGAAGTCCATACGCCAGCAAAATCTTCTCTGCATCTGCAATATCGCTCAAAATATAAGGTGTTTCACCGTCCATCACTGTCCCATCGCAGTTCCAGAAACAGCATAGCGGCACACCAGCGCTCATTAGTGCCATACAGCTTTGAGCAGTTGCCGCCATTGATGCTGGGAAACCGTTCTGGCTCATACTCAGTTACGCTACGAATTGTACAGGGAAATCTTCTTCGCTTGGTAAAACTGCTTCCAAAGCACGTTGAGCTAAATATCCATGACCAATTTCACGGCGACCAGGGCTACCTAATCGACGCGGTTCGCCGACAGTGCATCCAGGCGCGTTATAGTGATGGCATATAACGGCGTTCCAATTTCATTAAATTCCATTGTGTCAACCAGTTGTGAGTATGAGCGGCGTGCGTCACGATATTCATTGCTTGAGCTACGCCACGAGTAACAAGCTCTGAACCGTGCAGTGCGTGGCAAAAGTCACTCGCTTGAGCGGCGGTGGATTTCATCTAAAGCTCGCCCATCTGGCTTTCCTGTTCACCATCTTCCACACTCCTTCGAACGGCTTCTTTATGGACCGCCAAAGCGAAAGCCTCGTCGCAATTCTTTTCGTTTCTTCATGTTTTTCGCTGAATTTTTCAAGCATTTCTGAGTGGAATTTTTCACGAATTTCGGCAATATTTGCTGCATTGTGATAAGCTTTGCGAATTTCGGAGCCGAATTTTCTTCTGTCCAAGCTTCTCCAACTTCTTTTCGAAATTTCTTCATCTGGCAAAACAAGTTCAAATTTTCGTTCTTCAAATAACCCGCCTCGGCGTATTTGCGCGAAGTTCTATTTTGCAGCTTGACTCGCTGGGTGGAAAATTCGCGCCCAAAGCGCGCTGCTCCTGATAATCTCTTCCTCAGGGACTTCCTTTCGCACCTGCTTCAACGCATGGTAATTCCACTTTCGATTCCGGCTACTAAATCCAAAGCTGGCAGCATCTTTCGCGCTCCTCAGGATTTAAAAAGGCTTTAAACTCGCCGTTCACTTTACCGATTCGAGCCCAGCAACTGGGCCGCCATCAAACTAGCATGCCAGCCAGATGAAGTGCGCTTTCTGAGGCCGCAATCACGCAATCATATTTCAAGGATACCTGGGTCGGCGGAAAGCACGGTTGCAGACAACTTGAACTTCTTTCGCGTTAACCTTTTGGAAAGAGTGTCGAATTGGTCGGTCAATTAATCGTCCGATTAAAATTGCATCGTCGCTTGGTCGCCCTTTCGCGCTTTAACAGCTGAAATCGTGAGCCCGAGATTCGTCCGCATAGCATACCACTCTTTTCTTTCTATAATCACTGAGAGGGAAATAACTCGAAAGCTAGCCGTTTTGAGCCCAGTTGAACTGTTCCTAAAACCACAGCTTTCACCTGTATTTGCAATCACGCTTGCAGCTGAAACGACCAACTTTACTCAACTTCTAGCGCACTTCGCCCCAAAAACATCAGTGCTAACCGAAATTACACTTTTCCGTTGGTCGATAATCATATTTTCTCCTTTCTGCCAAATGAGCTGTGTATATCTTCTGAAAATCTTGTAAAATAATTTCTACCACACATTCAGCGTTAATTTTACTATTTCATTATAACATGAGTGAATTTAGCATATTTATTACTGATGAGACTCTGTGATAAAGCTTTAATTAGTTTGCTACAGAAGAACTTTACAGGAGACAGAGGAAACTTTATAGACTAGTACCAGATGTTTGTATTATGTAGCAAAGGTGATAAAAACGCAAAATTAGCTTTGGCTATTCCTGAATTAAATTGCTTTTCAACTGGTGATACCATCACTTGTAAGGAGGCAAATTTAGTTGCGAATATTCAGTAATATTTAGAATTTTAACTGAATTAATTAAGAACATCAATTCTAATTTAATAATTCCAGATAATTTCTTCTTTAGCTCAAACTGATAAAAACAAAATTCTCAAAA
>BNJU01001136.1_pt1 | contig 87012 bp, 97 predicted proteins | sample 8539281 | NCBI WGS metagenome assembly BNJU01 (sample SAMD00202456, study PRJDB9452) | human saliva metagenome | isolation source: human saliva | place: Japan
GTGGTGATAGAGCGTTTCCGTGCTGACTGCGGGTCGTTCTCAAAGAAATCATCCAAACCGTAGAGCAGCGCTGCAACACGTTCTATATACGTGCTACCAACTGTGGCAGTCGCTATGAGAACTTCCGACAGTTAAAAGAATGGAAGAGCGTTGAGCTTGGCTATGAGAAATGCGATGTCACATCCATCAATATGGACAACTTAATAGAAGGAAGGTCATACAGGCTTGTCGTACAGCGTAGTCCCTTGAAAGACAAGGATGGCAAGCAACAGACGGATATGTTCGGAGTAATATACACATACCGCTGTATCCTCACCAATAACTGGACATCTACTGAGAAAGACATCATTACATTTTATAATGAGCGTGGAGCAAGCGAAAAGAACTTCGACATACAGAACAATGATTTCGGCTGGGCACATCTGCCCTTTTTCCTTTATGGCTGAGAACATGGTTTTTCATGATGGTTACCGCCATGCTGAAGAACTTCTATCTCTATCTCGTCCGTCATATCAGCGAAAAGGTCAAGCCGTTGAAAAAAAGACAAGCAGGCTGAAAGCCTTTATCCTACATTTTGTCAGCGTGCCAGCAAAATGGGTGCGAACTGGAAGACAGAACGTTCTGAACCTATATACAAATAAAACCTACTACGCTGAAATCTTCATAGAATAAACTGTATTTCTTTGTAGTTATCATACTTCCCCATTGGTTTTGGGTGGGGATTTTATGCCTATGCAAGAACCAAGAACTCCGGAAAATTCCCAAATCAATGGATAAAGCCCAAAATGTCACTTCAATATAAAAAAGTACCTCACAAGGAATAATGTTGCGGAATTGAGGCTTTATACCATATTTTGAAGCCCCAAATTATGCACTACACATTATATAATATAAAGACATGCTTAAAAAGAAAACAAATCTATCTACTGCTTATCACGTTCACGAATTTCCACACGTCGAATCTTTCCAGAGATTGTTTCGGTAACGCATCAACAAATTCTATGATACGTGGATACTTGTAGGGAGCTGTCACACGCTTCACATGATTTTGCAATTCCTTCACAAATGCATCATCTGCCTTACCCTTCCAATCATTGGCAAGAACAACAGTTGCCTTTACAATCATACCACGTATCTCATCAGGCACACCCGTTACTGCACACTCGACAACTGCAGGATGTGTCATCAGTGCACTCTCAACCTCAAACGGTCCAATACGATAACCCGAACTTTTTATAACATCATCAGCACGACCTACAAACCAATAATATCCTTCTTCATCACGCCATGCCAAATCACCAGTATGATAAAGATTATCATGCCAAACTTTCTCAGTCAATTCTGGGTCACGATAATATCCCTTAAAGAGTCCTATCGCCTTCCCAGCACTGGTATCTATACAGATTTCACCCTTTTCACCATCTTCACACGGAGAGCCGTCCGACTTCAATAACTTAACATCATACTGCGGATTCGGTTTACCCATACTGCCTGGCTTAGGTTTAACCCAAGGGAAAGTACCCAAAGTCATTGTCGTTTCCGTTTGTCCAAAACCTTCCATCATCTTGACTCCCACAAGCTCATAAAACTTCTGGAAGACAACTGGTTCAAGAGCTTCTCCAGCCGTAGTGCAATACTTCAGCGCAGAAAGATCATACTGCGAGAAATCCTCTTGCAACATAAAACGGTAGATAGTTGGAGGTGCGCAGAACGAAGTAATACGATATTTCTCCATCATACGCATAATCTTTTCTGCCGAAAATTTCTCATGATCATATACGAAGACCGTTGCACCCGCAAACCATTGTCCGTAAAGTTTACCCCACACAGCCTTTCCCCATCCCGTGTCAGCCACAGTTAGATGGATACTATCCTCATCAAGGTTATGCCAGAAAACACCTGTTACTAAATGTCCTAACGCATAGAGATAATCATGCGCCACCATCTTCGGTTCACCGCTGGTACCACTTGTGAAATACATCAACATCGTATCTTCATTTACATTCACTTCCTCTGGACGCACAAAGGCTGGCGCTTTCTCCCATTCAGCAAACCAATTATGAAATCCCTCTGCTACAGGGCAACCCTTCTGTGCCAATGAGTTAACAGCAACAAGAACCTCTACTGTTGGACTCTCGAACATAGCCTCTCGAACCTGCGTAGTCACATATTCATCATTGACACATATTATAGCTTTTACAGACGCACGCTGATTTCGATAAACGATATCACTTGCTGTCAACATATGGGTTGCAGGAATTGCCACAGCACCTATCTTGCACAGCGCCATCATCGAAATCCACCATTGATAATGACGTTTCAATATCAGCATAACCTTGTCTCCACGTCGAATACCAAGACTAAGGAAGTAAGCTGCTGCCTGGTCGGTTTGCTCTTTAAACTCGGCATACGTTGCCCTCAACTCCTCTCCACGTTCACTGGTCCACAGCAAAGCTAACTTATCTGGTGCAACCTTTGCCCACTCATCCATAACATCGTAAGCAAAGTTAAACGTTTCAGGAACTACGAAATGTAGGTTGTCACGAAAATCTTCCTCTGAAGTAAAATGTGTTTGTGTTAAATATCTTTCTATCATTTTATTCTTTTGAATTAACATTATGCTTTATAGGTTTTCCTATATCACACAAAATAAACATATTAAAAGACTATACCCCTCTCTAAAAGTACACGATATACCATCGTCACTATTCCTTTAGAGGTTATGAATAACTAAACCTAAAATATAATAGCCAAGAAGCGCATTGGTACGTTATCCAAAGCACGCATACAATGAGGTTGATTAGCATCGAAATAAATGCAATCACCTGGTTCTAAAACAAATCGTTTATCCCCTAACCTAAGATCCATACGCCCTTCCCAAACCATATTAAACTCTTGTCCAGGGTGTATATCCATATTTACAGGGGCATCTTCAGGCTTTGGCTCTACCGTCACAAGGAAGGGATCGGCCCTACGACCACTGAATCCGCTTGCTAAACTCTGATATTTATAGGCATACTTACGTTCTACGCTCATGCCCTTCCCCCTACGTGTAAGGAAATAAGAACACATGTGTGGCTCCTCACCAAACATCAAAGCATCCAACGCAATACCATACTTTTGAGACAACTTATATAGTCTACTAACCGACAAGTCGCTCTCTCCTGCTTCCATTTTTAGATATTTCTCATCCGTGACTCCACAGGTTTCTGCCATTTCTTCTACTGAGATATCCAAAGACTCACGTAAGCCTTTTAATCTTTCGCCTATTAACTTTATCGCTTCTTCCATAATCCTATATACAACTTTATTCTTCGCAAAAAGTAAGAAATAAAAATCAAATTCACGCCGAAAAAGTGATAACTTTTTCAGTAATTTACATATTAAATAAACAAAATTATACACACCTATAGGTGAGTTGTGCATATAAATATCAAATTTAGATGGCAATAATTACAAAACAACTTATCCTACAAAGAAAAAGGAAACATTGGGAATAAAACATACAAAAAACTCGTTTCATAAATCCACTTCTATAGAATTTATAAAACGAGTTTTTTTAAAAGACTTACACCTTATATATTAATATCAAAAGTCGATACTTGATGTAAGTACGCACGATTCCTATCCAATCTCAGGAATTACATACGACAATGCCTCTAACACTTGACCACGCGAAGCACCCTCACGAAGCGCAATGAAGATAGTATCATCGCCCGCAATTGAACCTAATATATAATGTGAATCAGAGTTATCAATGTCGTATGCAAGCGCACTGGCATAACCTGGACGTGTCTTAACAATAGCCAACTGCCCCGAGATATTTACCGAGATATACCCACTTCGCTGCATCATCTCCGTTGCTTTACGAGGAGTCGTCACACGACGATACATTGTCTCATTTGGCAGAACATATACATACTTTCCGTTCATAGAAGCAGCCTTTGCCACTTTCAACTGCTTGAGATCACGACTCAATGTTGCCTGAGTCAGTTTGAATCCTTCTTTCTCTAATTCCTTTAATACTTCTTCTTGGGAACTAAGTTCCATACTTGAAATTAACATCTTCAATGCTTCAAGTCTACTGTTTTTTACCTTCATAACTGTATATATATTCTGATTCGCTTGCAAAAGTATGCAAAACTTTTTTTATTTATGCAAATAAAAAAATACAAGAAAAATGCAAAATAAAGTATTAATATACCAATTATCATGCATAAAGCATATAAAAATCAGACAAAGGTTTATCTCCAATTAAATATTATAAAATTAATCAAAAATCAACTTTATATTTGTTAGTGTCCAATCTTTCCTTTATATTTGCAATTAAATGGCATAGCATTTGCATAACAAACAAATATAAAACAGTTATGCCACAGCGCCAAAAGTATGGTGGCAATAGAGAACAGATAACAAACAAAGAAAGATTATGAATATGAATTTTGACAATTTCACAAACGTGACAAGTAGCCAAGAGCGCGACTTAGAAATGTCACGTGTATTTCCATCACTCATGCGTAAGGTATATGTATGGATGGCTATGGCACTTGCTATCACTGGCGTTATTGCCTATGGTGCTGGCAATTCTCCTGCCCTCATCCAACTCCTCTATATGGGACGCGGTCCATTACTTGTGGCAGGTTTGGTTGAAGTAGGTATTGTATGGTACCTTTCTTCACGCATCGATAGACTGTCACTCGTTGCTGCAACAGTATGGTTCATTGCCTTTGCTGCTCTCAACGGACTGACATTAGGTTGGATTTTCGCTGCCTTTTCTTCAGCAGCCATCGCTAAAACCTTCTTTATTACAGCAGGAACTTTCGGAGCTATGGCTTTGATAGGTTCTACAACAAAGAAGGATTTAACCAAGATGGGCGGTATACTCTTTATGGCGCTGATTGGTCTTATCATCGCAGGATTGGTAAACATCTTCTTAAAGAGTACAATGTTCGACTTAATCGTTAGTGGCATCGGTGTTCTTGTCTTCACAGGTCTTACAGCTTGGGATGCACAGAAGATTAAACAAAACTTGCGAATGGCACCAGATGCCGGCGAGGGAGCACAGAAGGTTGCACTTCTTGGTTCATTGAGTCTTTATCTTGACTTTATCAACCTCTTCCTTTATCTCCTCCGTTTCCTCGGAAACAACCGAAACTAATAAAGGAAGATTCAAACATACAAGGACAATCCAATCGGGTTGTCCTTTTTTATTGATGAATTTTTCTACATTCATTGATGAGCATTTCTACTTTCATTGATAGACATTTCTACCTAATAAGACTTATGAGAATGGTATTACCTTATAGAAGTTAACAACGTTTTTAACCCAAACAATACCCTTTCAAAGTACCTATAGCATAGTATTGAGTGCTTCGCACCATTGGTGCTAAGCACCAACACCATTCGTGCTAAGCCTCAACACAACAACAAAAGATGATATATCAGATCACTTCTTACCGTTATAATTAATAGTAAGAGGGGACATTAAAATACTAATTACTAATAATAGAAAAGGGAAATTAGTCTTGAATATTTAAAAAATTATATATAAATTTGCAAGTGAAAATTATCATTAATAAAACAATTTCTTATGAGAAAAAGTATCTACGGCGTATGTATGAGCGCCTTCCTCCTCTTAGGAACCTTACCAATGAAGGCTCAGTTCAATATTGGCAAAGCTGCAGGAGGTACCACAAAAGTACTTAAAGCAGCCACATTAACAGATGCCGACATGGCAAAATACGTAAAAGAGTATATTGCGTGGATGGATGAGCACAACCATGTTTGTGATGCCAAAAGCCCATACACAAAACGTCTAAACAGACTCACCCAGGGACTGACATCGGTTGAAGGTATTCCTTTGAACTTTAAAGTATATTATGTTACTGACGTAAACGCTTTCGCTTGCCCAGATGGTAGCGTACGTGTGTTCTCTTCTTTGATGGATGCAATGACTGATGAAGAGCTATTAGGTGTTATCGGTCATGAACTTGGACACGTTGCACATAAGGACTCTAAGAAAGGTTTCCGTACCGCATTGCTAACCTCTGCTTTGAAAGATGGAATCGCATCAACCAATGGAGCTGCTGCTGCACTGAGCGAGTCACAGCTCGGTAGCCTTGGAGAGTCACTCCTCAACGCCACCTACTCACAGAAGCAGGAGAGCAAGGCTGATGGCTATGGTTATGAGTTCCTCAAGAAGAATGGTAAGAACCCTTGGGCTATGGCACTTGCATTCGAGCGTCTCAAGAAGTTAGAAGAGGATGCTGGTGTCCAAAGATAGCAAGTGGCAGCGTATGTTCTCATCACACCCTGACCTCGACAAGCGTATCAAGACTATGAGTAAGCGTGCTGAGAAAGATGGTTTTGCTCGTCCAGAGAATAAGATGCCTGAAAGAATTGTACACGAAGAGCCTGTTACAACCAAGCAGACCTCTAATGCTCAGTCTTCTAATAAGAGAACAGTTGGTAGTCGCCCAGCAGCAAAGAAGAATGTTGGTAAGAAGCCTGTTGGCAAACGTCCAGTTGGTAAGCGTCCAGCAACTACTCGCAGAAGATAATAACAATAGTTCGCAACTAATCAGCGAACGAACATAAAAAGAGAGGGTATCAGAAGCCTGTCATAAAGACAATGGCAATTCTGATACCCTCTTTTACTTTTCCGAAAGACTTATTCTGTCAGTTTACTTAAATTGATTCTCAACAATATCACTCAGAACGTTCTTAATATCTAAGCCTGCTGCACGTACCTGCTGTGGAATAAGCTGGTAACGGTCATACCTGGTGTGGTATTGATTTCAAGCATATTGATAACATCCTTACCATCTTTATCCTTTGAGATAATATAGTCGATACGAATGATACCATTAGCATGCAGAATATCATAGATACGACTTGTCTCAGCTGCAACACGCTTAGCGGTCTCATCTGACATACGAGCAGGTGTAATCTCCTCTACCTGACCATTGTACTTAGCGTTATAGTCAAAGAACTCATTGCTTGTCACAACCTCAGTAGCTGGGAAGACAACCGCCTTATCCTTTGTCTTATAAACACCCTGAGAGATTTCCATACCATCCATGAAAGCCTCAATCATAACCTCATCGCTCTGCATAAAAGCAACACGAAGAGCTGGTGCGAGCTGGTCAATATTCTTCACCTTTGATACACCAAAGCTACTACCATCAGCCGCTGGCTTCACAAAGCAAGGCATGCCAAGTCGTTTCTCAATCTCAGCCTCATCATATTCTTCACCACGACGAAGCAGAATACTATCGGCAACCTTGATTCCAAAGCCACGCAGATAGTTGTTAAGAACATACTTATCAAAGGTCAATGCCTCAACCAACACGCCGCCTGTTGAGTATGGTATTTGGATAAGATCAAAGTAACCTTGCATCACACCGTTCTCACCAGGCTGACCATGGATTGTAATATAAGCATAATCGAATTCTACACGCTCACCGTTCATGACAAATGAGAAGTCATTCTTATCAATTGGTGCCAAACTACCATCAGGCAATTCTACATTCCAATCGATACCCTTTACATCAACTATATATATATTGTAACGCTCCTTGTCAAAGAAAGAGTATAATCCCTGTCCTGAACGCATAGAAACATCATGTTCTGAGGAATCGCCACCACAGACGATAGCGATTGTACGCTTTGAATCTTTCATTGTGTCTTTTTATGTTTTATTCCCTCATCTCCCTCACTAAGAACTATCTTTTAAATGTCTTCGGAGGCTTATGCGGGATATTATTTATTTCTTTTTATTTGAATCTACTACTTTTCCAACAAACCTTAGCACCAATAATCAAGTGCCTTGTCAACTCATTCCCTCGTCAACTCGTTAGCTGATAACCTCGTCAGCTCGTCCATTTACAAAACCTCTCCACTTTTCAATCAGTGCAGAAAGATCAGCAGGCAGTTCACTGGTAAAGTCCATCTGCTCACCTGTAACGGGATGAACAAAGCCTAAGGTTCGTGCATGAAGTGCTTGACGGTTGCAGAGTGCAAGACAATTACGGATAAAAGCCTTGTAAGTACTTGACCGCTGACCACGCAGAATCTCTGTTCCACCATAACGCTCATCACCAAACAAGGGTGTCCAATATGTTTCATGTGTGCACGAATCTGATGAGTACGCCCTGTCTCAAGGATACATTCGATGAGTGTTGTATAACCGAAACGTTCAATGACACGATAGTGTGTAACTGCAGGCTTACCAACCTCTGAGTCTGGAGGGAATACCGTCATGCGCAATCTGTCTTTCGAATCACGTGCAATGTTCCCTTCGATGCGCCCTTCATCTTCGGTCATGTTCCCCCAAACGATAGCATTATAGCTGCGATGGGTTGTCTTATTGAAGAATTGCTTACCCAATGCCGTTTTAGCATCAGGTGTTTTCGCAATCACCAAGAGCCCACTCGTATCCTTATCTATTCTATGTACCAATCCAACCTCTGGGTCATTAGGGTCAAAGGAAGGCATATCTTTCAAATGCCAAGCAATAGCATTAATCAGTGTACCATGAAAATTACCTGCTCCGGGATGTACAACAAGACCCGCGGGCTTATTGACAACCATCAGAACGTCGTCTTCATAGACAACATCCAAAGGTATATCCTCAGCTTCTATCGTATTGTCATGCTTCGGGCGGTCGAGCATCAAGGTAATAACATCCTCTGGACGCACCTTATAATTACTCTTCACTGGCGCATTATTCACATGGATATAGCCCGCATCGGCAGCCTTCTGAATACGATTACGACTGGAGTGCTGCATTCGTTCAAAGAGGAACTTATCAATACGAACTGGCTCCTGACCTTTATCAACAATGACACGGAAGTGCTCATACAACTCTCCTTCTCCCCCCTCGTTAGACGCAGTGGGAAGGAAGTCGTCGTTAAATTCATCGTCAAATATCGTCTCTTCTTCTGTCATCATTGCACTTTATTCTTTTGGTCTAACCGAAGATGGATCAGCAGGCAAGCCCGACTGTGAAGAAGAACCCGAACTACCAGCGTTCGTCTTTCCATGTCCATCTTTTATCTCGTTGCCATTCTCGTCAACTGGTACTTCCACATATTCCTCAACCTCATCATACTTAGGAACTTTCTCTACGACTTCTACTTCTTCATATTCAGGCTCCTCAAACCTGATGTATCAGAAATCTGACGCGTACCATCACCCACCTGCAACACAATCACAGCATCTGATGGAACACGGTCACCTGCTTGAACATGCTTACCCTTGACTAAGATACCATAAATCCAGTCTTTCTCTCCTGGTATATATTCAGGTTCACCCACCTTGAATCCCATAGAGAGCAACTGTGCTTGTGCCTCTCGAAGTGAGTTATTGTCAATAATATCAGGGATTACAAGTGATGGAGCACTTGCCGCATTGATGGTTACATAAACCACGTGAGTAGATTTAATACGCTTACCACCAACTGGTGACTGCTCAAGAATACAGTCTGGAGGAAGCTCCTTCACATATCCTGTATCCGTCACCTCAATCGTCAGTCCGACCTTACCCATAATATCCACAGCCTCATCATACTGCTTATGAATCACATTTGGCACAACGATAGACTCACCATGGAGCGTGTAGTAGTCAAGTCCAAACCTAACTCCTATACACAGCATCGACACAAGAATAACAATAGCCAGGATATTACCCCAGATATATGTGCTATTAAATTTATGGAAGAATTCTCTTGCTGTCATTCAACTTGTTTACTTTTCTTCTAACTTGTCAACTTGTTAACCTGTTAACCTGTCAACTCCTAATATTAGCATATAACTTGTCAACCAGTCAACTCGTCAACCCGTCAACTAAACATTATACTTGGCAAAGGTAGATAAAAAAACGGAAAGAAGCAAAGAATAGTCTCTACTTCTTTCCGTTTTCGCACTAATTCCCTCTAAGGGAAACAGCGTACTTTTTACTTTCCGTGATGTTCGTCAGAAACAGTTAACTTCTTACGACCCTTGGCACGACGAGCAGCCAATACACGACGGCCGTTTTTTGTTGCCATTCTCTCGCGGAAACCGTGCTTGTTTACACGACGACGGTTGTGCGGCTGAAATGTTCTTTTCATTTTCTTATCCTATTTTATTGTTATTATGCAAATTATAAGAGCAACAGGATAAAACCTGCCATTATGGGCTGCAAAATTACTTAATCTTTTTGAATTAACCAAGAAAACAATGATTTTTACGCTCTTTATTTATGTTTTTTTCCATATTTTCTGTAACTTTGCACCGCATTAGTGAGATATCAACGTATAAAAATAATAAATTAGATATTAACAGATTATGATTAATTCACAGGAAATCAAGATTGGAACATGTATTCGTCTTGATGGTAAAATTTGGACTTGCATCGACTTCCAGCACCGTAAGCCAGGCAAGGGTAACACCGTTATGATCACAAAGTTGAAGAATGTTGCTGACGGCCGTGTGCTTGAGCGTACCTTCCAGGTTGGTTTCAAGCTTGAGGATGTTCGTGTTGAGCGTCGTCCTTACCAGTACCTCTATGAGGATTCAACTGGTTACATCTTCATGAATCAGGAGACTTTCGAGCAGATTCCTATCTCTAAGCACCAAATCACTGGTTCTGACTACATGAAGGAAGGTGACGTTGTAGAAGTTGTTACAGATACTTCTGACGGTACAATCCTCCTCGCTGAGATGCCTGTTAAGACTACTTTGACAATTACACACAGCGAACCAGGTGTAAAGGGTAACACTGCAACAAACGCAACAAAGCCTGCTACGCTTGAGACTGGTGCTGTTGTTCGCGTTCCTCTCTTCATCAATGAGGGTGAGGTTATCCAGATTGACACTCGCGATGGTAGCTACTTGGGTCGTGTAAACGCCTAAGTCCTGCCTGTCAACAGACAGACTATCATTAAACATTATATAATATAGGATGTGTCAGGTGACTGGCATATCCTATTTTTCTTCCTATATATAGAGTGCTAAAGACTTTCTAAAGATAGAGAAGCTATTAAGTATCTTACAAGAATAGTTTTGTTTTAATTTGCTGTCACTTTTAACATTTCATTTAACCCTACTGTAAACTAACAAGTTAAGCAATGATTTCATGTGATAGCAGTGACAGCAAGATTTGATTTAACAGAAGATTTCACCAACAGTACATATTAGGTAGAGCATATAAAGATCATTCAATTATCACAGAGATAAACATTTAAACAGATTAATAAACCTATACAAAATGGAAGACTATAACCTACGTCTTGACAAAGAAGTTTTCCCTAAATGGAAAGCAGAACTTAAAGAAAAGGAAGAAGCCCCTTTACTTGACACAAATGGAGAACCTATCTTCACATGTGATGGGATTATGTGGAAAAATAACGTGTCAAAGGAGGAACTATACAATAGCTGGGAGAAATCTGATAGACGTATTCTATTCTTACTAAAAGACCAACCTTCAAAAACAAATGATGACACTCGTTTCTGGCTTAAGGATGTGCCAGATGACTCTGAAGACAAACGTAAACTAAAAAGCAAGAACCGCAATTTAGAAGTTCAATTCCTATGTCGCATAGCTAATCTACATTGGGGACTTTCTAAGGTAAACAGAGATGAGGAAGAACAGTGGTGGCTGCCAGAAATAAAGATGCACTTTGATAAACAGAAAGAGTTTTTCAACACACAACCTTTTGCTTTTGTTGAATGTAAAAAACAACCTGGTAGCACAAAATTAGCAACAAAGGTACTGGGACACCACCTTCACACTTACGGACATCTTCTAAAGAAAGAGGTTGAAATACTCAAGCCAAACATCATTGTTTGCACTAATTCTAAAATATATGCTACGGTCAGAGAAATGTATCCTACCGAGGAGATTCACGAATTTGATGGACATAAAAGTTTATGTGTATATTTTAATAAAGAGGCAAAAACCACTACCGTTATTCTATGCTCTTATCACCCCAGTGCCAGACATAGCGAAGAAAATAACTATGAGGGAGTCATGTACCACTACAGAGAATTTGTAAAATCAAAGTTTTTTGACTACTTAAAACCTCTGTCAGAATGATAGACTATAACCACAAATAAGTTCAGCTTCGTCTACAACAATATGTTTACATCTAATTATCAAGGGTTAATTCACATTATTAATATGGCATCCTAACATCCTAACAACTGTTTTTTCGAAAGCAGTAAGACAACGAACACGTATTATTTTCATGAACAAAAAGAATTATTTTCACGACAAGAAATATTTTTCTTCATGAAAAGAAATATTTTTTTCATGAAAAATAATTCGTATCTTACCTGTTAATCATATCAAAATACCCACTAAGCTGCAACACAATAAGGCTAAATTTTCTATACAAATAACGTCCCATTCCATGTTATTACTAATCTTTTGTTCTTCTGTTACTTTGTCTCAACACATCCCCTACTCCCCTGTTACCCTGTCTTAAGATTACCCTGTCTCCCTCACCATATCAAATTTCTTAATTCAAAATTCACGTATATGCTACTTTTGCATTACCTTTGCGGATATGGAAAATATGAACCTTGGGGCAGACGTGAAGCCCGTTAACTATACTATCAACGTAAGGGGACAGCTCCTCGACTTGAGTCATCCGCTCGTTATGGGTATCATGAACGTGACACCAGACTCTTTCTTTGCCGGCAGTCGGGTACAGACAGAGGAGGCTATTCGCCAACGTGCGCATGAGATCGTGGCTGAAGGGGCAAAGATTATTGACGTTGGAGCTTGCTCTACTCGTCCCAACAGTGACCCTGTCAGTGCCGAAGAGGAGATGAATCGATTAGCTTTTGCCCTCCCTATCATCCGAGAAGCAGAGCCAGATGCCATCATCTCTATTGATACCTTTCATGCTTCAATAGCCCGCCGCACCGTTGAAGAGTTTGGAGCCGACATCATCAACGATGTTGAAGAAGGTAAAGACCCAGAGATGTTCCCTACTGTCGCCGAATTAGGTACACCTTATATATTAATGTCTACGGCAGCCAATCTACACGATATGCTCATCAACTCTCACGTGAAGTACAAGAATTGCGCGCCTTAGGACAGAAAGATATTATCCTCGACCCAGGCTTTGGCTTTGGCAAAGGAGCAGTAGACGGTAATTATACGTTGTTGAGTGTGATGGAACGACTGCAAGTAATGGAACTTCCCCTGCTCGTTGGCATCAGCCGCAAGCGTATGATTCATCAGCTTTTGGGCATAACAGCAAATGAAAGTCTTAATGGTACAATGGTCCTGAACACTATCGCCCTCATGAAAGGAGCCAACATCCTCCGTGTTCACGACGTTCGTCCAGCTGTTGAAGCGGTGAAAATCGTTGAAGCAATGCGCCAAAATGCTGAGCAATAAGCGTTATTTAACACATTATTTATCAACCAATAGATAACCCATACTTCACCCAATATTAGCATACCGACTCTACATACTATCAGAAGTCGCGATTGTGAAACAGGGAGTTGCTTTACTATTATGTTTTTCCCATTTGGAATAAAAGATGTAATCGACATCGTGCTGGTAGCACTGATGCTCTACTATATTTACCGATTGATGAAGGAGTCACGCTCACTGAACATCTTTATCGGTATTATGGTATTCGTTATCGTGTGGCTCATTGTGAGTCAAGTGTTGGAGATGCGCCTCTTAGGCAGTATCATGGACAAACTCGTTTCGGTGGGAGTCATCGGTCTGATTATCCTCTTCCAAGAAGACATACGCCACTTCCTTTATAGTCTTGGTGCACACAGAAAGATAAATAACATTATGAAGTTGTTCACCAAGAAGGGGGGGTAAAGAAGAAGTTGACAAGGAAACTATCATGCCTATCGTTATGGCTTGTATGAGTATGAGTCGTGGAAAGGTAGGTGCACTGATTGTTATTGAGCGTGGTGTGAAGTTAGAAGACATTGTGGAGACAGGCGACTTGATTGATGCTCGCATTGATCAACGTCTCATTGAAAACATCTTCTTTAAGAATTCTCCACTCCATGACGGTGCGATGGTTATCTCTAAACGTCGTATCAAGGCTGCTGGTTGTATTCTTCCAGTGAGCCACAAGCAAGATATTCCAAAGGAACTTGGTTTGCGACACCGTGCTGCAATGGGTATCTCTCAAGACTCTGATGCCTTGGCTGTCATCGTATCAGAGGAAACAGGTCGTATCAGTGTTGCCCTACGTGGCGAGTTCCAACTCCGCCTTTCTGCCGAACAATTGGAAAGTATCTTGACGAAAGAGATTGTAACAGCGTAAGGGGTGATGGGTGTTGGGTGTTAGGTGTTAGGTGATGATGAATACCTATAAAGGGTGATAAGTGTTGGGTGTTAGGTGTTGATGAATACCACTAAGGGGTATAAAATTTGGGTGTTAATGTATAGTCATAAGCTTGCTATTCATTAACACCCAATTTATTTACAGACATGTTCCCTCAGATGCGCCAAACTTTAACACATCATCAACACTTAACAACCAACAACCAACAACCATCACCCAACCCCCATTTAACCAACATATTCCCTCAGATGCGCCAAACTTTAACACATCATCAACACCTAACATTCAACACCCAACACCTAATTAAGCATTAAATTCATCTCAAGGTTATCATTCTTAAAGATGTAATCAGCTAATTCAGTGATTGTTAATGAATGGGTATCAGGCAAAGGATGATTGGTTCTGACTACGTGTCCATGCTTGATTTCGAAGTAGATATTATTCATTGGGATATCCGAATCATTATACACACGAATGTTTTCCGTATGCTCTGGATGGTGATTTGCAAAGAGTTGCAAAGCCTTTTCAGCATTGATAATACGAATCATTCCAGGGATATCCTTCGTTTCTACGCAAGCATCTGGCTCAATAGACTGTGATATTCGACAATCTTCCTTGATAATATCAAAACCTTCTTCGTCATGTAAAAGTACACAATCCTTTGCACGTTGCCAGCTATCGAAGGTTGAGAAATCCATATTTTCAACATCAGCAGGAGGCTGTGTACAAGTAATGTTACGTGTATAACCACAACGACTATACCAATCGTAAAGCCATTCCTCAGCAGGTATCAACGATGCAAAGACAACATCCTTATGGTAAAGACGGAAGTGAGCCTGCGACATGAGATTGTTACCCATATTCTGCTTACGGTATTCTTCTCGTACACTCACACCACTAATATAAGCCGTATGCACCTCTTCATTATAATATTTCATTGTATAAGGGAGGGCCTGAAGGGCAGCTACTGTATGTTGATCGACCTGACAGATAATATTATATTCAGGTTTAAAGACACGTGAAAAATAGAGTTGAATAAAGGGTTCTGCGTCATGGAAGGTGTCACGCCACAAAGCAATGGTTTCCTCTTTAATCTGTTCTTGTGTTTCCTCCTGCGCCAAAGGATATTTCTCCATGACAACACTCTTTTCTAAAAGAATGTCTGGTTTATAGGAAAGCTTCGCATAACGGAGTCCTTCTAAACCAAGGTCTTCCTCACGATTCATATATTCATACTGCTCTGGAAGATGCTGTGCAAACTCCTGATTGATAATAGAAAAGGCTCCTTCATAGGCAGTATCAGCCTTTTCCACACAAACATCGAACACCTTATCCGTGATAGGACATCCGAAAGTAAAAGCTATCAACTTCCCATCAACCCATATCGTACCACCAATGGCACCAATCTCATCCCACAAATCGAAGACACGTGTCATAGAACGAAGTTCTTCAGAGAGTTCTTCCGTATCTTCGTTATCCTCCTTTGTGACTGCCCTCCAGTTCTCTTCTACAGCGATACACTCGGGTATCATCTCCTTTGTAAGCGGACGATACTCATAGTTAGGATAGCTCTTACGGAACTTATTACAATGATTTCGTTTGCCTTGAAGTTTCTTACCAGACAATGTTGCCAACTTTTCACGGGTGTAGATGTAATCAAAATGGTCGCGATCGGGCTTTATAAAGAAAGTGTCTGGGAAAGTTTCCTCCAAAACACTAACCATATAAGAACAAACACCCAACATTAAGAAGGGATGACCCAAGGTGATTGCATCGTCTCGCATCTGTTTGATAACAGCTGCAAAGCGCTCACGCATAGCCTCATCCCACTTACATTTCCACACTGGAGCCATATAGGCAAGATGATGCCCCGTATAAAAGCGGAACACTAAAAAGCCGTCAACCTCAGCTATTTGCGTATTATATAAGAAGCGCCATGAAATAATATTCGCAAAGCTTAAATCGCAATTCATGCGATCACCACATAGCGTATAGCTTTGTATTAATTCACGGTCGGTTGTCTTTACATCATGAAACTTATCATAACATTATCTGCTTTGTTTATTATACAAAGATATACAGAAAACTCAAGACTCCCAAAGAGTAGGCTGTTTTTGTTGCTATCCAATAGCACTTCATTTGCATATTTGGGTAGTACAAGCCTTTCCTAACAACAAATTGCCCTCAGACTAATAATATATTACAAGCCATTTAACCCTCAGCACAATTGGTGTTTACCATCAGCACCACATGTGCGGAGCATCAGCACCATATGTGCGGAACGTCTATACATCGCTAAAAAGTAGGAAGAAAAGGCAACTTTGCCCCTATAATATATAGAAGACACTCACGACGAAAGTAGATGAAAAATGATTGCCAACCTGTATAAACCTGTTTTATAGGAGAAAACGATAATTATGTTTGGAATTACAACTTTCTTTTGCTATCTTTGCATAGCAAAAACAGAATTTATAATAATTACATTTTAAAAGACATATATGGACTTATTAGAGCAAATCGTTGCACGTGCTAAAGCCGATAAGCAGCGTATCGTGCTCCCCGAGGCAGAAGAGGAGCGTACCCTTAGGGCAGCTGACAGAGTGTTAGCTGATGACATCGCCAATCTGATCCTCATTGGAAACCCAGCCAACATCCATAAGCTTGCCGAAGAATGGGGGCTTAAGAACATTGACAAGGCTACCATTGTTGACCCAGAGAATAACCCACAGAGCGAAGAATATGCCGAGAAATTGGCTGAATTACGCCAGAAGAAAGGTATGACCTTAGAGCAAGCTCGCGAACTGGTTACCAAGAACAATCTTTACCTTGGTTGCATGATTATTAAGACAGGAGGTGCTGACGGACAGATTTCTGGCGCTCTCTCTACAACTGGTGACACGCTTCGTCCTGCTTTGCAGATTATTAAGTGTGCACCAGGTATCAGCTGTGTGAGTGGTGCTATGCTGATTCTTACACATGAAGAGCAGTATGGTGAGAACGGTATTGTCGTTATGGGCGACGTTGCTGTTACTCCAAACCCAACTGCTGACCAATTGGCACAGATTGCATATACCACTGCAGAGACAGCAAGAGTGTTGCAGGCTTCCAAAATCCATACGTAGCTATGCTGAGTTTCTCAACAAAAGGCTCTGCACAAGATGCTAAGGACCGTGAGACTGGTAAGAGTGTTTATATCATTGATAAGGTAGTTGAGGCTACAAAGATTGCCAAGGAGAAGTTCCCTGAACTGAAGGTTGATGGCGAGTTACAAGCTGATGCAGCTTTGGTTCCAGCCGTTGCAGCTAAGAAGGCACCAGGTTCTAACATCGCAGGTAAGGCAAACGTACTTGTTGTTCCTAACCTTGAAGTTGGTAACATCGGCTACAAACTGATTGAACGCCTTGGTGGTGCGAAGGCTATTGGCCCAATCCTCCAGGGTATTGCACGTCCTGTAAACGATCTTTCTCGTGGTTGTTGTGTTGATGATATCTATTATATGGTAGCTATCACAGCCTGCCAAGCACAGGATTCTAAGAAATAATAGTAGAAATGGAAATGATGATTTAGGGGTTTTGAGAGCGTTTTAGGAATCCGCAAAGAGGAATAAGACGCTTATAAAACAACCCCTATAGCATCCTTCTAAAATAATAATTCTTTATATGAAGATATTAGTTTTAAACTGCGGTAGTAGTTCCATTAAGTACAAACTGTACGATATGGCAGATGAGTCTGTATTGGCTCAGGGTGGTGTTGAGCGTATCGGACTTGATGAGGCATTCATCAAGGTGAAACTTGATAATGGTGAGAAGAAGCAGATTATGGCTGACCTTCCAACCCACAAGGAGGGTGTAGCACTCGTTTTCAAGGTGCTTCTCGACCCAGAGTTTGGCGCACTTAAGAGCCTCGATGAGATTGATGCTGTTGGTCATCGTGTCGTACAGGGTGGCGACCTCTTTGAGAAGAGCTGCATCGTAACCAAGGAAGTAGAGGCAGGTATTGAGAGTCTTATCGACCTTGCACCTGTTCACAACGCTGGTCACTTGCGTGGTTTACGTGCTGTTGATGCTTTAATGCCTCACACTCCACAGGTAGTTGTATTCGACAATGCTTTCCACAGCACAATGCCAGACTACGCTTACCTCTACGCAGTACCTTACGATCTCTACAAGAAGTACCATGTTCGCCGCTATGGTTTCCACGGTACGAGTCATCGCTACGTATCACATCGTGTTTGCGAGATACTTGGTGTTGACATTAAGACACAGAAGATTATCACTTGTCACATTGGTAATGGTGCCTCTATCGCAGCTATCAAGGGTGGTAAGGTTATCGACACTTCAATGGGCTTGACCCCATTGGCAGGTTTGATGATGGGCTCTCGTTCTGGTGATATCGACCCTTCAGCAGTTACCTATCTGATGGAGAAGCTCGGAAAGAAGCCACAGGAGATGGCAGACTTCCTTAACAAGGAGTCTGGTGTACTTGGTATTACAGGTATCAGCTCTGATATGCGCGACATTGAGAATGCTGACAACGCAGGTGATAAGATGGCTCATTTAGCATTGCAGATGTACACTTATCGTATTAAGAAGTACATTGGTGCTTATGCTGCAGCAATGAATGGTGTTGATATCATCGTTTGGACAGCTGGCGTTGGTGAGAATCAGACTGGTCTTCGTTGGGATGCTTGCCAGGACATGGAGTATCTTGGTATTAAACTTGACAAAGAACGCAACATGTGTCGTGGTGAGGAAAAGATTCTCTCTACCGATGACTCAAAGGTTAAGGTGGTACTTGTTCCTACCGATGAGGAGATTGTCATTGCACGTGACACGCAGGAACTCGTTAAAGACTTGAAGAAGTAACAAAGATAATTATAGGCGTTATAGGAAATTTTATGTACTCATAAAAAACCTATTAACGCCTATAATTGTATTCTGACACGAATAAACAACGATAAAACTCCATAAAAAGCGAAAGGTAGTTGTCTCACGACAACTACCTTTCTTTTGACTAAACTTAATCTACAAACCTGAGTTTTAATTTTATATTATGAATGTCTTAAATCAAATTTAGGGCTAAAGCCACTATCATCTTATCTCGGTAATGAATCATTATCCATTCCTCTTAAAGACAATGCAAAGTTACACTTTTGTTTCGTAACCTCCAAATTCTTTTGCGTAATTTTGCTTTTTATACTCAAAAAATCCCGTTTTGTCCTTACAAATAGGATATTTTTACTTTTCTTAAGGCTTGCTTTCACCTTCAACATACTCTTCGAGGAACATGTGTTCACCATCGAAAACAGCGTAAGTAAACTGCCATATCCAGTCACCAAGAATCAATAGACGAGCTTTCCGCGACAAGGTGAGATCGAGTTCAATATGTCTATGTCCATAAATATAATAGTCTATATCTTTATGTGTGGACATATACTCCTTCGTGTATTGCACAAGATACTCCTTGTCTTCTCCCAAATAGGGAACTTCCTTCCCATCCTTCCGCTTCAATCTACTCCTTTTAGCCCAATTCAAACCTAACTGCATTCCCCACCAAGGGTGAAAAAAGTTGAGTAATCGTTGGCAGAAACGATTATGAAAAACCTTACGCAAAAAACGAAACATAGGGTCGGGGTCACCTAACCCATCCCCATGTGCAAGATAAAACACCTTATCGTATATCTCAGTTGTTATCGGTTTACGGTGAAGGATAACGCCACACTCCTTTTCTAAATAGCCATAAGTCCAGAGGTCATGGTTACCAGTAAAGAAATGAACTTCCACCCCCATATCCGTTAATTCAGATATCTTACCAAGGAAACGAGTAAAACCTTTAGGAACGACATACTTATATTCATTCCAAAAGTCGAACATATCGCCCAGCAAATAGACTGCAGCAGCCTTATGCTTAATGCTATCCAAGAAGCGTACAAGGCGGCGTTCATGTGTGCGACGGTGATCTATAGCAAGTGAACCGAGGTGTGCATCGGAAAGGAAATAGATATTCTTCATGTCACTGGGTAATGGGTGAAGGGTGGTAAGGGGGGATGATTACTCCCTATATTCTGAGGCAATCCCTCAGAAGCTGGGACAAAATGGCAGAGACAAGGCTGCTAATTAGACAGAGGCTTAGCTGCCATATTGAAAAAGAGGGCGAAAACAGTCTTACTCGAAGCCTAATTCAACGCGTGCCTCTTCAGTCATCATGCTCTGATCCCATACTGGCTCAAAGACAAGGTTGATGTTAGCTGTCTTGACACCTTCTACACTTTCCACCTTTGTACGTACGTCTTCAAGGATGAAATCTGCAGCAGGGCATGATGGAGAGGTAAAGGTCATATCCATATCAAGGTTGCCCTCGTCATCTACATCAATCTTGTAAATCATACCAAGATCATAGATATTCACTGGTATCTCTGGGTCGTAAACGGTCTTCAACACATCAACGATTCTTTCTTCTATCTTTGTTTTCTCTTCTATTGTCATAATTAGTGATTCTTTTAATGAATTATTCTTTTATCAAAGACAGGCACAACAAACACTATAAAAACTTGCTTTCGAATAGTCAAGCGTAACCTATCATTTGCAAAGATAGTAATTAAACTATAATTACAATAATTCATTGCAGAAAGGTTACGTTCTTTTGTGTGATTGCATACAGAAAGTAGTATATTTGCATCAGATAAATTAATAAAAGGAAGATGAACAGTCTCGAGGAAGAAGTGCGACAGTTGCTGCACGAAGGTAAGAAGGTTGAAGCAGTACTATTGATTCATAAAAGCAAAGGATGTACATTATTAGAAGCAAAGAAGTATATTGACAAGCTCAACAGTGGTGACTGTAGTTGGAAAAATCCCCACAACAACCGCGGTTGGAATATCGAATATAAAGACGGAAAGCCTGAACATATTACTTATAAAGATAACACTGGAATACATACAGCTACACCTGGCAGTCCCGAATGGACAGCTATCCTAATGGAAGCTACACAGACAGGCAATAGAAAGTCCAGCCATACAGAGTCTGGCAATAAGAAAAACCTGTTGCAAAGAATCTTTAATAACAAAGTGTCGGGGGTTTTCATTTGCCTTGAATTAGTATGTATTTTATTGTTAGCCATCCTTTATATTTACCCCAGCTACTTTGGACTTCATACCAGAGAAGGCTATTGGGGCTATTCTTGCATATCATCTTCCTTCTAAGTCTTGTATGGATAATATGCATTTTCTATCGTGACATGCGTAAGAAAGAACAACGATGGTATTACCGTTTATTCTCTTTTGTAATAGCAACAGGTACTACTTTTGCGGTTGTTATATTGGTACATGATCTGACATTAGACCTTATAGAACATGATGTGAGAAGTTACGAAGGGACATTCTCACTGAGAGTATATACTCATTATAAGAGGTCTACTGACTATACCATCACATGGGAAGGTGACACTCTGTCTTCTGATAGACAACATAATATTAGCTATGCTCATTTTAAAGAGCTGGAACAATACCGTACAGTACGTGTTACTTATTGGCGACACATGGGTCTTGTGTGGAGCATAGAACCTTTAGAAAAGAAGTGAAAGGCTGATTTAATTCTCTCATCTGATACAGAAGATGCTATTTAGTACTCAACACCATTGGTGCGGAGCATCAACACAACACGTGCGGAGCATCAGCACCATATGTGCGGAGTAACAAAACAGAGCCTTTTCAGAGCCTTTTCAGCTATAACTTTCCCTCCTCACGATATGAGAAATAGCCTCCATCGGTGAGTATTACATGGTCTGCAAAATGAATATGCAACAATTCGCAGGCCTTATGAATATGTGATGTCAGTATATCATCATCCCTACTTGGGTTCGTACTACCACTGGGGTGATTATGACAAAACGCCAAAACAGTAGTGTTCTTTAGCAGCACTTCCTTCATCATCAGACGAAGATCGACAGGTGCCATAGTAAGTCCACCCACTGAAATGCGCTTGGCTTCGATGAGTCGGAAGTTCTGTTTCATCATTAAAACCCAGCCTTCTTCGATATCAAGGTCTTGTATCGTCGTGTGCATAAACTGGTAGATATTCTCGGCACTATTGAGTATTGGTGCCTCTTCCACTGTCGCTTTCTGCCGTCTTTTACCTAATTCACAAGCAGCAAGAATAGTGATTGCCTTTGCCGAACCGATGCCCTTGTATTGCTCTAAGTCGTGAATAGAAAGCTTCCCAAGTGTATTCAGATTATTATTACAGTCATTGAGAATACGCTTCATTAGGTCTACCGCACTCTCTTTTGGTGTGCCAGAACCAATCAGAATAGCCAGTAATTCAGCATCACTGAGTGCGGCAGCCCCCAGCCTTTCAAGTTTTTCGCGTGGGCGGTCAGCCTCAGCCCAGTGCGTGATAGTGAGTTTGGGAAATTCAGAATTCATAATTCAAAATTCATAATTATGATTACCATTAATTCAAAATTCAGAATTCAGAATTCAAAAATTATGATTACCATTAATTCAGAATTCATAATTCAAAATTCATAGTTATGATTACCTCTAATTCAAAATTCGTAATTCAGAATTCAGAATTATAATTACTTGTCTTTCATTTTTCATACTTCAACATTTGTATTTTTGATTAAGCATTATCATTTAGGTGAATATTCCGCTTATTTAATGTGGTTCATCTGTCTAATATTTGACATCGAGTCCACTTCTCATATTTCTCTTTTTCGTAACAATAATAGAAGTTAATAACTTGATTATCTCTATATTATCGTTACTCATAGACTTATATCCAACCTCGTTAATATACTCGCCTACCAATAGTTTTTCAAGCCAATAATGAGTTTCCTTAGCCTCTTTAAGCGCTACCTCAAGTTTGTGTATAAAATCAGCAGAGCTTTGTGCACTCTGACTTTCGGCTATATTCGCACCTATACTTGTGCCACTTCTAAGGAGCTGTTTAGACAAAATAAACTCCTTTTCTACGTCCTTAAGATATTTATATAGGCGTATTATCCTATTGCTATAAGCATCGACCTTCGCCAATAGAATATTGTTTTCACGTTTAAGCATAATATCAGATGGTTTGTAATTAAGTTTAGGTCTAAGAGTATAACGGCTCAATTAACTATAAAAGAGCCGTAAATAGTTTCCATTTCAGTTCACATCGGTAATCATAATTATGAATTTTGAATTATGAATTATGAATTACTTATAGAAGTTTTTCTCATATGCAGCAAATTCATCCATGCCACATACGCAGCGTTTCCACCATGCACTGATGAAGCCACAACCGTAGCCGGTAAGTTGAATGAAGGCTGCTTCGATACTGAGAAGACCAATGTTAAGACTGTTGTTTTGTAGGGTTGAATCCACACAGATAATGACACTGTATAGCACCAGCGGCATTAAACCCATCATGATAAAGACACTTCCAAAGACATTGATTATTGGGAACAACTGCAAGAAAAGCCCAAAGAGAATCATCAGAATCAATAAAGCCGTTCCAACAGTGAATACCATCGGTAAGAGATGAACAAGTTTCAGCGACTCAGGGTACTTCTTATAGAGGTTGATTCGGGCGATACCAGAATTGTAAACCTGCTTCCAGAACTTGCGGAAGTCCGTGCGACGCTTGTGCCAAACCCATGCCTCAGGGAACAGTCGGCAACGCTTTCCTGCCTTAAAGATACGAATCGAGAAGTCGATATCCTCTCCAAAACGCATCTTTGAGAAACCTCCCAACTCCTGATAGACATCACGACGGATACCCATATTGAATGAACGAGGATAGAACTTGTCAAGTTTCTTTTTACCACCACGTATTCCTCCCGTCGTAAAAAACGAAGTCATTGAATAAGAAATAGCCTTCTGTGTGTCGGTGAAAGACTCATGTGCACAGTCAGGTCCACCAAAAGCGTCGGCTGGCTCACGGTTTAGCTCCTCACTCACAGCACGAATATAACCCTTCGGAAGTACAACATCGGAGTCGAGAATGAGCAGATACTCACCTTTTGCACGCTCAGCACCATAGTTACGGCTCTGCCCAGGACCCGAATTTCTTTGCTATAATAATGCAGGTCGAGCTTGTCAGCGTACTTATCGCACACCTCCTTACACGGAATCTGTGAGCCGTCTTCAACGATAACGACCTCAAAATCCTTCTCCTCCTGGCTAAGCAGGCTCTCCAATAGTTCTTCAACCTCATCCGGACGATTGAAAACAGGAACAATGATGCTGTACTTCATAATGTTGCAAAGATAATACTTTGTTCGTGAATGACAAGTAAATTGATAAATTATTCTTTCAAAATAACATTCTTTCTCTCTGCCCTTTACATGTATGAAATAACAAAGCATACTTAAACCCACCAATAGAACCAGTTCTCCTGTTAAATACGTAGATTGTTAATAGAATGAGATTAATCCACATACATGGTATGATTAGCTCCCATTAAATGGTTTTAGAACGGGGGATAAACTACGTGACAAATATAATTAGCTACGATCTCTACCTGCCTTCTACAACAACATACTCCTTCATTAGCTGAGTTTTGTAAATTATTTTCGTGCTGTTCAAAACCTATACATGCTCTTTTGGCTTCTTAAAGACGCCCTTTTGGCTTGCAAAAGGTGCCCTTTAAGACCCTTACTAACGCCCTTTTGGAGTCCTATTAAGCACCTTTTACTTTACCACCTATAACTAATTGATTTCCTGTTGATTACAAACATACTTTTTGTATGTGGTTTTGCCGTTATTTATTGATATCTTATTTGGAATTATGTAATGATTTTTCAAATCCTTACCTGCAGATTTTCGAAGTCTTAAATGAAATGGTTTTCTATGAAAGAGGATGATGAGAGGATAGATATTCGACTGTCTTAGTTATTTTTTTGTTTAATAAGTAACCTCGGTTCTTCCTTTAAAGCAAATACGAAAAGCGTACATACATTTAACGGAAGAACCAATAGATCTATCGCAGACAGTCGTAAATAATTGTTAATCTTCTGTTAAACGAGAGCTTCACCTTTAGCCATTGATTTATTTTAACTATATTTGTACTAAACTATTCTCATACGGTAAAGCGTGATAGACACGCTGCAATTAGTGGACTTGAGGATGTTGACATCATCATTACCGATGCTAAAATACCACAGTTTGTAGCCAACAAGATTGAAGAAATGGGCATAGAACTAATCATTGCAGGTTCTTAGGACATGCAATAAGACATAAAATAGAAACAAATTAATTTTTACGATTATGAAAATACCATCAGAGTTTGACCCTATCCGTCCGTTTGAGCCGGAAGAATTACCGGCAGTCTATGATAGGATTCTTGCTGATAAGCAGTTTCAAATGGTGCTGGCATATCTCTACCCTGATGTTCCAGCAGAGGCGATAGCAAAGAAGATGCACGCTTGCAAGACGAATCTTGAATTCCAAAAACATTCTGCTACCCTTTCCTCCAGCGTCTTGTCACGGAGTTGAGTTTAGGCTGTAGCATGGATGCAGTCAATATCGATACACGCAAACGCTATACCTTCGTCAGCAACCATCGCGACATTGTACTCGATTCTGCTTTCCTCGACAAGCTTCTCATGGATGTTGGCTTTGCCACTACTTGTGAGATTGCTATCGGCGACAACCTCCTTTCGCAGGATTGGGTGCGTGACTTGGTGCGTATCAACAAGTCATTTACTGTAGAACGTGCCCTCCATTCGGTTGAGATGCTCCGTGCAAGCAAGCGTATGTCAGAGTATATCCACTTCGCTATTGCTGAGAAGAATGACAATGTATGGATTGCTCAACGACAGGGAAGAGCGAAGAATTCTAACGACCTTACCCAACCTGCGATCCTGAAGATGATGGCTATGGGCGGCGAAGGCACTATCATCGAACGTCTGAAGCAGCTCCACATCGTGCCGTTAGCTATCTCTTATGAGTACGATCCATGCGATTATCTCAAGGCACGTGAGTATCAATTGCGTCGTGATTTACCTTATTGGAAGAAGACTGCAGAGGACGATCTCGAGAGTATGTTAGTAGGTATCAAGGGCTACAAGGGACATATCTTCTACAAATGTGCGCCATGTATTGATGAATGGCTTGACACAGTAGATGAGGAACTGCCAAAGAACAAGCTCTTCGATACGATTGCAGCACATATCGATCACCAAATCCACAGTAACTACAGACTCTATCCTATCAACTACGTAGCATTAGATATGATTCAGGATACACGTGTTTACGAAGAGTATTATACAGTGGAAGACTATCAGAACTTCAATACTTACCTCGATGGTCAGATTGAAAAGATTGATATTGAGAACCGTGATGATAAGTTCTTACGCACTTGTCTGTTGACACAGTATGCTTATCCTGCAAAGAATTACATTGCTGCGTCATCTGAAAACGGCAGATTTAAATCACTTCTGAATCGTCTCACCTTTAAGAAATAACACAACGTGGACTGGTTCGGAAAGACTTTCTACAGACTATTGACTATGGTAACGGCAGTCATGTCGTTACTCATAGTCAGTGCCTGTGAGCATGACTTCTATGAGACAGGCGACAGCGAACTGTCTTATTTACATACCGACTTTGTTGAAGCAAGGACCAACGAGCTATCAGCTTTCGCTTCTGCAACTACTGATGACGGAATACAACTAATCTTAAAACCTGCAGTAAAAGAACAATGGGCAAAAAGACCCGACACAACTTACCGTGCCTTACTCTATTATAATAAGGTGGAAAATGGTATAACATCGTCTTTTGCCATTAGTCCTGTTGCTGTCTTACGCCCTCGTTTGGCACTTGACTTACCCATTGTGTACACCGACCCAGTTGGTTTTGAAAGCGTTTGGATAAGCAAGAATCATAAGTATTTGAATCTTACACTTAACTTAAAGACTGGAAAAACAGAAGACAAAAAGGCTGTTCAGACATTAGCTATTGTCTGTGATTCCGTAAAAAACCTATCTAATGGCGGTCGAATGTTTTATCTTCGACTACATCATCACCAAAATGGAGTACCCGAATACTATAGCAGACGCGTCTTTACAAGTATTCCTTTGAATGGTTTTAAACAGAAGGATTCCATCTATTTAAGTATCAACACGTATAAAGGAAAGATCAATAAGCAGATTACTTTCTAACACTATCAGCTGAATTCGATTTGCATTTATGTTTTACTGCGTTTTCATCTGCAATAAAACGTAAACAAATAGTCTATATAAAGACATAGGCAAGACCATCAACTATCTATTCTTTTCTCATCTTCCAACACAGAAACCGTTTCTTTTTAATACTCGAAAATCCACTGATAACGATTTGAAAAATCATTACATAATTTCAAACAAGACAGCTATAAATAAGGACAAAAGCACGTGTAAAAAACAGACTTGTAACCTAAAGGAAGTCAATTAGTTATAAAGCAGTAAAATAAAAGGTGCTTAATTAGACTTCAAAAGGGCGTTAGTAAGGGGCTTAAAGGGCACCTTTTGCAAGCCTATCGGGCGTCTTTTAGAAGCCAAAAGAGCATGTATTTAAAATCATGATGTGAAAAATTATGACAAAACAATAAACTATTAGCCCAATTGGACCTATCAGTCTAATTAGCCTAATTAGGCTAATAGGAATAAGCTATTTATAGATTACGGATTTGACATAGTATCAATTTAGGAGAGAGTTACCATGCAAATGTATAAGTCTTAATACCTGATTACACATTAATTTCAACCTTTTATCGATATATATTAAAGTCCAAATCTGTTCCTAATATATATAGAAAAAAATCAAAAAAATAGTGTACCTTTGTAGTCTATAATTCATTGGTATAAACCTGATATGACATATTCAACATTTCAAATTAATAGCAAAAAAACTGTCTTTTCAGCACAGAATATCCTATTGAGAAGAAGTTTTCTCATTCTTTCCCTCCTACTTTCTGTAACAGCAAACTATGCAGATAATGTTGATTTCAACACTGCTTTACGCATTGCAAGAACCTATGTAAATGTCAGCAAGACAGCTGCTCAAAACGTAAAAACGCGTGCGGCAGCAACGGCAACACAACAACCTTACTACGTCTTCAACGATGATGCAGGCAAAGGTTTTGTAGTTATTGCAGGCGATGACAAGATGGGTAAGGTGTTAGCCTATAGCAAAGAGGCTTCGATTGATATGGCTAACCTCAATCCCGAAGCACGTTATCTCTTTGACACCTATCGACAGGTGTATGAGGAGTTGGGCAAGAATAAGACGCTTACCACACGTGCAGGAGCAGCAACAAAAGCAGCTGATGCTGTGCAGCCTTTGCTAAAAAGCAAGTGGGGACAGGACTATCCCTACAGCAAGCAGACCCAATATGTAACGGGGTGTGTGGCTACTGCGGTTGCACAGGTGATGTATTACCATAGGTGGCCAGCACAAGGTAAGGGACAAGAAAGCTACACGGTGAAGTTTGATAACACTGTTCGCTCAGCCGATTTCACAAAGTCACACTACGACTGGGACAACATGTTGCCTGATTATAACCGCAGAAACATTACTACAAAGCAGGAAAATGCAGTGGCATTGCTGATGAACGATGTGGGTATTGCAACCAATATGCAATACACGGATAGAGCAAGTGGTACGCAGAGCTATATGGCTGAACGTGCTTTGCGCAATTACTTCGACTATGATGCCTCAATGGTAACCAGATCATACGAGGGTATTGACAACTTTATCGAGATTGTAAAGAAAGAGCTTCGCAATGGATTTCCACTCTACATATCTGGTGATTCGAAGACTGGAGGTGGTCATGCATGGGTTTGCGATGGCTTTGATGAGGAGGATAGGTTCCACATGAACTTTGGATGGAATGGTCAGGCAAATGGCTATTACTCACTTGCTACCTTGAGTGTAACGTCTACAGGTAGTGAGTTTAATGGTGCACAGCATAGCTTTTAACTACCGACTTCATGTCATTGCGATACATCCCTAACAAAGCCTAATACACCTAAGATTGATGCTGACATTGCCTATCAGTCACCTAATATCAACTTTGATTATGGAAGTGATATGGCATTTGTAGGAGATGCTCCAACAACCTTATCTGCTACTGCTAAGGTGATGTATTCAAGATTTATCAATCAAAGTCAAAATGAACTTGTAGGCGATATCGGTTTGGGAATCTATGACCAAGAGGGTAAACTGGTAAAGGTAACACCTTATGGACAGGATGGAAGGAAGATATTTACTAAGGAACGATTTGTCTTTAACGAAGGAAAGTGGGTTTCTGGAGGTGTAATAGATGACAAGATAACCTTCACACTCGACTTCTACTCCTTACAAACGGCACCTATTCACTCTATCCTATTGCTGCACAGATGCTGGAAGATGGTACATTAGGTGCTTGGGCGCGTATGAAGAAAGCCCCACGTATCGTAATGAAGGTGGAAAATGCTAAGATAACTTACTTAGAATTACCAACGGAAAAAGCCGACCTTCCCAGCTCACAACCGAGCCTAATTTAGACAACAAAGTGATGTTAGGGTGAGCCGAACGTACTCCGTCTGAAACATCCGAAAATTAGATGCTAATTTCTTCAACGGAAGCGTAAAAGTAGAACTCCTAAAACGGTGAGAATAAGGTGGTATATACCACACAGACGGATGAAGTGGTTGACTTTGATGTCTACACAACCAAGCGTGTTAGACTGCCATTCAACCTTCCTTACGACATTGCTTCGGGTACTTATCACTTGCATACGACTATCACCAATGCCGACAACGTAAGCTGTCAGGTACGTGAAAGTACTTCACAAGAACCTTATACACTGACGATTGAGGAAAAGAGTCAGGCTGGTATCTTCTCAAAAGCGACTGTTTATGCGCAAGATGACGAGGAAGGAAGTGTGCAAATGGAGAACTTTGATGTATCAAAAAGTCCAACATTCAGAGTCGCATGTATTGCATCTCTTGCAAAGAACGTACAATACAAGGGTGGTCTAACGCTCTATCTTATCGACACTGTGACGGGTATGTCTATCCAAGTAACAAAGAAGCCACTGCAGGTAGACCTCACACAGGCTGATGATATGACAATAATAACCAGCGAATGGATTGACCCAAAGACTGAGAAACTCATCAATAATCGTCGTTATCGAGTGGCATTGTTTGGTGTGGTGGATGGAAGGAATGTAGACTTATTACCAATTTCGACAACGTCACCTTACCTTTCCCTCATCAATGGACCGTATGACAAATATCCTGAGGAAGGAACAAATGGTGTGGAAGAAGTGAGCATCAAACCGACATTACAATTCGTTGACGGATGCTTACACATACAACAGCAGGGCTTGAAGCGTGTGGAGGTATATGGTATGAATGGTATGTTGGTAGCAAGTAGTGCTGCAGGTGGTACCAACAATCTTACCCTCTCCGTTCCAAAGGGAACCTACGTGGTACGCATCGTCACACAAAGTAGTCGTTACACAAGCGTTATCCGATAAACAACTATCCAATAACGAAGAGCGAGTACCTATCCCGGGCACTCGCTCTTTTTCTATCTTTTAATAATCTATTCGTACTCCGCACATATGGTGCTTACCAACAGCACCACACGTGCTGACGCTGAACACCAATGGTGCTGACTACTCATCAGTGTCTACAAGTAGACTATTTCAACACACCAAGTTCCTTACCAATCTTGATGAAAGCATTGATACACTTGTCAAGTTGCTCACGATTATGACCAGCTGAGAGCTGAACACGAATACGAGCCTCGCCCTTTGGTACTACTGGATAATAGAAACCTGTTACATAGATACCCTCTTCAAGAAGCTTAGCTGCATATACCTGAGACAACTTAGCATCGTAAAGCATTACCGCACAGATAGCACTCTGGGTTGGTTTAATATCAAAACCAGCAGCCATCATCTTATCGCGGAAGTAGTTAACGTTCTCAACAAGCTTGTCATGAAGTTCATTACTCTCCTTCAACATCTTAAACACTTCAAGGCTGGCACCGATAATACAAGGTGCAAGTGAGTTAGAGAAGAGGTATGGACGACTGCGCTGACGAAGCATGTCAATGATTTCCTTGCGGCCAGTAGTAAATCCTCCGAGTGCACCACCAAATGCCTTACCGAGTGTACCCGTGTAGATATCCACACGATCATAGGTTTTGCAGAGTTCGCTTACACCATGACCAGTAGCACCAACAACACCGGCAGAGTGAGACTCATCAACCATCACGAGAGCGTTATACTTCTCAGCGAGGTCGCAAATCTTGTCAACTGGAGCAACGTTACCGTCCATAGAGAACACACCATCCGTAACGATGATACGGAAACGCTGTTCCTGTGACTCTTGTAGACAACGCTCAAGGTCTGCCATGTCAGCATTTGCATAGCGATAACGCTTCGCTTTACAAAGGCGTACACCATCAATAATAGAGGCGTGGTTGAGTGCGTCAGAGATAATAGCATCCTGTTCGGTGAGCAATGGCTCAAAGACTCCACCATTAGCGTCAAAGCAAGCAGCATAGAGAATAGTGTCTTCTGTCTTGAAGTAATCAGAGATGGCAGCCTCAAGTTCCTTGTGGCTGTCCTGTGTTCCACAGATAAAACGAACAGAGGACATACCGAATCCTCGTTTGTCCATCATCTTCTTAGCACCTTCTATCAAACGTGGATGATTAGAAAGACCAAGATAATTGTTAGCACAGAAGTTCAAAACTTCCTTACCTTTTACTTCGATTGCTGCACTTTGAGGACTCTCAATGATTCTTTCTTCTTTGTAAAGTCCTGCTTCTTTAATCTCAGCAAGTGCATTACTGAGATGTTCTTTCATCTTACCGTACATAACATTAGATTTTATTTATTAGTAGGCAAAGTAACTTATAAAAAATGAGAAAAAGGACGTTAAGGAGTTTGTTTTTACGTGATGACTTAATTTTTTAATAATTTTAATACCTAATAGTGTGTTATCAACAAAAAATATGCTTACTTTGCAGCCAGTTATATTTAAGCTTAACAATATTTATGAAAAATGTATTGGTTATAGGCTCTACAGGTCAAATCGGCTCAGAGCTTACCCGAGAACTTAGAAAACGTTATGGAAACGACAGCATTGTTGCTGGTTACATTAAAGGAGCAGAACCTAAAGGTGAACTGAAAGAAAGCGGTCCATCAGCAGAGGCCGACGTTACTAACCCAGAGATGATTGCCGATGTTGTTAAGAAATACAACATTGACACCATCTACAACCTTGCAGCATTACTCTCTGTAGTTGCAGAAAAGAAACCTCAACTGGCTTGGAAAATCGGTATTGACGGTCTGTGGAACATCTTGGAAGTAGCACGTGAGAACAATTGTGCGGTCTTTACTCCAAGTTCTATCGGTTCATTCGGTTTGAGTACACCTCACACACAGACGCCACAGGACACTGTTCAACGCCCTGGTACAATCTATGGTGTGTCAAAGGTTACCACAGAGTTACTCAGCGACTACTACTTTAAGAAGTATGGTGTTGATACCCGTTCAGTACGTTTCCCTGGTTTGATTTCCTATGTAACACCTCCGGGTGGTGGTACTACTGACTATGCAGTTGACATCTATTACGCTGCTGTTCGTGGTGAGAAGTTTGTGTGTCCAATCAAGAAGGGAACACTGATGGACATGATGTACATGCCAGATGGTTTGCACGCAGCTATCTCATTGATGGAAGCTGACCCAACTCGTTTGGTTCATCGCAATGGTTTCAACATTGCTTCAATGAGCTTCGATCCTGAAGAAATCTTCAATGCTATCAAGTGTTACAAGCCTGACTTTGAGATGGAATACGACGTAGACCCACTCAAGCAGGGTATTGCTGACAGCTGGCCAGACAGTCTTGACGATAGTTGCGCACGCGCTGAATGGGATTGGAAACCTCAGTATGACCTCGATGCTATGACCGTCGACATGCTGAAGAATCTTGAAGCTAAGTTGAAATAAGTCTACAACACAAGAGATAGATTAGCATAAGCTTGAATATAGTACGTATTAAACTACTCTATCAGGCTATAATCTAAATAGTATAAAGAAACAAAGAGGTGGTTACCAGCATGGCAATCACCTCTTTTTATTTATTAAACATATTCCCTCGAATGCGCACTTATTCATCATCACCCAACAATCAACACCCAACATCCAAGCCAAACATGTTCCCTCAGATGCGCACTTATTCATCATCACCTAACAATCAACACCCAACACCCAGACCAAAACATGTTCCCTCAGATGCGCACTTTACATCATCACCGAACAATCAACACCCAACACCCAGACCAAACATGTTCCTCCAGATGCGCACTTTACATCATCACCGAACAATCAATACCCAACACCCAAGCCAAACATGTTCCCTCAGATGCGCACTTTACATCATCACCGAACAGTCAACACTCAACAGCCATGACCGTGATTCAATAGATTTCTCCATCAAACTCGCTTGCTAATAGTTCTTCTCGAAGCCGTTGGAGTTCTCGCATTGGAGAGATCCCACCGATGAAGAGCGTAACACGTTTCCCATCCTTTGTTTCCACAACAACTGGAAATCTACCATTGAAAGATATGCTCTGATTAAGCTTTATCCTAACAATATCTTTTATACAGATAGGCTGAGGCGGCTTAATCAGTGCGATATGTCCCTGTTGACAACGGGCATAAAGATTGCCATCAACTATAATAAAACTCTTTATAATGTTCTTTGGAGGATTGAGTACAACTCGAACAACAAAGAAGATAACTACCAATATAAAAAGTTGGAAGGAAAGTACCACAAGATAGATTTCACCTTTTGTCATAGGTCTAAGTGTTCTTACTTTATTTACATCTGGTGAAGACGAAGCCTATCTGCGGATATTCCACATCGGCGTTTCGCCTCCTCCAAAGAGAACATCTATGTTAGCACCATTCTTCTTTTTCGATAACATCCCATGCACGCAACTCGTATGAACTGTGCTGGAGAGAGGTTTAGTTCGGTCATATAAGCCTTATCAGCCACCGCCTTATTACGCTCAGCCTTAGCACGTGCAAGTTCCATTTCGGCACGCTTCTCTTGTGTTTGCTTTGCCTGAATACTTGCAGCAGTCTTGTTCATCTCTTCCAACTGCTCCTTGTTAGGCATCACACGGTCGGTAATTACCTGTTGAATATCAATAGGAAAGTTTGCCTTTCGTGACAAAGAGGCTACATACTGGCGCATAGACTGCTTAATACGGTCATCGAACTTTGCAAGAACCTCACGATTACTCATCAAGTCGAATGGCGAACAAGAGGATACATACTCACGCACTTTATTGCGGAAATAAGGTTCGATGAAGTTCTCAAACCAGTTCTCTCCATAGTTCCTCAGCAAGTCAGGGGTCTGTCCTTTCTTCACTTGGATAATCATATACATATTAACATCAAGTGGAGTATTGTCGTTTGAAAGCAAATCATCAAATTGGAACTGCATCTTCTGTGGCAGGATATTAAAGTAGACAGCGGTCGTTGTTGGTGCGATCAGTGTAATTGAATTTACTGGTTCATCAGCAACACGCGTACTACCAAAGAAGATAGGCTTCATCTTTAATGCCGCTTCTTGGTCGTAAGAAGGATTTACAAACGAGAAGAAAACAAGACCAAGGGCACAAAAAGTGACTACAAGAGCTACTGGAAGCAATATTTTTTTAGGATTATTCATACCAAAGAAATCTTTAAGATTAAAACTTGAATACTGTTGGTTAGCTTGTCTTGAATTGAATTTCATATCAAATGAGGTTATAATTGTATATGCTAAAATAGGTATCTTACCATTGCAAAGATAATAAAAAATATAATATGTGACAAACAAAACATTGTATAAGTAGTACCTATAGAATGTTTTAAAAGAGCTTACAATACATTTGTACGCTATACAAGAAATGCAAATAGATACTATATTGATATTATCCTCTACAAACAACTTATTCCTATTAGCCTAATTAGGCTAATAGGTCCAATTGGGACTAATTGCTTATTATTTTGTCCTATTTTTTCACATCATGATTTTGAATACATGCTCTTTTGGCTTCTTAAAGACGCCTAATTGACTTGCAAAAGGTGCCCTTTTGAGGTCCAACTAACGCCCTTTTGAAGTCCAATTAAGCATCTTTTCTTTTACTATTTTATAACTAACTGATTTCCTGTTGGTTGCAGTCTTGCTCTTCATACGTATTTTTTATCCCTATTCATAGATGTTTTATTTGAAGTTGTGTAATGATTTTTCAAAACCTTATCAGTGGATTTTCGAGTATTAAAAAGAAAAAGGTTTCTGTGACGGAGGATGAAAAAAGAATAGATAATTGATGTCCTTGACTATGCTTTTCTTTAATGAGTAAGTTCTGTTCTTCCGCTAACGCTATACGAAAAGTATCCACACGTTTAATGGAAGAACCTTTTTATTCTTATTACCTCCTATAGGAAAACTGCCAAGATTTAACTTTGGGAAATCATCAGGTAAGGATTCTTTAATCCTTTCTGCAAGCATATGGAGCAATGTATGACGAATGAAGTTAGGCGATGTCATCAGTATTATCTCACGAGAAGGCACTGGATGGGCGAAAGAACGCACTAAACGATGCTGTTCCTTTGTGAGTTGTGAGAGTGCAAGCTGGGGTATAAAGGTTACTCCCTTACCATTCTCTACGATACGCATAAAGGTCTCTATGCTTCCTAAGTTATAACTCTTCTTGCTTAACGCAGCCGATTTCAGCTGGCAGAACTTCACCAACTGGTCACGGAAACAATGTCCTTCGTCCAGCAACCACAAGTACTCTCCCGACAAGTCAGCAGGACGAATAAACTCCTTTTCAAACAATGGGTCGTCTTCTGCTACATAACCGAAGAACTGTTCACGATAAAGCGGTGTACACGACATCTCCTCCAATCCGTCAACACGTGCCAAGATACCAGCATCTATATCGCCCCTACGAAGTGCCCTGCGCATATCCTCGGTTTTCATCTCCGTAATCCTCACATCCATCTCAGGATGTTCATTCATCAACTGTGGGAAGAATCGCGGAATAAGATAAGGTGCAATTGTCGGTAGCACACCCACCTCAAAGGTACCAGTAAGCACCTGCCGTTCCTCGTCAACAATCTGCTTGAGTTTCTTTGCACGATTAAGCACCCTCCAAGCCTCCTCAATCACCTTCATACCCGCTTGTGTAGGCTGTATCGGTTGACGCTTACGGTCAAAGATTTTCACACCTAATTCGTCTTCTAACTTTTGAATCATCGAACTAAGTGTAGGCTGTGTGACGTTGCAATCATCGGCTGCCTTTGCAAAATGTTTGAGCCGATAAACTGCCATTACATATTCTAATTGTTGTAGTGTCATTCTTCTAATACCATGTATAGACTATGACAAATAGATAAAAAAAGCCAAATAGCCGTCTTATCATCCTGTTTTTATGCTTTATACTCGTCTTTTTCATCCTTTATAGTGAGTGTATACACCTCCAATCACTATAAATAAGTATTATTCTTCACCACCTTATAAGTATCCTATCAGTGTTCCTCACCACCTAACATCTAACATTCACCACATGTGCGAAGGCTTAGCACCAATGGTGCGGACGCCTAACACCACGCGTGCTCACAGTTAATAACCTTATTGCATATGATTAAGTTAACTTCAACTTATTGCCAACTAAGGGTTATTTAAGCCAAAGTAACCTGCATTTATTAGTTTATCAAACTTGCTTTTCAACTGTTATACGAGTTTGTTTGATTGTAAAGAGAGGATATCAAGTAGTTGTTTTGTATAAGTTTTATCAGATGCTAATCTTTTAATCTACCAAATATAGGAATACAACTTATTGACAATCAGCGCAGAACACATCTTGATAGATTTTATTAATCAGCACATAGATTTTATCTATTGCTTGTAATGATTACAAATACTAACTTTGCAATGCAAAACAAAAAGATTTAATCACATAAATAGTTTTAAGTAAGATATGGAACCAATTATTAATGCACACGCACCAGAGTTTACCGTTCAGGCTTTCCAGGACGGACAGTTTAAGACCGTTTCAAGCAAGGATATCGAGGGCAAATGGGCACTCTTCTTCTTCTATCCAGCTGACTTCACTTTCGTATGTCCTACAGAGTTGGAAGATTTGGCTGATAAGTACGAGCAGCTCAAGGGTCTTGGTGTAGAGGTATTCTCAGTAAGTACTGATACTCACTTCGTACACAAGGCATGGCACGATGCTTCTGATAGAATCAAGAAGATTAAGTACACTATGCTTGCTGACCCAACTGGCGTATTGAGCCGTGGCTTCGGTGTATACAAAGAGGACGAGGGTTTGGCTTACCGTGGTACATTCCTCGTAAACCCAGAGGGTCTCGTTAAGATTGCTGAAATCCAGGATAACAGCATCGGTCGTAACGCTGATGAGTTGGTACGTAAGGTTGAGGCTGCGTTGTTCGTTGCTTCTCACGAGGGTGAGGTTTGCCCAGCTAAGTGGAAGCAGGGCGGCGAGACATTGAAGCCAAGCATCGACCTTGTTGGTAAGCTCTAAGACTTAGTTTCTGTAATAACAGACATAAAAGTGTCATAGAAGTTATGGTGGAGAGATAAGTCTTCGGACTTTGTCTCTCCATTTTTTTATAATATATAGAGAAATTTACAAGCCCCATGTTAGATTCAAGCATACTCGAACAGGTGAAGGGCGTCTTTGCTTCGCTCTCATCTAATATAACCCTTAGCGTTACTCGCAATAGTAATGATGAGAACTCAGCAGAGTTTCGTCTTTCGTAGAGGATATAGCCTCTACTTCTGACAAGATAAAGACGGTTTATCAGGAAGGAGAACAGTTCTCATTCAGTATTCTTCGCAATGGTGAAGAAACTGGTATCAGCTTCCGTGGTATACCAAATGGACACGAGTTTACCTCGTTACTCCTTGCTATCCTTAACTCTGACGGACAGGGTAAGAACCTTCCAGACGAGGCGATAGCTGCACGTATCAAGTCGCTGAAGGGTGAAATCCGCCTTCAGACCTACGTATCACTCACCTGTACAAACTGCCCTGACGTTGTTCAGGCACTCAACGTAATGGCGCTTATCAACCCAAATATTAGCAATGAGATGGTTGATGGTGGTCTTTATCAGGATGAAATACAACGTTTGAACATACAAGGCGTACCTTCTGTATACGTTAATGGGGAGCCATTGCACACTGGTCGTGGTGATCTTGGTATCCTTCTGCAAGAGTTGGAGGACAAAGTTGGTACCGACCATGATGAGAACGCAGTGCAAACAGTACGCGAATATGATGTTATCGTACTCGGTGGTGGTCCTGCTGGAGCATCTTCTGCTATCTATTCTGCCCGCAAAGGCTTACGCGTAGCTATCGTTGCGGAGCGCATTGGAGGACAGGTAAACGACACAACAGGTATCGAGAACCTTATTTCTGTCACAAAGACAACTGGTACACAGCTTGCTGCTGACCTCCGCACCCATATCAATGAATATTCAATAGATGTATTCGACAATCGTAAGGTGGTATCAACCAACTTGAAAGAGGCTATTAAGACTGTTTCTGTTCGTGGTGGTGAGACCTTTACCGCACCAGCTGTTGTGATTGCAACAGGTGCAAGCTGGCGCCGTCTTGGTCTGCCTGATGAGGAGAAATACATCGGTCATGGTGAGCATTTCTGCCCTCATTGCGATGGTCCTTTCTACAAAGGTAAGGACGTAGCTGTCATCGGTGGTGGTAACTCTGGTATCGAAGCAGCCATTGACTTGGCTGGTATCTGCCGCCACGTGACCGTACTTGAGTTCGCTGATGCTATGCGCGCTGATGAGGTTCTACAGCAGAAAGTAGCCAGTCTGCCTAATGTTGAGGTGTTCCTTTCTACCCAGACAACAGCTCTCTTGGGTGATGGTCAGAAGCTATCGGGTATCAGAGTGAAGGACCGCACCAATGATGAGGAACGCGATATAGCCTTAGATGGTGTCTTTGTTCAGATTGGCTTGTCGCCAAACAGCGATGCTTTCAAGGATCAAGTAGAGGTTACTCCTCGCAATGAGATAGTCGTTGACGCAACCAACCGCACTAATCTAAGTGGCGTATATGCTGCCGGTGACGTTACAACGGTGCCTTACAAACAGATTACAATTGCTATGGGAGAAGGTGCAAAGGCTGCCCTTTCAGCCTTTGACGACCGTATCCGTGGCGTGATATAATAGTAAAATTTTCTCTGACTTGAGTATATGTTGAGCCCGATGAGGCAAGTGTGATATTTCTTCACCTTGTCCATCGGGCATTTTTTGTTTATCTATATTCACACTAAAAGCTATTTCTTCAGCTCTTTTTGCTCATTCTTTTTCTGAATAGAATCAGCTTTTAGTTCCTGCTGTGTTTGTCGGTAAGCTTTGAGGATAGGGTCTTCCTTATCCTCTAAACCGTCCATTTTCTTGAAAACTTCACGTAGCTTTTCAACATGCCTACGGTCTCTACGGTATCGTTTGTCAAGTATAAGACCTAAATCGAAACCACCAAGTCCACCAGACGGGCGTTTTTCTAAGATGTCTCGTTTCGGCATCTTCTTTAAGAGTTCACGCCCATCAACAACCTGTTTACCTATTACCACCACCTCATCCAAATAATGTTCTGCAGGGAAAAGGAAGACAGTATCACGCAATACCTCACTCCGAAATAACTTCTCTGGTGCATAACCTTTCTTTTTAAAGGTAGCTGTTTGGAATGAATCAGGTAGGTTAATGATTCCTTGCCATGTAGTAAGTCCCACATTCTTCCCATCCACACTGACCAATACATCACGTATAGGAAAGCGCGTTGCCCCATCACAAACCAGCACTTTCTGTGCGCGAAGTGACGAGAGTGGTAGCAAAAGCCACAAGAAAAATAGAAATAATCGTATCTGCATAGCAATCAACTCTCTACTGCAAACTTACATAAAAGTTTTCTTATTCGGCTTTTTTCGTAATTATTTTTATCGTAAAAGCAGAAGGTTGTAACATTGTTTAAGAGTGAAAGAGTTCATGTTTTATCAACGTGCGAAGGCCCAGCACCAATGGTGCGGATGATGAGCACCAATAGTGCGGACGCTGAACACCAATAGTGTGGACAGCGATGTTACACCGAATCACTAAGCAAAAGAAACCTTATTAATAACACAATAACTCACAGGGAATCATAGAATTGCATCACAAAGCCCAATAGTAGTATCACTCGAAATGCCGGATAAGCCGAAAAAGAACAGTCTATTGCTTTATCAAATCATGCTTTTCACACTATTAAAAATGGCATCTGCGTAGCTACTTTACGACAGATGCCAAATTACTTTCATGTAAAAAAGAAATTATTTTTCATGAAAAATAAATCGAGAAGAATACCTTTCTATCTTGCTCTCATCGCATTAAGAACGGCAAGAACCATCACACCAACATCAGCAAAGACGGCTAATCCCATGCTTGCCATTCCAAAGGTGGCAAGAAGAAGGACTGCAACTTTAATACCGATGGCGAACCATGCGTTCTCCTTTGCTATAAAAAAATAGTACGGCATGAGAGTTCTATGGCAAGTGCTATCTTCGAAGCGTTTATCGTCCATCAGTACGACATCGGCTGCCTCGATAGCTGCATCACTTCCCAAAGCACCCATAGCAATGCCCACATCAGCACGTGCCAACACTGGTGCATCATTGATTCCATCACCGACAAAGGCGATTGTTTCACCTGCATTTTTCTCTGCAATGAGACGCTCAACATGCTTTACTTTGTCAGTAGGGAGCAGTTCGGCATAGTATTCCGTCACCTTTGTCTGCTCGGCAACTTGCTCAACAACTTCCCTCTTGTCGCCGCTCAGCATCACTGTCTTACTAACCCCCAACTGCTTCAGAGACTCTATAGCCTTCACTGCATCAGCCTTCAACTGGTCAGAAATAACGATATGACCTGCATATTCACCATCAATCGCAACGTGAACAATCGTACCCGCATGGGTCGTACAACGCTTACAGGTAGGGATTGTAATACCTAATGTTGCCATTAAACGGCTGTTACCAACACTTACTTTCTGATTATTAACAGTGGCAGTAATGCCCTGTCCCGCTGTTTCTTGTATATCCTCAACAGTACAATTATCCTTTTCATCTGTATATGCCATACGGAGGGCAAGGGCAATTGGATGGGTAGAATAACGTTCTACATGGGCTGCTAAATGAAGCAACTCATGCTCAGAGAGTTTCTCTGGGTGGATAGCCTCAACATCAAAAGTTCCACGTGTCAATGTTCCTGTCTTATCGAATACTACCGTAGAGAGCTTTGCCAAAGCATCCATATAGTTACCACCCTTAATGAGGATTCCCTTATGAGAAGCCCCACCGATGCCCGCAAAGAAGGTAAGAGGAATAGAAATAACCAAAGCACATGGGCAACTTACAACCAAGAAGGTCAATGCACGATAGAGCCAAACACCAAAGGCTGGTGCGTAACTATCATAGAAGAACGGAGGAATAACAGCCAAAGCAAGGGCAGCAATCACCACGATAGGCGTATAGACACGTGCAAAACGACGAATGAACGACTCACTGCGTGACTTGTTATCACCTGCCTCTTCAACGAGTTGGATAATCTTTGCAGCGGTAGACTCGCTATATGGCTTCTCAACTTGTACCTTTAACACACCCGAAAGGTTAACACAACCAGAGATAACTTCCATGCCTGCACTTACATCACGTGGCATACTTTCACCCGTAAAGGGCTACGGTATTAAGACTGGAGGCACCCTCAAGCACCCTTCCATCTAATGGAATCTTCTCTCCTGGTTTAACAATCACTGTCTCACCTATCTTCACTTCCTCTGGACTTACGCTCGCTACCACTCCGTTTCGCTCCACGTTAGCTACATCGGGACGGATATCCATCAGCTCAGAGATGGAGTCGCGCGCCTTATCTTCCGCATAATGTTCGAAGAGTTCGCCTAACTGGAAGAACAACATCACGAAGACTCCTTCGATAAACTGTGGTTCGGCACCGGGAAGGAAACCGATGAGCAATGCTCCGATAGTCGCAATACTCATAAGGAAATTCTCGTCAAAAGGATCGCCTTTCCATGATTCCCTCAACCGCTTCACCTAATACATCATAACTGATAACCAGATAAGGGACCAAATAAACAAGCAGCACCTGCCACATTGGAAGTGCTGCGAAATGCTCTACTAACCATGCTCCAGCGAGGAGTACAGCCGTAAGAATGATTCTTATAAGTTTCTTTTTCATAATCTAAAACCTGTTACTGCATTAATATTCTGCTACAAAGATAAAGATTATGTTTTGCAACTCGGTTGCAAAGATGACTGTAAATTAAATTTAAATAATCGTTTTAATAAAAGATTAGTTGACTTGTGGCAATTGCCCAGTCTTATACTCATGCTTGAGCAAATGATACACATAGCCTGGACTTTGGTCATAAAGTCCAGTCCGTTTGTTCTGCAGAAGTTCAAGTGTCTTTGAAGAATAAACAATATCCAAAGCTTCTGCAGTATCCAAATGAAAGTCTTGTATAAGATAAGTTGTCAGTTCATCAATCGTGAAATTGACAAGGTGTTTAAATCTTTCTTGTTGAGTCATTACTTTATTCTTCTTAATAATTTTACAGCCTTTTCAGTTCCAAAGAAATACTGATTACTGAGTTTCTTAAACTTAAGCATCCTTGTAAACTGTGCTAAAGTGACTGCTCCCGTAGTGTACAGGTTGATAAGAAAGGCTACTCCATCATCTGCTATAGGTCCTACAACGATATCATAATCATGCTGATAGTTTTTGTTTCTTGACCTATTATTAAAGATAAATGTTGCCCATTCAGGGGTAGTTCCTTCAAAAATCAGCACCTTCAAATCACCCTTATGTAAGGCACTCTCATCGAATTCATATTCTTGTACGATGGCTTTGCGCCCCAACGCTTGTTGCTTTCGTTTCGCCATTCGTTCTGCCTGCTCACGTATTTTCGTCAAGTAAAAGCCTTGTCCAAAGTCTTTTAGAGGGAAAGACTTTGCAAGATCAATCTCTGAAAAATCAGTATTAGTACCATGATAGAGTCTCATGCCAACTCTCCTCCATTCTTTTGACAAACTTTGATAAGGTCATCTACTGTATCGTCTATAGACAATGTATGTTCCACATCATAATACTCTAAAAAGAAATTGTATTCCCTTTAAAGTTATAAAGATAGCGGAAAGATTGCTGTACCGTCAAGTTAAAGCGATTGCCAAACGTTCTGATAACAGCGTTCAAATAGGGGATTTTATACTGATCATCCATAATACGTGAACTTTATATTGCAAAAATACTACATATTTTGTGTAGTACAAAATATTTAAGATTGAAAAAAACATCTTTCCTTTTTTCTTCCCTTTCCTTTTCATTTCCTTACCCTATTAGCTTTTAAAAACAGTTCTTCCGTTAAATGCGTAGATTGTTAATAGAATAAGATTCATCCGCATACATGGTATGATTACCTCTAATTAGATGGTTTTATAAAAGGGAAATAAACTACATTATAAACATAATTAGGTGCGATATCTATCTGTATTCTACTATCAACGTATTCCCTTATTAACTGAAGTTTGTAAATTATTTTCGTGCGACTCAAAACCAATACATGCTCTTTTGGCCTCTAAAAGACGCCTAATTGGCTTGCAAAAGGTGCCCTTTTAGACCCTTACTAACGCCCTTTTGAAGTCCAATTAAGCACCTTTCATTTTGCTACTTGATAACTACCTGATTCTCTGTTGATTACAAACATGCTTTTTGTATATGGTTTTGCCGTTATTTATAGATATTTTTCTTTGAATTATGTAATGATTTTTTTCAAATCACTGTCTGCCTTTTTTTCGAAGTCCAAAAAGAAATGATTTTCAATATCAGAGGATGATAATAGGATAGAATGCTGACTGTCTTAGCCAAGTTTTTGTTTAATGAGCAACCTCGGCTCTTACGTTAAAGCAATACGAAAAGCGTCCATACATTTAACGGAAGGACATTAAAACTTTCCCTCCTTTTACTTTTTTGCCTTCTTACTCCTTTACTATTCAAAGCCTTTTCGTTACCTTTGCACCTATGAAAATAGGAACAATAGATTTTGGGGAACGCCCACTATTCTTGGCTCCAATGGAAGATGTGACAGATATTGGCTTCCGCAAGATGTGTAAACGCTTTGGTGCAGCCATGGTATATACGGAGTTTGTGTCGGCTGATGCCGTCATCCGTAGTATCAAGTCGACACTTTCAAAATTAGTCATTGACGATAGTGAGCGTCCTGTAGGAATACAGATATATGGCAGGGATGTAGCTTCAATGGTTGAAGCAGCTAAGATTGTAGAACAGATAAAGCCCGATGTGATTGACATTAACTTTGGTTGTCCAGTGAAGAAGGTGGCAAACAAGGGTGCTGGCTCTGGTATGTTGAAGAACATCCCACTGCTACTTGACATCACAAGAGAGGTCGTAAAGGCAGTCAACACACCAGTCACAGTGAAGACTCGATTAGGTTGGGACAACGATAACCTCATTATCACCGATCTTGCTGAGCAACTACAAGACTGTGGTATACAGGCATTAACCATTCATGGACGCACTCGCGCACAGATGTATACAGGCGAAGCTGACTGGACATTGATTGGTGAGGTGAAGAACAATCCACGCATTCATATCCCCATCATTGGCAATGGTGATGTTACAAGTATTGAAGAAGCGCACGAGAAGTTCGACCGTTATGGTGTTGATGCGGTGATGATTGGCCGTGCAACCTTCGGTTGTCCGTGGCTCTTTAATCAAGGTGAGAAGCAGTTGACTATCGATGATAAGATTGACATTCTTGAAGAGATGCTACGCATAAATGTGGAGCGTATCGACGAACATCGTGGTATCTTGCACACACGTCGACACTTAGCTGCATCGCCAATCTTCAAAGGAATCCCCGATTTTAAGAAGACACGCATCGCTATGTTGCGCACAACAAAGATAGATGAGTTGATGGCAATCCTTGAAGATTGCAGAGAAAAACTAAGGGAATGATAATTAATAAGGCTTATAGGCCTAATTAGGATAATAAGGCTAATTAGCCCAATAAAACCAAAAAGGGAAGAAACCAAACGGCTTCTTCCCTTTTTCTGTCGGGATGACCAGAGTCGAACTGGCGACCCCTACGTCCCGAACGTAGTGCGCTACCAACTGCGCTACATCCCGATAGCTTAAAAGCAAGTGCAAAGTTAACTATTTTCTCGGAACTAACACAAACTTTCTCGCCGTTTTTCTTTCTTGTTATAGTAAGGCTGGAAGCTCAAAAAGCTTGATACCATTACTACCTTTTATCAAGATATAATGATCCTCTGGACGATGAAGAGCTATCTCCTTTTTCACCTCATCAATGTCGCGGAACTTGCGGAAATCGGTTTGTGTCTTTCCAAACTCCTCTCCAACAAGCCATACATTACGAATGTCTGTAGCCTTAAGCAATTCCACAACCTTCTGATGTTCTTCTGCAGACGCATCTCCAAGTTCACGCATATCACCGAGGATAGCCATCTTATTCTCTACTTCCATCAGTTGGAAGTTCTCTATCGCAGCAGCCATACTGGATGGATTAGCATTGTAAGCATCCACAATAAGCTTGTTATGTGCTGTCTCAGTCAACTGCGAACGATTGTTATGAGGCACATAGTTCTCCAGAGCATAGTTGATTTGCTGTGGCGTAACACCAAAGTGAAGACCAATAGCTATGGCTGCCAACATATTATCTAAGTTGTAAGAGCCAATGAGATGGGTTTGTACTTCGTAGATAGTAGGTGCTGGGTGATGGATGTTAAGGCTTGATGACTGCCACTCAAACCTCAAACATGGAGCGCAGCTAACAACATATCCTTGCACATCAGCAGTCTCATCCTGTCCGTAAGTTATGATACGATCAAACGCTCGCTGTTCTGCCATTTCCGTCAAATCGGGGATTGCTCTCGTTGAGAAAAAGTAAACAACCATGAGCTTTAAGGAAATCATAAAGTTCACCCTTGGTCTTCTTTACGCCCTCAAAACTACCAAAACCCTGAAGATGTGCACGACCGACATTAGTAATCAAACCACAAGTTGGCTCTACGTATGTAACCAATTTTTCAATGTCACCAGGGTGAGAAGCACCCATCTCGATAACTGCAATCTCATGTTCTGGACGAATACCTAACAACGTACGAGGCACACCTACATCATTGTTATAATTCGCCTCGGTATGATGTACATTAAACTTCTCAGCCAATACGGCAGAGATAAGTTCTTTACTTGTTGTCTTTCCATTTGTTCCTGTAATACCAATCACAGGGATAGAGAACTGACGACGATGCTCGCGTGCCAATTCTTTATAAGTTACAAGGGCTTCATCAACGAGGATATAACGCTCGTCGCCTGCCTTTGCATATTCTTTTTCGTCAATGATCGCATAGCTACAGCCCTTTTCTAAAGCAGCTTCTGCAAACTTATTACCATCGAATGATGCTCCCTTCAATGCCACGAAAATACTTCCTTCAGGACAGTTACGGCTGTCTGTGGTCACAACTGGGTGCGCTTGGTAAATCTTGTAAATCTCCTGTATATCCATTGCGTTTACTTTATTCTTTGTGCAAAGGTAAGCTAAATGAAAGACAATGCAAAGCAATGAATGTCTTTTTTTTTATTATCAGAAATCATCTTCAAGCTGTTGGAGTGATTGCTATTAGATTCCACACAACGATAGATAGCAAGGGAATTAACGCCCCGCACCATTGGTGCGGATGGTGAGCACCAATGGTGCGGAGCATCAACACAACGAAAAAAGATAGTAAAGAGTTTTTATCAGAACCCTATAATCGCTTATAAAACATGACTACCTAAAACGCGACATACGGCCGCAGACGTTCGATTGCTTCGGGCGTAAAGTCTTTTAATAAGTGGAGTTGTGAGAGACTGGTTAGTTTTCCTTTCAGCCGTCTATAGTCGCAAATAGCCTTAGCCTGATAGAAATTCACATAAGGATGCTTACGAAGTTGTGCGAGAGTTGCGGTATTTAGGTTTATCTTCTCTGTTTGTGGATTAGCAATTGAGAAGTAAGGTAGAGTTTCTTCTGGGAATCCTTCAATCTCTTGCAGTTGTCCCACAGCAACATATCCGCCTAATCGTTTACCATAGTTAAGGATGGCACGTGCCCACCCAGAGCCAATACCAGGGACCTTCTTTAGCTGGGTTGTATCAGCAGTAACGAGATTGATATGTTCACCAACTTTTAGCTTCAATGGGTAGCGGAGGGTGTCACGGTCATACCCTCTGTTAGGTTTATACGTGTTTTGCGCCTTATAGGCCTCATAAGCTGCATGAGCAGCCTGCTTATCAGCTTCTTTTTGAGCAATATAAGCTTGTACAGAGGCGAGCGTGGAGGCTGGTTCGTAATCGTCACCAATCGTTATATAGGGTTCTAATTCTCGATACTGTTTGCGTGTAAGACCATAGAGGCGGGCAAAGTCCATCGGTGAATGATAGACTCCTCCTTTAGAACGATACTTGATGATATTACGCACTTGGAAAGGAGCCAAGCCTAACTGCTGCAACTCTTCGGCTGTAGCTGTATTTGGATCGAAAGGAAATAGGTGTTTTCCTTCTGCCGTTTCAACTATAGGAAGTTGCTCTTTACGGGAGAAAGAAGTGGGTTTATTCTTACTTATACTATCGCTTTTCACAGCAGAAGTTTCCGTTGTTTGATTGCCAACAAAGATAATCAAACCAATGCTACCAACGATAAACAGCAAGAGTAGCAACAGCACTTTTCGATCGGAACGATGGAGATAGAAAATTGATTTTAGGTTCATAGTATACAATGTTTAAACTCTGATGAATCCTTCAAAAGAAGAAATCATTATATATATAAGGGAGGGTTAGAGGATTATTAAGTATTAGTTGGTGATAATAGGTTGTAAATTAATGTTGGAAGTTAATACTTCGTTTTTTCTTAACCCATCCCCTCTCCTATTGGAGAAGGGTTGGTATAGGATTTCTTCTCATACTTTTCAAGGATAGAGAAGATAAAGGAAAATTGCGTACCTAATGGCTTAGAACACACCTAACTGATGTAGGAAGATTGCGAGAATAGCCAATGGACAAACAAAACGGATGAGGAAGTAATAGGTACCAAAGAAGATACCACGTGTGGTTCCCCAGTTGGTAAACTCGTCCTTCACCAGTTTCTTTGGTACATACCAGCCTATGAATAGGCAGGTGAGAAGTCCTCCTATAGGTAGGAAGATTTGTCCTGTCACAAAGTCGAAGACATCGAAGAGGTCGACACCTGCCACCTTGAGGAAACTCCAATCGCCCAATGACAGCGAGCAGACTGCACCAATAAGCGAACATCCAGCCGTAACAATCATTGCAGCACGTGGGCGGCTGATGTGCAACTCCTCTTGGAAGAAGGCTGTACTCACTTCGTGTAGGGATATCAATGAGGTCAACGCTGCCATTGAAAGCAACAGATAGAATGCCATTGAAATGATATAGCCAACTATAGGCATACTCGCAAAGGCCTGCTCAAAGACATTTGGAAGGGTAATGAAGATAAGAGATGGTCCACTATCAGGACTTACTCCCACAGAGAATGCAGCTGGGAAAATCATCAAACCTGCAAGAATAGCAACGCAGGTGTCAATGATACCAATCTGTACTGCTGAGTTCAACAACTTTGTATGACGACTATAATAAGAGGCGTATGTACAGATACACCCCATCGCAATACTCATCGAATAGAATGATTGCCCTAAAGCGCCCAAGAATACATCGCCTGTTACCTTACTGAAGTCGGGCTTCAATAGGAATTCTATACCCTTACTTGCGCCTGGAAGAAGGCAAGATGCAACGACAATAGCCACCAAAAGCACGAAAAGTGCTGGCATCAGAATCTTTGAAGCACGCTCGATACCATTCCTAACACCATGAATGATAACGTAATGCGTGAAAAGTAGAATCATTACTGTCCACAGAACAGGCTTCCACGGATTAGTAGAGAATTCTGCAAAATAAGACTGAAAATAAGCTGGTGTACCATGAAGATGATTCAATACAGAGGCTGCTCCATATTGTAAACACCAACCTGAAACCACAGCATAATAGCCAGTAATGAGGAAACCAGTGAGCACTCCTAAGTAACCCACCCACTTCCAAGCACTCCCATTAGACAACTTTGTATAGGCTCGTGCCGTATTTGAGGCTGCATGACGACCGATAATGAACTCGCTAATCATACAAGGCAAGCCCAATAACAAGATACAACCAATATAAATAAGAATGAAAGCAGCACCACCATTCTGACCTGTCATATAAGGGAAACGCCATACATTACCCAAACCAACAGCACCGCCTGCAGTGGCAAGAATCATACCTAACTTGCTTCCAAACTTTGCTCTTTTTTTGTTCACTCATAGAAATTTGATTTGAATATATGCGCAAATTTACGAAAAAAATATCTACTTTTGTGTCAAATTAGAAGTAAAATATGAGCATAACAAAACACATCTTAACTAAATACCCATTTAGTTGTATTATTGTAATCGGAACTTGGATATTGTGTTTTATGACTATTCCAGAAACGCCACTGAGCTCTGTTCGGTTTATAGATAAGTGGACACATAGTCTTATTTACTTAGTTTTAGGCCTAAGTATAAGCCTCGAATATTTACACAATACAAAGCAACCCAGCCCCAAATTCATCATTGTATGGGTCTGGTTGATGCCTATTATCATGGGAGGACTCATTGAAGTTCTTCAATCCTACTGTACGAATGGGAATCGAAGTGGTGAATGGCTCGACTTCTTCGCAGATGCTATTGGCTCGACAATAGCCGTGCTTATCGGTATTCTTCTGGTACGATATCGCGCCAAAGCTTAAATGGATTGCGACGCATCTGGGAATTATAGAAGTGGCGATTACCCGTAACTTCTAAGCCAATAAAGTCTGGCTTATCAAACGATTCATCCTCACTTCCTAACTCCACTTCAGCCAAGACGAGTCCATCATTATCACCATGAAACTCATCTATCTCAAAGGTATGACCTTCAAAAGGTACAAGATAGCGATGCTTATCAATCACACCTGGCTCGCATAAAAGCATTAATTGCTGTGCTTCTTCCAGTGTAATCTCTTTTTCAAACTCATAACGTGATAGCCCACCTGTACGTGATGGACCTTTGATTGTCAGATATCCCTTATCGTCCCTGATACGAACACGAACGGTATTAACAGCTGCAAAATATCCTTGTTGTATGTGACTACAACTACTTGCATGCTTTTTCCAGTCCATATTCTTATGAACTAAGAACTTTCTTTCAATCTCTAATCCACTCATGAACCCCCTATTGTTAATATAATAAGCGACTGTCACGATCTAAGAGATAACAGTCGCGTACCATTTATGTCCTGTTTACTATTAGCTATTTGATGCTATAATGATTGTAAGAACGCCCAAAGCGACTAAAATCACAGCCAACCAAGCAACGACACGATTAGCCTGCTTTTCTTGTTTAAGTTCTCTTTCCTTACGATTTATTTTACTTCTTTCACTCATAGTTATATTATTTTTAAAAGGTTGTATATCATTATTTATAAGGGAAGAAACCTCCCCAAGTTCCTCAAAAGGAGGAGAAATATTGGATTACAGTGGGATAATTGCAGGCTTTTTCTATCAATAAACTTTACCCGATTCACTTTTTCCTTAGGCTCTTTCCTCCCCTCAGAGAGGACGAAAAAGGCTTTCTATTCCTCCGTTGGAAACTCCATCAGATAAGCTTTGATAAAGTCATCAATCTTACCATCCATCACACCATCCACATCAGAAGTCTGATAATTAGTGCGGTGATCCTTCACACGACGGTCATCAAAGACGTAACTTCGAATCTGACTTCCCCACTCAATCTTCTTCTTACCAGCCTCAATCTTAGCCTGTTCTTCCATGCGTTTCTTCATTGCACGGTCATACAACTGCGACTTCAAGAGCTGCATAGCCTTAGCACGGTTCTTTGGTTGATCGCGAGTTTCCGTATTTTTCAATGAGGATTTCCTCCTGTTCTCCAGTGTCAGGATCTTCATATTGATAGCGCAAACGTACACCAGACTCCACCTTGTTGACGTTCTGTCCACCCGCACCACTCGAACGGAAGGTGTCCCAACTGACGCGAGCAGGGTCAACATATACCTCTATCGTATCATCAACCAATGGCGTAACGAAGACGCTGGCAAAGCTTGTCATACGCTTACCTTGGGCATTGAACGGACTAACACGTACTAAACGGTGCACACCATTCTCACTCTTCAAATAGCCATAAGCATATTCTCCACCCTCAAACTTCATTGTCACACTCTTAATACCAGCCTCATCGCCTTCCTGTATATCAGAGACAGTAACTCTATATCCCTGTGCTTCACCCCAACGCATATACATACGCATCAGCATAGAAGCCCAGTCTTGACTCTCCGTACCGCCCGCTCCTGAGTTAATTTTCATCACACACTCCATCGGATCCTCCTCCTGACGAAGCATATTCTTAAGCTCTAACCCTTCGATTACCTTAAGAACCTTAGCGTATGCGGCATCAACTTCCTCCTCAGTGACAAGTTCATCTTTATAGAAATCGAACGCCAACTGTACTTCATCAGCCAACGCACGTGCCTTATCATAGTCTTTAACCCACTTCTCGATATCCTTAACCTTCTTCATCTGCTCCTGCGCACGAGCTGGGTCATCCCAAAAGTCTGGGGCTTGTGTACGGAGTTGTTCCTCCTCAAACTCTATTCGTTTCTTGTCAATATCAAGGTAACGGTGCAACGCTTCAGTGCGTTCTTGGATATCTTTTAGCTGATCTGCTGTTATCATCTTTATTCTTTTATCGTTGAAGTGGGATTATGAACGCTGATAGAACGAGTAAAACTGACAGAAGAAACAAGACTGGCGAGTCCAGTGAAGATCCTAAAAACCAGCCTAATTCATCTTAACAACTAACCTGTCAACTCGTCAACACGTCTACTCGTCAACTCATTTACTTCCCTACTCCTCGTACATCTTTTCTATCACATCATGATAGCGGCGGTTTACAACCGAACGCTTTAGCTTCAACGTATTCGTTAGTTCTCCGTTTTCCATTGAGAAATGGTGAGCGAGAAGGGTGAAACGTTTAATCTTCTCGTATGATGCCAAACGCTGCTGTAAGGTTTCGATACGCTCACGCATCATTTCGTTTACACGCTTATCTTGGCATAACTCCTCACGATCTTTGAACTCTATGTGATTCTCTCTTGCCCACTCTTCCAATACAGAATACTCTGGAACAATCAGAGCAGAAACAAACTTACGCTGGTCAGCAATCACTGAAACCTGCTCAATAAACTTATCTACTAACAGCATCGCCTCCACCATCTGTGGTGCAATATACTTACCATTAGAAGTCTTGAAGAGATCCTTGATACGCTCTTTTAAGAATAACTCACCGTCCTTCATATAACCAGCATCACCAGTATGGAAGTAACCATCCTTATCAAAAGCCTCTGCATTAGCAGTATCACGACGGAAGTAACCTGGCATAATCGTTGGACCTTTCAGCATTACTTCACCCTCATCGCTAATCTTTATATCAATACCCTCAAGCGGTCTACCCACAGAACCAACGGTATAAGGCAGTCCTACATGGTCACAGGTAACGGTTGCCAAGCTCTCAGTCAAGCCATAACCAACAATCATGGTAATACCGATGCTATGTACAAACTCCTCTACCTCCGGAGATACATAGGCTCCAGCTGTCGGGAAGAGATGTGGATTCTCCAAGCCTAACTGTTTGCGAACAAGACTCAAACCGTCTTATTAACAAACTTATACTCCATCTCCAACGTCAAAGGAACACGCTTGCCACGTGCAAGATACTGTATATTACGCTTTCTTCCAACATTCAAAGCATGATAGAAAAGCTTACGCTGAACGATGCTTGACTTATCCATGCGCTCCTTTACAGCCACATAGACCTTCTCCCAGAAACGAGGTACGGAAGCCATACTTGTTGGATGCGTTTCACGCATACTCTGCTGAATCTCCTTTGGATAAGTGTTAACAATCAATTCAGCACCCGCAGCGAGAGACAAACAAGCCCAACCACGCTCGAAGACATGACTGAACGGCAGGAAGTTGATAACACGGTCTTTTTCATTTACAGGCACACTCTTCCTATTGGCATCCATAGCAGCCTGATACATCTTATAAGTCAAGATAACTCCCTTGCTCTCACCTGTAGTACCACTTGTGTAAAGAATATTACAAATATCATCATAGTTAGCCTGCGCCCAACACTCTTCTACCTCTGCTTCACGTGGGAAACCTTCACCTAACTTTAAGAAGTCTGCGAAATAGATAGAGTTTGGATCATGCTGACTAAGGCGTACACTTGAGTCGAAGACAATTATACGTTCCAATGTAGGGCAAAGGGATTGAATACGACGCGCCTTGTCATATTGCTCCTGTTCGCCAACGAAAAGAAACTTTACATTGGCATCTTGAATCATATACTGTATCTGCTGTTCAGAACTTGTTGCATAGAACGGAATACTAATCACGCGTACTCCGTATGCACCATAATCTGTATAGAGATGATGAATACAGTTTTGTGAGAACACAGCAATAGTCTCTTGTGGCTTCATTCCGAGGTTCAAGAGCGCATTTGACACTTCCTTTACGCGCATTGAGAACTGGTTCCATGACACTGTCTTCCAGTCCAGACTGCCAAAGTTACGGAAAGTGATTGCTGGTTTTGCTCCGTATTTTTTTGCTTGTTCGTGAATAAGAACAGAGAGATGTCCGATTGTCTGCATTGTTTCCTAATTTATCTTCGACCAATCAGCACATATAAAAAAGCCTGAAAGTCTTTTATTCAAATAGCTGATTGTACTTTATTTTCTGCAAATATAAACATTTATCCGCAAAAGCAAAAAAATAAATTAGATATTAAATTGCAATTTTACCCTTTTTGGTTTTCCTCTACCAAACAGAGAAAAAAACAGAACAATTATTTTTCTTTTTATAGAACAAAACAAATTCTACATGAGTACCTATTAGAAAGCTAAAAGTCGGCGATAAGAATCCACAATAATATCTTCTATGCAATTTTCATCAACAAATTGAGTCCATTTACATAACATATTTCAATGTGTTTAGCGCTCCGCACCATTGGTGTTTACCATCCGCACGATATGTGCGAAGCCTTAGCACAATATGTGCGAAGCATCAACACATCAGCTAAAGATGAGAAGAAAGGGGCATTAAACCCATTATAACAAGAGGAATAAGAGTCTAATAGCTAACAAATAGAAGGAAGATATTTACCTGACAGCTATCGAAGAAGGTTTTTCTTCATGATAAAAAAGAATTATCTTCATGAAAAGAAATATTCCTTCTCATGAAGATAATTTAGTTATAACGTACTTATTGAACTTGGAAAGACGCTAAAACACGAAGCGAATTATCGTCTCTTTCAACTCAATAAGCCCACATTATTAATATATAAGAGAGGATGCTTATTAGCGCAACCACTGCTCTGGATTCAGTTTAGCTGTCTCCTTACGCAACTGGAACTGAAGAATACCAGTCCTACCAACGGTTCCGATGGTCTGTCCCGTACCAACCTTCTGTCCCTTGCTGACACCGACAGAACCCAAATTAGCATAAACAGAGATATAAATACCATGACGAATCATCACGACACTCATACCGCCTGCCATGAAGACACCGCTCACCTCGCCCATAAAGACACTGCGAACAGCACTGCCAGGAGCACCCTTGATATTGATACCATCATTGTTCAAGCGAATATTTGACATACCAGCCACATTGTACTGACCAAAGTGGCTAACAATCTGACCCGACAATGGCATTGGCAATCTACCACGGTTATTGGCAAAGTTACCTGTTATCGCACGGTCGGCAGAACTGAGCATGTCATTACTTCAGCAGCAGATGCTCTTGCAGCTTCAGCCTCACGAGCAGCACGCTCACGGTCGGCATCAGCCTTGCGTTCGGCAGCCACACGATTTGCTTCAGCCTCACGCGCCATCTGGTCGGCACGAGCCTTCTCAGCTGCAGCACGCGCCTCAGCCTTTTCCTGTGCAGCCTTAGCAGCAGCTTCCTGCTCTTCTGCCTTACGAATAGCACGCTCACGAGCAGCAGCACGCTCCTTCTGCAAAGCCTCTTGACGTGCCTTTTCTGCAGCAGCTCTGGCTGCAGCAGCACGAGCAGCGGCTTCCTGACGAGCCTTCTCGGCAGCCTCAGCAGCAGCACGAGCGGCAGCCTTTGCCTTTGCTTCACGCTCTTTCGCCTCTGCAATACGGCGCGCATTCTCTCGAGCGGCAGCCTCTGCAGCGGCTTTCTTACGTGCCAATTCTTCTGCTCGCTTCTTAGCAGCAGCGGCACGAGCGGCAGCCTGCGCCTTTGCTTCTGCAATAGCACGTTCGCGCGCCTTCTGTATTTCAATCTGAATAAGTCGGTCAATCTGTGCATTCAGAGCCTGCTGCTGTTGACGACGCTGTGCGATAACACCCTGCAACACCTTTTGGTCGTTTTGCAAAGAACTTACAACCGTCTGCTGTTCAACACGCTTACGCTCCATCTGAGCATGTACCTGACGGTCTTTATAGAGAAGATTACTCTTATTGACACGTACCTGTTTCAGCTGTGTATGCTTCTCATCTACCTGCATCTGCTTTGCCTTGAGCTGTTCACCCTGCGCACGCTGATAGGCAGCATACTCACGTACGAAACGAAGACGACGATACATCTGCGTCAAGTTCTTTGCCGAGAAGACGAACATCAACTTGTCTTGAATACTACGATGACGTGCCATGTAACGCATAGAACGGATGAAACGAGCACGACGCTCGCCCAACTGTGATTCAAGAGAAGCTAACTGACCTTTCAGAATACCGATATTCGAATCCAATCCTTTGATATCTGTGGCGATTGTATCAATCGTTCTTTGGTGCTGACCGATTTCAGTATCAAGGCGTACAATCTTCTGCAGACGGTCGTCAACGTCCTTCTGCTTTACCTTCATTTCCTCTTCGTGCTCTGAAATCTCTTTTTGCAACTTTAGGTTTTGCTGTTGCAAGCCTTTGATTTCCTCTGTCGTCACGTATGCAGGACCCTTTGCACCCTTCTTACCAACATGAGCGTTGCGTACAGTACCCTTACCACGGACAACTTGCTGACCCTTCACTTGAGCAGGTTGACCCTTAAGTTGAGGTTGTTGTCCCTTCACTTGAGGTTGCTGTCCCTTGAGTTGTTGCTGGTGTTGTAACTTATCCTGCTGCTGCTTGCCCTTCGGTTGGGGTTGAGTTTGCAGTTTCTCAACTATTGGCTTCTGACCTTTTTACAGGAGTAGCAGGTGCTACAGCGTGGTTGTTATTAATCGCATTTACAGCTTTCTTACCCTTACCCTTTACGGTAGTTTGGGGTTCTACGGATTGAGCCACAGCTGTTTTTTGCTGTTTCCTATGCTTACGTGAATGCTGCGCAGAAACACTCAGCATACACATTATTGACAATATGAATAATAAAGAAAGACGTTTCATTTAAAAGTTCATTAGTTTGCCGAGGATATCCTCTACGCTTACTTTTGTATACTTATCAGATGGTGTGGTAAAAACTTCCCAATCGCTGGCATCGCTGGAGCTCTCAAGATCGAAACTTGCCTTAAGTGTCTTTTGCTGGCTTTCTGTCCAAACTTTGGTGTATTGATTGTCAATAGCTGACTTGCAGGGAAGAGCTTTGAGCCAAACGCTTTAAAGTCATCATAACTCCATGAGAGCTTTGAAGCACCATGTGTATTGCTATTATAAGTAACAGTTGTTAGGACAATCTGATTGCTCTTAGGATTAACTGACCACTTATAATCCATCTTTCCGTCTTTAAGACTTATCAGGGTTGAGCCCTCTGTTTGTGCTTTACTCTCATCAACAGCAAACTGTGAGAGGTCTGCTTCGCTCACCTTTTGTTGACGAGGGATGAACACTTGATTCCAGAAAAGCGACTGGAGTGAATAGAAGTTGATTCCATTATCACGCAAGAATCCTACCTCATCGTAGCTTGCTTTTACATACTGCTTATGGATGCGATCGATGAAGAGGACATAATCCTTTGCAAACTCGATACGTCCCACCTCACTACGAAGAATTGGAATCAGCAACTGTAGACGGATAACCTCATCTTTACGCATACGCAGAATACCTGGTACGGTAATATCTTTATGCCCATCGTTGAGCGTAAAAGTAAGATTTGAAACAAGGTTCTTTTGGTAAAGTGCATTGTCTGCAACACGCTGCATGACAACAACACTCTGCATCTTGCTATCCTTTGTAGCAGGTGCTGTCTGCTGTGCAACCTTGTTATCCTGCACAGGTTTCTGTTGAATCACAGCTTTCTTTGTACCACATGATGCCAACAGCAGGGCAGTCATGCTTACAAGTAATATCTTTGTTTTTCATTCTGCTATGTATTTCTTTAGTTCTATCTTCTTTCTCAATGTCGCATTCTCCTTATTTCCTTCGAGAGCCTTCCTCCAGAACTCAAGAGCTTTTTTTCTATATCGCCTGTCTGTGCATAGATATCACCAGCGTGTTCCTTGACTACGTTGCTCAGTGTAGAGTCATTACGAATCGCTTGTTCGATATATATCTTTGCCTCTTCGTAACGCTTTTTGCTGGAAAAAGAATCCATGCGTAGGTGTCAAGATAAGTACTATTATTTGGCTCAGCCTTAATAGTCTTATAGCTCATCTGCTCTGCCTTTGTGAGGTTTTCATTTGCCTCACTAAGGTAATAGGCATAGTTATTCAATGCAGCCACATTGTCTGCTTTCCACTGCAAACAGCTGTCATAGGCTTGAAAAGCTTCTTTATTGAGTCCCTTTCTCATGTAGGATATCACCCATGATACCGTAGAAGTCTGACACAATAGCTGGGTCACTGTCTTGCTTTATCTGCCCAACTCCCTTGCGGAAGGTCTCCAGTGCCGCGTCACCGTCGTGCTTTTGGAACTGAGCCATACCTTGGAAGTAATAGAATGCCATCTCATCTGGATTGTATTCTATGGCTGGTCGGCAAATAGCGATGACCTTATCGTAGTCTTGTGTGTCCCAAATATTCTGTATCAATGCTATTCTTGCACGCGAATTATCGGGTTCTACCTCAAGAGCTTGCTCATAAACGCGATTGATTGCAGCCTTTGGTTGCTTGCGAAGTGTCATATATGCGGCTTTAAGCATATAGATATCGGCATCTTCTTGAGGAACAGCTAAGGCTACAGAGAAGAGCCTCATCACCTCAGTACTATCTGGAGTATTATCTTTCTGACTGCTTGTAATGACCTGACGGAGTAACTCTAACTTCGCTTCCTTTTCTGTTTTTGGCGATTGCAAGAGTTCCTGTAGGATTGTTTTTACAGTAGCTTTGTCTCCAATATTATTATAATAATCCATCATGGAAAGCTTGGCAAGCGAGTTATCAGGGTCTTCTTTCAGTACATCACGATACTTTTGAAGTGCTTCCTTCTTCTTTCCATTCTGCAAAAGCCAGTTTCCGAACATCACACGATAGTTGAGGTCGAGCGGATGACTGTCAACGAGTGCCTTCAACTCGTCGTACTCTTTGCGCTTTTCCCCCATCTGTTCGTAGAGTTGCATCTTACTAAGTGAAATCTGCTCATTGGTTCCTTCCAGTGTTTCCAGACGTTCCAAGCATTTAATCATCATCTTGTAATCATTCTGGGAACCATAGAGTTGATAGAGAATTTGCAGTACGTCAGAACGCGTTTTATTGGATTCATAAAGGCGTTCGAAGGCTTTTATTGCATTAGGATAGTCTTTCTGTGACACATAAAGCTTTCCTAATTTCTCTTGATAAGCTGAGTTTTCGGGGTCAAGACTTGCTGCCTTTTCAAAGTATTCACGTGCCACCGCATCCTTCTTCATATCCACATAAAAAGCAGCTAACTGATAATAAACCTCTGGAGCTTGTGGATTGAGGTCGCGTGCATGGCACAGAAGGTCGAAAGCAGCCGTAAGGTTGCCCATTTCTTGCTGCCGTATCGCCTCAAGGAAGAAGTAGTTATAACTTTGAAGGCTATCCTCTCGATCAGCATGCATCGCCAAAGAGCCGCCCAACAAAGCAAGAGCAAGGAGGGTACGACGCATCTTTGTGGCTTTCAATATAACGTTATTGAACATTTATCGTTTCTTTCTTTGTCTTTACTTCACGCCCGTATGGCCATATCCGCCTTCACCACGTTCGGTCTCATCGAGTTCTTCTACCTCAACAAACTCTGCTTGTTCGTGACGTGCAATGACCATCTGCGCAATGCGTTCACCATCATTGATGGTAAAAGGTTCATCTGAGAAGTTAATGAGTAGTACCATGATTTCACCACGATAGTCGGCATCAATCGTACCAGGAGAGTTGAGAACAGTCAGTCCATGCTTCAAAGCAAGACCGCTACGAGGGCGCACCTGTGCTTCAAAACCTACTGGAAGTGCGATATGAAGACCTGTAGGAATGAGTCTTCTCTCCATGGGTTGCAGTACGATAGGTGCATCAATATTAGCGCGAAGGTCCATCCCCGCACTCTGTGAAGTAGCATAAGCAGGAAGCTGCTGATGCCCTTTATTAATTACTTTTATCTGTATCATTGCCATATAATAAGGTACAAAATTAAGCATTTAAAGCCACATTCATACATTTTATGAAGTAAAAAACTTGTTTTTAGCCAATTTTAATTACTTTTGTGTGTAGCTTTCAAGCCCCCAATAAATCATAAACAGAATTCATCAACACCCAACATTCAACACCCATCACCCAATATTCAACACCCATCACCCAAAAATCCCGCAATGAACTGGCAACAACTCATATCCAACAAGCGTCTCGGACAGAAGAGCGTCACGCCCTTCGACACGATGATCGCTCTGAATTTAAGCGTGACAGCGACCGATTGATTTACTCTGCACCGTTCCGACGACTGCAGAACAAGACTCAAGTCTTCCCTCTTCCGGGTAGTGTCTTTGTGCACAACCGCCTAACTCACTCTTTAGAAGTAGCATCCTTGGGTAAATCTCTGGGTGATGACGTTGCAAGAAGACTCATCGAAATACACCCAGAGTTGCGTGGTACGCTCTTTGAAGAGATTGGAACCATCGTACAGACAGCTTGTTATGCACACGACATGGGTAATCCTCCCTTCGGGCATAGTGGCGAAAAGGCTATGCAGGCATTCTTCACAGAGGGTCCAGGGATTAGCTTGAAGGAGAAAGTTAGCCCACATTTCTGGGAAGATATTACTCATTTTGAGGGCAATGCCAATGCTTTCCGCTTGCTGACCCATCGTTTCTTAGGCCGAAGAGAAGGTGGATTCGTAATGACTTATAGCACTTTAGCGAGTATCGTAAAGTATCCTTTCAGTTCCACTTATGCCAGCAAACACGGCAAGTTCGGTTTCTTTGCAACGGAAGAAGAAACCTATAAGAAGATTGCTGACGAATTAGGTATCATTCAAAAGGATAGCTCTGAGGCTGGTATCTGTTATGTTCGTCATCCGTTGACCTATCTTATGGAGGCTGCAGACGATATCTGTTACGAGATTATGGATATCGAAGACTCACACAAACTCAAGCTTCTTTCCTTTGAAGAAACAGCTGACTTACTCCTTGGCTTCTTCGATAAAGAAACCAGAAAGAGCATTAGAAAGCGCATAGAAGAAGAGGGGTGTGACCGACCAAAACGAACAAGTTGTTTACTTCCGTGCGTGTGCCGTAGGACTATTAGAGGCAGAATGCGTCAATGTCTTTGTTGAACACGAGGAGGAGATACTCAACGGAACATTCGAAGGGTCGCTCATCAAGCATATTTCCGAACTTCCCCGACAGGCTTACAAACACTGCACAGAGGTCTCAGTGGATAGGATTTACCGCAGTAAAGCAGTCCTCGACGTTGAATTATCAGGCTATAAGATTATGGAAACACTGATGAAAGCTCTCATTGGTGCTGCCGTTGAGCCTGAACACTTCCACAGTCAGCAGCTTATCCGAAGCTTCTCAAGCCAGTATGACATCCAAAGTCCTTGTCTTGAAACACGTATCATGGCAGTCCTCGACTTCATCAGTGGAATGACAGATATCTATGCACTCGACATCTATCAGAAGATAAATGGTATCAGTTTGCCACTGATATAGGAAAGCCTCCCCCGACCCCTCCGAAGGGAGGGGAGGCAAAAAGGAAAAAGAGAGGGTATAGTTATCACACTATTATCTCACAAATAATCATTTAAAAGGGCTTGAAAAAGAGTTCCAAATGGCAAGATTTGAAGTTGTTTTTAATATGGAAAATCAATATAAAGACACCCATAACGCATTTGTCTTAACTCCATTTCACTCCTTCAACTCCTTTAACTCCCAAATAGGAACAATGGAAAATCAACATAAAGACACCCACAACACATTTGTCTTAACTCCATTTCACTCCTTTAACTCCAGATTCATCTCCCTCCATTTCACTCCTTCAACTCCTTTAACTCCTAAAAAGAAACAATGGAAAATCAATATAAAAAGACCTTTCCTGACCTCATGGTAGGAAAGAAGATTATCTACGTTCACGGCTTTATGTCAGCCGGTTCAAGTCATACGGTACAGATACTGAGGGACTATATGCCCGAAAGCTACAGTCATTGCGCCCGACCTCCCCATACATCCTGAGGAGGCGATGGAACTATTGCGCAACCTTGTTAATACCGAAAAGCCCGACCTTATTATTGGTACTTCAATGGGAGGTATGTACACCGAGATGCTTTATGGTGTCGACCGTATCTGCGTGAATCCCGTTTTTCAAATGGGAACAACCATCAGCGAGACGAATATGATGGGCAAACAGGTGTTCCAAAATGAGCGACAAGATGGCATACAGGAGGTTATCGTGACCAAAGCATTGGTAAAGGAATACAAAGAGATAACTAAAAAGTGTTTCTCACAAGTGACAGAGGAAGAGCAGCAACGCGTCTTCGGACTCTTTGGTGATGCAGACCCTGTTGTCCACACCTTCGACCTTTTCAACGAACATTACCCTCAGGCGATCCGTTTTCATGGTGAACACCGACTCATCGAGAAAGCTGTTTTCCATTACCTCATGCCCGTTATTCGATGGATTGACGACCGACAGGAAGAGCGCGAGCGTCGTACGGTACTCATTGATCAGAACACACTCGCTGATGGATACGGCAAACCGAAATCAAGTTTAAACAAAACTTACGAGTTCTTACTTGATAACTACAACGTATTCTTTGTGTGTCCTGCACCAACCAACAATCCATCAGCCATCACTGAACAGCAGGCATGGATAGAAGATGCCTTCAGCGCACCAGCATGGAACCATACGATCTTCACCAACCAGCCTCAACTTCTCTATGGCGACTACTTCATCAGTAGTACTGAACACGACGACTTCCTCGGCACAAGCCTACTTTTTCGGTAGCGAAGAGTTCAAGACTTGGGAGGAAATTATCACTTTCTTTGAACGCTTAGGAGGACAGTAAGCAGGCGAAAAGACTCATTTTTGCGAATTATTTTCATGAAAAGAAATATTTTTCATCGTGAAAAGAAATATTTATTTTCATGTAAATAAATTCTTCTCTTCATGAAAATAATTCACACTAATAGCCTTTCTGTAACAAAGAGAACTCACAACCAACTGACGAAAAAGCAATAACACGCACTCAAAACATAACCCAACGAATTAGTCCTCGCACATTGTAAAAATGCAATACCTCTTTATCAAGAGGACTGAGGAGACTTTATCCTATGGCACACGAACTTTTCTCACGTATCGCTGACATCCTTTCGGCACCATCTGAAGCACAGGCACTCATCATGCACGAGACGCTCGTCATTGCTTGTCATGAAGGATTAAAGAATACCCGACATGGTTTCGGCAACCTTTCTTCGCAGGTGGAGTCGCTCTGTAGGCAGCATAACATCGCCCCACAGGATATTGTGGCAATCCAGAAAATGCGCCGACATAGTAACTCTTACGCCCCGATTCTCCCTGAAGACATGGCTTACGACTGTCGTGCCTTGGCTATCTTCGTTTCTGCTGTTGTGCAGGAGGCTATTCCTTCGTTCCTTGTTGGGAAAATTCCAGCACGTGGACGCACAACGGAGAATATACAGATTACGAATTATCGTTACATTCGTTGTATCGTAAGAGAGTGGGACGACAGTACTATTCAGGTAGCTGTAACCAATCAAGACAGTAGCGAAGAACTCTTGTTAGTGGACTATATGAACACACCAGACTACATTGATTTCAGCTACTTACGCCCGATGCTACGCGAAGGAATGCAGCTGAACCTCCTTGACTGTACTGTTACACGAAAAAAGGTCGTACCACGTCTTATCGTCGTTGAGCCAGACTATCTGATAGATATCTCTACCATTGCTAATTGTTTTGAAAGTTATGGACACCATCCGTTGCTTTTCACTGTCAACAGACTTACTCCCCGCCTGAGCAATAAACACACTGTATTAGGTAACTTCGCTGGTTCTGCACTCGACGATATCATCAATCATCCTGCAGGATACGACATCAAAGAGACCTTCCGCTCTAACTTCAAAGAGAAGGCTTTGGACTATGCGACCTGTCCCGACTTTGATGCAGCATCTTTCAAACAAGATGCAGAACGACAGGTGGAGAATATCAAGGGGATTGTTGACGAAATCTTCCAAACCTTCGACCGTGAGAAAGCGATTCTTGAACCTTCCTTTGTATGCGAACGATTGGGCATACAGGGTCGTGTTGACTTGATGACAACCGACTTAAAACTACTTGTTGAGCAGAAATCGGGCAAGAATACTTTTATTGAACGCAAATATAAAAATTCACATGGGTCACTCCATGTTGAGAAACACTACGTGCAGGTGTTGCTCTACTACGGTATCTTGCAATATAACTTCCAACTCAGTCCGAAGAATGCACACATCCAACTCTTATATTCTAAATATCCCCTACCCGACGGACTCCTCGAAGTGGAGCCCCTCCAAAAGCTGATTCGTGAAGCTATCCGCTTCCGTAATCAAGCCGTAGCAACGGAGTTCTGGATGGCAGAAAATGGCTTTGATAGGATGTTGCCATTGCTCACACCGCAGACATTGAACGTTGAGAAGAAAACGATAACTTCTACAATAGATACCTCTTACCACAACTCACTGAAACACTGGCACCACTTCACCAGCTCAACGACCTCGAACGTGCTTATTTCACACGTATGATGACCTTTGTTATCAAGGAACAATTAGTGTCGAAAGTGGGTGTACAGGAAGGTGTAGGAAACAGTAATGCTGACCTCTGGAACATGCCTCTTGCGGAGAAGAAAGAGACAGGAAATATCTATACAGGACTGACTATCATCGAGAAAGAGCGTAGCAGCTCGTTCAACGGCTATGATACAATTACACTCGCTGTACCCCAACAGGGCGAAGATTTCCTCCCTAACTTTCGCAGAGGAGATATGATTTACCTCTATGCGTACAAGAAGAACGAGGCACCTGACGTAAGAATGAGTATTCTTTTCAAAGGTTCACTACAGGAGATACATGGTGACAGACTTGTTGTACACCTCAATGATGGACAGCAAAACCCTGACCTTATCAGCGGAGATTACTTCGCTATTGAGCATGCTGGTAGTGACATCGGTGGCACATCAGCTATCAGAAGTCTTTACACTTTCATCACTTCAAACGAAGAACGCCGTCAGCTACTTTTGGGACAGCGTGTGCCATGTGTTGATAAGTCGCTGACCTTATCCCGCAGCTACCATCCCGATTATGACGAAATCATATTGAAAGCAAAGCAGGCACAGGATTATTTCCTTCTTATCGGTCCTCCAGGAACAGGCAAGACCTCACAAGCCCTGCAATTCCTTGTGCGTGAGCAGTTGGCAGAAAAGCCTAAAGTTCAAAGTTCAAAGTTCAAAGTTCAAAGTTCAATCCTCCTCCTTGCCTATACAAATCGTGCTGTTGACGAGATTTGTAATATGCTGACAGAGAACGAACTTGACTATATCCGCATTGGTAATGAGTTCAGTTGCGACCCGAAATATAGTGACCATTTATTGAAGGAAGTGTTAGATGACAACGCAACCCTCAACAGCATAAAGTCTACCTTAGCTGATGCGCGCATCGTTGTAGCCACAACCTCAACAATGAACAGCAATGCTGCACTCTTTAATATCAAGCAGTTCGACCTCGCCATCATTGACGAAGCAAGTCAAATATTAGAACCAAATATTATTGGTTTACTGACAAGCCAACACAGGGGAGGACGGGCTATCCGAAAGTTTATACTAATTGGCGACCATAAACAGCTGCCAGCGGTGGTACAACAGGATGATACGGAAGTGCTTGTTGAAGACGAAACAGTGAAAGCAATTCATCTAAACTCTTGCGCTAACTCTCTCTTCGAACGCCTTATTCTTACAGAGCGAGCAGCAGGGAGAACTGATTTTATTGGTACACTGCACAAACAAGGACGCATGCATCCAGATATTGCCGACTTTGCTAATCGCAAGTTTTATGCACGCGAACAACTTGAATGTGTACCATTAGCGCATCAGTTGGAGCAGACATTGACTTATAACGAAACGAGTGAGGATGAGACCGATGATGTTTTGAAGGCGCATCGTATGATTTTCATCCCTTCAAAGCCGTGCCGACAACTGAATATTTCAGAAAAGGTAAACACGGAAGAGGCGCGTATCATTACCGACCTGCTAAGACGTTTATACCGACAACTCGGCAAAAACTTCGACCCACAGAAGTCTGTTGGTGTCATTGTGCCTTACCGCAATCAGATTGCAATGATTAGAAAGGAGATTGAGAAGCTCGGTATTCCCGAACTGGAAGAAATCAGTATTGATACCGTTGAACGCTATCAGGGCAGCCAGCGTGACATCATCCTCTACTCCTTCACCATTCAAAGTCGCTATCAACTCGACTTCCTCACAGCCAACACATTCTATGAAGACGGTCAACCCATCGACCGCAAACTGAATGTTGCCATCACAAGAGCCCGCAAACAGTTGATTCTTACTGGTAACGAACAGACATTAAGACATAACCAACTCTTCGCAGAACTCATTGATTATATCAAAGAAAGGGTGGATATTATGCAGAAAAGGTATAATCTGAACAAAAGGGAATTTACAAACAAGACACACGTTTTCATCTTTTCTCCCTTATCATCTCCTTAATGCGCAGTAGGAGAAAGCAAAAAATAAAAGGAGATTATGCCAGAAATATCAATGGTAGAACCTGATACTCTTGTACAATCTCCTTTTATGATTTCTTCTGAAAAAGCTAATTAGACTTTAATGCAAGCCCTGCCTATGTGCCCAATCAATCGCATCTTGATGCGTTGTCATCTTTACGTTCTTATAGTTTCCCTCTATTGTACGAGTTGCTGTACCTTCTTTCCAAATATATTTATAACGGAGTTCTATCTCATTTGCACCCGTCCTGAGAAGATAAACATAACTTCCCTTCTGGAAGAAATGGTCATCATACCTATACAAACCACCAACGACAGAACCACCAGCTACCCAATCGCCGCCCTTTGTTAAGTCAACAATCTTTCCTGCCTGGCTCTTAGGAATAGAGAAACCAACAAATTTACCTGAGATACCCAATGGATAGTTGACACCGATTTCACCTCCAAAATCACTGTAAAGAACAGGACTTATCCCATTGTTTACATCATTGTCATCATCACTACCGCAAGCACTAAGGCTAAAACACATTACCAATGCAAAAACACTGGCTACAAGGGCATAAGTCCACTTCTGAATACTTTTACGCATATGATCTATTTTTTATAGTTAATCTAATCGCAAAGATAGCGTAAACATTGCAAATAAACAAGAAATAAAACTACTTTTCAACAGAACTCAACATACATAAATACAAAAACTTTACAACTAAAAAGTGAGCATTATAGCCGATAAAACTTAAATCATATAATCCTCTATTATCATCGTTTTAAACTTAAAAAAAGTAAGCGCCTACATCGAATAACCATTAATTACTTTTTAACAGTATGACTCTTTTTTAACAACAAGTTGATATCTCCCCCATCATATATTGCATGGCGATTAGCGCTCAACACCATTGGTGCTTACCAACAACACCACTCGTGCTGAGCATCAACACCACCACAAAAACACTACTAACAAGCTTACACAAGAATGTTTATCAGACAGCACAAAAGGCAATCACAATTACAATTAACAAACAATAAAATTATAAAGTATGAGATATAAGTTTTGAATCAAAACTTATCATAATTATGAATTTTGAATTATGAATTATGAATTAAAACTAATCATAATTATGAATTCTGAATTATGAATTCTGAATTAAAACCAATCATAATTATGAATTAACCCCTCTCCTCCTGCCGTTATTTGGCTGATTTCCGTAACTTTGCAGACAGATAAAAAGAAACAAAAGATGAAGATAGAAGAGCAAATTACCGTTGCTGCACTTGCAGCTGTAAAGGAATTGTATGGAACAGAAGTTCCTGAAAAGATGATTCAGCTGCAGAAGACACGCAGCGACTTTGAGGGTAACCTCACACTCGTCACCTTCCCATTGCTGAAGACTTCACACAAGAAGCCTGAAGATACGGCACAGGATTTAGGTGAATACCTAAAGAAGAACTGTAAGGCTGTAGCCGACTTCAACGTTGTAAAGGGCTTCCTCAACCTCGTTATTGCACAGGCAGCATGGACAGGTCTGTTGAATGATATCAACGCTGACGAGAAGTTTGGCGAGAAGCGTGTAACAGACGAGAGTCCATTGGTGATGATTGAATACTCTTCACCTAACACAAATAAGCCACTTCACCTTGGTCACGTTCGTAACAACCTCCTTGGTTGGTCGTTAGCACAGATTATGGAGGCTAATGGTAACAAGGTGGTAAAGACAAATATCGTTAATGACCGTGGTATCCACATCTGTAAGTCTATGTTGGCTTGGCTGAAGTGGGGCAATGGTATCACACCAGAGCAGGCTGGCAAGAAGGGCGACCACTTGATTGGTGATTTCTACGTACTCTTCGACAAGCACTACAAAGAGGAGTGCAAGCAACTTCAGGAGCAGTATGAGAAAGAGGGTATGACAGCCGATGAGGCAAAGGAAAAGGCTGAACATGAGGCTCCGTTGATTAAGGAGGCACACGACATGCTCGTGAAGTGGGAAGCTAACGACCCAGAGATTCGCGCTTTGTGGGAGAAGATGAACAACTGGGTATATGCTGGTTTCGACGAGACTTACAAGGCTATGGGTGTTGGATTCGATAAGATTTACTACGAGTCAAACACTTATCTTGTTGGTAAGAAGAAGGTGGAAGAAGGTCTTGCAAAGGGTCTCTTCATCCGCAAGGAAGACAACTCAGTATGGGCTGACCTCACAGATGAAGGCTTGGATCAGAAACTCTTGTTGCGTAAGGACGGTACATCGGTTTATATGACACAGGATATTGGTACGGCAGAGATGCGTTTCAACGACTTCCCTATCGACAAGATGATTTATGTCGTTGGTAACGAGCAGAACTACCACTTCCAGGTTCTCTCTATCCTCTTGGACCGCTTGGGCTTCAAGTGGGGTAAAGACCTTGTACACTTCTCATACGGTATGGTTGAATTGCCAAACGGTAAGATGAAGAGTCGTGAGGGAACAGTTGTCGATGCAGACGATCTTGTTGCATCAATGATTGAGAACGCTAAGAGTCTTAGCGAGGATAAGGTGAACAAGTTGGAAGGTATCACTGAGGAAGAGAAGAACGAGATTGCACGTATCGTGGGTATGGGTGCCTTGAAATATTTCATCCTTAAGGTCGATGCGCGCAAGAATATGCTCTTCAACCCAGAGGAGTCTATCGACTTTAATGGTAATACAGGACCATTCATCCAGTACACTTACGCACGTATCCGCAGTATCCTTCGTAAGGCTGAGGCACAGAACATCACCTTGCCAGCATCACTTAACGACGATGCTCCGCTCAATGACAAGGAGATTGCACTCATCCAGAAGCTCAATGACTTCGGTGCTGCAGTTGCACAGGCTGGTATCGACTATAGCCCAAGTGGTATTGCAAACTACTGCTATGAGCTGACTAAGGAGTTCAACCAGTTCTATCACGACTACAGCATCCTCAACGCTGATACCGAAGCAGAGAAGATTACCCGCCTGATGATTGCCAAGAATGTGGCTAAGGTCATCAAGAATGGTATGGCATTACTCGGTATTGAGGTGCCAGAGAGGATGTAGCCCCACCTCCCCCAACCCCTCCAAAGGAGGGGAGACCTAATGGGATATAGATTAATACACCTTGCCGAAAACTTAATATACAAAAGAATATTAGTCTATATCTCTTTTGGGGGTTTACCTATAACAAAGAGAATATAGCCATTAGTAGAAAGCAATAAATAAGATTAAGCAGACTATAATGGCTTTAGAGTCAAAGAACAATACAAGACAACAGCATCAAATAGCAAATCCAATGAAGGAACTTGTAAACCCTCCTACCAACCGTAACGATACCGTATTACCGTTGCCACTTGAGGTGCGATGCCCCTCTTGGGCTGTTGACGCTGCTTGTTCTGGCAATCCAGGACCTATGGAGTATCAATGTGTCGACCTACAAACAGGGGCGAGAGTATTCCATTTTGGTCCGGTAATGGGAACAAACAATATTGGTGAGTTCCTCGCTATTGTTCATGCTTTGGCACTGATGGAGAAGCAAGGTATCAAGGATAAGGTTATTTATAGCGACTCTTATAATGCTATCTTATGGGTGAATAAGAAACGTTGTAAGACCACACTTGTCCGCAATGCAGATACCGAACAACTCCATCAAGTCATTGCTCGTGCAGAACATTGGCTCCAAACGCATAAGGTTACAACACCTATTATAAAGTGGGAAACCAAACAATGGGGTGAAATTCCTGCCGACTTTGGTAGGAAGTAAAGCCCCACCCGACCCTCCCCTGAACCAACGGTCACTGACCGAAGGGAAGTAATGGGGAGGAGACAATTAGCGTATGGTTTGCTATGGAAAATGATTTGAGGAGGAAAGTTTGCTTATGGTTTGCTATGGAAAAACTGATTTGAAGGAGGCAAACTTGCTTAAGATTTGGTACAATAAGTTATTTCGAGAATAACAATAGAAATAAAAACTCCAGTAAGTTCTCACTTACTGGAGTTTTTATTATTCTCTTAGAACCTTCCTCAACAAGCGTATAAAGAGGAGTTACATTAGATAGCTGTAGAGAATTACATCTATAAAGACAATCCCTTTATCCTACCCCTCCCTATTTGCCTCCCTCCCCCATTACTTCCCTTCGGTCAGTGACCGTTGGTTCGGGGAGGGTCGGGGTGAGGGCTTTTTATCCGTAAATAATGTTACCGTTCTCGTCCTTATACTCATCAAGACCCTTCTCGTATGTAGCCATAGCGCGAAGACTCATACCTACATTTGAGAAACCACCATCGTGGTAAAGGTTCTGCATTGTCACCTTACGGGTGAGGTCAGAGAACATTACGATACAATAGTCAGCACACTCAGCAGCACTTGCGTTACCCAATGGAGACATACGGTCAGCGAAGTCGAAGAGCTTATCCATACCCTTCACACCTGAACCAGCAGTTGTCATTGTAGGTGACTGAGAAATAGTATTGATACGTACGTGCTTCTCACGACCATAAATATAACCAAAGCTACGACCGATACTCTCCAACAATGCCTTAGCATCAGCCATGTCATTGTAACCGTAGAAGGTACGCTGAGCAGCTACGTAAGAGAGTGCAAGGATTGAACCATACTCATTGATAGCATCAAGTTTCTTAGCACTCTGAATCATCTTGTGGAATGAAACAGCTGAGATATCCAGTGTAGTGTCAAGCATCTTATAGTCCAAGTCATCGTATGTACGGTGCTTACGCACGTTTGGTGACATACCGATAGAGTGCAGAACGAAGTCAATCTTACCACCCAAAACCTCCATAGAGCGCTTGAATACGTTCTCCAAGTCCTCAACGTTAGTTGCATCAGCAGGAATAACCTCGCAGTTTAACTTCTCAGACAGTGCATTTACTGTACCCATTCTTACTGCGATAGAGTATTTGACAAAGTGATTGTTGCACCTTCCTCAACTGCTCTTTCAGCAACTTTCCATGCGATAGACATCTCGTTGAGGGCTCCAAAAATAATACCTCTTTTACCTTTTAATAAGTTGTAACTCATAATGTTCGTTATTCAAATTTGGTGTAAAGGTAAACAAAAAAGGTTGATTTGCCAAGAAAATACACATAAATTACATCTAAATGCTATCCATAAGTGACAATTTTGCACCTTTTCACATTCCCCAACAAGCCAAATTAACCAGAATACTTCCTCCCTATTCTGAACTATCTTAAGCGTATTTTCCGGTTTTTCCGTTAAACCCATATCGCTCATTGGAGCCTAAACATATTTTGTTTTATTATCGAGAAGATTGTTTGGCTTTTGTAACGCAGGCGTAGCAGGCTACGTCAAGTTGCAAAGACAGGCAAGGTGTCGACAAGAAAATAAAAAGATGTTAGGAAACAACACAAAACCAAAAAAATTCCTGAAACATTGTGGTCTAATGACCGCATTCTATGTTTCCCACCAAATAAAATTTTATTTTTAACGTTACTTTTAACAGTTGCGTTCCAAGAATTCCGATTATTCTCTATCCATTCATTTTTTATTACATTTATCTATTGATACATTTGTATGCCGGATTATACTTTTCCTGTGATACAGCTAATGCCGTTATGAGGTGTATGAGTTTGTTCTTTACATTATTCAGTGCTACCCCTTGATGTTTTCCTCTGCTGATAAGATGTTCAAAATATTGCCTGAACTTAGGTTCCCATCTAACAGCAATTCTTGCAGCCTGTGTGAGTAAGGATTTGAGCATTTTGTTTGCTATCTTACTCACTCTTGCCACCTTATGTACACTTGTTCCGGACTCTTGTGCAAATGCGGCTACTCCCCAATACGTGGCTATCTTCTTTGCATTACCTCCAAAGTCCTTAAAGTTATTTGTGTAAGCGATAAAGGCTGCGGCATTAATCAAAGATATTCCTTTGACAGAGGTAATGCTATCGTGGGTTGTCTTGAGTTCTTCATCCTCTTCGATAAGTTCCTGCATCTTTTCCTCGCATTTTTTAATGGTGGCTTTTATCTGTTGAATTATCTTAGTTGAACTGTTAACAATGAATCTTACATCACCTAATTCTTTATTGAAGTCATCTGTGACATTTTTACGAACAGCCATTGCTTTCATTTGAGATACCAGATGCTGGCGGTACAGAAACAACTCCTTGAGTCGAGAAACATTCTTTGATAAAGGAACGTAACATACTGCCATATCTTGATAACGATAAGCATAGAGGGCTATCTTTAACGAGTCAGCCTTGTCACTCTTACCTCTACTGATACCCAAGGATCTCTTGATACGAAGTCCGCTATCGAGCCATATTGAATAGCCTTTAGCATACAGGAAGTTACTTAAAGGCAAGGAGTATTTACCGGTCTTTTCTCCACACAAGAGTAGTTCATCAAGGTTTATCTTCTTTACAGATGACTTTATCCACGTGACAAATGTTTGAAAACCCTCTTTCTTGTTAGTGAACTTTTCATGAACAGCAGATTGCACTGCTTCTGAAAGTTCTGAGTTGCGACAGTCAAATAATGTCGCATCGAAAGTTTCTTTCGAAAAATCAATTCCAATAATAATTTTTTTCATATCTTTGTAGGTATAAGTGGAGAGATTAACCGGAAGCAGCTTGACTCAACAACTCTAAATAGTCTCGAAGACTAAGCATTCTATCTGGTCTATGCAGCTTTGACAAGGGGACAAATACGGTCATAGGGCTTTGAAGCCCATTTTGGGTTCTTGTCTTATTCCTTGTCAGGTTAATTTTTCTCCTTTTTACAACAAAGGTAAGAAATTAATCCCGGAATAAAAGTTTACTTTTCTAAATAGATAAACTTATTATTCGATGCAATCTCTTTATTTTTTTGCAATTCATATTGCAAACTTAGAGATTTGGGTTAATGGTTTCTCCAGAGCCGAGATAGTTGACATTACCGGTTTCATTACTTTGTTTGGCAATAGCGGATGTAATGTAAAGAGGATTTTATATAAAGAAAGTTGAATATAACCTGAAAGAAAGACTAAAGTCTGAAAGAAAAGTTGAAATATAGCTTATAAAAAAAGCATTTTTTTATCCGTTAAAACTTTGTTATGTCATTTTTTAAGCCTATCTTTGCAAAAAATAAAAGGATTAAGACGTTTAAGGATATGGGATTCCGACATTCAGTGAGATTGATGTTGGAATTCTATCTTTTTTATGTCTATTGAAAAACGATTAATTTTTAAAACAAGATATTATGGCTTATATGTCACAGGAAGGTTACGACAAACTCGTAGCCGATTTGCAGTATTTAGAATCTGTTGAACGTCCCAAGGCATCTGCTGCTATTGCCGAAGCTGCCGATAAGGGTGACTTGAGTGAGAATTCTGAGTATGATGCTGCTAAGGAGGCACAGCGTCATCTTGAAGCACGTATTGCTGAATTGAAGATGACCGTGGCACAAGCAAAGATTGTTGATGTGTCACGTTTGAGCACTGATGCCGTACAGATTATGTCTACTGTTGAGATGACAAACGTAAAGACAAATGCTAAGATGAAGTATACGATTGTTAGTGAGACAGAGGCTAACCTGAAAGCAGAATAAGATTTCAATCAAGACTCCTATTGCACAGGGGCTTGTTGAATAAGAAGGTGGGCGATGAGGTTGAAATCACTATCCCTCGTGGTACTATCACTCTGCGCATTGATAAGATCTCAATTGATGCATAACATTAAAACAAGGAGGTTTGTATGACAATATTCAGTAAGATTGCAGCGGGTGAGATTCCAAGCTACAAGTGTGCAGAGAACGAACTGTTCTACGCTTTTCTCGACATTGATCCTGTAACAAAGGGACATACACTTGTTATTCCTCGTAAGGAGGTTGACTACATCTTTGATATGGAAGATGAGGAACTTGCAGCCTTTGAGGTTTTTTTGCAAAAGAAGGTTGCACGTGCAATAAAGACAGTCTTCTCATGTAAGAAGGTAGCACAGGTCGTCTTGGGATTAGAGGTTAACCATGCACATATCCACCTCTTGCCAATGAACAGTGAGGCTGATGTTGATTTCAAGCATCACGTACAGGTTGATGCTGAGGAGCAGAAGGAGATTGCTGCAAAGATTTTCAAGGCTTTCCAGGAATTGGATTAAGTGATAGCTGCTGAAACAGAAAACGAACAAAACGGAGATATATCATAAGGTATATATCTCCGTTTTTGCTTATAAAGAATCTCTATGAAGGAAACGAAAGATGATAATTGGTCAGATTGGTTGATTAATGACAAGCTCCGCTGGGAGAGATTTGGCTCGTTTGGTTGGAAAGAACGTGTAAGCATGTGGACGGGAATAGTATTGGGTTCTCTCTTGTTCACAGCTATCCTTGTAGTAGCTTTCTTGATTCTAAAGACGGGCAATAAACTTTATAGCTATACCTTAATGCCTTTCAGTGAATTGCCTATTAATCATACGGTGTTTTGTATTATTTTGGATGCCATCCTAAGTTTAATAATCATTGTCTCCAAGAAGCGTTGGAGAAGAGGGAATAATCGTGTGACTATGTTCTTCTTACTTATGTTTTTCAATCCTGTCTTATGTTATTTCCTATTTGGTTTCGTTTCTTTTGCTATTCTGTACCCCAACTCTAATTATGGTAACAAAGAGATAATAACGCAGAGGGCTATATTCACTGGAAAAGTTTTTAGGGTGGCACATGCCGGAAGTTTTGTTTGTTATAACTTTTATCTTCCACAGATAAAGCGAGAGATAGTATTCACGAATGGTTTTTCTTATGATTGGAAACAAAATAGCCCTTGTACTATCTATTTACATAAAGGTTATTTTGGATTGTATGTAGCAGATAGTGTGGTGTATAAAGAAGACTCATTCTCATCAACAACACTTGTTGCAGAATGATCCATTTCCTATCAATGAACAGCGTCGCTGATGTTAATATCAAATATCATGTACAATTTGAGGGGTAGAAAGAGATTGCTGTAAAGATTTTCAAAGCTTAGTAAGAGCAGTATTAAATTATAAAAAAATATTATTGAATGGAGATATATTATGACGTGTATATCACCGTTTGCCAGTTATACGAATGTTTATGAAGAATATACGGGATGATAGATGGACTGATTGGCTAATTGACGAAGAGCATCGTTGGGAAAATATAGATAGGGTCAAGCCGGCAAGGAGGATTCTTGGTGTAATTTTTTTGTTACTGGTTTATCTGATAATAGGCTTAATCTTTGCAGGGCTTTCCATGTTAGTTCTGCATGTCTTTGATCTCGAAAAGATAGGAAGTAATACAATACTGCCTTTTTCCTTTTTAAATAGTGATTACAAGTATCTATTTGCGTGTATTGCTCTTGTCCTTAGTCTTGCCACCGTGATATATAAGTATAGGAAGACTAACACAGGGGAGAGAGTTCTTTTTTTCTTTATTTTTATGCTTGTCTATTCTTTTCTTATACCATTAATGGTAGCTGTGACTACTCCTGTAATCTGCTATGTGAATCGAAATTTTGGTGTAAAAGAGGTAGTGCAAAGGGATGCTGTTATAAAAGAGTATCTTGGGATATCAATGCGAAAGGGAAGGAAAATGAAATTGTTTTATCGTATAAAGATACTTGGGACAAATGAAGAATTTGTTTTTTGCACATCTGATGATATTGAATCCTCAAAAGAATACTCCTGGCTTACTTTTATATGCATAAAGGATGGTTCGGAATGTATGCTGTGGATAGTTTAAGAATTAGTTCTGACAATAGGTCAGAAGTCTTTGTTATCGATCAATATAAATATATGAAGTAGTTAGAAGGTAGCAGCAAGATTATATACGGTTGTGATTTTATCAAACAGGGATATACTGTCATTGCATATCCCTGTCTTAATATATGGAAGAATCATTTAACAAAGTAATCCCCACTTTTACCTAATTTGCTGCTCCCCTCCTTTGGAGGGGTTGGGAGAGGTTTTCTATACAAACTCGTCCCCCTTCTTTATCTGTACCTCATTCACATATTTCCTTACCAATGCCGAAGAATCTTCTTTCTTACAGATAAGTAATACATTGTCCTTTTCTGCAATGATATAGCCATCGAGTCCGTTGATGACACCTAATTTACCTTTGGAGAGCTTTATAATATTATTAGCTGCATCTTCAAGGATAACATCCGAGTCAATGACAACATTATCTCCATCTCGCTTGCTTAGTGACTCATAAACGCCATGCCACGTTCCAAGGTCTGCCCATCCAAAGTCGCACCTCATCACATAAACATTCTCCGACTTCTCTAAGATACCATAATCTAATGAAATGTTAGGATAGCGTGGGAAATTATCATGTATGAAAGCCTCTTCATCCTCTATCGTTGTTATCTTACTGCTCATTTCACCTTCACGCAAAACAGAAGGAAGGAAGCCATAGAGGCATTGACGAAGGTAATTGAAGTTAGAGAGGAAGAGTCCTGTATTCCAACACCACTCCTTACTATCCATGAACATTTGTGCAAATTCTCGGTCTGGCTTTTCAGTAAAGGCTTGTACCTTATATATATCACCATTACCAGTGTAGACGCCCTTCTGTATATATCCGTATCCAGGTTCTGGTCGGGTAGGGCTAACTCCCATAGTCAGTATAGCATCATTCTTCTCAACGAACGATAATCCCTCTTTGATATTGCGGAAGAAAGCATCATCATTAACAATATTATGATCAGAAGGAGATATTATAATGTTAGCTTTAGGGTCGAACATCATAATACGATGCACTGCCCATGCAACACTCGGTGCAGTGTTTCTGTGGATTGGTTCAGCCATGATATGGTCGGTTGCCACTTCGGGCAACTGTTCTCTGACAAGGTCAAGATAATCGCAGCTGGTATTAATATAAATGTTCTCTTTTGGAAGAATATTTGCAAAGCGGTCAAATGTTTGTTGAAGCTGAGTACGACCCACACCAAAGAAGTCTATAAATTGCTTTGGATACTTATCTCTACTGCAGGGCCATAGTCTTCGTCCCTTGCCACCGGCAAGAATTACGCAATAGTTGTTCTGTTTCGTAGTCATTATCTATTTAAGCTAACCGAATTTGTTTCTCCAAAGATACCTTTTATAACTCATACCTCCAAATCTTTTATTGTAAAATACTACAAATATGCATTATTCAAAGTATTGTCATTAAATAATTCCTCAAAAATTTGCCAAATTCAGATTTTCTCTCTACCTTTGCACCCGTTGTTCAAATAACAGCCATGCCCAGATGGCGGAATAGGTAGACGCGCTGGTCTCAAACACCAGTGGGGCAACCCATCCCAGTTCGAGCCGGGTCTGGTACTAACAAATCCCTTGTGAATCGATGATTTGCAAAGGGATTTTTCTTTGTAGGGGTACTTAAAGTGACCTTATTATTAATGGATAAAATCAGAACTCACTCAAACCTTTATTCAGAACTCACGTTCATCTTTAATCATACTATTAAGTTTAAAATTTATTTCCTGTCATTTTAACATTGTTTGTAAAGGCTTTGATAATGAATAACTTATGTCTCTTTTGGTAGTGACAGGAGTGACAGGAAATTTATTTTCATTTGATTTTCCATGTATATTTAAACTATAAAACTTAAAAGTTAAATTTATACACCAATTGGTCAATAAATTTTTGAAGTTATTATAATCTTCGGGTAAGAAAGATTTTTCTTTCTTTTTCTTTTTGAATCTTTTTAATACTATTAGCCCCATCGACCCTTTTTTTAATTCTGCATATGAAGGGACTCCATTGAATGTAGGTAATGTAACGTCATGATATACATTCGGTTCAAAAAAGTCTTCTAAATAAAAATCTGTTTGAGGTTTTTCAGGCACAGGATATGTTTTATAATAAAAGACATAATGAAACTTTTTTTTACCACTATCTATAAGCTTTTGTACCATTTTTCGCACCTTCTCTACCTTCTTCGTCAAAATCAAAAGACAAATACTATCAGCTTCCATAGTATCATATAGTGGCTTGAGAATTTCCTCATTATAATTGTCAACTTCTTTTTGCACCTCCCATAAAAAGGAAGGATACATTATTCAAATTGTCATATTTTTTTCTCCTTGAGAGGAAAAAGTTAATTGCAAACTTTATATGATAGATGTCATCTGGGCCTTCCGTAACAATAAGATATTTTGAAGATACAACACATGCACTATCAATAATATTGAGTTCATTATTGGCTATTTTACTAATCAATTTCCGCTTAGCCTGAGATAGAGGTCTTCCCCTCCTGCATAGGAAATATATTGGATTCTTCCATTTGATTGACAAATAGAGGAGAATGAGTTGTCAGAATGGTCTGACCTTTAAAGTCTCCAAAACTATTAAGAATCTCTTTCTTTAAGGCTATATGCACATAAGCATCAGGCTCGTCAAGTAATAATAAAGAACTATTATCTCCAAGAATCCTTGTAATACATTCTATGAGAATTAGTTTTTGTGCCCTTCACTAAAATTTAACAATGAAATTCCTTGTTGAAAACACGAATTCTCGTAATGTATTTGTCAATAGTATTTCCTTTCTCTGTATTTTTCTTCGGTTGAGAAAGTAAATACAGATAATGAAAAATAGTCCTTCCTTTTTCTTTTTCTTTTTTGTTTTGATTAGGGGTAAAGTAACGTCGTACGAAAGAAAAGACTTCAATGTCGCTTTTCCTTGTTTATCAAGACATTCTTCTTTTATACGGTTAATCCATTTTAGGGCTGCGTGGTCTTTGAAATTCTCAACTTCTGCAAACTCAATTGAAATCTCAACCTCATTTAAATCATCAATATTAAGATTCTCTTTTAGAAACTTCTTTGTTTCGTCATTCTCAGAACTCATCAGAGCGATTAATGCAATATTCCAACAATACTTATTAAGATAGATAAAATTGGGTGTTGAGAGGTTACCTTCAATCGCATTCTTAAAATAATGCATGTGGTAATCTTTAAATGCCATATGCCACAATCTTAGTTCTTCACCACTATAGCATGCTATTACCGATGAAGGATAAAACATTTCTGAATTCTTGACTTTCTTCCCATCTATATAGGCTAACTGGGGTTTTCGTGTGTAGATCTTTCCATCATATTCATACTGTATTTCATACTTGAAAGGTATTTTTCTTTTTGTTTAAGAGGCTATTAAAAATGAGTGCTATAGCCTCAATGAGATTACTCTTACCTGAACTATTCAGCCCCTATAAAGGGCAATATAACCAGTATTATTGGAAAAAAATCAAAGGTCTGCTCTTTGATATTCTTATACTCTTGTATGTATAAAGATTTTAATTTCATATCACTCAAATATTTCGTTTTTCAAAATTCAGTTAATCTTCTATTCTTGTCGTTTGAACACACTTCCTTAAGGTGATAATTTTATCTCTTAGTTTTTTTATATGTTCAACTATCTTGATTTGTTTATCCAATGAAGGAAGGATGATAGGAGAATCCAAATATTGTTGACTATTGATATTTGGTTGCGCTGAAACTCTCATATTACCTTTTATCCACTCTTTATATAGTGAACATTTGGTGTAAGCCAATAAATATTCAGGGATAACTTTTGTTTCATCTAACTTAAAACGAATTAAATAGCCCGCAAATATAGCCTTACCAAACTTATTTTTATAAAGAAAAGTTTTACCAACAGTATTTCCTGAGCGTGCAATTAAGAAGTCATTTTTAATAAATAATGGGCTGAATAGCCTTTTGCAGAAACCTTCTCTTCATTGAGAGAGCCATCTTCATTTATATCAGTAATTCTGATATATCTCATTTTTCCGTCAAATACTTGGGAACTATACGGCGCTCCATATTGAGGCTTATCAATAACTACATTGAAGCTTTTGTATTTTTGTATAGTCTGCTTTTTCACGATAGACTTTTCATTATATACATCCCATCGACTTATATTCTTTCGGTGCACAAAACGCATATATTTATAAGTGCTTGACAACATTTCCTCATCACCTTCATTCCCTTTATCAATATCCAGCACATCTAATAAATAGGAGTTTATGGCTTGTTCTGTTTGTTCAGTTTTTCAACATTAAGTCTTCTCTTCCTTAATCTTTTTTTCTTGTAGGCAGAGACGAGAACTTCCTGTTGAGAAAGCGTAAGTAGTGGGATTTCCGTATCAAGAAATTCATCTGGTTTTAGACGAGCTTTTGAAATTCCCGTAATCTTCTTGTTGAGAATAGTCTTAAAGAAATCACTTCGAAGTACCATAACGAGATACTCTCCAGGACTTTGGTAGAATCAATCTTATAAGCAGGGTATTCAGAACTTACTCCAAACGGAATACTATCTTTGGAATGATAATATATACAGCCATGCCGTGCGTTGATTTTGAATAAATCAACATGTCACCTTCCACCTTATAAAGGTTACCCTTAAATGTTTTAGTCTCATTTACGCCTCTAAGAAATAAGTTGCCTGAAAAATTGATCTTTGAGATAATCTGCCAATTATTGACAAGCATTTCTTCTTTAGAGACAGGGATTTTATGAAAATGTAGAATTTCTCTTAATTTTACGGAGTTCTTAAACAATATATTACCATCCGTATACCGCTTAACATCCCATAATGCAAGAGATCTATAATTTATAAACTTGATATATTTATATCCATTGGTATCCATATTCATCACTTCTTTACATTGTAAAAACAGCTCAGGCTCAGACATAATGCCCCAGTTTCTCTGTAACGGAAAACATAGCCTCCTTCATCTGTTTTGTATTTGATGGTTTTAAAAGGTATATCCCACAGCTTGTTTTCAATGCGGTAAGGCTTAAATTCCTTTGCCAATGGTATGAGCTCATTCTCTATTTCTTTTCCGGTTGTACTGATTCCTGCTTTTTGTATTTCAGCAATAGGGATTTCATAGTCAAACTTTTCTTTGACTATTGTTTTCACCTCTGTTTCTATCTTTTCTTGCAAGGTTTTTAACTTTGATCTATAAATCTTCTTCTCTTCCTTTGAAGGAGCTTCGTTTCCTCTCAATTTTAGCTTTTCCTTGATGCTATCGATCTCTTTTTGATACTTTGTAGCAACCTCTAATTGCGCCTGATTCTGTATTTGAGAATATGCAGAACCTTCCTCTTCCGTAAATTTCTTAAAGAAAAGCAAACTTGGCTTTACTGTTGCCCCTGAAGCTATAAACACATCTTGTGGAATAGAAACTATCAACAATATCTTTGCTTTTCCTTCAACGAAATCACGCGCCTTTTGTAAATTGGTATTATTCAACACGCCTTCGGGCAATACTATACCCATTCTGCCACCTGGCTTTAGGAGATTCAGACAACGCTCTATAAAACAACACTTCCGTGAGACTGCTATCTATTTTATAAAGGCTAAGTAAAGACTCGTTTATATTATCATTGACTTGTCGCAAAGCTTTTTTATATTCCTCTCCGTATCGTTTAACATATGCTGCAATTTTTGTTTCATCCGTAAACCTGTCAGCCTCTGATATTTTTAAGTCTTTCTCTACTCTTGCTCCAAAAGGAGGATTAGTAAGAATAATATCAAAACGATTCTCAAAAATACCATTCACATTTAGCAATCCATCATGATGGTGTACACCACCATGACCATCACCATGCATAATCATATTCATCTTGGCTGTACGTGCCATTCGGGGATTGGCATCCGTTCCGTAGATACAGTCAAACGATAGAGAACGTAAACGCCCTTTTTCGTTGTTGATATTCAGTTCTTGATTTAAATAAGAAAACGTTTGTGCAACTTCTTTTTCTATCTTTTGCCTCTTTTTCTCTGGTAGCTTGTCGTAATCATCACCATAGCGTTCCGCTTTAAAGTTGTCTTTTGTAGTTCAATATCCTTTTCTATCTTTTCTCGAACATACTCAAAAAGTTTTTAATTAAGAATCCACCACTTCCACAACAAGGGTCACAAACCAATTCTCCTTCTTGTGGGTCAAGTACAGACACCATAAAATCTACCACTGTTCGGGGAGTAAAGAACTGACCTAATTCTCCCCTAAATGTTTTCCCAAGAAACTTTTCGAAGGCTATACCCTTCACGTCATCAGAGGTTGTAGAGAGATTATAAATCTCCAGTTCCTTTACAATTTGTTCAAAACTATTTTCACGTATTTCTATCTTGGCATTATCATCAAAGAGATGATCGTTGGCAAACTCTTGCTTTTGTCAAATCAAATAAATCTTGAAAGAAAGGTTTTTCCTCCTTTATTTTCATTTCTTTGTTGTAGTCTTCTCTATTCTTCTTCAAAGTTTTAAAGCGCTTTGCAGAAAATATCTGAGAATCAGAATTACTACGCTCATAACGTATTTTTATGAAAAGGATTTTACTAATTTCATCAAAAGCTGCTTCTGGTGAAAAGTTTATCATTATTGCGAATGATATTGTGACATTTGAACAATAGCTTTGAAAACTCATCACGTGTAAAAAGCTTTTTGTTTGCTTTCAACAGCTTTCTCTACTTCCTTTTTGGTTACCAGCTTGCTCTGCATTAGGAATATCTACAATTTCATCCAATTTGTCTGGTATTTGCCCTTTTTACAACCTTAAAGATACGAGTTTCTTTTAAGTTGGTAGTTACAAAGAAATCAGCATGTGCCCATGAAGCATAGTTCATCCCTTGATAATAATCTTCTTTGTGTATCGTTACAGACTCTGCTTTACACTCCACAACTATCAAAGGGTACTTATTTGCATCTTTGTCCTCTTTACTTCTCCAAACTACAATATCAGCACGTGCAGCTCCTTGTCCACGCTGAGAATTGGAAACTTGTACTTCTTGGTCCATTTGACTTATAGTGTAGCCATAACTATCCACCAAACGCTTGATGTATGTTTGTCTAACCTCTTCTTCTGGCTTTAGTATAAGCCATTTGTCTTTTAGAGGAGCATATATCTTGTTGTCTTTTTATTTGTATTTCCATATTAAATCTTTATATTCAGTTTATACGGAGTTGAAAAACTTTTTTAGATGGAGCAATACCTCTGAACTAATTTATTTATGATAGAAGGTATTGCTGTTAAGGCTTTATGCCAACTTTAATCATTTCTTTTGTGAAAAACTAACTTCAGACAGCTTTTTTTGTGTTCCATATTTGTGTAACTTGATTGCGGCATAAAAAGTACTCATAATTTCTTAAACTATATGCATTATGTGTGAAAAATTGTTTGTCTATAAACAAAAAAAGTTCTTTAGTTTAGTTTTTGTTGAGTTGAAAAACAGAGAATAAGTGATATGATTCTTAAAAGTTATAATCTGTTTAGTAAATATGACAATTGAAAGAGTTTACTAATAAGCGTTGAAGCATGGGAGAATCTTATGGCTGGTAGAGAAACTACTGAGCTGAAAAATAGTTTACACTCCATGTCTGTAGAGTGTGGTTTTACCATCATTTTGGAATTACTTTCACGATAAGAAGAAATTATTTTCACAAACACAATACAAGATAAGAGAAGCGGTAGAGGGCGATAAAGAGGCGAAAGTGTCTGGTGAAAGAGATAAGGTTGTACAAGAAATGGCTATGTTTTAATAAAAAGACTTATCTTTGTCCTTCAGATATCGTATAAAATAGAATTGCAAAATGATAGATAAAACGAAACTGATGCTTGTTCTGTTGGTAGTGATTGTGACGGTCATTACTTGTATTCACCCGATCTATCCGAATGAACAGACGCTGCAGCATATCGGTACTGTGCTGTTATTGATACCACTGACGATGGATATCTTTAGAAAACAACTTCCAATGTCGGCATTTGTTGGTATCGTTGCTTTCACACTTCTTCACGTTATTGGCGCACGTTATATTTACTCATACGTGCCTTATAAAGAGTGGGCTGTATCGTTAGGTTTGGTTGAAAAAGGTTTCTTTCATGACCCACGTAATCATTATGATCGGTTAGTACATTTCTCTTTTGGTGCATTGATGTTCCCTTACTTCGTCTATTTTTGTAGGAAATGGGTAAAACAGCAATCTTTTGTTGCTGTTGTGATGGCATGGATGATGATTCAAACAGGTAGTTTGATTTACGAGCTATTTGAATGGTTACTGACGATAGTCATGACAGCAGAGGAAGCTGACTATTATAATGGTCAGCAAGGTGATATGTGGGATGCACAGAAGGATATGGCTTTGGCACTGGTTGGCTCTACTGGAATGTTCTTAGTATATGCGGTTCGCTGTCTTATTAGAAGAAGTAAGTAGGGCAAACCAAGATGTAAGGTTGCACCGCTACGTGAGTTTATGGTCATAAAAAAGGTTCTTCCGTTAAATGTGTAGATTGTTGATAGAATGAGGTTAATCCAAATACATGGTATGATTACCCCCAATTAGATGGTTTTAGGCTGAGGGATAAATTACATAACAGATATAATTAGACGCGATATCTACCTGTCATCTATAAACAACGTATTCCTTCATTAGCTGACATTTGTAAACTATTTTTATGCGGTTCAAACCCTATACATGCTCTTTTGGGTTCTTAAAGACGCCCAATTGACTTGCAAAAGATGCCCTTTAAGACCCTTACTAACGCCCTTTTTGAAGTCCAATTAAGCACCTTTACTTTACTACTTTTATAACTGATTGATTTCTTTATGGTTACAAACCTGCTTTTTTATATGTGTTTTTTTGCCTTTGTTTATTGATGTTTTTATTTGGAGTTATGTAATGATTTTTCAAACCTTTATCTGCAGATTTTCGAAGTCTTAAATGAAATGATTTTCAATGTCAGAGGATGATAATAGGATTGATACTTGACAGTCTTAACTATGTTTTTGTTTAATGAGAAACTTCGGTTTTATCCGTTATAGCAATACGAAAAGTGTCCACATATTTAACCCAAATTCTAAGTTTGCAAATATGAATTGCAAAAATAAAGAGATTGCATCGAATAATAAGTTTATCTATTTAGAAAAAGTAAACTTTTATTCCGGGATTAATTTCCTTACCTTTGTTGTAAAAAAGGAGAAAATTAACCTGACAAGGAATAAGACAAGAACCCAAAATGGGCCTCAAAGCCCCTATGACCGTATTTTGTCCCTTGTCAAAGCTGCATAGACCAGATAGAATGCTTAGTCTTCGAGACTATTTAGAGTTGTTGAGTCAAGCTGCTTCCCAGGGTTAATCTCTCCACTTATACCTACAAAGATATGAAAATTATTATTGAATTGATTTTTCGAAAGAAACTTTCGATGCGACATTATTTGACTGTCGCAACTCAGAACTTTCAGAAGCAGTGCAATCTGCTGTTCATGAAAAGTTCACTAACAAGAAAAGAGGGTTTTCAAACATTTGTCACGTGGATAAAGTCATCTGTAAAGAAGATAAACCCTGCTGAACTACTCTTGTGTGGAGAAAAGACCGGTAAATACTCCTTGCCTTTAAGTAACTTCCTGTATGCTAAAGGCTATTCAATATGGCTCGATAGCGGACTTCGTATCAAGAGATCCTTGGGTATCAGTAGAGGTAAGAGTGACAAAGGCTGACTCGTTAAAGATAGCCCTCTATGCTTATCGTTATCAAGATATGGCAGTATGTTACGTTCCTTTATCAAAGAATGTTTCTCGACTCAAGGAGTTGTTTCTGTACCGCCAGCATCTGGTATCTCAAATGAAAGCAATGGCTGTTCGTAAAAATGTCACAGATGACTTCAATGAAAGAATTAGGTGATGTAAGATTCATTGTTAACAGTTCAACTAAGATAATTCAACAGATAAAAGCCACCATTAAAAAATGCGAGGAAAAGATGCAGGAACTTATCGAAGAGGATGAAGAACTCAAGACAACCCACGATAGCATTACCTCTGTCAAAGGAATATCTTTGATTAATGCCGCAGCCTTTATCGCTTACACAAATAACTTTAAGGACTTTGGAGGTAATGCAAAAGAAGATAGCTACGTATTGGGGAGTAGCCGCATTTGCACAAGAGTCCGGAACAAGTGTACATAAGGTGGCAAGAGTGAGTAAGATAGCAAACAAAATGCTCAAATCCTTACTCACACAGGCTGCAAGAATTGCTGTTAGATGGGAACCTAAGTTCAGGCAATATTTTGAACATCTTATCAGCAGAGGAAAACATCAAGGGGTAGCACTGAATAATGTAAAGAACAAACTCATACACCTCATAACGGCATTAGCTGTATCACAGGAAAAGTATAATCCGGCATACAAAATGTATCAATAGATAAATGTAATAAAAATGAATGGATAGAGAATAATCGAATTCTTGGAACGCAACTGTTAAAAGTAACGTTAAAAATAAAATTTTTATTTGGTGGGAAACATAGAATGCGGTCATTAA
>BNJU01002838.1_pt1 | contig 87000 bp, 127 predicted proteins | sample 8539281 | NCBI WGS metagenome assembly BNJU01 (sample SAMD00202456, study PRJDB9452) | human saliva metagenome | isolation source: human saliva | place: Japan
GTAAGGAACTTCCTACCTCATCCACATTGCTAGGAAAGACTAAGTACTTTGAAATAAGGCATTTGATAGGACTGCCCTACATGCAGCACTTCCCAGCAAATACTGTGCTAATCGCACAGCTTAAACCGACTATAGCAAGCAATAAGAGAAAAAGGCTCTTCCAGATAATGACGTATTTTCGCTCGGATCACGTCAATCATATAAGCAATGACCATGAGACAAAAAGCTCAAGAGGCTTTCAAACATTTGAAAAAGCGGTGCAATGATACTCTTTCCTTTTAACTCAGAAATATACGATAATAGCCTTTTCGCCTTCTTCCTTCGTTTTACTTTAAATACAAATCAAAAGTTCTCTTGCAAGAGAGCGCCGCAGTTCTTCGCCGTCTCCGTCTTCCACCAATACACAGACGGCAAGCTTCCGGATCATCCATCGGCGCAAGCCGACAAACCAGCAATGGTCTTCAACTCGCCTTCCTTCTTGTCCGATCCCGTCTTTCCGCAAACCTGATATGCGCTTTTTAAAGCGGAAGCCGTTCCTCCGTAACCACCGAACGCATAAATTGCTTTAAACATCGCTCGGAAGAAGACATCGTGTGATTTCTTCTCCCTTCGAATGCACCGCCGTTCCTTCTTTGATTTTACTTCGGAAAGAATGGTCGGATAAATAGGTGTCCGTGGTTTGCTATAGCTGACCATGCAAAAGGTTTGCAGGGGCTGCAGAAGTCTCACTGCCGATACCGCTTTGCATCTTAAGAGTCGGAGAATCCGCTGTCAAGCTAAACTGCCCTGCCCAATGGAAGGAAATGGACAAGTCCTCGTTGTAATAAAACTCTTCCCGCTAAAGCAGGCGATTTACATCTATTCCGATCCGATGAAAGCAAAGGCCGAATTACAGGACACTGAGCGGACTCAAGATTACCGTTCCGGCACCTCGTTGTTATGGTGCACTACATTTAGGTGGAAGGATCGTATTCTCCCTTACATTTAAGCTGAAATCCTGCCAGTCAGTCGGATGCTCGAATATACTCTAAAGCCATAAGGGTTTAAAAGTTGATCGGCGGATAAGGTCCTGTTTGATTGATAAATTCCGTCCGTATTATCTTCGATTAAACTGTCTCATTTCCTGTAACGATTCGGGTCGAGAAGCGCGGATGCCATGTAGAGATTCTTCCAACGAAGGTTCCATACAAACTATACTGCTCGTCCGTCCAATAAAAAGAATAGGCTTTGTAAACCCGAATCAAGGTCGTAACAAGCTGTCTCCCGGATTCTTTCTGTTTTCAATTTCATTCATAAACTTCTGCAGGGATTGATACCGGAATTCGTGAGGTAATAATTTCAAAGATTCTATGCCGGTCTTTCCCTTGCTGCTAGCCACGGATGGGCAAAAGCAGCACTCGGATATTCTACTTTCCGTTCGTCTTCTTTCGTCACGGTTTTGCAATGACCATGCCGTCAGCCGTTAATTTCCCCTTACCGTCTTTGCGCAAATAATCAATTCTTGCATTATAAGGTTGCCATCTTATCTTCTGCCTGAAACAGGATAAAATGGCAAAAAGATGAACAATCATGGCAAAAATGAGCGCAAAAGATAGACGATCCCGAGCATTTCTCGTTTGCTTCTTCTTATCATGGAAGTTTCGTCTCAGTACTTCTTCCGTCTTCTCGCTGTTGTCTCCTTCGGTCTGTTTCTCTCTTTGCTTATTGATCGTTCTCCGGTTCTTCTCTTTCCCTTCTCACTTCTTTTCTCTTCGCTATCTTCTCTACACATCTTCTCCCTCGACTCATTTCCTGTTCTTCTGCGCTTTCCGCGTCTTCCTCATTTCCTCATCTTCCTGTCCTTGGATAATAAAGAGGGACTGGAAGGAGGGATACGATAAACTGAAATCAAACTGGATCCGCCGTAGCTCAAAAGGGAGAGTTACGCCGGTGGAAGGTACAAACAATTGCGCCTCAATCAGAATCCTTGAATAACATGCAGAAAACTCAGAACCACAAGTTTATAGAAGCTTTCCATATCTCTTCCCATCATCATCATTTGCATAAAGCAGGAAACACGATCAGGATTAAGAGCAAATAATACTCCCCTCCATTTCTTCCGGAAGAGCGGAAAAAATAAGAATCATTTTCACAATAGGAATCTTATTGATCCCTGAAAAACCGAGCCAAAACCCGCCGGTACCGATTGCAAAGAATTGGGTAATCTGATAGCCTTTTCCCGCCATATCTCTCCAGGATCAATAAAAAAACTCGGGTTCGCACATGAAAATAAGCCGTATGATAATCCCGCCAAGGCGGACAAAACCCTCCCTAAGATGAGAATCTGGTTCCTTGCGACATAGAGCATAAAACATAGAAATAGAACAGGGCGGAACCAGGTCTTCAAAGCGCCAAAATGATACGGCGTACTGCTCGCCGCACTGAAATGGATGACATGCCTCGGCTGTGCTCTTCGAGAGAATTCCATATGGAAGACAAGGAGGCTTCAAAAATCGATGACCTGAAACAGCCAAAGACTCACCTCATTTTGCACCAAGTAACCGAGCCAGATACCAGTACGAGAAACGGAGAATCCTATCGCAAAAATATGGCGGTGAAAATCCCAAATTTATCCACGATATGAATCCACTAAAACAAGGAGACTTGCCGCCATAGCAACTGACTGTAGTGCCTTGGCCTGCAGTCTTGCAAGAATCCAGCCAGAGCGAGAAAAGGCACTGATTATTCAGTAATACCTCGTTATAGAAGGGATGAAACTTCTTCAAATAAGAGGATAAAGCAAAAAATAAAAGCTGCGGCAGATAAATAGTATCAAAACAGATTTCCGTCTGAAAATACAGCACCATAGAGGAAAAAAGTGAAGAAACAATATCTTATATAAAAGACAAACTTCTTTTTCCCTCTGTGATCTATCGATAAATTTCGAACAACCGTGGCACAATAAAAGCATTAAAAATGTGACAATCTTAGCAAACTCTGAAGAGGTTCCATACCTAATCCCCTAAGCAACACTCATGAAAACGCAATTGAACTATGTTCAAACTGTTTCTTTCCTGAATTTTCTACCTCTTCAATTCCTTTATGAAAATGCCTCTGGTAAAAGCTCTTCGTTATATTCCATAAAGAACCTCTTCCACTTTTTACTCTCCACCAGCTCAGGCGAAGACTTCGACAGAGCCGCTACTTCTTTCAAACCGAATAAAGAAAAAACATCGGCGATGATTTGATTATAGCAAATTAAACTAACCATTGCAGATAATTCTTTATTTTGATCATACATCAATCTAAAAATATGGTTCTTTTCGTGCATCCGTTTCTTGTTTTCCACACAGTTAGTTTTCCTACATCATGGGAAGATGCCCGTAAAAAAGCTCCCGTCGAAAGCCCGGCTTTGTTTGCCCAAGAGGAAAAGATCTTTATCCTCCCGGAGATCAATCGGAAAGTCACGGTCTCTGCATGAAAATCCTTCAAACCTCTAAAGCTGAGACATTGTAGCTGTAAAGCGTATAATCAAAAACAGATAGATCTATTTCCACTCTGTAAGACGAAACACTGATAAACGAAAATAAGGCGGAAAAAAGAAGTTTTCATTTTCCGTAAGCCAGAAAGACAGGTCTTCCGGATCTTCCGTCTTTCAATTCTTCGAAATCAAGTGCGACTATCCCTCTTTCTTTTATTTTCTTGGCAAGATCCAGGATTCCTCCTCCGAAAACTGTCATCATACGCTGAATATTCTTCACCAGACGTGCTTCAACTGCTCTTCTCTTTCAACGGATACCGTTACACTTCGTTCCTCAGTTCGTCTTTTGACAAAATATTTACCCTCTCATCCTCTCTCCTTAAGCATTTAAGGCGGAAGAATAATACCTCTTCTTCTCCTGTATGCAGAGCTTTTGGATAAACATGTTTCCGACTTTAAACTGCTTTTCATTTCTTCCTTCGATGTGTCTGCTTCCCTTCTCCTGAGCTGCTCTCCAAAAGCGCTGATTCGGATATCTTCCTGTTCAGGGACAGCTCTAAAACCACCGCTTTCACCCTTAAGCTCCATAGATAGAGGCGGTTTCTTTCCCGCTCTTCCATAGATTCCGAAGAGGCGGTAATTTCTCCTCTTCTTTACGAAAAGGCGATCGCGGCAATCATATCCCTGCATTGTGCTGATATAAATAAGTCTCTCCCTCGGTCATACACCGCCTTTCAAAAGCTGTCTGTCGCTCGGACACTATATCTTTCTCCCTAACGCGAAATCGGTACTTTCGGTAAACGGAAACCACGGTCGCCGTATACAGTTCCGACATCGCCTCCCTCAAAAGAATAAGCACCGGCTTAAAATATCCTCTAAAGAATCAGGTATTCATATCCTTCATGCTAATTCCCTTTTTCCCTCCTGTAGTATAAGGCAGGCGACGGTTCCGCCATCGTCCTCTGTTTCGGGCGTCCTCCGGCTGTGAATAGCTGTCTTCGCTCCATGCACAAAACTTCAGCTCCGCGCCGTTATTCATAAATATCGAATATCCCTGAGATAGTTCTCTCGATATTCTCTCCATACCAAAAAGAAGAGGGAACGAAACACTCTCTCGTGGCATCAGACTGTCACCGCACTGGCATGCAGGGGTAAATCGGTAAGTTTCTTCAGAACTTTTCGCTACCGAGATGCACACGATCCAGCATCCACTCCCGCTACTGCAGGATCCATGTATTCAGGTGGTTCGCTCTCTTTAAACAGCGTATTCACCGTCATAAAGTTCACGCCATAGAGATGACAAAACTCAGATTGCCAAAGGTTCATCCTCTTCCATACGGAGGACTTGCAAGGCTCTGGCTGAATATTCTCAATCTCCATAAACAACATCGGCTCGGAAAAACCGCCTTACAAACCGAGGAACCGACAGGCATAAAAGCTCCGCCTGCTTCTCCCCATTATTTTTCTCCTTTGTTCCTTCCGTCTCAAACAATCTCTTCTGTGCTTTTCGGCTATGAGCTCAGTCAACTTCATACGATTTAACCGGATCATGCTTTAAGGAATAATCTCAACTAAGCTCTTCCTTTTCCTGCTCCGCTTTCTGTCTTAGCCTGTTCTTGAAAAAGGTCATCCAAATGTTGAGTTGCAAAGAATGGGCAGTCTCGTCCAATAATCTGTAGTTTTATTCCTTTTGAAAGAAGTAATCTTAGCGTTTAAATAATTGGAAACATGACCAAGGTAGGCCTCAGACTCCGATCCGCTACCTGACTATCTTTCACGTCAATGATTACATCTACTGTGTTATCTCCATTGCTTCTCTTCCCGATTATTGGACCAGACCTAAATATCTGTATGCACTGTTGCGACTCTGCCTCTTTTCGTGCGATCAATGCGGTAAAGATGAGGACAATCATGTCTACCGTTCCGCTGTCTCCAGACTGACTAAAGGTTTCAGACCACAGGGCCTCCGGTTTTATCTACAATAGCCGTAGATAGGCTCTGTTTTATCGACCCCAGCTATCGACATTCAGTAATCGTTTCCTCCGCCCTTCTTTAATCCACACCTTCGTACCCAATCCGCAAAATCGGTTCTGCAAGCCAAACGATTGACGATCGCGGTGTTCCTCTGGAACGCAGCAATACTTGCCCGATCCTCAATCGAACGGAAATACTCCAGCACTGCAACACAATTTCAATAAGTTCTTCCTCTTAGCAACCAACTACGATGATTAAACAGTCTCTAAAGTTTCCGATAAAGGCCGGCTCTTGTCGTTGCACCGATTAAAGTAAATGGCAGCTCAAACAGAAGGAACAAATACTGCTCTCCTCAAGAAGGACATCGTGCAAAATCCTCCATGGCAGAAAGTACTTCCTCTACAACGTTCAATCTGAATCTAATCAACAAGTACATCTCCTTCGGAAAGACAACTTAAAACAACACCATTCTCCCGGCTTTTCAATCGCCGACAGAAATACAATTTACTTAGCTCATTCGCATATGCAAATCGTCGTCTTTCAAGTCGGGAGGACAAAAAATGATGATCCAGGCTTTGTTTTCTCGCCGCTTCCGATAATCGAGCACTCTTCAACTTTCACTGCCCGATATAGTCGGAAAGCATTTGGGACAATCTTCGGCTCATACACCAAATCACTCAGGTCTGAGATAGTCTTCTTTCCATCCCACTCACAAAACGAGGGTTTCAAGTAAGGCGGGCGTAATATTTCCTCCGCATTCATCTCCCTCTACATTCGATAACAACGATAATACGTCGCTCCTAGCGCTGCCAAAACTAAGGCATCCATGACTCACTGCGTCACTCAAAACCCTCCGAAAGAGACGGCTCATCATTACACGCCCGGCAGCGCATCTTCAATTTGTCCTTTAATCCGGTATCAAACGTTCACCAGACTTTTTCCCGAGAACCGGTGCTTTGAACACGATTCCCAGTAACCGCTGAAGGATCAGTGCCAGTCTTCTCTCTAAAACAGGAGAATCCGAGCGGTCTTCGCTCCGTTCCCAGAAACAAATAAGTTGCATGAAAAAATATCATTCTCCGTGAAACCCAAACAAGACCTGATCCATCTTCCCGAACTGAAAAAATTATGTGAAGCTCTTCTCCAATGGAGGAACCTCGGAGAAACACAATCGACACTCCACCGTACCCAAACCCTGCCTCTATAATCAAACTATCCTCTTTTTTTTTCTTAAAATTCCATAACCGCAATCATCTATTCTCTTGGCCCTCAGTTTTCCTCCCGCTCCAAAGTGATACTTACAGGATCAATAACCTGAAACTCTCCGCCTTATACTCAAGTGCGGTGTTGCCTTTCAGCACGATGTAGGGACTGACGTTGAAGGCGGTCGTTGCCATAAAAACATACTCTACGCCATCCCCAAACACTGCGGTGCCCTCTCCTTCGTGAGCAAACCTCGAAGTCATCACTTACTGATGATTGCACCCCCTGCTCTTCACGTAGCCGATGAAATCACCGTACACCGGCATGATTTGGGCACTCCTTCTTTACGGCATCCTTATAAAAACACGCCTACCACCAGGTATTAAACCGAGTTCACGCATAGAGCATGATGTCTGCACTGCTGTAACCGATTTCTCTTCACGCCGTCAGCAGGATCTACAGCAAATAATGAAAGTTCTTGGCATTAACTAAGTGATCCATATCGATCAACTCTTGAAAGGCGTTACCGATCTTCCACAGTACCAGAATTAATGATGCTCTTTATTTAAACCTCGTTAACTCATTCAGCTTTTATCCTCCGGTAAAACATTAACCATATGCTTTCTTACCATGTTCTTTTCTCCATGGCCTCTCTGATTCATTAACTCTCCTCATCAAAATGTATGACTATATGTTGCAAAATAGATATAACTATCAGTATAACTAACATCTATTCATACCTCTTTATAACAGCTAAATGTTATTCCTGCTGAAGTCGTATGCCGCAAATGCGTCTTAAAGAACAACCTACACACATAATTGAAGGGGTATTATCGAAGCGCCCAATCGGATCTTCCCCTCCGCCGCCTGTGGATAAATCGAAAAACCACCGACAATAACCGAAAAAGACAACGACAATGATTACAATTCCGGTTTACCACCAGTCATGTTAAATGCAAAAGCCCCAAGATGAACAAGTGCTCGCAAAGAATCGCCGATAAAGATCCTCCCAGTGCGGAAAAGCAGTGCCGATTCCATAAGAACTGTACGAAATACCTCCAGCTTGCACCGAGCCTCTCGATCCAATTTCTCCCGTCCTTTCGTAACCGTAAACAACATGATATTCCCAATGCCGTACGCCTGCAAATCGCCCAATACCGTTACCGCGGAGGCCCATAAAACAGACCACCTGCTTCATCTCATCCTGAACGGAAGAAATATACCAGTCCTCAGGTTTACGATTTTTCACGGGAAAAATAATTGCGATATCCGTGTTAGTATTCATTTCCTCCACAATATTTTCCCATAATAGCAAATCGTAGAAGTATCTGCAGATCAGTAGTAATCGTCACCAAAAGCACTCCGTTTGATCTTGTGACCCACAAACCGGATTTTCGATGGGACTCAATCACTAAAACGACCGCGATAACGAATCTGTACCTCTCCACAATCGCTCGAAAAATGCTCTGTGGCATTTCGATTACCAGCAGTGCCGATGTTCTCCGGAAATCATGACGACAGGCTTCCTCGATCCTTCTCCGAAAATAATCCCGTTTAAAATTACCCAAAGGCTGAAAATCGGTAAATTACTCCACGGAAGTCCCTTCAATCGTTCCTTCCCCCAGAAACATCAATAACTCATGGGGTTGATCGCATAGTCAATACGACTGCCGAAATCTTTTAATTATTAAAAATCATCAAAGTGATTCATCTCTCTCAATCATTCAATCCATAGGATTAATCATGATAACGACCTGTCCACCGTAATTTTTAACAGGTCGAACATTTCCGAATGTCACCGATGAACATGGATATCACGGATCCGATACCGATGATTCCGGCATGGTAACAGGAATCGCCATTAATGGCACGAAGAGGCACCATTTAACATTCTCAAACATGTTTCCCCTTTATACATACCCTCAAAAATACTCAAGTCTCCGAACCGCTGTCAGTTCTCATTTTCTTATCAGTAAACCATCCAGCAAACATTCTGTCCGTATAGTACGCAATATTTTCCTCGCCGTAACCGACAACGGTTGCCCCACTGCTTATGGAGGCGGAGGCATTCCACCAATTTCCTGACTTGCCATCAGGTTTCCTGTCGGCTCGTCGGCAAAAATCGAGACGGCTCGTGGTGAGAAACTCTTGCGTATTCACGCTGCCTCTGTCTCCGGCATTCGACTGATGGTTCTTCATAGATCTACCTTCTCCAGAAACATTGCGCCGCTCTCTCGCCTCGCCGCCGGAGGCTATGCGCGCCGTCGTAGGAATTTCCACATTTCGAAACGCTCGCCACGACTGATCGGGTTAAGCACGAAGAACAAAATGATTTCTCATTTCTAACAGCAATTTACGTTCGGTTCCATTGCGACAACATCTTCTCCGTCAAAGAAAATAGTTTCCGAGCGGCTTATCGAGACGACAATATGTTCATAGCGTTGTTTCCGGATCGGACTGCCCGCAATTGCCACGAAACCTCCTCTTTAATTGCAGATTTGTTGATTGAGGTCCCAAAGACCTTGCGGCTCCGGTATCGCCATATTTTCACTAAGTGCAGTTCAATGAGTATATCATTCATTTTTTATCTGGTTTGATTTTACTACAACACGCTTTCACTTGCACTGACGCTGCTCGGCACGCAATCTTCGACATCTCGCTAACCGCTAATCCTTCGGTAGACTTGCATCCGAGACACTTGATGAACGCCCTCTTTAGACGAGCATCCTCTTTGGGATTGAGCTCTGGGCACATCGCTTTCCTCCAGGACACCAGCAATATCGAATTTTCCATCCTCCACAAAGCCGTCGACTGGCACCATGCTGCCCGTAATCCTGCGGAGGCAGGCACAGACATCCTTGAGGCTGGGCACGATATCCGCTGGCGGTAATACCGGGCAGGGCCGCCTTATCTCCGTCTGTGCAGCATCTTAATCGGGATGACTTCACCGCAGATTTCCTGCTGGCTACTCCTGTCCGGAGAAATGGAAGAAACCTCTCCTTCAACATCCTCCTCCTAAGATATCCGCACTGATAATCGCTGCAATCACAGACTTAACTTTCGATGAAGACCTCGGGAAGCAGCGATGTCCAGTTGATCAGATTCTCTACCGTAACTGTAGACTCAAATCACATGCGGTTATCCGCAAACTGCCCGACTTCCACGTTTACTCTGGTAATTGTGCAGAAATGGATTAACTTTAATCTCGGCAATCACGACTCTGTGCCTTCTTTAAAAGCTTCTTCTTCCGCCCGCTCTTAATTTTACAATCATAACTCTCGGAGACCTGCATTATCGCTTACCTTAAGGCTTCCGAGACTTGCCTTCACATCGCTAAGGCACTCACGCCTGCTCATATTCGCGGGTATCCCGCTCTCAAGGTGCTCTCTTCCTGCAAATCGAAGCCCCGCGCGTGTTATGAGCGGTTGCGCACGGCATACTCTGCTGGCGGTGTTTTTCTGTGCGTCTTCTTTTGTTGCCTTTGCAGGATTCCACCTGAGTCTTAGCCGCTTCAAAGCTTCCTCTACATCATGATTGTCAAGTTTGCAATGGCTGCCCTTCAGTGACCTTGTCGCCTTCGCTGGTTCCTTCTGTGGCATGAAGTGCCGGTGACATGCTGAGACTGGTGCCGGAAACGGGACCGGAAACGCTGAGGTTTTCCTGAACTATCCGCTTTGGAGGCTCTCCGTGTGGCTGGCACACCCACAGCAGCCTTACTCGGAAACAATAATTTTCAAAATAAGCTTTCAAAAAGAAGGGAAGCGAGAATATCCGCTAACTAACAGCACTATTTCTTCATTTTCATTCAAGCCTCTACCTCTTTTGAGAATATCTCCTCCCTTTCTTCTTCGTTCATTTTTCTTCTATCATAAACTTAAAATCAAAATATTCTTGATAATAATAACGCCTGTTATAAAACAAAAAACGAAAATAAATGTTGAAAAATAAAATATTTTAATATCTTTGCATTTTGGGGACAAATGAAATCATTCAAGAGGATTTAGCTGCTACGGAAGATAGGGGCTGGATTGAAGCAGTCCTCGCCGTTTTCAAGGTATCTCGCTTGGAGACACTGCAACACTGTGACATTGAAACGACGGGGCAATCGAAATCTTCTCCGGCTTTATGTCCTTGGTATACTGCTTTTCATAAAGAAAAATAGAATTAATCAGTATTTTATGGCGTCCTCGACGAAGAGGAGGGTATTTGGGTGGAGTTTTTTCAGCTTTAAACAAAGAGAGTTCTCATCAACTTTAATGGAGAAGGCGATAACCGTTTGTATCGAGACCATGGCCAGAATCTGGCTTCCTCTTCTTTTCAATTTTAAAAGCAACAGTTGTTAAACTGATTCGTAAAAAATTTTACCGGATTGGAAAGTTGTTCTCTTAAATCATAATGATTTTTTGGGCGTTGTCGTGAAGACCGCTGATGGAGCGAACTGGGTTCCGTATACCGGGGAATATTTACAGGATAAGAGACGGTGAAAAATGTGTTGCTCCTTCATAATCGAGAGGATATTCAAAACCTTCCTGCGCTCTTCTTAGCGCAGCTTGAAATATCTTTCAGGGGATGTTCATTTTCAGAGGGCAGAGCTCTTGGTAGGGATGAAATAATAAAAAAGGGTAGCCAGCAATCAAACGGAAAACACTTTGAAATCGAACGCAGGGTGGAAGAAACGAAAAATTATATGCCTGATGGTATCAAGTTTTCCTGCAACTATTTCTGGTTCCCGTGCTTATACACTCACTCCGAAACTTTCTCCCTGAGATAAAAGCATCTCTTGATACTGCTGTCCCCCTGTCAGGATGGGAGCTTTGCTTTATTTCTTTAAAGATTACAAGGATTACAATTTATCCTTCAGGCCGCGTGGTACATAAGATCTAACTGCCATTACCGAAAATGTGCGGGGGAAAGGCAAAACATCTTCGCCTATCAAATGAAGGCCTCTTTTCTTCCATTGTTCGGAAAAAGTCTTCAAAAACGTATCCGGGATAAAAACTGCTTATTCCTTGGGGATGCTTTGAAACATAAATCACCAGTGAATATCTTTCTTAAAATATATTTTTAATTTAAAAATATAAACCTATTTTCTTCTTTATTTTTCTTGTTTTTAAGGCTTTTATTTTGCTATATATTTTTGTTTCTTCACTTTTTTTTCTCAACCTCTCATTCTAAAAGCAACCGAACCGCCCTTATCGATCATATCCTGCAAGGAGAAGGCTATCATGTCGTGCTTTGTCATGCGATATCTCAGCGGCGAGAAAAATCACTTCCACTAAGTCTCCTCTTTGAATTTCTTTGCCGCATCGAGTTCTGTGGCAAAGACCGATGTTTATGGCGTGCGGAAAAAAATTCTCCTGCTTCTCTGCACAATAATACAGAAATCGCTGTCTTGCGGAGCATACTCCCTGGAGAACCGCAACCGGTTCTTTCCTGCAATCAGTATATCGCGCCCTTTTCATCTTTATGGAGATCCTTATCAATATCCTCCATAACGTAATGTGTGAAAGGCTTCGATCCTGAATCGCCAGGTAACGATGCCGGAATAATCATCCGTATCGACATTGATCCCCATATTTATACAATTACCCGCCATTTTTCGCACCGTTCACTCTCTATTTCCATTGCTAATTTTTCTTCGCTATTCATTTTCATTCTTAAAGCGAGATATCGCTGCGCACGATACTCGTTATGGTCACTGGTTTTTCTCCTTACCCGATTTTCCATTTCTCAGAAATTCTTTTTCTTCTTATAGATTTCTATTTTTTGATAGTCCACTATCCTTTTCGCTAAGTGCTTATTGATTCTGTTAAAACGGTCTTTCCTTACAGCCCAACTTCTTTCGGTCTGCGATATAACCCTAAAGCTGCCGATACCCCTGCAACCTCCGGAGAAACCGAATGAATTTCGAGCTTGCATCTCCCATTCTTCCAACAAGGATTACGATTAGGGTGGTGGAAACGCATCTTTCATGCGGTGCCAAAATCATACCAGCCGCCAACCAGGCCCGCAGGTCGAATTTGACTACTGCGCCGACCTCGATTAGGGTCATGATGGCCTTTTCCATCGATTCCGGAATGATCTTCTGCGTTGCCGGAATCTATACAACGGTTACTCGCAACATGACGACCTCTTAAAAGCTCTGCGGAGACGGCAATATCGATCGTGACCGTTGTGCAGACCGACAACCTGATCAATTGAATTTTATCAAAGTCCCCGTTCATGTATTTTCCGGCCGTGCGGAAGCCTGTAGACTGCGGTGTGGGGGTCAATCTCAATCTTCTCTCGCCGCGGCATCGAATCCGCTAGTAAACGATATGGGACTTATTTCCATGCGCTTTCATGTACTCTATTGTTTTTCGTCAACCGGGAAAATGGATTCTTTCACGCGCTTCAATCGCCATGATACAAATTATAAAACGGTCAGGTCCATGGAGAAAGGGGAAAACGCTAAATTCGATAGACTCGTGGGGATGTAGTCACTCCGATTACTTTCCAATCAGATGCAAAATCACGGCGTCACCGCCCGACATGCTTTGCGGCTTTCCTTTTAAGATGACCCTGGTGCGTTCGGCTGTAAACCAAGCTGTTGACCATGGCGACATCCGCATCCGTGAGGCCCACGCCGCCGATGAAAAAGGCTCCCAGTGCCCCGTAAGGTACAGATTATTGAGAATCCGCCGACAAGAAACTCCGGCCGTAATCCGGTCCTGCTCCGGGACAGAGACATGCTCAATTCCATATTTCCCATCTCATAATAATGCTTCAGACCGTTTTTGCCTGTTCGGCAAATCTGGGTGCACTGCGAAACGCTGTCATGTTCGACTTTAAAGTGGTCAGCGACCACTTCTGCCAATCTTTATCAAGAACACTCATGGTCTTCTCCCGCTCTCCGAATCGCCAGATGGTCGTATTTCTTAAGCCCACCTTTGCAAGAATCAGTTGACCACCTTCTCCAGTCCTGCGTTAGCTGCCAAAATCTTTGGCTCATCGTCATTCCATCGTGCTCTCCTTTGTCTTCCGGCGTTTTCCAGAAAATACTGACTCACAACTATACTCCGAAAAAACATATCTTCTTCCTTTTTGTTCTTGAACAAGATATGCTGCGTAACGATCCATATATTCATTTCAACGAGATATCGCGCATTTTGCGCACGATACTCGTTATGAATTGACATTGGGTGCTGGCTATGCGTGCTATAATTAAAATACATTTTTAGATGTTTATTCTAAAGTTATTTCTATGAATAAGATATCTGAAATTTTCACGTGTGCCGAAAATACGTAGAAAAACCGTGAAAGATTCTATCTATAACACTTTACCAAAGAGGAATGCAATGTTATCTTAATCATTTCAAGGATCATTTTCTAAACAAAAGGAGTTATGGTAAGGGTATCAACCTATCGTATTTTTTGAAGTCATAAAGCAAGGGGAACATCTCAAAATGCAGAATCCTCTATATCAGCCTGCAATCTCCAAAACCATCGTGCGTGGGTAATCACGGATAAAACTCTTCAAGAGAAATTCAAAGGGTGTAAGTCTCACCGAAGAAGGAGGTTTATTTCGTCACGTTCGAGCCATTCATCATATTGAGAAGAAGCGAAAATGCTCTGCAAAAATGAAGGACCGCCATCGGACGTCTTGATATCGATTCCGAGCCAGCACTATGTCGTTATATCCTGCTTCTGCCGAAGAAGTTCATGGTCGAATGTTAAAATCAATTTAAAAATCAGGCCAGTTAATAATCGGGTTTTGGAGGCGCAGAATGACATGCGCAGTTTGCCATTCCCGAAGCACCTAAGTCCCAGTAAAGGTTATTTTAAGAGCGAGGCGGAGATATTTTTCGTGCATCCCCAGGCTATCGATTAAAAGCCCTTCACGAAATAACTTTTCTTTTTCAAAAATGCCACGGTAATGCTTATGGACGATAAAAATGTTTCAGACACTACATCGTGTATATCCATTGAAAAATCGGTGGATTTTAAACGAGTACTTAACCATGGATTACTGATAGATTCGCGAGATGATAATAAATTTCCTGTCCGTTCAACTGATGGAAGGTTGGAAAATGAGTCTCGTGCAGATAGATGTCCCTCTGGGGCGTCGACTTTTATGTACCATGTAATAACATCAAAGTCTTTGGGGAAGCTTATTTGCTGAAAGAAAGGATTAAGGATAATAAAGGGGTGGTTTAATATAGAATCAAGAATTATATCAGTATTCAGAGTTAATGCTGCATTTTTACAATTCAAAACAATAATTGCAATTTAAAAACAGCAATAACTTGAGATTAATTCTCTCTATAAACTCTTTAAATAGTAGGGTCTTTTCTTAACAATTCGTATCCAAATAAATAACTTAAGAAATAGATGGGAAACTCCGAAAAAAGACTTATCTTTTAAGAAATTTATGGATGAAAGGATAAATATGTGGCAGGAACAAAATAGCAGCTCCTGTTCACTCTCACTGCAGCTCCTGTAACTCCTGGGGTAACTCAAAATGAACTGCCCAGCAGGGGGAATCAGCTCGCCAGCAGGCTCTTCCGTAAGAAGGTCATCGACATCGTAATCCGGCAAAAGACGGCGTGGAATAGAATCTACCGTCTGCTCTCATCTTACTTCCGCAATGAACAGGAGGGTTTCCATGTCATTGTTACGGATGCGGACAATACCGGTCCTTCCATTCGAAGGCATTCCAGACCATCTGCACATGATGATTAGCCTTAAGTGGACGGAAGGATCCATGGTGCCGGAAGCCAGTAATGGCGATTGGTGGAAAGTCATTCCGCAATGCTGGCGGAAAATAAACCGATCCGTAATGGAGGGTTCCATGATTGCCAATGCGGTAAACAATTACGGCAGCAGGAGGTCGGTGGAGGAAATTGACTGTCTTTGTGAATATGCCTCCCGGAACGAGGCGATGTACCGTATTTCGGTCTCTTCCGATTGACGGCGTATCATTGGCTTCTCCTCAGGACTTGGTATCCATGATTATGGAAAAAAGGCAGTTCGTATGGCAGAAAAATACATGTGCCAATTCGGTAATATGTATCTCCTCTGATCACTGTTATTGAAGTCGATGATGTCGGAGAGAGAGAGCCATGGTGAGCTTTGGTCGGGAAGGAGGCAGACTGCTTGCAAAGCTTCCATCGATCACAAAACCTTCTTTCGGATGCCGGTGCTGTGAGGCCATTGATGAAGAGCCTGAAGGATGCCGTGGCTGGCCAAAATGGAGACTAATCTTTCACTATATCCGGAGCAAACAGATGTCTCATAACATACTGCGGTGATGATGTGAGATCAGGTAGATTTCAAATCAGCTCGATACTGACCAAATCCGGTAAATATCGCTGTAGCGGTTCGCCTGGCTTTATAATACTGGGGCAAGATTCCGGAACGCTTGTTCCCTCTCCCAGACCTGTGAAGTGGCTTCTTACAGCCTTTAAGCATCGACTTCATCAACACCGTTTGAAATTCCACTCTGGTACTCCCAGCTTCTTTACGCCGGCAACCATGACATTTCATGAACTCAATAATCTTTCTTTCCCCATAATAGTATGATTTCCTCTTAAACGAAATACGGGTCTGTTAAAAACACCCGCAGGGCGAATGCAACCGGACTCATTGATAATTTCGCTTCTGCGCACCATATTTCCTTTTTCGTACTCTGAACTATTCATACTCATTCTATTCTCTTGATTCACGTTTTGTCTTTCATTGTTCAGGTGCGAATATCTTTTCCTGTTTCTGCGAAACTCTCCGCCTTATGAAAATTCGCAACCGCGAATCTGTCACCAGCCAAAGCTCATATTGCTTCGAAGGGGTTCAACCAACGCAGGTAGCGTCCTTTCTTTGGAGATCGGATGGCAGGAAGGGCTGCCGTATTTTCCCAATTCCGTCCCAGCCTAATGACGCTTTCGCCGTCACCAGGGAATGCCGGCTGTTCGGTAATAATCAAAAGGTTTTCCGGTTTCGCATATTCATCATGAAAACGCTGATCCTCAAACGAAGCTGAAAACGGGCTGTTATCTCTCGCCTCTCTCCGGTTCCTTTTCAGTCGCTGGCAATGTTAAAACTCTATGTATATAACTGGTCTGACTACAGTGAATGGGAGATCCATTTCTTTGCCAATCTTTTACTCATCACTCGACGTTGAAATTCTGTCTCATTTTCAATGTTTGGATTGTCAAGAAACAAATAATATCAAATCTAGGGACTCCAACAGCCGTGGACAGGGGCACAACAGGCGTGAAGTAAGAGCTTCGGAAGCTGACTCCTGTTCTCCCTTATGACCGCTTCCATCAAGAGCTCATAATTCTTTTACACTCATAAATATCTTACTGCCAGAATCATATGCAGCTTGGAACGAACCCGGTTTCTAAGCTTTCAGGGCCGCGCTTTCAGTCGACGAATACGCTCGCGTTACGGTAAATTCTTCCCGCTATTTCGGGGTTCTCAGTGTCCGAATACTCTAATCGAAACCGAAGAACAACAATATCTTTCGTCCAAAAGGCTGTCAATATGCTCTCTTAACATAACGGATTCATTTCCTTCCGGAGATAAAAACATTGACATCCGCCACAAAATATCTAATGAATCATCTTCACTCTCCGATGGGGTTTCAAAATGTGGTTCTCTTGCAATCACATGATTTCCTGCACCTTTTCCTCTGTCATATCAAGATGTTTCTGCAAGCTCCTTTGCTGAAGGCTCTGTGGCTCAGCGTTCCTTTCTCCTGCATCTTGGACGTCTTGTTGATGGTTTCTACCATATGTGCCGGCACACGAATGAGTTTGCGCACGATCGGCTAAGCACGGTGTTGGATTGACGAATCCTGCCAGGTTACGCCGGTGACGAATCCTTCTCCGGATCAAGCTTTCTACGCGCCATCGAGACCCAGGGTTTCCTTCCTGGACTAAATCAAAAGCTCATGCCTCGCCTGTATAGCGGTTTGGCAATGGAAGCAACAAGACGGAGATTGGCTTCAATCGGTCTCTCTGGCAACGCCTCGTACTCCTTCCTGCTTCTTCATAGCAAAGGGCGTATTCTTCTTCCGCTGTGAAGGGACGAGCGCATTTCCTTAAGATACATGCAGTGGATCTTCCGTTTCCGATTCCTTCAGAAAGTCAACCGCATCTGATATCCTCGCCATCCTCTTCCTTAAGTCTTCGTCTTCAAGGGCAAGCTCATCACTCATGTCTTCCTTCTCACGCCTTTCCAGTTTCTTTAGGGCGTCCCTCATCAACAATGGGAATGCTTCGAAGACAGCGGTGCCAGAAGTGACTCTCCATCTGTTCTTCCGTGAGACAGGTCTTTTAATCACCAGACCTCTTATATCGATGTGCTTGTTCCTCGCTTTACTCATTAATGTTTCGATGGGTTTCTCTAATTCTTCTCTATCAAGTTAAATTCACTGTATTGGGATAAGTCCAAAAGGCTGAGTACCAGGCTGCTGAGCATAATAAGCAAACATGCAGTTGAAAATATTTTTCTTTCAACTATTTCCTTTCTTCTTTGCATAAGTGTACTTCCAAGTAAAACAAGGCGAAAAAGATAAAGGCAGCAATCCGGTTGCTAAACGCCATCACAGCATAATAAAATCAGCAAGCGATAACGCTGAAATGTCTGGGGTATGTTTGGGAATCTTCCGCAGACTTGCCATTCATCAACTCCGGAAGGTCTTCTCTATCCTTGCTCTTTGTCTATACACTTCATTACGATACAATACTCCTGCTGTAACAACGTTTAAAGACTCAATACTTCCATCATCGAATCAATTTTTTCATCCGCTAAACAGCTCAGTTCATCATAGACCGTTTCCTCATTTCCCCAACATAAGGCGGAAGAAAAATCACTCTCGTAAAAAGTATTCCTTGCAAGATGCATAACGCCGTCGCCAAACATAACTTTTTCTTCAGCTCTTCTACCGTGGATAAAAAAAGATTTACAATACTAAATGGAACACGGAAAAAGAGGAGCAATTGAACGCAAAACCTTCGGACTGAAAAGATCTGTGCAGTTCGCATAGGAAAACGAGAAAACGCCCGCAACTCCGCTGTTCATCTGGGTGCAAGATTTCGAGGATCCTGTGTATCCTCAAGTAGAAGAAAAAAATCTCCCTCCGCCTTCTTTTCCGTCGGGATCTTCGGCGCCTGATCCTGCTGACTTTCCGTGATGAATACTCTCCATAACTCAACATAGTAAATGATCCGCTCATCCTCTTTGGAGATCCATGCGAGGTTCTCCGCGATAATCTTCTAAAAATATCTGTACAAAAAGAGAAAAAGAGCAAATCATATAAGCGTTCTCCCTCTCAACAAATATCCTTCTCTCTTCTTTTGACCTTCTTATAGCTCGAATCTCTTTAAGCAATGCATTTCCAGTGAATCAATTATTCATCTACTGCAATCTTTGCATTAAGCCATGGGTGTTGTCGCAGACCCTACAATACTGCTTTGATTAAGTATAACAAAGTTTCTTTTATTTCGTCTATAAGCTGGTTAATTTCTTCAACTCTTTCAGCCATGTTTGAGAGGGGATACATCACTGACTGCCGTAGAGGTCTCCGCAGGGGAGAAGACCGATGGCTTCCCAACTGGGCCATCCGGTGTGCAAGACGTTTAAACGTTGATGCAAAAATCTTTTATAAGGGCTCATTTAAGCAATTCAAAATCTGCACCAGGTATGTGTATTCCTCAACATCCTACTATAATACTTCGGTTTCCTTTGAAAAATGCATGACGAGCAAGGAAAAAGACTTTTTCGAAAAACCGTAACGAATGCATATAGAGGAAGAAATGTGTAATGCATAAGGATCTATTTCCTCCGTCTTTGCTGAATTTCCCACTAGGTGGGAGGAATAAGCTCCGGCTAACCGGTACATGAATAATCTTCTCCACTGTTTTCTTAAACTCTTCTATAGCTTTCGCGCACCCCATCGCGGAGCATCTCAGAGATCCTTTATAACTATGCAATATAAGCGGTATGAGTTTGGTGCATCACAGTTCACACTATACGTGAGCATGGTCTCCATTGTAAATTAAGCCTAAAGCAGACTCCGATAATCTCTGTCGGTCAAGGTGCCCCTCATGTTGCAAGATCATCAAGTCTGTCCATGCGCTCCCTGACACTCATAAGCTTCTGTCTCTTTTACTTTCATCGCAAGTAATCCTTAAAATGCTGGCAAACACATCATGAATAGGAATCTCCGCATATCGGTCGAGAATCGCCGCCGATTCAAACATTACTATGCCGTAATTTCGCGTTCCGGGCAACATGATTACCTTATGTGTTCTTTAATCACTTAAAAGCTGGCTGTTTTACAGCAACAAAAAAGCGCCAGGGTGGAATCAACACTCGCTAAGTCTAAAACAAACTGGCTCTATGCTGAAGTCTTTTCTTTGAACCATGCGCCTGAATGCTGAAATTTCCTCTCCGTTTCAAAAGGATCTGGAACGCATCCCTGGAAGAAAAACGCATCGGTTGATAAATCGCTTTGAATCGGTCTCTTTTCTTTCTTGCTCGATTCACTTCGCCAGCACCGGCCTGCGCCAGTTAAACACTTTTCGTTCAACCTCGTCCGGTTGCTTTACCGGAAATACCTGTGCAAAGATAATCTGCGCTGCAAACAGGTGAGGAACCTGCACAGCATTCCTCCGGTTCAGATGTTTCATGATTCTCTCTCCATAAAACGGATAAATCAATCTCCCCAAAAAGTCATACCCTCATAAAAGCGTGGAGATTCGCAAATTTTCCATTCTCTGCATGCTGTGAGCAAACATCACCACGTGGGTCGGTTGGTCCACTGGTATGGAGCATAGGCGTATGCCAAACAACCATGAATGCTGCACAAACTCTTCTGCTGTCATTTTTTTAATAAGTGCATCAGAAGCCGTAGTAATGGCAATGACTGTTGCCCCATCGAGCAATGCATGCTGGGAAATTCGGTACCAAGTCTTACCGCGAATTTCCACCGCAAACGAAGCGTTCGTCATGATCTGCAGTAAAGTGTGGAGTGCATTCGAAAAGGAGTGATCTCCATCCTTTTCTGAAAAATCCTGAATCCACTCCGCCCTCTCTCTGCTTCTTGGAAAGTAACGCTCCTCATAAAACTCACCATGATTCCGAGAAGATGTGGCTCGGCTCAATTCCCGAGAATCTGCTGCCTCCCTCATAACTTCACCGCCGTCGGTGACAGCTTTCCTTTGTGAGACCAGCGGATATCCGATGACAAAGGCACAGGACTTTCGTTTCTGAAGAATATAAAAGCCTTTTACGCAGGCCTCTTGCAGACTTTCACGCAAACGCCATCTGACACGGTATAGTCGGAGACAGAAAGCTCCGGATGCTGCAGAAGACAGCTTCCTTTTCCGCCTCCTTAGCTCGTTTCTTTCATCCTCCACATTATAAACGGATCTGCTACAGCAGCATTCGGACTCACTGCGCCGCCACTCGCTTACGATATCTTCATGTCTCCTACTCTTATGTTGCATATTCTAATACTTATCTTTTATGCTTTTTCATTTTGTATATTCATTGGGATCCACTTTTCACGAAATAAAAGACGCATTTCGCTGGCATCGACTTCAGAGCAATCACGCAGTCCTCTTCCCTTCTTTTGTGCCTGAGTAAAACATGCGGATAAGTTCTCCGACCGGCAGAGTCTAAAACAATACTCCGCTCCTTTGGTGCTACACTCTTTTGTCCTCCTCACTAGGGTCCGAATCTCCAGCACTATCTTCACTTGCCGCATTGTATCGGTCTCTCTCCTACCTGCTCTTCAGTGGTCAAAACAACATCAACCTCAAATCTCCCGCCTTATGAGGTACTCACATATTCTTTGTCACTTCTTGTCCACAGAAAATGGGATAGGGAAGTGAGTAGCACTGAGGCATAAAGAGGAATAAGAGGCAAAGAAAGAATAAAAGCGAGAAAGGGAGACACTGCCTCCTTTCCGCATGCTGGTTGCTTTCACTTGCTAACGATGCTCAATGTAGTTTTTCCATGCGATCTCGCTTCGTCTGCAAGAGTCAAAAAGTGCATCATTCCGCCCATGTCCGCCGAGAACCTGAGGGCGTGCAGTGCGCTGCGCTATGATCTCAGCAGCACTAGGAGTCTCTGTGGTCAGAAGAGATGCAGGCTCGATGCGGCATTCTGCAATGCAGTTCTTGCAACAACTTAGCCGGATCAATGATACCTGCATCCATCATGTTACGCTCTCTTCGCCTGTAAGCATCGAGCCGAAAGTTTGGCTTGCTTTCGCGTCACCTTATTAACGAGTTACAGCACCTCTAAGCCTGCATTATGTGCGTGCACGTATCCGGTGCTTCCAGGCCGCTAAAAGCAATTCTCGCGGTCTTCCTCCTGGCTCTCAACCTTTAAGCTTCTCTGCTACCTTCTCTGCAGCAACCTGCGCGTGAGACTATGAGCAGATCCGCCACCTGCGATAACGCCCTCTTCCACATACTCTTTGAGTCGCGTTCCGGCATCTTCCATGACAGGCTTCTGGCCAGCCATCATCTGTCTCTGTTGCAGCACCCTTTCACGGATAACAGCTGCACCGCCGGAAGCTTATGAGCTGCTGTACTTTCTTTATCAGATCGGAAGTAGTTGGCCTCAATCTGTCCTCTAATCTGGGCAATTCGATCATTAATCTCCTTCTTCTTTCCCTAAGCCCTCTACAAAAGTGGTCTTTTTCACTTTGCCTTATCAGACTTGCTCTACCGCATTGCTCAATCGTGGCATCCTTTAGAGTCTAAGCCAAGTTCCTCAGAGATCTACCTCACCGCCAGTTAGAGATGCAATGTCTTTCAGCATTTCCCTTTCTTCTGCACCATAGCCGGAGCCTTCACAGCAACTACGTTAGGTACCTCTTAACTTGTTGACAATCAAGGTGGTTATGCCTCGCCCTCAATATCTTCCCGCAATAATCAAGCTTTGCACGGTCTTAACGACCTGCTCAAAAGCAGAATATCCTGAATGTTGGAAATCTTCTTATCAGGTAATCAGAATATACGGATCGTCAGATTGGCTTCCATCTTTTTCCATATCGGTACTCATGTATGCACTGATATATACGGTCAAATTCGCCTACCTTCTACAAGGTCCAGCTCGGTCTGCATGGTGTGGACTCTTCAATGAGTAATTACGCCGTCTTTTCGATACCTTCTCCGTAGCATCGGCAACCATCTCTCCTACTCTATCTCCTGCAGAAATGACGCAGCCTTCGCAATCTGGTCCTTCCCTTTACGCGCTCTGCTTCGAGATGCTTTCCACAACAACCTCAACAACTTCTGCCAATTCCCTTTCTTAAAACGATGGGATTTGCTCCTGCTTCAGGTTCTTCAACCTTCACTAACAATGGCTTGTGCGAAACTGTTGCAGTGTCGTTCCGTCACCGGCTTCATCGATTGGTCTTGGATGCCCTTCCCGAACCAGTTGTATTACTCCTATTCCTACGGATCTTTAATTCAATTTCCTTTGCAATGGAAACACCGTCGTTTTGGCGATAAGCGGTGAACCGAAGGACTGTCAAGACCACATTTCTTCCTGGTCCCAAGTTACTTTCACGATATTGGCGAGCAGCATCACACCGGCAGCCAAAGCAGCGCTCTAGCCTCTACTCATATTTAATTTCGCCAGCCATATAAACCTCCTTGTGCGGAATATTGCCTCCTTCAATCTTACCTTTTCGTTTTATCTAAATTTCTGTGTAATTTCAAACATTAAAGTCATCAAATCCATTCTTTAAAATCAGCAATCATGATTTTACTCGACAACAAAAATATCACTTTGTTTTACTACAGTATCTACTTTTAGAAACTCTACCTCTGTACCTGCATAACGGAGACAAAGACATGCTGCGCTATTCACCGCATTTGTAATATCCTTACCGTCTACGCCACCGGGTCCTACAGCAACCTAACAACCTGTCGGCTTTTCCTTGATCATCCTGTCCGGGAAGGACAATACCGCTCTTCAGTGGTTTCTTCCATCTTTTCCTTCTCTAAAACAACTTTATCGAAATAATGGAACTAATTTTCATTGCTTTACCTCCTTTAATTTGCATCTCTGCAATCACGTATAAATCTTAACTACATAGAAATTATAATGTCAGCTATTAGCAGTGTCAAGTGATGGTGCTAAATTATCCTGTGAGTTTTCGTGAACAATAATTGAATAAGCCACGTTGTATTATAATAAAATTTTTGATAAAAGCAAAAGTATCTTAGTTATTGTTTTTGTATAATCATAAATGGAACTAGCAGTTTCCTCATGGCATTTTAGAGTTGCAAAAATCATTGGAGGTTCGTTTTATGAAGAAGAAAATTCTTGTTGCTCGGATTAATCGCTATGCTCCACAGCATCCGTAATGCCTGTTTTTGCTAGAGAGAGGGCGCTATAGCATGGGGCAGGTTTCCAGTACAAATGCAGCTGAAACTGATGGACATTAGGTGGCAAACAGAGACGGTTCCTGGTCTTTTGTAGTAACAAAAACGGTGCTCCTGTCAAGGTTGGATCGTTAACCAGCACCAGTGTTCATCGGTGATAATGGTCATTATGGTTACCGGTTGGCAGTTCCTGAACAAGTGTTGGTACTGTTTCTCTACACAGAAAAGTGGAGAACCAGCCTGTAGGGATCTCTTTATGTTAACTAAAAGTTACTCGGACGGATCGTGTTGATTCAAGAGCAGATTTGGATAGATAATTAGTCTAGTAGTAGGTAAGAACCAGGCTGCATGTCAGCTCGGTTTTTCTGCCTCTTTCATTACTTTGCGGTTATAGGTCAAAATAAATGTTTCTAATTTGGAAACTGTTGGCAAAAGCCAAAATCTTTAATCTCTCCATCGCTTCTTTTGTTTTTCCTTCGTGAAAAGCAGTCAAGCAAATATCCCTCCCGCTTCACCAAATCCAGCTCCCAGGTTCCTACTACACAGATTTCCTCCAGAAGCTTATCAAAAGAGCTCCAGGAATGCACCGTCGGACACTTCATCAAACATAGAGGAGAATTCTCCTCGGTAATGGATTCCCAACTCGTCAGGCGTTTTCATAATCATCTGGCATTTTCTTTGTAATAGTTGATATTCTCTTCTATCTCTTTTGCATGTGCTCCATAAAGACCGCAACAACAGCCTTTTTGCACAATATAAAAACACCATTGAACTTTGCAGTCTGTCTCCTCAACCCACATCTTTCCTGAGAGACTGTCACTCCAAAAACAAGGCTATCCGGTATGACGGTATATCGCATCTTGTTCCAGTAAAAACCAGCTAACGGAGAAGAACAGAACTCGATACTGATCCTTAGCCCCGGGAATCTCATAGATGGGATCGGGGCCGATCCTTCCACAAAAGCATTCATAAGCTGCATCAAAGAAATTACCGCATTTTTCTCCTTAGCATAGTTCACCCCAAGCCGTAAGATCCTGTTACCCGGTCATAAACAGCTCCGTCGGTTATTCGGGAGAACAAGGTAAATCAAATCACCGCCTTTACGGAAGAGGATCCGGCATAGGTAAAAATCCATTTTTCTTCTCCTGCATGCGCATAAAAGTTTATTTTCTCCTGCATGATATTTGTGGCAACATACGGGATAAACCGGATCAGTAACCAAAGCAGTAATTCCTCTGTCACAAAGGTCTAAGTAAATATTCCCCCAAGTCTGACTTCGCACCGTCGAAATAAAAAGATCTCTTCCTTTGTAAATCCACTGAGAAATTCTTGTAATATTTCCTGAATCTTTTTCTCAGAAAATCATAGCCCTGCTCGGACCGTAGCCGTGAGAGCTTTCTGCAACGCCCATCTCATCGAAGCTTCTTTCAGTGCCTTCACAACTTCGCGGGCAGGGGCCTTGTACGACATCTCCGATTCCCATACGAATCAGATTCTCCACCTTTTCAGGATGACTCTCCTGCCAGATACAGATGCGTAGCATATTTCCGAAAAGCATATCTCTTTTACTTCCTGATAATGCGTATTTATCTTGATTCCATTTCCCTATACTCCTCATCTAAGTTTTGAGTTTACGCAGGGATAATGCGTATTTTCAAAAGCAATTTTTCTAAAACTTCTTTCAGATACGCAATGCTCCACCACTTGGCAACAGGAAGATTCATCACGGAAATTTCCGCAGTCATGCGCAGTGGCACCAGGATATCATCCTTCAAATCCTCCGATGAAGGAAAAACAGGAAATAACCAATTTCTGAATATCCTTACTCAAATCCCCTGAAGAAGATAAAATCCGGTACGACGATGTGGTCAAAAGTGAAAACTCTCTCCTTCCATGTCTCATCATTTTCTGAGGTGAAAGTGGCCTGCAAGATGCTCTATGGTATGCATTGCCGCATTTTTCCATTGCAGGCTCTGTATTCGGCTTCGTAAGGTAGGGTCAAATGTCGTTAGCGGTCCCGGCTCGATACCTCTGGGATACATAAACTCCGGAAAAAGACGGGTATGATCAATGGTAAAACTCATTATCTTTTCCATCTTACACCTCTTCGTAACAACAAGACGGATCCTTCTTCTTTCACGGAATCTTCCAACTGCTGTGTCAGCGTTTCGGTATTCTCGTCCTGAACTTCTTTGTTCTTTGCTGTCCTTTTCATGTCATCGTAGTAAAACTCCATCCACATCTTCGCTGTACAACTGTGTCAAAAACTCACTTTTCTTCTTGTCAAAGAGCTACGAACGGCCTTCTAAGCATCCTTTCCGGCATCAACAACAAGATTTTTGGTGTCAATAGCCAGATTCTTTGCCGCAAAACCGGAGTCTTCGCTGCTGCTTTCATCATCCTTTGTTCTGGAATCCTTTAAAATCGTATAAGAACGTTTTGCAGAATCCTTTCACCTCCATAGCAGAATACGACATCCGTAAAATCTGATCTACTATTTCGAAAACTTGATACTTATAAAAGATGAGAAACTACACCAGCCGCGGCCTTGCGCGCAACAACCAGTACAGAGAACAAATGCCGTATTCTTCCTCCTTACATCCTTTATGAAAGATGATTTAATTAACATTGATAAATATACTTCAGTTAATATATTTCAATGAACGCCTCTATGTTAATTTGCTTTTGAAACTCGATTTCAAAGATACAATTCTGTTAAATATGGGATGCTGCATGGAATCCTTACAATCCACACAGAAATAACCATTTTCTAACAAATTGGAAGCTTTCGAGGCTCATAATTCCAAAATCTTCTCAAGATAACAGTTCTTTTACTGTGAGAATTCAGGTTAAAATTCAGACTTCCATCTGCATTCAATTTTTCCTTTTTCCTCATCAATCAACTGCTCATAAAGACGAACCTCAGCAGTAAAAAGCGTTTTATCTACCCAATAGATCGTTCCCTTGGCTTTTCTCTCGCTAAAACCGGAACCGGACTTTGTCAGCAGGGATCATAAATTGCAATACACAACGCAACATTCCTTCTTCATCGCATTCAGGAAACAGCTTTCACGAATCAGGCTATAAGATGAACTTCACTTTTCCATGGTAAGTCTCTTGTATTTTCTTGGGCGGATCTACCATAAAGTCGTCTCTTTCGATATGAGCTCTTTAGAAAAATGGACTTCTCTCTGCTTGCTAAATCTTCATTCTCCAAGTTATTCGGAATACTGTGAGGTTTCTCCCTCGCCCTCATAGTTATCTATAATAGGCTTAATCGGATCAGAATCGCCATATAACGAGTTTCTTTGAATTTCAAATCCTCACAGATGCAGTACTCTAAAAGGAATAGTCACTGGAAGACTGCGCTTGGAAATACCGGAAACTTACAAATTTGCTAAACTTTCCTTTGTATAGCCCCTTCTTCTTAAAAGCGGCAATAGTTTACCAGTCGAGATCGTCCCCAACCGTTACTATCTTATCTTCTACGAGCTTTTTAATATAGCGCTTTTCCCGTTACTACGTTCGTCAGGTAAAAGCTTTACAAACTCAATCTGTCTCACTGGGAAGGGAACTCCTCTCCTACCCACCCAGTCGCCAGCGGTCTGTGATCTTCAATTCAGGTGCAAAGGAGATGGCTGATTCCTTCTACCGCATCTTCGATAGGGTGTGCAAAATCATACATGGGATAAATGCACCACTCATCCCTGTATTGTGATGGCTCATGTGAATACATGTAGAGAATCGGATCACATATTGATATTTAGGGCTGGTATATCAATCTTTGCACGAAGTCTTCTCTCCGTCTGATACTTTCCTTCCTTCGTCTGAGTAAATAAACAGGAATTTTCCTCTATAGAACGGTTTGCGATAAGGACTTTTCCTTACCGCATTATAATCTCGCGGTATTCCTTAATCTCCTCAACAGTTAAATGATCTACAGGCGCTTTCCTTTTGGATCACGCGTAACCTTTTCGTACATAATGAAATAATCCGATGCAGCATCTCGTGTTTTCCGTCTGCATCGAGCCATTTCACATCCTTACGAATACTATCGACAAACTCGGTCTCTTTTCTTTTGCAGGATTGAAACATCATCAAACGCACAATTAAAAGGTACCGTTGTGTTCTGCGCGATACCGTAGTTTAGTAAAATAGACTTTGCGTGTGCATTATGTAAATAGCGATTCGGATTCCGGGGAAACGAGTTTTGATTTCTTCTCTTTTCCTCTTTTAAATCCTCATCGATAAAATTCTCCAATAAAAATTCTTGGGACTCCGGCTCTGAGATTCGATACTCTCATCCGTCAGAGACGATTCTCCTCTGCCATCTATCTCCTGCATATCTAACACAAGACTTCAACTTCAGAGTCGCTCGACAAAGCTTTCTTATATACCTGATCATCGCTTTTAATCCTCAATTATTATACCACAAAGATTAAATTATCTATGTGTTTCTTTTGTGAAAAATGCCGACACGAGATCGTTTTTCATTCGTGCCGGCATAGATTTACTTATCCATAGTATTACTTCTGAAACTGGAACTCAAACTATTTCCTCTTTCTCACGGAAAAGCGAAGCTTCGATACATTTCAAAAGAAAAGTATTGTCCGTGAGATAGCTGAGGAGTTTTTGCTTTTTCTGAACGTCCTTTTGTATCCAGCAAACTGCTCCCATGAACCGCCATAACTTTTCTAAAAACATATCGTGGCTTCCCAGCTCTAAAAACCTGCTCTGCTCACCCATTTCTGATATTCACGGGACATTCGAAAGTAAAACACTGGATACAGTGCTTTGCCTTTTCAGGATACCCAAATGGAGAAGCTCCCACTTATTGACATTTTTCCCGGAAAGAGCTCGCCTATCCAACTCCTTCACCATTCCTTCGGTAGGAGATTTACAAATGTTCCTGTTTCCATAGCATTGAGTGAGATGCTCTATTTTTCGTACTGATATGGAAAGCATGGGAGGGTCTGAGCATACCAGTGCCCGTCCATGCAATGGTTATCATTGCTCTCTCCCGCTTTATTTTGGCAGCTCACCAAGACCGCCGGAACAGGGTGAAAACATATTCCCCGCTCTCCATAATTCTTTTGCCATACTATTTCCTTTCTTGAAGCAAGAAAACTTGTTTTGAATAGTCAAACAAAAGATCCGGTAAAATGCCCTTTTTGTTTCCTTCCAAATCTTATCAATCTGCTGTTCCAGAACAGGACTTGTTCCTTTTCCGCACTCAGTGTTACAGAAGGAACATTCGAGTTTTCTTTCCGTAAAATCCTTAAATCCTCCCATGATTCTCGTTATAATAATCTATTATGGCATAGTTGGAGTTCTTATGTATCAATTTCCGCTAATCTTCTGGCGTCATTGACATAGGATCCTCCCAAAGCTACGAGTAAATTACTTCACCTTGGGTATGATAAGCAGGTGACATTTAAAATTCTCCTTGCGTTGTACCGATCAGCAGTGCCTTGGATTCCATTTCGAGACTCTGCGCACTTCCCTTATACTCATCCTTAGACGGATAGCCTTTACGGTCTACTGTTCGTTCCCAATTGGCATCGAAATTCTTATTGAGGGTTTACACCTCTTGCATTATTTTTCCAGAGACGAACTAACTTGCATAATCCGTTCATTTCCTCTTAGCCATATCCATAATGGAAGCACGCAGTGCTTCCGATCCTATACCGCCTATCCATGCTGCACAGAGAAATTCGTCCGGATTTACCATAGGAACGAAATGAATACAGGTATTTTCAACATCTGCGCCATAGACTTACCTCCATATGTTTTCCCTGTCTTGCATCTCGCAGCAATCTGCCATACGCCGCACAACTGACTATGTATTCCCGATGCATGAATCCCTGCATGAACAAAATTTTCTTAGGGCATTCGGATTCCCAACAATTACCCCGGTACAGTTCTCTCGCCATCCACCGTTTTTCCGAGAGAATCCAACTGCATGAGTCGGATAAGTTCTTTTAATTTCATCAAGTCGGAGGACAGCTCATTATAGCCGTAAAATTCATAAGAAGAAAAAGCATAGTCGGGCAAAGGAATCTCTTCCCTGATAAGACGCTGGAGTAAACTTTGGAAAAGCCGACTCGGTACATTTATGGAAGACTGTTCTTGTTCTCTCCTTCCCAAGGTTCATTTCCCGGTCCAGGAAAGCACCACTTTGCTTGTCGTCCAAATCGGGACCGTCTGCAAAAGCCCTTAAAAACAAAAATAGCTGAAACAAAGAAAGTAAAATAAAAAGGCATTCAGTATATTCTTTTCATTCTTCTCCCCATAGTTTGTAGAAATTCGGTTCTTTTTATTTTTAACAAAGTATGAAAAAGAACCTCTCTTTTTCTTACAAAAATGGATATCTTCTTTAAATATCCGTTTTTGAAAATACTGCCGTTATGAGTGGATGTACAAAAAGATAACCGTAAATATTCCATCTAAGACAGTTGCAAGAGAGATAGCGCCTTCCACCTCTCCATATTCCAAAGCCTTTGCCGTGCCGATATGGCATGGGATCCGGTGCCCAGCGCAGACCTTTTGTGCAATAGGATGACAGAATCGGAAGATTCGAAAAATCAAATCGAAATATGCTTCCCCAAAAAGTACCGGTGTCACGATGGCAGCAACGGTGGGATTTACTAGCCACCGCTTGCCTCGGAAACTCCATTCCGATTGCTGTCGTAATAGACTTCGAGTAAAGTAAAAATATGTTCCGATTTAAGTCGAAACAGAGTCCCAAAACAAGAATGCTTCCCAAAAGTAAGTGTTCCAAGTAAAACGCTACAGCTTTAAAAATTGTTTTTCAAAAGAGATATCTGCTTATAAAGCGGAATGGCTAGCAGACTGTTGCCGGTGTCATAACAACAGATCTGACTCCTTTCTGATACTCCTTGTAAGGAATTCGAAATAAAAACCAATATTACCACGATAATGATTGTGGAAAGAGTAGAGGATTTAAAAGCTCCGATTTAAACTTCACTTTTAATCTGTATCGAAAGAAGAAAAATAAAGATACTCAGTACGAGCCAAAATGCTCCGAGCTAAAAATCAATTCTTTCATTTCTTATCCTCCAAATCCTTTTAAACCGCTTTTTGCATCTTCAAAACAAAGATACCAGCTCTCTTTCTGCTTTTCTCTTGTCCATAGCTACTTCCGCTGAGCTTTTTCCTTCAACTTATCTTCCTTTGATTCCGTTCTGCGAAGAATAAACTCTGCAGAGGACCCGTGACGAAGTACAAGAAACGTGGAAAAGAAAATAATTACCGTATAAGGTAAGAGAACAGGGGCAAAAAGCTTTGTTACAATCATAATTCCCACTGCAGCGGGCAAAACATGATGCTCATTGTTTCCGAAGAAAAATCCCCCAGCAACCTCCACTTCGTCCAGACGAACAAGACTCTCATTAAAAATAAGCATTAAAATCAAAGCCGTAAGCCCTGCAGGAACAGGGAGAGGTAAAGTTTATTCATCTCACCTATAGAAAGTGAAAAATATAATCCATAGAGGTTTGCCGAATTAATTTCATACACATTCCTCCTAATTAAAAACCTGTTTGGTTTGTTCCCGATATAACAGTTTTAAGTACTGAAAAAGCGAGAATAGTATTTTACAGTGCACACTTACTTATAATCTGTAGAGATTTATCCTTTACAAAACATGGTCGTCTAAGATACTATGCAGTCGTATCTTCAATTTTATATGAAAAAGGGGACAGTATGGATTTTACAAAACTCAACAACATAGCACTTTCCATGCTTATCGCTTTTACAAGTAGTTCTTACCAGAATATTTTCCATTAGCTTCATGGAATATCCGAATCGGTTTCGGTTTTCATCCCGATACTTTTTGCCATTGTATTTCGGTACTTGGGAGTCAGTGACAGTGGCTGCTCTTGCCGATATTATCAGTAGTCTTGCTTTATCCAGCTACCCTATTTCCCCGGGATATACCTTCTCCATTGCCCTCTCCGCCTTTATTTTTGCCACAATTTTAAAAACGCAACAAGAGCAGTCTTTCTATCTTTCTTGCGGTTCTTCTATGCAACTTGTTTTGCAGTCTTCTCTTAAACAGCTTATGGATTTCCATCAACTCGGCTCACCTCTTCTTCCCATCATGCTGACCAGATTGATTCAGGTGGGAATTAACGGCGTATGCAATTCTTTACCATTCAGTTTATGGTTTTACTTCTGAGAAAAGGTTTCGTGTGACGGAGTTAAATTCATGACTTGGGAAGAGTGTGTGGAAGCTCTCAGGACATCCGACATGAGGAAAGTACTAAGCATAAACCTGATTCTCCTCTTATATGGAACGTGATTCTCCCTTAAAGACTCTTAAGAAGAGTTAGGAATCCAGAACGCTCTCTTCGATGTATTCATGTGGCCGGAAGCAATGGAAAGGGTTCCGACTTTGTATAAACTTGCAAAATATACTCAGTCTCGCATCATATAAGACAGGTCTATATATTTCTCCTCATCTTGAAAGAGTGAATGAGGCGCTTTTACAATAGACGGAAAAAGAAATCGAAGATGAGCAGTTTGCTTACGTATGCAAAACTGCATCCATGAAGGCTTCATTTCATGGAGAATAAGCCCAATGATTTTGACCTTCTGACCGCTCTTGACTTCTTATATTTCAACGAGGAAAGGTTGATTTCTGATTTTTAAAGTAGGACTTGGTGGACGTCTGGATTCTACCAATGTGATTGAGGATAAACTTCTTGCTATTGTGCCCATATCGGACTGGAACATACTGCCCTCCTTGGCAAAAGCTTGGAAAAAGATTGCCGGAGAAAAAGCAGGCGTATTGCTAAAACCGTCCGTTGTTGTTTTTACGACGGGAGAAATCTGTCCTGGAGGTAATCCGAGAGGTTGCAAAGAAAAAGAAGCAAAACTAATTCTGCTGACGGTCGTCATCTGCATTCTTCTCCTTTTTCTGGAAAGCGGATATCAATATTTTCAGCTATCATGAGCGTAATGACTATGCACTTTCCCTTCTCGGTGATTTTCAGCTGGACAATGCCATGGTCATTTGTGATGCCGTAGATTATTTAAAAAGCACAGGGCTACAAGATTTCGAAGAAGCTGTAAAACTTAGCTTATATTCGGTGGAATGGAAGGACGATTTGAAATCTTAAGTGAGAATCCTCTAATTGTTTTTGGACAGTGCTCATAATCCTCAGGCAGTAACCGCTTTGGTTCGCTCAATTGAAATGCTTTTTCGGGATACAAGAAAAGCGGTTTTTTCTCCGTATGGCAGATAAAAATATATGGAAATGCTCAGGATATTAAAGAACAACAGTCTAAGCTTTACCTTCTTTCAGGTAGATGACGAGCGAGGTTTAAATGTAAAAGCACTCTAAAATCGCAATGGGAGAAAAGAATATGATGGAGAAATCTTTATCCGGAAAGTACCGAAGCTAGAGCTTGAACTGGAATTATGAAAAACTAAAAATGGAGAAAGCATACACTTCTCCTCTGTCTCGGATCTCTCATCAGGTTTCCGGAATCAGAAATTATTTTAAGAAAGATTTAGCTTAAAAAGATAAACTTAAAAATGGAGGATTAGTGATTAATCCTCCCATTCCTCTTCCTCAAGATAAATCGATTCAAAGTATCCGGCCTTCGTATACTCTTCTACCTCTGAAAGCTCTCTGATAGTGAGGGAAATCACCCGGACTTGTATCCGTTTCCTGCAGATTATGTACATAAAAGATAGAGTTCTCCATTCTTCACTTCCATGGAAGGTATTTTTCTCTGAAACATACTAAGAATCTCCCAGCAACTAGAGGATTGTCATACTCTCATTTCGAGCGCAAGAAATGCATTTTTCCCTCTTATAATATCCATTAACTTTCTCGCACCGACCGTATTTTCTCCGAAGCTTTCCATATAAGCTAAAAGAATCTCCGACTCCTCAACTCTGTTCCTTCCTCTAAATAGAATCCGGATTCTCAACCAGGACTTTTACTGAATGAAAAGAATAATCTTTTTAATTGAATAAAATCCATCAGGTTATAAAACGCAGTCTCAAAGACCACATTATTCTTCTTCGCAAATTCTTCCAAAACAGTATCAGTATCCTGCCGGTAGATGTAATTTTTCCATAAAATTCTTTGCTCCCTTTCTTCTATCTTGATTTAAATACTCAAAAACATACGATAAGTCTATTTTATAATAATTTATACAGATTCTTTTTACTCTTTCTTTTTCCTTGTTTTGCATTAGGATATAGGGCAAACTTGCTTAAGATTTTACTATACTTGCAGATTGTACTAAGTGCTTTTTGAAAGGATGGAGAGTCAAATGAGGTTGTTGGAAGAGCGAATTAAAGAAGATGGCAGTTAGACCGGGAAACATTTTAAAAGGTGGACAGCTTTTTGAATCACCAATTGGATGTAAGCCTGCTAGAACAATTGGTAAGGAATCTTTGGAGATTTAAGGACAAAGGCATTACAGAGTTACTTACGATAGAGGCTTCGGGTATTTGCACTTGCCTGTCTGGCTGCACAGTATTTTAAAGTCCCGGTTGTATTTTGCAGCAAAAAGTAAAAATCTTGACGGAGGCTCTACACCTCTACAGTTCATTCTTTCACCTACAGTGAAAGACTTTACCTGTAACTCTTTCCAAGAAATTTTTTGACTAAAAGACGATGCAGTGTCTCTTCTTGATGATTTCTTAGCCGTAGGTAAAAGCAATGCGCGGGCTCATTGATATCTGCGGACAGGCAGAGGCAAATATGCCGGCATCGGTATTGCAATTGAGAAGGATTTCCAGTCCGGAGGAAAAAGAACTCCCGCGAGATGGGCTTTGATGTCTATAGCCTGCAATCATCGATGAAATGGACGATGAAGGTAATATTTCTTTCAAGGAGCAATAAAATTTTTAGTTTTGCTAGATATTACTTTAACAATAGTGAATAGAATAGGTACCAGCCGGCTGTCAGAGCTTGAAAAGGGCTGTAAAAATCAAAATAATAAAGGATTCTTTGCAATATAGGTCTGAATGCGGGGTGATCTGGGCCTGTCGGTCACTTGCAGGAAAAACAAGAGAAAGCGCAGTTTTTCGCTTAGTATCCGTTACGTGGCGGCTCAGCGAGCGTGCTAAGTTTGACCTATATTACTTAGAAAATCATTTTGATTTTTGCATCCTCTCATTATAAGAGTATTGTTGATGCAGCATACGGTATCTCATTCTTAATCCAAGTATCCTCGCCAAAAGAATAGTACCTCATTTACGACTCTTCCGTTTCTTGCTTTTCGAGCTTTTCCTGCACTGTTGCTCTTACTTGAGTATCTTCCTTTTCCTTGCCCTCTTGAATTTTCTCCTGCTCCTTATTCTTTTTAATAATTGCGTTCAAGCGCATCCACATAATGCGATACAGAATCACAGTCAGAATAACAATAAAGAGAAAGGAAAGGAGCAGAAAGGAATAATCCATTGCTTAAAATCCATTATCCACGCCTCTCTCCAAGAACAAATCCAAATCTTGTGATGACTCCATCCTTGTCCTGCACAATTTCTTGTAAGTATAAATTCGGAAGGAAGGAAACAGCGTCCTTTGCTGAATGTTCTCCAGGTTTCATCCAGATAGTACATCATAGCATTCTCGGCAAGCACAATCTCCGTTTCGTAGCAGGATCACCGCTCGGACGTCCATTCTTTTATGATAATATACCTTAGCCTTAAAGATATAACTTTATTTCCATCCTTCTTTTCTGTCTTTGCTGACATGCTAAAATGCTGTCCAGGGTGTTCTTCATATAAAGCCTTTGCATCAAAAGAGCGATTTCCGTTTTGATCAAAATAGATTCCGTCACTAGTGGACTGATTTTTCTAAGCATTTCTCCATTTTTCATCAACATAGTACCGATTCTCAATCCCATGCATCTCGAACCATATGTCCCTGCTCATCAAAGTAATAGCTCTTTTCCATCTAAATCCAAACGGCCGGTATGCATTTTTCCATCACTGTCGAGATAGTATTTTTCTCCGTCCAACTCTAGGAAAACCAGTCTGCATAATTCCATTTTCATTGAAATAGTATTATGCATTATCTATGAGAGTCCAACCGATTAGCTTGGTCGCCATTTTCATCTATATACCCTTTTCCGCATCCAAGTCCACAAAGGAGGAAAGATGATATTTCTCTTTATCCAAGTCCACCGTAAAGCTTTTTAGTATAAAGTTCGCCTCTTGCTCCATCAGAAAGCCAATCCATAAGCCATCAAAGTATAGTTTCCATTTCTCTTGATTGAAATCGGTCCTTTATACTCTCTTTGGGATATTTCTTCTTTTCCACCTGATAGGCTATAGATAATCTTCCCGCCCGAACTGCTTTCCAACTTGATTTCAAAGGAATCATGATACAGTTCTTCACGAATATCACTGCTAAGCTTTTGGATCTAGAGATTTAAAAGCATCCTTTAGCTCCTGGATTATCGAAAAATGTTTTGTCCTTCTAGAAGGCTGGCAATGGCATCCTCATGCTTTACCGGCATTTTTCTGTGCTTCAGACAGCAACAGATAATATCTTGCATCGCTGGAACATGCTCTTATCCTTTTTCCAAGCTCTCTACGGCCTCACTATATTTTTCTCCTTTAATGAACTGCTCACCCTTTTTCAAGAAAAGAATCATAGCGTACCTTAGGAGAATTCGAGATAATTTATACCGGCAAAACCAGGATAGCAACAACAGCCGTGCACTCACTAATCTTTTACTGGGAAGACCTGATTTCAGCTACCTTCATCGATGTAGGCGGAATAGATGATCTATCTCTAAAATCATCCGGGTCATCCGAATTTCCTCCGAAAAATCTTCCTCATCCTTTTTCTCCTGAATGGAGAAAAATCTTAGCATCAGGGAGAAAAACGACTCTTCCGCTAAATCTTCCTCCGTACTTTTTATTTCACTTTTTCTTCCTCTTCCTTTTCCAAAAGATTTATATCATTCAATTTTTTCAAAAAGATTTATCCGTTACTATTTTTGTCATCGGACTATATCTTGAAGAACTTCTTCCCGACCCTCGAAAGAACGAGAAGTCTTTAACAAAGTCTTTTTCCGAATCCTCTTCTACTTCATCGTCAAAGATTTCATCAGAGCCATCAGAAAAGACCTCATCAAAAGTATCGTCAGAAAAGCTCCGACTCCTCATCTAAAAGTGCTGAATATGCAGCATCATCATAGCCGTTTACAAACTCTGGTTCCGAAAGCTTCTATATTGTCTACCTGCTTTACCTCTTCTGCTTTATCCGCCTCTACGTCTCTTCTTCCGCCAGCTTAGATTCTTCTGTCTCTTCCGAATCATTTTCCCGGTTCCGAATTCTTTATCAACATTCGACTCTTCTGTCAGTTCCACTTCCTCTTTTTATTTCAGACTCTTCTTCGTCAGCTTTACTTTTCTTCTACTTCAGACTCTTCTGTCAGCTTTGCTTCCTCTTCTACTTCTGATTCTTTTGTCAGCTTTGCTTCCTCTTCTAATTCTGACTCTTCTGTTTGCTTCTGCTTCTTGACACTGCCTGATCGTCAAGCTTTTTCTACTGCCTCTCAGTCGCTTCTGCCTCTTCGTTACTTCCGCTTCTTCTGACACTGCCTGCTTGTCAAACTTTTCTGTTTCTTCAACCTCTTCTTCCGTTAATTCCGCTTCTTCTACAACTTATGAATCTACTGTTACTTCCAGCTTCTTCTTTATCCAGACTTTCCTGGTATTCCCTCTTCTGTCGAAGGAATTCCGGTTCATCCGTCTTTTCCTGCGGTTTCTCAATATCCTTCTAGAATAAGGTGTAAAGCTTAAGTCCAAGCAGACCGCAATTAGGACAAAAATCTTTGCTTTTTCATCCACCTCTGTCCCAAAAACCACATTTCATACTGTCCCTCCTGACTAGTATTTCACCAAATTCAAATTGCCATTTTCATATTCGGCAAGGAAAACATCCGAAATATTTTTCCACATCCTGTTTCCTTCAGTTTTTCCATAAAAGCCATTCTTCCGTTTTATCGATACTGTCCAATGCCTGTAATTGGATGGTTTCCGTCTGTAATTAAAGGAAAACGGGGGTTCTCTTCTCCGGCCTTCACAATAATCAACTGTCCGTTTTGTTCCAACACTGCCTGTTTTACTGTTTTAATACTGTAAATTCAGTTTACTTCTTGGCTTAAACATCACTTCATGTTGCAGTAAGACCTGCAGTTCTGCAGGCCTCCGTATCGAGCTTTCCTCTGGAAATCAGCACAACCGGTTTACCATCAATCGCCACCTTAAAGAAAGAGCTGATTGGTCTTTAACCATCTCATGCTCAATACCAGGCAAATCCAGATCATCAAAAATAACAAGATATTGCAGAATACTGATATTGTTATTGTAAATTACGCCACCGATAATTCCACCCAAAACATAGTTCTGCACCGCATCAATAGCGGAGGAAGGTGCAAGGTTTCCTTTTCCGGTAATATTAATGACTATTATCAAACTGATTAAGCCCAACGCAAGCTTTATAGCAATATTGGTATAGGATAAAATCATGAATTTGACTCCGCATCTATAATTTCAATTTGGGGATGATAAAGCTCCATCTTCTCCAAAAGTATATTCCCATCCGCGTAAATCACTCTGTAATATTTCTCTTCCGCAACTCGAATAATTGCGCCATCCCGGGCAGCTTGTGTATTGATAACGATGTCTTCCTTTTGGGGTATCCATGGTTTCCGACAATTCCTCTATCAGTTTCAGAGCTGTTTCCATAACCATTATCAATCGCTTTATGGATCTGGATATCATTAATCCGAATTCCTATCATTATTAATACCAAAAACAAAGCAATCAGGGAAAGCTCCCTGTACTTGCTTTTGTTTTTCTTTATAGTATTTAAAAACACCAAAAACAAAACCGAGGGTGGCTAAAACAATGAAAAATCTGACCCAATTGGTCACCTCTATTCTGCTTAAAAGTAATTATAAGTATAAAAATTTCATTTACAGTTCTGCTATAGCCTCAATCTCACAAAGTACGTTCTTCGGAAGAGTCTTTACCGCTACACAGGATCGGGCCGGCTTAGAGGTAAAAATACTTCTCATACACACTGTTAAGTAGCAAAATCAGCCATATCAGCCAAGAAACAAGTGGTCTTAACAACTTTTGAAATATCACTTCCACCTGCTTCAATAACTGCCTTTACATTCTTACAGCTCTGCTCAGCCTGTGCTGCAATATCTGCCGGAATTTCTCCATTTTCAGGATTTACCGGAATCTGTCCGGAAGAAATCACTAAATTCCCCAACCACAAAGCCCTGTGAATAGGGTCCGATAGCTGCAGGTGCATTTGCTTGTTGATATAACTTTCATATTACTCTCCTTTACTAAAAGAAAACACAATTCTCGCTATATTATGCAAAATTAGTGTTGTAAAACAAGTATTTCCATACTCTTTTTACTTATTTTCACTCTCGGAAATCTTAAGCATCATAAGAGTTCCTGTACGCGCACATTCAAAATACTAACCGACTTTAGGGGTATCTAAAAACATATTGATCCTTTCAGTGTATCACACATTTCAATAATCATCTGTGAATTACAAGCTCTGCAATTTTCGCCCCTAAAATCTGACAATTTTCATAATATCCTTCCGGTTATCTCTTTTATAGCGAAAGCTTAACCATAAGAAGTTCCCTGCAAAGTCCCTGATTTTCCGTGAATGTTCGCACTTTAATGATATCCAGCTTCTTATTCAGCTGTTTTTCCACCTGCTCCAAGGTTCGTTCTTCCCCGCTGGAAACAATGACCATATTGGAGACCGCACTGTCTTCCATCTCTCCTACGGTCGAGGAATCAATATTAAAGCAACGCCTCCAAAAACAGTCCTGCTACCTTTGCCAAAACACCGAGGCGGTTTTCTACCAATACAGAATAAATTCTCTTCATCAGGCCGTCTCCTCCATATCTACAAAAGACTTCAAGATTCCATTTTTCCTCTTTATCTAAAAAGGCTCGAAGACCATCCTTTACTTCTTTATTCTCTTTTATGGAGAAATAGGAAAGACCATATGCCTTGGAAAGCAGGGACAAATCCGGATTCCCGCTTAAGTCAATCATGGAATAATGCTCCTTATATGCTGTCTTTTGATACTGTCTTACCAAACCGAGAACACCATTATGAAAGACAATAATTTTCACGTGTGCACTGTATTGGCGAAGAGTAGCAAGCTCCATAAGGCTCATCTGAAATGCACCGTCTCCCCATGACGGCAATAATTTCCTTTCTATTCTTTCTATCCTCTAAGTAAGCATTCTCCTTTTCTGCAAAATAAGCTCCGATTGCCGCAGGAAGAGAATAACCCATGGTTCCCATACCGCCCGAGGTCAAGAAACGTCCTTCCTTCATTTTATAATGTTTACAGGACCATAACTGATTCTGTCCAACATCCGCTACATAGATGGCATCATCTTTCAATGCCAGATTCAGCTCTCTAAGGAAATAATGCGGGTTTACAAAAGTAGAGTTCATTTCCTCCTTTTTTTTCTTTTCTATAAGAAGCTCCGTCTCCTCTTTAATTCTGTTTAATTCTTCCATCCAATCCGGATAGGAAAGCTCCGCATCAACGTTAAGAAGACTGTCTAATACGCTGGAAATATCTCCGACTGAGGGAATCTCCGGACCTGCATTTTTCCCGATTTCTGCAGGATCCACATCAATATGCACTAGGGTTTTATTTTCTGTAATCAAATCCGGCTGGCTGATAGAGCGATCAGCCACTCTTGCCCCCATCATGATGATAAGCTCTGCCCTGTTCATGGCCTTATTTCCGTAAGACCTTCCATTATTTCCCTACCATGCCAAAAGTACAATGGGTCCTGATCTCAGCATCGTGCCGAGCCCCATCATGGTGCTTACTACCGGAATATTGAATTTGTGAGAAAATTCCCTTACCTTTTCAGAAACCCCCGCTAAATGAACACCGCCTCCCACGCAAAGAATCGGTTTTTTTACGCTGAGAAGACGCTGAAACAAACGCTTAATCTGCACAGGATTTCTGCACGGTAGGTTTATAAGTACGCATTTTCAAGTCATCAGGATATTGGAATTTCCTAAGACTTGCCTTCTGCACATCAATGGGAATATCGATTAAAACCGGACCTTTTCGTCCTGTCATCGCGATATGAAAAAGCCTCTTTAAAGACCTTCGGAATTTCTTTCCGCATTTCGAAGAGTATAACTGTATTTTACAAAAGGATTCTGAGGCACCACAGATATCCGCCTCCTGAAAGACATCCGATCCGAGCAGACGACCTCTACCTGTCCCGTAATCACAATAAGAGAATGCTGTCCGCAAAAGGCAGTTGCAATCCCGGTAATTACATTGGTCGCTCCTGGACCGGAGGTCACGGCACAAACTCCGGGTTTTCCGCTGATTCTGGCATAGCCGTTTGCTTCATGTGCCGCATTTTGCTCCGTACGAACCAAGATACTCTCTATATCTGTACTTTCCAAGCTGTCAAAAAGGACAAATTGCTACGCCGGGATAACCGAAAACATAGCTTACTTTTTCCAGCTCAAACACCTGACAATCGCATCTGCTCCAGTCATCTTACCTCCATTTACAATACTTCGTCTTACACCAACGAAAACCCTTCCTCACGAAAGCGTTTCTTAATTTCTTCTATATGCTTAAAATCTCGCGTTTCAATCCTTAATGTCAAATAGCAGCCGTTGATGTCCGAATCCTCCACATTCATGTTGTGATCGACCTTCGTTACATTGGCTCCCAGCTCCGCAATAATACGGGAAACTTCTTCCAATTGCCCCGGTTTATCCAAAAAGAAAGTGTCAGAGATGCTTTCCTGCCGGTCTTTAAAAGACCGCGACTAATGACACGGGAAAGAATATTGACATCAATATTTCCGCGGAAAATGATACAAACCACCTTTTTCCCTTTAAGCGGAAGTTTATTAAAGAGAACAGCCGCAACAGAAACCGCACCGGCTCCTCCGAGACAATCTTCTGCTTCTCCATAAGCGTTAAGATTGCCGCGGCAATCTCATCATCACTGACGGTAACCAGTTCATCCACATACTCTCTTACCATTTCGTAGCTTAAGTTTCCCGGGAGATTTTACGGCAATACCATCTGCAAAGGTATGCACCTCTTCCAAGCTTTCCAGCTTCTTATCGCTACCGCCTGTACCATGGAAGCTGCTCCCTGTGCCTGCACCGTAAACTTTACACTTCGGATTTAATTTCTTTACCACAAAGACACCGGAAATAAGTCCGCCGCCACCGACCGGAACCACTACTGCATCCGCGTCCTCCAGCTGTTCCATGATTTCCATCCCGATAGTGCCTTTGTCCTGCCATGACATCGATATCATTAAAGGGATGAATAAAAGACAGCACCGCTCTCCTTCTGGTATTCTACTGCAGCGTTATAGGCATCATCACAGAGCACCGTCAATCATGCGCACTTCCGCTCCATAATTTCTGGTCGCTTCCACCTTGGAAATAGGCGCAATAGCAGGAAGGAAAATGGTCGACTTTGTTCCGGCTTTTGTAGCGGCAAGTGCTACTCCCTGAGCATGATTTCCCGCAGAACAGGCTACCACACCTTTTTCTTGTCCTCCTCCGAAAGTGTGGATATTTTAAAATACGCACTCGAATTTTTAAAAAGAACCGGTATTTTGCAGATTCTCCGTCTTTAAATACAGATCACAATCCGCCTCAATTCTTGTCGCATGCACAAGATCCGTTCTGTTGATTACCGGCTTTTAGTACATGAGCCGCCTGATAAACTCTGTCCAGCGTAAGTTCCATTTTCCCCTTCTTCCTGCTAATCTTTTGTTTCAGATTCACAAACCCTACGTTTTTGATTGTCTACGATAAGCCTCTTTTCGAAGCGAATCGTAGAACATTATCAAAATATCTTCTACTCTTTAAAAGTAAAATATTTTTATCTCGCCTGATCCAAATCCTGAACCTGCTTCCATCCCATCTTATTTCTTAAATCTCTTCCGGTTTCAGAAACAAGGTTGTTCAGCTTTTGCCTCTCTCATCGCAAGGAAATGCGGTCTGCCGGCCTGGTTCTCCAGAATCCAATCCTTTGCAAAACTACCGTCCTGAATATCCGCTAAAATCTTCTTCATAGCGGCCTTTGCTTCTCTCCGATAACCTTCGGGCCTGCTGTATAGTCTCCATACTCTGCAGTATCGGATATGGAATATCGCATGCCTTCAAAGCCGGCATTGAAAATCAAATCCACAATCAGCTTCATCTCATGTACGCATTCGAAATAGGCATTTTTCCGGCTTGTAACCTGCTTCTACAAGAGTATTGAAGCCTGCCTCCATAAGAGCGCATACACCGCCATAAAGCACTGCCTGCTCACCGAAAAGGTCCGTCTCTGTTTCCTCTTTAAAGGTTGTCTCCAGTATACCTCCTCTTGCTCCGCCGATTGCCGCAGCATAGGCCTTTGCAATATCCATAGAGTTTCCCGAAGGATCCTGCTCGCAAGCTACAAGGCAAGGTACTCCTTTCCGTCTACATACTGAGAACGAACTGTGTGTCCAGGACCCTTAGAGTTGCCACCATGATGACATTTACATCAGTTGGAGGAACAATCGCATGATAGTGAATGTTAAAGCCATGTGCAAAAAGCAAGGGTCTTCCCTGCACTAAGGTTTCCGAAATCTGCTCCTTGTACAGCTTTTGCCTGCTTCTCATCATTGACCAAAATCATGATGATATCCGCCTGCTTTGTAGCTTCATCGGTATTTAAAACGGTAAATCCGTCTTCCTTTGCCTTTGCTGCGGATTTTTGAACCTTCATAGAGACCGATAATTACATCCACGCCACTATCCCGTAAGTTCAAAGCATGAGCATGTCCTGAGAACCATATCCGATAATCGCTACCTTTTTCCCCTTTAACAGTGTCTGATCACAATCCTTCTCATAGTACATTACAGCCATTTTTCTTTCTCCTTTTTGATTATGATGGAAGCAAAAAGTCTTTTTCGAAAGATAAATTTCATCCAAGAAATATGCTTTTTCTTCCTCGCTTCCATGATGCCTAAGGGACATCCGCTCCCACTCTATCATGAAGCCTTCCGGCACGAAAATTCTGTGTCTCCCTACCTTCTTGCATTCACGTTATTTTACCTATAGATAAAATCTTGGTTTTTACTCCAAATCCGTTACGGACATCAACTCTACCTTCCTTACATCATAGAGCTTTTTCCAACTGAGAAATGACCTGCATCGCATATACTCGTCCCCCGTGGAAACAATTTCAATCTTGGTGCAACCCGGAATTTCAGTTGGTCCTGCCTGAATGGATTCAATATTATAGCCTCTCTTGCAATACAAACCAGTAATACGGTTCAAAAACACCGAAACAGTTTATTAACAAAGAGGTCAATCGTAAACTTCTTCATGCTTTCTCCTTATAAGATAATTTCTTCCACTGATTTTTCCGGGGAATCATCGGTGAAAACCTTCTCATCCTTATCAATATGACAATCAAAAGTACAGGGGCCTGCAATATTCTTTCTTTCTCCTAAGGCCTTTTTCCAGATCCGAAATCTTATGAATGGAAAATCCTTTTTCCGCCGTAAGCTTCGATAAGTTTTACAAAAATCCGTTCCTCTGTCTAAGACCGTTGCAGAATAACGTTCTCCGAAAAAAAGCGGTCTGCCATTGCCGAACCATGCCGAGCACCTGGTTATTTAAAAAGCACAATCGTAATAGGGAAGTCCCTCGTTTACTGCCGTACAAAGCTCATGACAATTCATGGAGAAGGATCCGTCCGAAGTAATCAAAAGGGTTTCCGCTTTATCTTTTGCAAGACATGCTCCAATTGCCGCCCCCAAACCGTAGCCCATGGTTCCAAGCCCCCCGGAGGTAAGAAAAGTTCTTGGCTTCTCAAAGCGATAATACTGCGCTGTCCACATCTGGTGCTGTCCAACATCGGTAGCAACAACCGTCTCATCCTTCACAAACTTTCGTACCGTATCCAAGATATTCTTGGGATGAAAAGCATCCTTCTTGGGGTTCTTCACGACTTGATAAGACTCTATTTCTTTCCACCACTCCGGATTCTTTCTTTCCTTAATCTTTGGAAGAATAGACTTCATCCATTTTTTGACATTGGCCTGCACAGAGCAATCAGGGAGTCAGATTCTTTCCCAGTTCAGCTTTATCAATATCCACATGGATAACCTTGCAATTCTTTGTGTATCAGGGAAAGATTGCCCGTTGCTCTATCGGAGAAACGTACGCCGACTGCAATCATCAGGTCACATTCCGACTGCACCTTGGCTGCCTGATAGCTGCCATGCATTCCCACAAGACCAAGACTCAAAGGATGAGAATCCGGAAATGCCGTCCGGCCCATCATACTTACGGCAACAGGGGCATTTAACTTTTCGGCCAATTCCCGAAGATAGTCCTCTCCTCCAGCAAAACAATACCGCCTCCGGCGTAGATAAAGGGCTTCTTTGCTTCATTAAAAGCTTTACGGCAACCTCCTCATCATAGGAAGCTCCGCCTTCTCCGGCATCCTGGGAAGTACTGCCACTCCGTACTCGCATTCATTTACCTGCACGTCCTTTGGAATATCGATAAGCACCGGTCCCTTTCTTCCGGAATTCGCAATTAAAAAGGCTTCCTTTATGGTCTGCTCAAGCTCCGATACATCCTTTACCATGAAGTTGTGCTTTACAACCGGCTGGGTAATGGAAACGATGTCCACCTCCTGAAAGCTGTCTCGTCCCTAAAGCTTCGGTCGCCACATTTTCCCGTAATTGCGACAAGGGGCACGGAATCGAGGTAAGCATTCGCAATACCGGTAACGAGGTTGGTCGCCCCCGGGCCGGAAGTGGCAATCACGACTCCGACCTTTCCGCTTGCTCTTGCAAAACCGTCCGCGGCATGAGCCGCTCCCTGCTCGTGTGCCGTTAGAACGTGGTGAATTCGGTCTCTGCATTGATACAGTTCGTCATAAATGTTTAAAAACCGCACCGCCGGGATAGCCGAATACGGTATCCACACCCTGTCGAATGAGTTCTTCAATTAAGATCCTTGCTCCTCTTAGTTTCATCCCAAAAATCTCCCTCTTCATTGAAAAAGCCTTACAGCGTAACGCTGTAAGGCTAAAAACTCAATCCATGTCTTTATCTTCTTAATGAGGCGTTACACAAACAATCACTACTGTCCAAGACAATAATGTTCACGAGAATAATAATGACTGTTAGTGCACTCAAAGCATTCATTCGCTTGCTCCTCCTAAAAAAATATGTTTGGATTATCCCATAGCCCTTTTTCTGTCAGAAATTTTCTGATTATGGGAGATATAACTTAAAAAGTAAAATAGTGGAAAACCCTGTTTATTTAATACGCATTTTTTATACCGGTGAAATATTATAACCGTATTCTGCCGTAGTTTTTCCAAAGCAGAGGTTCTTCATGGCTGGCAAAAGACCATGGCTCTTTTTCCTAGGTGCTCTATAAGAAACCGCTCCAGTTTTAGCTGATTTTCTTCATCTATACCGGTGAAGGGTTCATCTAAAAAGAAGATCAACATCCGGAAGCATTGCCCGTAAAAGCTAAGGCGTCTTTTCATTCCTCCTGAGTATTCTGAAACCTTTTCAAAATCTTCTCCGGAAAGCAATTGTTCAAAAATTGTATTTTTCCGGAAGCAGTATAGGGAGGAGGAAATTAGAGACAGATTTTCCATAGCGGATAACTTCTCTAAAAAGCCTGTTTTCCTGAAACATCCAGGAAGAACGTAAGGTGCTCCCACCTCTTGCCGCTTCTCCCATAACAATAGAGCTCACCGCCATCTAAGTTCTCAAGGGAAGATAGAATGCGCATCAAACTCGTTTTTCCCTTTCCGGATTCTCCCTCTATGCGATATATCGGATGCTTCATAAAAATCAAGCCGGCAGGAAAAATCTTGAAAAAAACACTCTGCTCTCCATATTTCTTTTCTCCCTTTGTTATCTCCAATACCATCAGATACTTCCTTTCGAAAAACTTTTTCAAGACATAAAGAACAAAGCAACTCGAAAGACTTGGAAAGAGCAATCATAATGATGCTCCAGGCAGATACTTCTCCCATATCCAGGCTCACCTTGGCATCCATAAGCTGATAACCTATGCTGTTTCGTACCTGTCCGATCAGTTCAGCCGCAATACCGCTTTTCCAGGAAAGCCCCATTGCCAGCTTCGCACTGCTTAGCATCTGCGGATAAATCCCGGGGAATCAAAAATATGGCGAAAGCGATGCCAAGGAGAAAAACGAAACACCCTCGCCATTTCCAAAACATCTTGATCCAACTTTTTTTAAGCCTTCCAAAAATTAAAATAAAAAAATCGGAAAGGACATCCAAAAACTGATAAAAAGATAGATTTGCTCTGCCTATAAAGAAAAAGCAATATAATGACAAAAGCTTGCAACGGGTAGGCTTCTAAGAAGAAATAAGGGCGGCTGAATCAGATTCTCAAAAAACTTGTGTCGATAAGAAAAACAAAGCAAGAGTCAGTGCCAGAATAAAAGGCAAGAAAATAAGCGGACAGTATACGAAAAAGGAACTGAAGGACAATATCCTGAAAAACGCAGCCTTTTCCATAAGCAAAAGATATGTCTAAAGGCTTCCATCAGCCCTACTAAAAGAAAAGAATTGTCTACCAATCTCGTAAACAATTCCCAAACCATAAAGCCAAAAAGCCTAAGATAATGATTTTCTTTCCTTTATTCCTCATATTTTCCTTTACTGTTAAAAAAATGAGATATTGTATGCTTTGAGCAATACTCCCCAAGAATAAAAATTCAAAAATTAAAGTCGGCTTTTACCAATCTTCGCCAAGAAAAGAATTATCCAAGAAAAATAGAATTCCGCATCCGGTAAAGCTCCACCTACAGACTTCGGATCCGCTGCAAAAAGGACTTCATAATACTTCTCCAAATCCTTCTTCATCTCTTCTCCGTCAATAAAATGCACATTGCAGTTTGGAATAGCCCTTCTTCACAAGCTCTACCTTCTCTAAAATGCCATATTTTTACCATAAGGCTTGCCGTAGTATCTATGTCTTGCTCTACCGCTTCAATACTCTCCTTCTCCTCTTTTAAGAAATCCTCAAGCATATCCTTATGCTTCTCATAGAAGGACTTCCTTACAATGGTAACTGCAGTCGGAAAGATTTGCACCGGCGTAAAAGCTTGTTCCACTCCTCTGTCAAAGAGAACTTTCTCTCCAGGGCAGGATTCTGTAAAGAGTAGCTGTCGCAAAGGGTTCAGGAAGAATGGCAACAACATCCGGATTCTCCTTTTAGTCTGGCAGCAATTTCCGCGGGTTCCGTGAAAAACTCCAAGTCGGCAACGAGATTGTTTTCTTTTAATAAAGCATTCATCAGATACTCCGGGCTCGCTCCTGTCCGGTACTGTAAATGCTTTTTCCCGTTTACATCAGAAAAGACTTGACTTCCGCGTTTCCGCTTACTCCGTAAAGCACGCCCAAGGTATTGATATTCAATACATAAAGGTCCTTCTCTAATTTCTGATACAGAACCGCTGCCATATTGGCAGGGAACTGTCGCAATATCCGCCTTTCCGGAAACAAACTCCGGAAGAAGCGCATCAGGGCTTGCCTCCATCTGAAAGCTATATGCCAAACCCTCTTTTCCGTCTTATCCATAAGGTTCACAAGGCCAATGCTGGTCGGCCCCTTTAGACTGATTACCCGTAAGCTGTCTCCGTCTTGCTCGTCCTGCTTCTCCGCAACTTCTTCCGCTTTTTCCGTCTCCTTTTCTTGCACTGTTGTCTCAAGCTGTTTTGTTGGAGCTTCTGTTGTTCCCTTCTCTTCCTTCTTCCCGCCGCAGGCTGACAAGCTACAAAGTACAGCTAAAGACAGAAATACCAATGCCAATTTTTTCTTCATTTTATTACCCCTTTCTGCATGAGCAGGCTCTACTAGGAAAGTCCTATTACTTCTTCCTAAAGGAACTCCCCTTATTACCTATTCCTTATTACCTATTCCTTATTTCCTATTCCTTATTACCTATTCCTTTTACCTATAATCTATTACACTATAGTCAGTAAATCTGATGGCTTATCTATACTATAATTTGCAATACTGATTTCTTCCGGATCACCATAGCCGTACATTGCCGCTACAGAATCGATTCCTACTTCCTTCGCAGCAAAAATATCGTACTTCGTATCCCCCACCATCAAACAATCTTCCCTTTTAAATTCTCCTTTTTAAGAGCCTTTTCAATCAATAAGGTCTTGTCCGAGCTCTGCTCACTCATATCCGGTCCGACTTCCAAGAAAAAATAGGGAGAAAGCTGAAAATGCTGTAAAATCTTACTTGCAAAGAAAATCGGCTTAGAAGTAAGAAGAACCAGCTTCTTCCCATCCCCTGCCATCTTCTCAATGCATTCCTTCATACCGGGATAAACAAATGCATCAAATATCCCTTTTTCAGGATAATACTCCCGATAATATCCCACTGCTTCTTCGGCCTTTTCTCTTGTAAATCCATAAAAATTCATGAACGAATCGACCAAGGCAGGTCCAATGAACTTCCTTAACTTTTCTTCCGGCTGCTTATAAAGAGAAAAGCGGTCCAAAGCATACTGCACGGACTTCATAATGCCGGAACCGGAATCCATGATTGTCCCGTCCAGATCCAAAAGAATATTTTTATACTGTCCCATAATCCCTCTTTCCAGTCTCTCCAGTCTTTCTAGTCTCTCAGTCTCTCCAGTCTCTCCAGTCTTTTCCAGTCTCCAGACTTTCTAGTCTTTCAACTTTTTCTATTCTTTCAACTCTCTTATTTCTCTACTCTATCTACTTTGGTTATTCACTTTAAATTTTACTGTACCCCCACAGTACAGTTCATATGAAAAGTGTAATTGTTTATATACTCTTTTCAAAGCCTAGTCCTTCGGCTTCATATAGAATCGTCCCATAATGTCCTTGGAATGAATGGGTGTTAATAAAGGCCTTCGGGTCTATTTCTTTGATTTTTCATCTTTACCTTTCTGGCATCCATAGAAGAAATAACGGAATACCCATACTCTTCTCCTTGTGTGCATAGGCTCCCTCCGCCTTTAAGATAGATGCTCCATGGTGACAAACCTCATGAATGCCTTTTGGCAATTTCCTCCGGATAGTCCGTAATAATAAAGAAGGTTAGCTACTGATAGTTTCTGTATAACACAGAAAGAGTCTGCGTCGATACGAACTGGAAAATGATGAGTACAGCGCCTTATCCCAACCAAAAGATAACCGGCAACGGAAAGAAGCGTTGCGTTGAAATAAAATATGATGTTCCATGTATCTACACCCCTTTTTCCGAAAGGAAAATCGCAATAAAATCGGTTCCCCCGATGTGGCATCCACTCTAAGACAGAAGTAATCGCAATCGCGTTTACAATACCGCCAAAAATGGAAATCAAAAGCGGATCGTAGGTAATGGGATCAAAATGCAGAGTCGGTTATAAAGCCGGTCACAAGAATCATAATCAAAGAAAATGCCGTGAACTTCTTTCCTACATAACGAAAACCGATATAAATCGGAATCAGATTGATACATATATTCACAACAGAAAACGGGATAGAAACATTGAAATAAGTCAAGGCAATTCTTTTGCAACAAAACAGTAAGTCCATTTGCGCCCCCGGCAAGAGGCCACCGGCAAACACAAAGGACTTAAGATTCAATACATAGAAAAGCCCCCGGCAAGAACTCCCCAAAAGGCGTTTCCCATCTTCTTTCCAATCCAGTTTCATTTTAATTCAGTCCTCCCCAAAAATTTTCTTCATTTTAACATTGGAGTCCGTTTTTGGAAAGAGTAAAAGCCTCTTTTATCCGGCGACGAAACTCATTCCTTCTGTTTTCTTACCGGGATTGTCCAATTCCTCGGTATCTGCTGTACAACCGCAATCGATACCGCTATGGTAAAGACTGTTAGGAAACAGAGCTTTCCAAAAATGCATGGAGATCTGCATTGCCCATCAAGAGATAATATATGGTTCTATACAGACTGATTCCCGGAAGAAGAATTAAACTCGTCATCAAAAATACGGTAGCCGGGCATCTTCTGAGCACCGCGAGCACTCTGGAAGCAAGGACTGCCGCAAAACCGCTCACGAACACGGCAATGGCTTCATTGTTCCAGATTTTTATACAAATCATATACGCAAAGCCAGGTAATGGTTCCCATTACCCCACAGTCCACAAAATGCCGTTTTCTGACACGAAACATCAAGGCAAAGGCAATAGTCCCTAAGCCTGCCGCAATACTACGAATCCCCATAACCAAATAAGAAATTTCCGGAATGTCATCAAATCACACTGGGCGTCATAATGGTTCCCGAAACCAGCAGTTCCACCAAGGCAACACCGGAAGCCATGGATACACAGGTCAATAAGGCACTGGTGAGTAAAGTCTGTCCCGTAGCAAAATTGTTCTGACTGAACTCTCGCACAGAGTTTACAAAGGCAACTCCCGGTACCAAGTCCATCATAGCACCGATGATAATAAAGGAAAGCTGGGAACCTAAGCCGATTGCAACACAGAGATTGCTAAGAACTGCCGTTAAAACACTGGCAATAATCGTATAAGCACTCTGGATTTGATTCTGTATTTCGACCAAATCATATAGAAACCAACAAGGCTTCCGATAATGGCAGCGCAGAGCGAATCTCGAAAGGAAGTTCCGATTGCATAGCTAAAAGCACCCGCTCCAAGAAAATAGGATAAAATCCTTTCTCCCTACATTTTGCTCTCCCATATTCGCAATATTTTTGCAAAGAAGCTTTAAGATAGCTTAAATCCATTCTATTACTGCAAAAACTCACGTGAAAGCTCATTGACCGCTTCAATCTTATCAATATTCAGTTCCTTGTCCGGAACACTCATAATCCGGCTTTCAATTCCTTTACCCGGTACATTTCCGCTCGCAAAGATACCTCTATTCGTTACATAGGCATCCATATCTTTGATCTGCATCGCATCGGCAATGCGGTGCATCGTTTCCTCCGCCCTGTAAATCTCCGCGCCGCTGCTAAGCAAAAGATTTCCTGCATAGAGCACCGTCTCAAGTTCATCTATATTCTGCATTTTCTGCATTTCTTTCTGATCCGAATTTTGCATTCTACTTCTCCAATTGTGTAGAAACGATATACTTTATTTCTCCATCTCCTTAGCCGCTATATATTACGGTACAGCCACAAACAGAGCGCCGCCAAAAATGTTTCCAAGCGTAACCACCAGTAGATTATAAGCAAAGCCGGCGAGAGAAATTGTCTCATTTCCCGCATTGTTTATAAGAGCAAGTGCGAGGATAGTCATATTGGCAACACTATGCTCAAAGCCTGCTGTAAAAAAAATCACGATACACCAAAATACCATAATCAGCTTCCCGGAGTCTGATTTTGACCGGAAGCAACACCAAACCGCAAGACAAACCAAATAATTGCAGAGCAGTCCTCGCATAAACAGTGCCAAGGGAGGTAAACTCATCTTCATTGCGGCACTCCCGACAATTGCCGCCAGAGTTGCATCCTTATATAAACCCGTGAAGTTATAAAGATAGGACAGAAGCACGGATCCAGAAGATTTCCGCTCCCAACATACAATCAAAGCTTTAGGGCATCTTGCACCGTCACCACCCGCTTAAGCACTCCTGTTGCCATAACCACATTGTTTCCGGTAAAAGCTCCCCTCCGGCAATAATGATTAGACTAAGAGCCGCACTGAAAAATATCCCCATCATAAGCTTCACATAGGGACTTCCCTCTAGCTGCCCTCCAATCGTAAAGGAAAGTAATACACCAAGCCCGATAAATATTCCACCAAACATAGACATTAGAAAATATCCGGCAGGATTCGTTTTGAAAGCAGATTTAACTTCGTTGTCGCGCAATTGGCAACTGCAGCAATTTCTTCCCTGAACATAAATTCCCTCCATCTAAAAAGTGAGTATTTGTATTTATAACCATGATACACTACTGGACAAATTAATGGAAGTTTAAAGAATCAAAGATTTATTATTAGTCATTCTGCCCATGAGCAAGCTTTTTTATCCGTTCCGTTTATTGCAATTGCTGTAATAGCCGCTTCCAGTCCTCTTACTATTTCCGAGCTCCAGTGCCGGCATCTCTTTTTGTTTTTTGTCTGCTCCGGAATATAGGGGAACATGAATAAAAACCGGCTTTTATAACAGGTCTTTTTATCAAGATAATACAAAACGCCATACATCAGGTGATTGCATACATAGGTACCGGCAGAGTTCGATAAAGAAGATGGCAGTCCCTCTTTTCTGATTGCCTCCACCATAGCTTTCACCGGGAGTGTGGAAAAAGTAAGCATTTTCCCCATTAGGAAAAATAAAACAAATCGTCAATCGGCTGATTCCCTTCGTTATCCGGAATCCTTGCATCATCTATATTAATAGCGACTCTTTCCGGTGTAATTTCCGCTCTTCCGCCCGCCTGCCCGATAGAAAGCACAAAGTCGGGCTTCTCCCGTTCTATTGCTTCTCTCACAGTATCTATAGACTTTCCGAATACTGTCGGTACTTCCAAGCTTGACAATCAAAGATTCCCTATTCTATCCTTTACAAGCTTCACCGCCTCTAAGGCAGGATTTATTTTCTCCCCGTCAAAGGGAGTAAATGCCGTTAAAAGTAGTTTTTTCATAGAATTTTCTCCAAAACTCTATCTACAAGGAGCTTATCTCCCTTTATTCTATGAAAGCAAGGTAAGTACCTAAATCTAATATAATAGTATCCGGTGAACAAATCTTCATAATATAAGGAGAAGCGGTTTCGGATACTTCGCTTTATTTTTCTATTTTTGTCCAATAAATCATTTATGTATTTCTCATAAATATCGTAGTTTTTGGATGCCTCAAAAACTTCATGCCAAACTCTGTCAAGGTCTCGCAGTGCTAGTGGTGAATATTCCGGATTGTATTTCATTTTATTTTTTACCGCTAAAAATATGCACGCACTTCCTTTCTTATCTTTTATCTCTCCTATATTTTCTTACCCGCCATCATAGCATTCGCGAAACCGCGCGACAATATTTTACGACGGATATTACTTAAAATAAATCCTTCTTTCTGTCATAAGATTCCATTTTTGAAGAGGAAGTATCAATGAGACAGTTTATTATCACAAGATACAATTACAACTGATTACAACAGTTTCCAAACAAAGAGACTAAAAGGCGGGAGGGTAAAAGAATCATTAAGGATGAGTTTTTCTCCACTTAGTAAATTCGTAACTTCGCAATTTTTCCATGTCATGAAGCCGCGCCTGATACGCCTGCTCATCGGCATTAACGCTCACCCAAATCTTCTCTCCATCATACTCTCTTTGGTAAATGAGCTGACGATTGGTCAGGACTATGCTTTTGTAGTCTCCGTACAGTAATGCCTTATTTTCCTTATGCACTTTGGCAAGGGCGGATATCAAGTCGGTGAGTTCGTTCCATTCCGGCTCCGAAAGCGCAGGACGAAGGGCATCATCACTGCCATTTTCCTTAACTCCCGAAATCCCCCACTCACCGCCATAGTAGATGCAGGGAATCCCCGGCATGGTGAAAAGCATGGTGTATAAGAGGGGCAAATGTCGTTTATCCTTTAAGATACTTGCCACCCTCGTCACATCATGGTTCTCCGCAAAGGAAAGCAAATGCATCCCCCTGTAAATAGGATTATCCTTTCCAAATTGCCGATTCAGTGCATAGTTAATCTCAAAAAGGTTCAAGTCGTTAAAGCTGGAATACAGCCCTTTATAACACTCATAATTTGTGCAGCTATGCAGCATAGCGTCATTGACAATCCTTTTATAATCCCCAAAAAGAATTTCTCCGAGGAGCAGAAAAATCCGGCTTTATCGAGTCACAAAAATGTCGAAGCTCCCGCATGAAATTTTCATTTAAACAATACGCTACATCCAGCCGCAAACCGTCAATCTGAAACTCTTCCATCCAAGACTTTACGCAGGAAAAAAGAAACTCTTTCACCTTTGGATTATCGAGATTCAGCTTTACAAGCTCAAAGTGTCCCTCCCAGCCCTCATAGGGAGAAAGCCGTCATTGTAGCAGAATTTCCATCAAAAATGAATGTAGAACCAGTCCTTGTATTCCGAATCCCAACGCTTTTCGAGCACATCCTGAAAAAGCAAAAAGCCTCGTCCCACATGGTTAAAAGACACCATCCAGAACAATGCGGATCCCATTTTCCTTGAGAATCTTACAAACTTCGGAAAAATCCGCATTACTCCCCAAACGGCAATCTATCTTTCGGTAATCTCTTGTATCATAGCCATGCCGGTCCGACTCAAAGACGGGCGAAAAATAAACAGCATCCACATGGAGACGTTTAAGATGAGGGAATCCACTCTATAACTTTCCTGATTCTCGGGACAAGCGCTCCCGTCATTTTTCCTTTGGAGCGCCGCAAAATCCCAAAAGGGTAGATTTGATAAAAATGCTGTTATCGGACCACATCATACTTACCTCTAATTTCTGTTATCTAAGTTATTTTTTCTCTGATTTCTTATGCACTTACTTTTTCTCTAATTTCTTATGCACTTACTTTTTACACTGATTTCTGTCTATCCTTCTTACTCTATGTCTTCCACTCACTATATGTTTTCCACTTCTTCTATGTTTTTCCTACTTACTATAGCCTATACTTCGTTCCTCTTCCAGAGGTAATGCGGAAAGTTATCATTTTCAATCGTAAAATTTTACGGTTGAATTTGCAACTGAAAAATCGATAAAATTGTTTTTCGATTGAATCGAATCCAATATTGACTCTGTTTTGTAATGTTTTTGTAAAGCTCTTTTCCTTTTTCGATTTATAATACAAAGGAAATAGAAAAAGAAAGAAATATAAAGAGTACAAGAGGAAGAGAAAAAAATGAAAAAGAAACTTTTTAAAAGCATACTCTGCTTATCGCAGCCTTATCCGCTCTATCCATTACCGCCTGCAGCAACAAAAGCGGCAACGGAAAGTAGCGCAGTAAGTTCCACGGAGCTGCAAAAGAAAGCAGTTCCGAGGAGCTAAGTAACACAGAAAGAAAAGCAGTAAGACTGATTCCAAAGACACAGAAAAAGAAAAGCAGTGCTCCGAATCCTACAGAATCCGGAGCAACAACGAAAAGCGAAAAGGAAAAAAATCTGAAAACAATTCCGATTCTCTTGTGGGGGCTTATAACACGAATCTTGCAAGCTTCTCTATAAAGGATAACCCCGATGCCATGAGTGCCTTCGAAGCGGCTTTTCCAAATGGCTATAACTATACCCATTATGAGCCCATCGCCTTGCTGGGCACCCAGGTGGTTTCCGGCACAAACTACCTTTATCTATGTAAGAGCACTTGGACGGATTATCAGGAAAATGTCTCCTTTGTACTTTTACAGATTTATCAGGACCTTTCCGGAAAGTCCGAGGTAATGGGAAGTGCCATTCTCTTTCCCACAGAAGAATCCAGAGAGGAGGAAGATTACATTGACAATACCGGCTCCTATCTCCCGGAAAATATTCCGGTAATCCAAAATGCCATTGAAGAGGCCGTAAAGGATAACGAAAATGTATCCTATATTCCGCTAGCCTATATCGGTAAACACACACAGGAGGGAAGCCCGAAAAGACGTGATTTTTCACCGCCAAGAAGTCAAAAGGAAAAAGATGCCAAAACAAACTAGAGCTCCTTTACATCGGAAGCGGGAAAGGCGGAAAGGCGAAGCTGGTAAAGACGGAGGATGTGGTATTTCCGGATTTTTAGGAACTGAAAAGCTCTTTTACAGTTCCTCCGGATGGCTCTTAAAATACTGACGGAAATGTTCTTTTACTTCCGTCATATCCGTTACCGCTTCCAGGGTTCCCACGTAGTTCTGCTCCTTGTCCCGAACAGCCATATAGCGCACTAGGAAGGGCTTACCGCCTTTCTCCATCCAAATAGGAACTTCTTCTTCCTTTCCATCCCGGAAGTTTCCGATAATCATACGCACCATAGGTTCCACTTTGGGAGGATGACAGGAAAATACTTCCCGATCAATGGCCATTTGCGGGCGCTTAAAGACCTTTGGTCCTTCATTAAAGAAACGATTGATATTGTCCTTATCCACGAAGGTAATCTCCACCGGAAGGGTATTCAACATGGCGATAAGCTCATTTTTCTTTAAATGTCCACCGGGCATGATGATTTCTCCATCGTTTGCAGAAGGGGACTCTCCTCTATTACCGGATTTTCCTTCTAGAGATTCTACCCTACGAAGCAGATCCTCCAGCATTTTTCCGGCTCCCTGAGGAAGTTCTGCATTGTGAACATCTCCGGAATGTTCCTCAGAAGCTTCTTTCCTACCTTTCTCTCTTTCTGCTTCTCCTGCTCCTTCAACTGCCCTCCACTTTTCCGGAGTATTGCCGGTTTCTTCCGCTTCCTTCCAAATTGCATTTTCAACGGAAAAACAAGCATCATAGTCTTTGGAATCGAAGTAAATCTGTATCCACTCCTCTTTTTGAAATTGCAGGGCGCACATGGGGAAGAGAATATTTTCCTCCTTATAAATCATCTCCTCCATACGGTTTCGTACAGCAAGATAATTCTTTAAGAAAAAGCTGTTTAGGATACTTTCCGCAATCTCTGCCTTACTCTTAATGTACTCTTCTTCCTCATCATCCAAGTCTTCTCCGGTGTTCTTGAGCGCTCTCACGTCCTTACTCTTCTCGCTAAGCTCTCTGTTTAGTTCTCCAAGAGTATCTCGAATCTCATCATCCACTGTCCACATGACTTGAGAAGGCCCGGAAATGTCGTATTTCACTTTTAAAAGCGGATAGAGAAGGTCTCCCTTCTTCGCATAGTGCACGATAAAGGAACGGAGTTTTGCAAGCTCCTCTGAAAATACAGTAAGCAAAGCTTCCCAATCCGGCGTTCCTTGTGCGTCTTCACTCCTTCTGCCTTGTGCTTCTTTTTGATTTTTCTGCTATTTCTGCTTTATTTTTTTCCGCCAGTTTTTCCGGAAAGGATTTCTACCAAGCTTTCCCATCTTGCCTTTGTGTTTTCCAAATACTTCCCAAGAGCCTGATTTTTCCTTGGTAAATGTGGAAAGAGGATGTCCGGGAATCTGAATCAAGGCATCCGCCTCTAGGCTTTTATTGATGTAGTTTTTCTCCTCTTTCCCTGCCTGATTCTTTAAAGAAGCCTGTACGGCTCTTTCCGCATTGGCAATCTTTTCTTCCCGGGTATCTCCATGGAAGAGAGCCGAATGCACATCAAAGCTTCTGTACTTTCGAAAGGGCATGCCGGACTCCATGAGCCCCTGCTCCGCCCTCATGATTTCCGCAGGATCCACATCCTAAAATCTCGAACAAAATCTGCACGAACAGACTCAGATCCTCCCCCTCAGACAAACGAGTCCAAAAAGCGAACGCAGGGCTTCTGCACGATCTACCGGTGCTTTAGCCGCCTCAGCCGAATCAGCAGCCTTAGTTATCTCGGCTGCCTCAGCTGAATCAACTGATTCAGCAGGAAAGGGCTTCCCCCCATCCGTAATCTCAAAGTCCCTACCCGGAATGCACGAACAATCTCCTCCATAGGAATCTTCTTCATCTGAGAACCCTTCTTCAGGTTCATAATCCGACCTACAGAAGCCAGCATGGCAGGATTTTTAATTTCCGTGAATCTAAAACAGCCATGATGTCGGCAACTTCCGGATACTCCCTTACAAGGGATGCAACACTTTTATCCAAATCCAAAATCTTATCCACTTTCTTCTCCTTCCAATTCCACTGATTTCTTCTGACAATCATGAGGCGGGTTTACTTTTTACTTGCCGAGAGGTCAGAGCATTTTTACGATATTAGTCTGCTGGGTATACTATGTTTCTTGTTAGTATAATCTAATTATCAGTAAAGAAGAAAATAATTTCGTTGCATAGGCAACAAATGAAGTGATATATTGTATCTTCAACTGAAGCTGCCTCATTGGTAAACAATAGATAATAGATAATAATAAAAGTAAAGACAGAAATTTCTTTGCAACATTCAAACTGTCTATTCCAAGAAAAATTTCTGTCTTTCACATAATCCGAAAACTATTTCACTACCGATACCTGCTCGGAGTAAATTCAATCTTAAGAATCATTCCCATTCCCTTTTTGCCAAGCGCTGAAGGTTCTAATAGATGGATTGGCACTACCACGTTCTGGTTGCTAATATCTCCTTGTGCAATACAGTTATCTCTGCAAGCTCTTTTTGTGTCATTCCAGATTTCTTTCTGGCATCAATCATAGCCTGAATAACTGTATGTTCAGGCTGAAAACTCATATTCTTTTTCGAATTTCAGGATCCTGAAGTTGTTCCTGAAGAAAATCATCAAACTTTCTACTCATTGTACTGATTCCTTTTCTATCCATATAATCTGCCCGATATTTTTGCTTTTTCAATTTCATTTCGAGGAGTCTTTTTGTGTCTTTTTAATGAAACCATTTGTAAGAATGATATGTTGATCCACATAAAAGAAATACATAATCATGAAATATTATTTCCCAATTTTATTCGCAATTCAAAGATACCATTCTCTAGAGCTTTTTGAATAAGGTTCACGTAATTGGTATCCGTTGTCTTGTAAAAGTTGTATCATATCAAGGGTTTTAGCAATAAATTTTTCTCCTGTGAAAAGAATAAATTTTTCTCGCCAGTTGAATCCCATTTTTGTCTCATAAAATTCTACTCAAACTTCATTCCAAACTCCTAATAAAATAATATAGTTTTTATCCATATTGTCAAGTGCATAAATTTTTCTTAAGCTGTGGGTAATCAATAGTATCTAAATTACTACTAAAACTAATCATACTAGTCACATGCAAACCTAACTTCTAATAAAATCTCAGTCTCACATAATAACATTTATATATAAAATCAAACTTCATAATGTCTATAAATATTGCGAGGACGTATATTTTAACCAATCTAAAAACTTATCCGTAATACTTTGCTCCTCAATCCGAACTCCCAAAAGCAGACAGAAGTTCTTGCATATTATGTTGTTGTGATATCTTGTCAAATGGGTAATTCAGCCATAACTCTCTGTCTGAAATATCTTTAATTACAATTTGAAATAATACTGTCTCGCCATACAAGGTTTGATAATGACCGGTGCTCATTGCATCTTTCTCAGACAAAAACTCTACAGAAACAGGATTTGGAACAAAAATATAATGATTTAAATAATACTTCTTTTGAAGGCTCCGGCATACCGCCATAAACACTCTTAAACCGCGCCCCTTGAGTAAGAACTAAACATCCATTGTATCTATACAAATTTTTCTTCAATTCCCCATAGGTTCTGCTCTGAAAGGAAAATCAATTTATGCTCCTCATAAATGGACGGATCACCAACATGATTCCATGTTCTGTCTTCATTTCTGAAAAATATAGCATCCTATTATCAGAAATAATTGAATTGATTGAGCCACTTTGTTTTACAAGAACTCCGAGTTCAGAAAGAACAGTTTCCGTTCCATGGCATCCTGTACCTGCATATCCACAAGTTAAGCCCTCAAACCAATATTCTTCCCCATCTTCCATAACAATGACAAATCTTGGTCCCTCAATCCTTGTTAGGGGTATTAGGCATTTCAATCTCAACAATATTATAGAAATTTTTGAAATTGCATCTCTTTGATAAAAGAAAACATAAACTTCTTCTACTTTTTCTTTATCTATATTTTAAAGCATGGAATGCTTCCAGCGCTTGAGATGTATAGTATCCATAAACTTCATGCAACACTCTTGATTTTTCCCTATTAAGCTTTCTTAGCAGTTCATGAGACTTCAGGTCTCCAAAACAGATTGCTATTTGATAACGCTTTAAACACTTCAATATTATTACTTTTTAATTAAATTGTTTAGCTGTTGCCGTGATCTTCCTAAAATTTTACATGTCTCTTCTGTTGATAAAACATTAGCTTTGCAAATGCCTTTTCACCACTATAATAATCCCTCATTATGTCATCCTCCTAATGAGTTATTTATATCGTAATTTTACACATCTGTAAAGTTTGTTGTGCATTTGTTTCCTGTTTTACTTATACAAACCAATTTATAAGAAATCATGGAATTAGCAAAAAGTCTTTGCCTCCATGTAAAAACTCAAGAGCTTTTTCACCAAAAATTCTCATTGGGGATGATGATAAGTCTAGCTTAATTCAGGACAGTGTGTCCTGAATTGGGAACTACAACATAATAGCTTCGCATATTTCTTATCCAAAGCTTATTGCCAATAATTCCTGTGCTGTATCTTTACTTTTTACACGCATTAGATTGTCATCCGCTTTCGCTCGTGATAGAAAATTCATACTTCCATACCATACTATCTCTTCATCTATGATAGCGAAATGTTCATGCATATGCTCCTGAAGCTTAATTCTGACACCACAATTTTTAAGTATCTCTACAAGTCTCTTTGTATCTTCAATTTTTTTCTTCCGGATATCCCTCCGGATTAAGGGTTATCACCGTAAGCTTAACTCCATCTTCCTGTCTCTGTTTTATAAGCTTTTACGAAAGCATCAACCTTGGCGTGATTTAATCCGGGACTGGAAATAATAATTTCTTTATTGGCCTCCAGTAAATCTTTTTCATATACTTTTTATAGCTATCTATATCAAAAATAGTATTGGCATTCTGTTTTTCGACAATAATATTATTGCAAAGTTCATATCCAATTTTCTTGTAAGTCCTTAGGCGCTTATGATACATCTTCTCAGCACACGTATATGAGAATCCACATAATCGTATATGATTACTTCTTTTCTTTGTTTCGTAGTCTCGATGTAAACGCCCGGCAAACTGCTCAATATTTCCTTCTGCGGCTGCAGGCATGGTAAGCATCATTGTGTCAAGACGAGGAAAATTAAAGCCTTCGCCAATATATTTATCAATAGCAACAAGGACGATAGACTCCGCATCCGGAACTGCTCTCATTTGAATTCTCATCTCATCCTTAGCTTTTCTGCTGCCCCCTCCTTGTAAAAGGTAAATATGATCTGCTTTCCCCTGCAATTGTTGATATAAAAGCTCAGCGTGTTCCTTATATTTAGTTAGGACAAGAGGCGTTCTACCATTTTTGAATGCAATTTACAACATCCGAAATAATCTGTTCATTTCTGGATTCACATTCAATAACTGCCTCTGTTTGCCTCCGTAACTTTTAAATTCGATGTACTGACCAACCTTGTAAATCTTGGATATACAAAGTGGTCAATCCCTTGTTTTTCCGCTCTTTCCTTTTGCCGTATAGCGGAATCTTATAGGACCAAACTGCATAAAAACTTTCTTTTTCAGCCCGTCTTCCCGTTTCGGAGTTGCCGTTAAGCCATAAACATATTTCGCTTTTTGCTGAACCTACAACATCTTCAACCGTCTGAGCCGCTCCATGATGACATTCATCCGCATGATCACCATTCCGTACTGCGCAAGCATGGGATTGATTTCATCCCCCTTTTCCAAGGAGGAAAATATTGCAACGTCAATAATACCGGTCATCGAATTATGACCGGCTGTAGCTTTCAATGATGTTCTTTCTCTTTTTCACTCTTCCTGTTTTTGTCTTATATTCCGGTAACTCAGCGTTTATATCCAGAAACTTGTTTAAATCTTCAATCCAATTCTTCTGGATTTCGTATTATGAACAAGTATTAGAGTATTGGTTTTCCTTTCTGCAATCATATACGCGCCAACAACGGTTTTACCAAAGAAGTGGTTGCTGCAAGAATACCATTATCATGTTCTAGAATGGCCTTGGCGCACTCATCTGTTCATCGTATAAAGTGCCGTTAAAAGTAACATCCAATGCATTTCCAAGAGTCCTATGATCAGTCAGTATAATTGGGATGTCTGCTTCTTGGAATCTATCCACTATCGATTCCAGTAAGGCTCGCGGAATACAGATATAGCCGGCCTCATCATAACCACAGAAAAATGATTCTCAGAATTCCTTTTTGTAGATAATCCCATAGCAGATTTCTTATAAAAATCCGGATTACTGAATGCCGCCATACGTCGTAAAAGCATTTTGCATTCTCGGTTTCATGCTTTTTGTGCTAATATATACTTTATCAGCAATAACGATTTCCACCGTAGCGGAAACATCTTCTTTACGAAAAGCTATTTTTCCTTTTTCCAGGCTTACTCTCCTTTTTCATCCGCTATACTATCAGTGTCTACTGTATCCGTATTGAAATCATTATTGAGTATACCTAAGATTCCGGACAAAGACCATTCTTGTATCTTTTTTTCGACTGTTTCAGTAGAAATTTTCTTGATTTTCCTTAAGCAATCCCATTGATTTGGATAAGCATTCCAATTCTCATCCACAAAGGCACTATTTACGTGCTTAAGAGCCTGTCCCTGCAACGGTAAGGCAACCAGATTTCCAAGCCCCGGCTTTCCAGTTTTTGTATTAATAGGCAAATGATCCTGAGCCGGAAGCATTCTATCATAGTACTTAAAGCTTCTCATATTTACAGATTCAGCACCTTGGGTTAAAGTGCTGTTCCAAATCGACGTGCAATAGTTGCAAGAATAGGCTTTTTCAAAAATATCCAGATATGGGCGCCTTTTTCCGGAGCGGGAGCGTTCAACCAGAATGGGAACTTCATTATTTTCACAAATCTTTCTGAAAGCATTAACTTCCGCTACCCATTCCGAATCAATATTCGCACCATCATCCCCACCGTTTATATCATCATGGCAATCAAAGTCGAATACCAAAAAATTAATCGTTTCATCCGGAAACATCGGGTATAGTCCTATAACATCCGAAGCATCTTCCTTTACTCCAAGTAAGTGCTCATATAATACTTGCCAGTCAGCTCCTTATATCTTTTGGTTCCGACATTCTCCACAATGGAACTGTGGATTATCCTTCTTGGGGCAAATTCCATCCTTCCAAAAGTTCCAGCATTGTGTATAATAACCATGTTTTCCGGTCTTCTTATTTGCTTTTCCGGATCTCTTACTATACACATCATTTCGTCCCTTAAACAAATGATAGAAGTATTGAACATGCTGCTTCGTAAGCTTAACAGGAAGAATACGTGCTCTTGATCCTCCTCAAAAGCCGGATTCCTATTCGGAGAGAAATCTTCTGACTCTTTGACTTCTAATTCATAAGAAACCCCGGCATCATCAAGAAGGCTATGCAGATATTTGATTTCTTCTTCCAGTTGTCTGATTCTTGATAAATACTCTTCCTCATTCATAAATCTACCTTTGTGCGGAATTTTATTGTATTCGATAGGATTCACAAAAATTCTGTATCAGATTGATATCTTAGTTTAAAAAGTGCGAAAAGTTTAAACACTTTTTAAACTTTACTCCATTTTTATGGAGTGATTAATAATAAACCAAATATCTGCGACATTTCTCCGACAATTTACCATCATATCTCCGACATTCTCTTATATCTTTCCGAGATTTCTCCGAAATATCTCCGGCATTTTACCAACATCTCCGACATTTTTTCCTCGTATTTCACTGACTTCTCCGACACTCACGTTTCTTTTGTACCTAATCTAATTAAATCAATTCAGATTTCAGTTAAATAAATATCTATTTCATAATACCCTACTCCCTTAATTTCTCAATCATATCGTCAAATTCCTCATGTAGCAAATTAAGGCTGTCATTGTCCATATAAGCGTCATAGAGCCTGTCCAAAAAGCACTTTCATCGTTAATGCCTTTTTCTATGCTTATAATCGTCTTAACAAAATCTCCATGGTTATCATTTACCATATCTTCAATTCTATCTCTCATTACCTTGTAATCCATCTTTTTAGCACCTTTCAATAAATAAGTACAATTACTGTAAATTCATTCTAAGATATGGCTCTGAACATCGGAATGATATTTGATTCCACATGGCTCTGCCACACGGATTTGGTGGCTCTGAATATCGGATTCATTGGCTCTCAAACGCCGGAATAATCAATAAGGCCGTCAATACCACGTCTAAGGTCTATGTATCCGGTACAGAGGTAGATGTGTTTGAATCCGGAATCATCGTTAAGCATTTTTCAAGACCTTTATAACATTTGCCAGCAAATCCGTAGGTGTATTTTCGTCAATCCCTAAAACTATTTCGTTTACGGAAGCTGTTAACTTTGGAGATGAATAGCAAGAGGAAACCTCCACCTGCCGTACTTCCACAAATCCACTCTGCGTAAGGGCGGCTTCCTTTACTTTTCGAAGCCAGTAGAAGTAAGCATTTCTGAAGAGGCCATTCTGTGCACAATAGTCATCTACTTTTAGACCACTCTCCTTACAATCTTTAATAATGTCAGCCCATATCCCTGTTTCCGCATCCTACTTGTAGCAAGTTTTGTGTTCATCTTGAATTCCTCCCTGAGATAGGTGCAAAGTGGAAAAATTTGTAAAAGTGGAAAAAGTGCCTTCAACTTTTATCGCTTTTTCACGATTATCTCAATTTTTATGGAGAAAAAAAGATGACAGGTTATTTACCATTTACGAATAAAATCTGGTTTTAAATCAAATTAATCTAGTTGAATTTTCTATGCAATATTTCTTTTATTTTTAGAAAGTGTTCCACATCTATAGATATTCCATCTGTCAATTTATTCAGCAAGATAACAAATATTCTTGATTATCTGTTATTCTTTTTGAACAATTTTTAACACCTTTTTAGGTGCTTTTCCTGATAATACTGTGCCATTTAATATTGATATACTTGCCTCTTTATATCCATCATATTCTATGTGTATATGAGAATATTATGCTTTCCTGTTCCTTAGAATACATTCTGATATGAAATTCCATCTTCTTTTGGCAAAACAGAACCTGCTTGATGACAATATATTAGGTAAATCAACAAATTATCTTAATATTCAGCCTATCTATTAATGACATAAAGTTCAAGGATAAATCTTCGATTCTATATAAAAGTCTTGTCTTGCATGAAAAACAATGGTAGAGGACCGTATTCAAATGCCGAGTCATAATAGTAATCCATTTTCTTAAATAACTCTCGCACTAAAAATCTATTGTATCTTTCTCCATATTCAAAACAAACTCTCCATGGAATATTTTTCAAAAATTTAACTCAGCTTCTTCATCACTGGTACGTCTTTCCTACTCTAAACTCTGGTACAGCTATTCCTGAGAATTAGATGTATATTTCTTTTCCATTATCAAACGCAATTCTATAGCATACTTTAATCTTTTTATTCATTCTTTTTCTCTAATTAATCCTATAGATAAGTTCAGCTCAATTCAGGACGCACTGCGTCTTCAATTGAGCTGGTAACCTAACCCTTTGCAGATCCTGTAAAATTACTGTCGCCATAGCTATATTCTGATTCCCTAAGAATAAATTCTCTCTATTCTACCCCTCAGCGCCTTATACAGCATCTTCAGCGCTATTATAGAAAATCAGATTAAAGCATCCGACCAGTTCTGCGGGAACAGCACCCTAAATCTCCCGCAGAGGTTATTGGTAGTAGTACTTTTTTTGCACCGGAATCCAAGCAAACTTGCAGTGCATTACAAGTTCATCGACCTTAATGATGGTTCCACTGATGCTGATTTCTCCCAGCACTGCCAGAGAGCTAGTGTTGGCTTATTCAGAGCAATGGAGCTGAGCACGCAATTAATGTAGGGAGTGCAAGCTTATTGGTCATTCCGATTCCCTGCAGATCCTGATAATTTACAATATAATCCTTAGTGTTTGTGCTTATACTCGCACTAATCCGACTCCCATTCGCTTTCAAAAAGCTAAAGGCTGTATTGGAAGCTTCTCGGCATTCCCGATCTGAGCCAAGACCTGTGCGGTCAAACTTTCCATTTCCCAACAGCATCTGTGACTCAAGGCGAAACACTCCAAGCATTCCAGATTTTCCATGGGATATCGTATAAACCTGCCCAGGATTACACGTGCCGTCAGGAATCAGCTTTCCTCCGCCTTGTTCTGGGACAGAGACATAGTGCTCCTCAAATGTCTCATTATCGATGTATGAGAAATTCACATCATAGAACTCCATCCCTCCAAGCTTTTTCAGTTGCTCCTTCACACGACGGCGCATTTCAAGAGCAATAGACAGAATCTCTTCGATTTGTTCTTTGTCAAATATGCCATCTGGATAAAGAAGTTTCACATAACATCCACCATTTTCCGAACTGCAATAGTATCTCGCTGGTTTAAGTTCTTTCCCAAGCGGAAATACTTGTCCAGAGCATCTCCGTACTGCTCTTTCCGAAGCTCACGGAGAAATTCTGACAGATAGTCCGTAATAAAGCCATAATGATCCGTGAAGTGTTCCGGACGAAACTTCGGAATTTCCCATCCAGGAATGTAGCAGTGCATACGATCTAGAAATGCCGTATCTGTGCCCATTTCTGGTGGAAATGGATCAAAACAAACTGTTGGTCTTTAGAAGGACGTCTACACTCTGATTGATATTGCCGACAAATACCATAGAAGCAGAGGCTGCCTTCTCCTCTTTTCCACGAGCAAAAGAGCCGGATGCCATATAATCCTTCATGATCTGCACGCCATCTTTATCTTTGAATCGGATGCCGGCCACTTCATCAAATGCCACACAATCCCAGAGACCAACAAGCCCCACCTGCTTCCTAGACATGTTATAAAACAGATTTGCCACTGTTGTCTGTCCACCGGAAACCAGAATACTATTCGGGGATATTTCCTTGAATAGATGGGATTTACCGGTACTTCTCGGGCCAAGCTCACAAAGATTAAAGTTATTTTCAATCAAGGGTAGCATTCTTGTGAGGAGCAGCTACCTTTTTCCCGATATTGGAGCTCGTCAGGCTCCATGCCAATGGAGCGAAGCAAGACTTCAATCCACTCATCCTTGGTAAATGCTTTTCAGCCAGATTTCAGTTCATCGATATCCACATGGCATCTGAATCGGCGTCAACTTTCGGATATGAATCGGAGTTCCTTTCTCTCTTCCTCTACAAACTCATAATCCAGCTGTACGATACACCAGATACCGCCACAGAGGAGTCTGTCATATTTTGTAGGGTATTCCTCATCAATGGGAATTCCTTTGAGACCAAGATTCGAAAAATCAGAAACATAGCAGTCATGCTTAATATCCAAATTCATGTAATCATATCAATCACAGTATGACTACCGCGCTGACGGAGGACGGAAAGAATTTTCTGAACCTCATCCGGACGCACGAATTATCGGCAAGAATTCTCTTACATTCTCAACGCCTTCTTCAATCACTCCCGGATCATCAGAGCTGCAATACTGTCCGAGTAGAAACTCCACATAGACAGGCACATTTGCTCCTTCTTTGATCTTCTTTGTCAGATCCTTTTCTCACAATCTTTCCATCAAAATACTGACGAAGCTTGTTTTTTAGTACAATTCTTTTATCATCTGTCTCTAAAAATTCCGACACGTCTTAGCCTCCGTTCTATTGATTAAAAGCTGAAACCAAAATCATCAGCAAACGCCATCCATAATTACAGGATGACGGAAGCTCTCAATTCCAGTTGCATCATCATAAACAACAAGATAATATGCTTATTCTTGTCGTATTTCTTATTCTTGAATGTAAATCGTATGCGGAAAAATTCTCTTCTGCGCATCTACTTCATGGTTGTCTGCAATATACGTATTCTCATTGGAAATCTTTTCATTATCCCTCAGAGATGAAGTACAGTTTATAGGTGGTCTTTTAATCATATCCGTGACCGCTTCGGACTGAATGAAATCCATGGTTGTAATTAAATTTGTAATCTTCTGGACAATACTAACAAGGGCAATCTATGCCGGTCTAGTTTCCATATGACCACGTTCCATCTTGATATCCAATACCAGTACAAGCATTTCCTGTGAGATGACCCACCATGAACAAAGTTTTTGTCCTCCTCCAGTAACCTTTAAAAACATTGCTACTAACAGGGAAAGAAACAACCTTTGTATCATCATTATCCAAGATCCGCCCCATAGAAAGGCTCTTCCACCCTCGGCTATTAAAGCACTTTTTTCGCCACAACAAATCGTCGATTGATGAATGCCTGTTTATCACTGATTGTGCTAATCTTGTCACTTTCGCAGAGTTTGTCCCGCTTGTAAATAAACCCATGATCCGATGTCACCACAAAGCGATAGGTATTCGCATTGGTGGAGATTTTACGAATCAACTCCATAATCTCAGCTATCGCTTCCTCACAAGCAACAAACACTTCGTCCTCCGTCGTAGCCTTGTCCCACGTGCATCGATCTGATTATGATAGACATAGACCAGCTGCTTACCGGTGAAAATGTCACGAAGTTCATTTTTCTTTAGTCCTTTATTTCATCAAACTGAACGCAGATACTATCTTCCTGATGCTTTTGTAGCACCTTTTGTCTTCCTACTAGATCATTACAGTACGTCATCCACTAATACACGGAAGTCGTCTGTCATAACAAGTTTTTGGTGGGGAAGCAAGGCCCTGCCATACCGAGCCGCGTATAAGAAGGCAATACGGAGAGCTGAACTTCATTTTGGCAATGCACTTGGATCATCTATCATCCGTTTAAACAGTTCCCTCCCACCTCATAACGCATAGCATCCGAAATGATCAACAGTCCTCTCCTTCGCATACTTTAGATAGTGGTTATAAAAATCACGCTGCAAAGGAATCTCATGAAAAGCATTATTCTCTTCGATTCCTTCATTCCACATGGGCATAATCTTGCCAAGATACTCATTGGTATAGATATTTTTCGACTAAATTTCGAAGGCTTTCAAAAGCTCCGGTATCCCTCGATCTGATCAAAGTTATAGTAGAATTTTCTGTATTCCTGATCGGTCTTATAATCTTTTTCCCGATACTGCTTAATGATCTCCTTGAACTCATCTGGGCAATTATAATTTGCTGCTAAAAGCAGGTGATATGCACTAAGTAGTAATCGATATATTTTCCTTGTCCGACTTCCAAAGTGCATTTTCATCCGCTTCACAGAGCTCCGTGTATACCAGTCTGATTGAGCTTTTGCACCAGTGTCTTCCGCTATCAGGCGTTCTACAATCCATTTTACCAAAACCTCGGTCAGCTGCAATAAAGGTATCTACTTCTGTCGTTCCTCCGCTTCCATCTCTTTAAATGTTGCCGATATATTCAAGCTATCGGAAACATGCATGGATAATTGATCAAAACTGCTCACTGTATAATACGACTGTCTCATTAAGCTGTCCAGAAAAAGCTATACTATTGCCAGCCTTGCATGAGATAAAAAGCCTTCCAACTCTGTGGCACGTTATTACCAAGTTGTCTGGCGGTTTCTGTCACAAACAGGGTAAGAACCAATTCTCCAAAGTCGGTTTTTCATCAGTATAACCAAATTGTTGCTCGCAAAGCTTCCAGAAAGAATTCTGGAGATCGTATTTTTCCATTTCTAAGAGAGATTTATTCTTCTTCCAACGTTCCCTCTGTAGGTACGACGCGTAGCACCTCTTCAAAAGTGCAAGTACGAGTCTTGCAAAATTGACTCAAAAGACCAACTAGAATATTTTTCCCTCATTAAAATTTTCAATTTCCAAAATCATAAAAACGTTGCGTTCTTTCTTTATTAGCAAAGAACTTGATATGCTTTTTCGATGATGGGCTTATATTTCTCCTCAATGCCAAGATCTACAGAAAGTAAGGATGCCCGGTCTGCAAAAAAACGCTTGGAGTATAGCAACGTGTCTTCCAAGTGATTATCCTTTACATCCGGCTTAGGAAACGGCGCATAGATCAGGTAGTTCGTACTCGTATCTTCGCGTTCCAGAAAGCGCTTTGTCATAAATTGATTATCAGGCTCTAGCTTATAGACTTTGGCATTATCCAGTTCTATAGCATCAATATCTTCTGCAAACTCAGCCTTATCGTCATACCAGAAAACAAGCTTACGAGTATCCCCCGTAAACTCGGCATTCAATCGGTCAATGATTTGTTTTAGGTTAAGCTCTGCCATATCCGTGTTTCTCCTGTATGATCCAAGATCCCCGTGTTCCGCCGCTTCTCCGAACCAGTCCGCCCTCCATCAGCTTGGCAAAGGCTCTTTGAATCGTAGAGCGGAAACGCCGATCTCTTCCGCAATCCGTGTCTGCGAGATTTTAGGATTTGCCCGAATGAGTCGCAGGATTTGATCCTCAATCGCTCCACTTTTCAGCTTCATTGGCTTCACGATTGGCTTCAGCATTGGCCTCATTGGTATCATGATTCTGATTGTCACGCAGTTCCTTCAGTGCATTGCGTATCATACCCAGCATGAACTCCACAAACTCTGTAGAATCTCCCGCATTGTCTGCCTTCTGCAATACGCGGTAGTACTCTTCCTGATTCTCATGCACCAGAGTTTCCACCGGCAGCCACGCAAACAGGTCATTCCATTTCCGTAGAATCAGCGACTGCCAGAGCCGCCCGGTTCGTCCGTTCCCATCCATAAAGGGATGAATGAATTCAAACTCATAGTGGAAGATACAGCTTTTTACCAGCGGATGGTATTTGGATTCCTTTAGCCAGGCCATCAACTGCGAAATCAGGTCCGGAACATACCTTGCCGGTGTGCCGGCATGAATCAAGCATTCCCCGGCATATACGCCGACATTGCCGCTACGGAATCTCCCGGCCTCTTTTACCAGACCTTCCGTCATCAGCTTATGGGCATAAAGCAGATTCTTGATGCTGTACGGATCAAGCTCAGAAACATGCTCATATGCTTCATACGCATTTTTCACTTCCTCGGATATCCTCCGGCGGACCAAGTACACGTTTCCCATTGATTACATCGCTGACCTGATCAAGAGAAAGTGTATTCTGTTCAATCGCCAATGAGGAATAGATGGATTTAATCCGGTTTTCTCTTCGAAGAACTGGATTCCGGTACATAGACTCATATGTTGTGATCGAGCCGACATATTGACCAATCTCAACGATTAAGTTTGTAATTTCTTCCGTCATACGGAAGGGCGGCTGATATGTTTCGCTCATCGTATCAACCTCATTCCTTCGACATGATATTCTTTGAATCCGCAAGAACCTCGTAGAACTTTTCGTCATTTGCGGTCTGTATTTTACGGTAATTCTTCTTTACACCGTCATCCAGATCCAGTTCAATGCGAGATAGCGCGAGGTGCGCCAGTTTCTCATCGTATTCCCGGCATTCCTTTAGCTGCTTAGTCAGTTTTTCCCGACGCTTTGTTGCCTGCACTACTTCACGGGCATTAGTACTATGGTCAATTATATCCTGCATGCGGCTCATCTCACTCTCGTAGATACGCTGCATACGATGCAGATAGTCGATACGGAGATTACCGATAGTGTCAGCATTATATCGGTGCAAGTAGATTAATGCCTTAAACCCGTTATTTTTTCCGGAATCAAAGAGCCAGTAGATTGGGCGCTTACCGGAGCCAGTCACAGAATAAGTCTGACAATGATCCTTGATGAAATCATTTAGGAAGTAGTTCCTGATGATCTCTCGACTGGAGTCACCTTTATTCCCAAGAGCTTTCGCAATAAAGTCAAGATTATCCTCCAGTTTCTCTTCACCATAAACGACTTTTTAGGAATTCACAAAGGCGAGATACAATGTCATCCTCCAAATATTCCTCATCTGTAATCGGAATCACATTGTCACCATCCGGTTTGAACTTCTCGTATTTCTGCTCATCCCATGTGCCTCCGGCATAGGCAAGACCGGCGGTGTCGAGGGAATAACGACCAAACATACAGCCGACGGCATAGGAAAGAAGGGACTTGATATCCCTCTGTAAATCAGCGCGACGAACCGTTACATCCTTGTCTTCGACTTCTGGGGTTAATTCATCCTGTAAGCCGTAGATGTCAATGAAGATGCGGTTTAGTTCTTCTTCGTTTGCTTTGAGCTCTTCAAATCTCCTATCGCATTCATCAGACCAGGCACGGAAGCACGATTCAACCGTTACACTTTCGGCATTCCAATGGCTATGACTTAGTACTTGCTTTGTCAGCGGATGCGATTCAAAATCCCAAGAGGTTTCAAAGGAATCCCAGTCCGCTTTGGCCACCTCAATACACTCATTTACTCGCTCAGATACACTTTTTAAAGTAATCGCCATTAATAATGACAGGCACCTTTTCCTAAAGGTCCTTCATGAAAATCTAAGGTTGGAGATAGGACGGAAAGGATAGTTGAAACAATTGGCGTATTCGTTAGTCCAAGTAAGTATAGCAACTGTGATTTGTTATTTGGAAAGCATACCGACCCTTTTGTTTCAAACATATGCCCCTACTGAGCTATAACGCATAGCTAAATTACCACTTGCTATTGTGGACCAAGTTATTCCTTCCTAAAATAGAAATCGACATTTTGAGGTCTTGACTTAAGTTTTTCCGTTCTTATCATAATTATTCCTTATTTCGAAACCGTCATTCTCCCAATTAACAATATAGTCATTATTTCCATACCATTTTCTATAACTGCCTCCCTTATTGCAGGGAAACCACTTAGCGCCTGATCTCTTCGCATCACTTCGACTTTGATATCCGAATCCAATTCTCCGAATATTTACCTCCGTCCAGAGTCTCAGAAAAGTGTCATTATCACCTGTTGCTAATCCCTGTCGTGGTTTTTGCTACATCCGATAGCGCTTGATTTTTTTGAATACACGTAATAACCGCTCGCTAAACCAATAAGCAATGGGTTCCCCGGGAATCATATCAAAGCACTCGCGTCCGGAGTAAAATCTACTATTCCCTGAAAGGAATAACTGTTCTTTTCCTGATTCTGATGTCGATGTGAGAAGCCGTACATATGTACCTTTATATCCAGAATATGTACTGTTACGCGTAATGAAGGATGTTGTCTGAACAACTTCACCGCTAATCTCGTCAAACGCCCGCGCCCCAAGATGAGACATACAAATAATGTCTGCATTTTCAACACTTAAACGTAGCTTTTCAAAGCTAGATAAAAACATCCATCCATGCTGCGTAATCATAGCTCTGAATCCATGCTTTAGTGTCGTATAGCCACAACATTCGATAAATACGGAATATAAATCTGACTTGCTGTTGGGATATACTTTCCTTAAATAATCGGTTAGCTTTACTGACATACCATTATTTCCCATATACGGCGGATTCGTAATTGTCACATGATATTTTTGCGCCAGCACCTTGCCTTGCGCAATCAACTGTTTCACTTCTTCCGCAGTATCATCCAGTCCAACGGTGTCCATACTCATCTGACCAACCACTTCAATATTGGAAACAAAGCGATCCAGCAACTCCCAATCATACTGATCTACTGTCAGAATAGAGCCATACTCCTTGGCATCCTTAAAAGTATCCAGAAGTCCGTTCATCTGCTCGATGGCGCGCTTCTTTTCTATTTCACGAAAACCCGCACCAAAAAACTTCAGCTGATTTCGGTCTATCCCTTTGCTCTCTTGAATCGAGTACACATTCGGCTTATGTTCCCTGTTTAGAATCCGTCGGTTATACTGCCGTGCTTTCATCATGATAGCAAAGTACGCTAACTGAAAAGCTCGGTCATCAATATCCAATCCGTAGAGATTGTTTTCCAGTATGCTTTCGGCAGCGTCGCGCTGTCCATATCCTGCGCTCTCATATATCTGCATCAGCACATCAAAGGCATAAACCAAGATGTGCCCGCTGCCCATACAGGGATCTATTACTTTGATATCCTCCGGATTTAACTTGGCATACTCTTTCCGAATTTCAGCAAGCTGCGCCTGTACCTCCGACTCCTGCTCCGCTTCTTCCAGATAGTATTTCCACCCGGCTTTCAGCTCATCGTTCGGATGCCCCTCTACCCAAAGACGGCCTAAGCTATTCTCCACCATATAGCGGACAATCCAATCGGGCGTAAAGAGCTGCGTAACCGCGGGCACTTCTTCCTTGCTAATCTTCCCCTTCTTGGAAAAAGCCTCATTTTTCGGCTCGGTATTGTAATACTGGTATAACCAACCGATAATCTCTACCTGACCGCCGCGATTCACATCAAAATACGTTTCCGGTATATCGTGAACCAGATGCCAAAGCACACTGTCCCGGTCAACCACGGAAAGGTTCAGCAAGAGCTCAGTATAATCACTGGTTTTCTCAAACAAAGCAGGCAAGATTTCATTTAAAGCATTGCACTGCTTGATAAACAGCAGACGGAAGGCTTCATCCGTCTTATTTTCTTGCTTCAGGCGAATGATTTCCTGCTGCTCCGCTTGAGTAAAGGACAGTCCCGCGTCGAAGGGATTTGTCACCAAATCTGGCTCTGTTTTGCCGGAATCGGAGGAAAGCACACGGATATGGGACGGCAGATAATCATTGACTTCCATAAAGCGCACAGCAATCAGGCGGTTGAACCAGGTATAGGCAACCTCCTCTAACACGTACTTATATGCAGTCTTATAATTCGTCTCTTTTTCCTTTTTACGAATCAATTCCGCCAATTTCTCTCGCTGTTTCACTTCCGTGCCACTGATGGAATAAGGTTCTGCAGTACCAATATCATAAAACTCGGTTGTTCTAGTGGACTGTGGTAGTGCTTTTCTGAATTCCCTCTGCAGTAATGCCCATAAGGCCGGCACGATAACTGATATCTGCGATCAGTTTATTTCTCGCCCAGATGGCAAAGTTTTTTATGGCAGTCTTATTCATTCCTGTACTTTATCCTTCCTTTATGGATTAAAACTCAACATTAACAATATCACTCTCTTCCAATTCTTCCAGTAGAACCTGTCTAAGTTTAGCAAGATACTGGTCTACATCCTGCTCATTCTCTAACCTCCAGGAAGAGGTCCTCGTCATGTTTTTAATTGTCACATTCTTCGTATTCTTCAGGTAAGTAGCTTTTTCTTCTGCTACATGGATTGAACAGCTCTTCCTTCCTCTTTTGCTTTTTGAGCAGCCTCCTCCGCTTCTTTCTTGGCTATCAACGATTTTTTTCTTCCGCAATTTGACGGTCAAGCGCATCCATTTCTGTTCATGAGGCGAATCTTAAGAGCATCCGCTTTATCTGCAAAACTTCTTAGAGAAGATACATTATTACATTTTTCTGCTCCATCCTGAATTTCTTTAAAGAGGTTCAGATATTTTTCTTCTTTGACGCAGCATATTCCTTTGTATTCAGAACCTCAGCACACGTTCTCTTGCATGATGAATAGCATCCAACACAGGTTCTTCTTCCCTGCGACAGTATCTTTCCATAAGCCTCATTAAACTGGCTACGAAGCTCCGGAAGCTTCGGAATATTTTGATAGGGTTTGTCTTGTCTTACGATGTGCCGCATGTCAGCAACTAATTTTCTCCAAGGCCTCATCCACGATATATGTCTTGCTATCATCGTAAATTGCCAGCATATCCAGTGCTCTGGCAAAGATTTTCTGTTGCTCTCCTGAAAAGAAAATCTTCACCGGCTCAAAATCTTCCGCAAAATCATAGAAGTAATCCTGCTTTTTAGATACTTGCTGGAAAAACTCTAAGGGAGATTGTATCTGCATTACCTCTTCAAGTAAGATCTTTCCGGAGTGCAAAACTTTCTCGCCGGGATAGGTGGCATATTTCTTGTACTCTGGTTCTAGACGGAGAATCTCATTAATCATATTCTGCGCATATTTCCTGAAAATTCTTCATGATACTGTCTTCATCTTCTGCACTGCTGGAAACACCAAAGAGTTCCTTCATGATATCGCGGACAGCTTTCTTATCTTTTTCATTTACACGAATTCGCTCTTCCATAAGGAGCTTCTCAACAAATGCTTTTTTCGTGATGAAATCGATCAATTCTTCTTCAGTTTTATTATTCTGGTTAACGCTTACTCCGTTCATAGTAAAGGCAAGATCCCCTCGTTTAAATAGCCTTGCCACAAGCCAATGCACATCGTCTTCCACAAATCCATAAGGAGCCTTCATGAAACGGTCCTTCACCGTCTTCATAGAGGTTTTTATATGTATACGGGTATTCGATGCGATAAATTGTAATACATCATCCAGTGCATGGATGTTTGCTTCTGCGTCATCTAAGCCCAAATTCATCTGGTTAGAAGAATGGAACATCTTTCGAATTTCCATTTCTCCCATAGCAGCCGTAATATACGACAGCTTATTATAAACCGTCTGCACCAGCTTCCCCATCGCTTCCGAAATTCTGGTGGATACTTCCTTTCCAGAAATACGGGGAACATCGCCATTCACATAAATGGTCGCTTCTTTCATGCACTCTGTCAGATAGAGTTTTGCATTGGCATTCCTCTCACGCATTTCTACACGCTTTGCTTCTTTGATGGTTTCGTACTTTGCAAGCTGTGTAGAGGTATTAAGCCGTAGGAATTTCTCAATCTTTAGGTACTGCCGAATTTCCTCCAAGAATGCAGCATCGTTTGGTAGTGACAGCAAGACTTCGTTCTTCTGTCCGGACATCATACGAAGGGTAAGATCATCATTTCCCCCCTCGTACCAGGGTGTCAGGATACGAACACCGATATCATAGTTCTGGCTTGCCTTGTATGGTCTGTCATCTACAGCCTGATTGAAACTAAAGGAATATCGCCCATTGAAGGCTGGATAGCGATATTTTTTATCTGTGAAAATATCTTCAAAGATCATCTCAGATACTTTGTTAATGACTTCCGCTATCTCTACATTCTGGCTGTCAATCTCACGATTAATTTCCTGCTCTTCATCGGTCAGGAAAACATAATTGGAGCCATTCTTCTGCACCAGCATCTGTCGCATAAGAACCTTCAGCGCTTCTTCTACTCTGCTCTTCACAGCAATGCGATCATCATCAATGTTATCGACCATTAAACTGGTAATGTTATCAATGTTAGACTCAATTTCCAGAACATACTTAATCATGAACAAAGTCTTCAGCACATTAATAGCAAAAACATCTTTTTCCTTATGGTCCGGATTGATATAGCTGTTGTCGTAGGCTTTGATGATAACGCCCTTATGGCTGTGATCCAGAAAATTTTCCAATGCATCATAAAACCGATGAAAAGGCACAATTGCTCCTGCCTCTTCATCCTTAAGTGCCATCGCAGATTCTTTAAATAGCGCCAGCATGGAACGCTCTCCTTCAGACAAGTGCTTTCCGGATGCCCCGTGCGTACGAATGGAGGTAAGTACACTTGCCAGCAGGTTGAATTGATACGGAATAAAGGGATAAACTTCTGCAAAGTCTCTATCGCTTCCATACAGCTTCTTCTCTACTCCATCATTAAAGACGATCAAATTTTTGATGATCGTAGCTTTCTGCTCAGTACAAGAGCGAAGTGTCTGTGCAGCAGTATCGGTCTTGTCCAGGATTCTTTTCTTGATGACGGTATCGACATTCGCAGAGGACAGAGACAAACGAGTATCAAAGCGTCCCTGAATCTTAGAAAAGTCATTCCCTTTCACTTTGGTGATGGAATCAATATCCTGCTGGCTGGTCACAATGACCCAAGCCTTACCCTTACACTCTTTCCCTAATTCCTCCGTCACGGTCTGAAGATTTAACATAAGCTTGGAATCATCTCCAATGTATTGACCAATTTCATCAACGAGAAATACTACATGGTGATTATTGCCTTTTCGGTCGATATAAGATTTCACACGCTTTGCAAAATCCTCAATACTGATCTGATAATCCCCAATAGCAGCATCACACCAGTTCCAAGCTGCTTTCTCGCTCATGTAGCCCATCTCGATTAAGGTATCAACAACGCCATCCTGCCGAGAAAGGAATTCATGGCGTTCCGAATACCAGTCATGGTCAGTCACTTTTTGGTACGTCTCTTTAAATTCTTCGTATTTTCCATCCTCGCTAAGCTTTACGCTCCAAGTCTGCTAAATAGGAATTGCTCCACAAAAGCCCAGAGAATTATTAAATACCTTTTAGGAATACATTTACTATCGCATCTTTATTGGACTTTCCATCAGCCTCGCTCTTCGCGTCAATGTTGAAGATGATGATATCTGCAGGCGTGTTTGCTGCTAATTGCATATCCGCAAGCACCATTGGATCAGAAATCTTTTTATCGTAAAAAAAATAATCGATAGCATGCTTGCTCCCGATGATTTCATTATCCAGAATATACGATAGATTTTTAGAAAGTGAGATTTACCACTTCCAAAAAAGCCGGAGATCCAGACTCCCATCTTTTGTGGTCTCGCCATTAACTCCTTTAGCATATGCAGAAAAGAAATCTGCGAAATGACGCTGCAACTCAGGTGTCACAACATACTCTTCCAACTCTGTCGCAATATTGTTTTTTTCCCCTTGTCCGGCAATTACAACACCTTGGATATCTCTTGTAATAGACTTTTTGAACATCTCTTTAATCTGCATATTGTTACCTCACTTCACCAGTTTGAATGCGCGATAGTAATTATCATCTTTGATCTCATTGAATAGGATTAGTTCCTGCTCAGTATAGGTACCGGGAAAAAATAACACCACTGATGCCTTTAATACGGACTGATGTAGGTTGTTCAAGATTTTATGCGACCGTAAAAGCGGATAACATTTCCCTACTCCAGTCAGAAAAACAACAGCATTCTCCGGTGTTTGCTCAACAATTTTCCGAATCAGAATGCTGTCATCTTCATTCATTTTCATGGATGTAGAAACTGCCCGGATAATATAATCGAATCCGCGCCTTTTTTCGAACCGTCCATAGGAATTTACAAAATCTTTTTCTTCCAAATATTCCATAATCATGTCATAAAGGTCGAAAACAATTAGTTGAAATCCCTCTGTGCCTTTTTCATTTTTCTTCTTCATGTATTCAATACGTTCCCGTACTTCCAATTCTTTTCGGATCATAATCAAATACCCAGAAATTGACTTCGTTTGCCCGGCCACTATTTTCACGGAAAGTCTGCTTACGAATGGCAAGTTCCATCTTATCTAACCTTTCTTCAAGTCCTGCCATCATCTTACCCCCATAATTGCCTTTAGCTGATACATCATCCCCTGCTCTTTCATCCAGCCTTCCATTGCAGGATCAGGCAATGGTTTATATATTTCCCGGATATCCTTCGCTTTATTCGTTACACCAGCTTCAAAAAGCATAGATTTGTATGTTACCATCAGCTTCTTGATTGTTGCCTCTGTCCATTTGGCAACTTTATCGTCTTGTTGCTGTTTGTCCTTAAAGAAAATCCGCAAATCACTGTCTGCCAATTCGTTACTACCAATAATCATCTTCTCACGAACCAGCTCATAAACCAGATCCCCAAATAGAACATCGTAAGTCATGGCAGCGACCAAGGCAAATAATTTCTGAGATGCCAGATCGCATGCATCAAAAATAGGATAGAAACTATCATCTAGGCTTTTCACCCTAGCGGATACTGTATTAAAGATCTGAGTTGCACGCAGTTTTGTGGGCGCACCAAAGATGTTCTCATTTTCATTTAACTGCTTTATTTCTTCCCAGGTCTTTCCCTCCAGGCGAAGAGAAACTACCTTACGGAATTCCATAAACCAAAAAGCATGTTTTACAGCACCGGCACTGTAATCCTTTCTATTCATTTTCAATAACTCCATTCTTCATTATAAGGAATTGGTTGTCCAATTATCCGGGCTTGGTTTAAAATCAGGATAATAATTGATTTAAAAGCAATCTTGATATCTTTAATTACTAACTGTTTAAATAAGCTTTCAAAAGAGCTCAAAATGCCTATACTTTCAATTTTGAATACATATAAATGATGTAAGTCATTCGGAGTTGATTGTACCATAAAGTGATTGTTATTTCATAGAAATGTGAACTGGTAGCTAATGAATTGCTACCATTATTCTTGAATTTTGCACAAAAGACTTTTTGATTATTAATTTATATACTTTTTATACTATCATTATCTTTTTTTATGACGACGAATATATCATTACTAATATAATCTTTAATAGTATCAGCCCATTGCCCTGTTCGCATCCTGCCCTGTAGCAAGTTTTGTGTTCATCTTGAATTCCTCCCTGAGATAGGGTGCAAAGTGGAAAAAGTGCGTTCAACTTTTTCACACTTTTCACGATTATTTCAATTTTTGTGAAGAGAAAAAGATGACAGGTTATTTACCATTTACATTATTCCGGCGTTTGAGAGCCACTGAAGCCGATACTCAGAGCTACCAAATCCGAGTGGCAGAGCCATGCGGAATCAAATGTCATTCAGATGTTCAGAGCCATATCCTACAATAAATTTACGGCAATTGTGCCGGACCCATTGAAAGGAGGACTCAGAATATCCAAAGAAAAACAAATTTTGCAATGCTGTGATTCCGGTTTCAGCCAGAGGAAAGCGGCTGATACTCTCGGCATATCACGAGACACCGTTTCTGCAGTAGTTGCAGCTGCAAAAAGGCAGCACATCAGTGCCCAAGCTGCTGAATTAATGGATGAGCCAGATCTCATCTTAAAACTTCGAAAGTTTTTAAACTGAACAAGGATCCAGCTTTTTCATAATCTAATATACTTCATAATGATTCTGAACTTTTCAGATATCCTAAAGTGATCCTAGGACACTCCTTCTATCGATATGACAGTTTCTGATCCGTTGTCAAAGAATTCTACTCTCTCTTACTAGATTCGTGATATCACATGTCATTGTAGATGGTGTAGTATACGTTTCTGGTATAGCTTACTTCATAAAATAACTTATTTTTCATTGCACCTAACAATATCGATTACTAATAGTTAGTGGATATGCCATATTGAAAGCCTGTACAAGATTTTCCATAAACCATTTAAGTTTATTGACGGTTTTTATAGTCATAAAAATAATATTTGACCATCTCTGTTTTGAGAACAAATTTCCAAACCTCACTTCCACTATCGACTTCTTTAAATATATCTTTCAAATTATCATTATTGAAATCCTTAGGTAATCTAGCAAAAAGATTTTTAACTCTGTCTGTGGTAAAAGTGCAGTTTCTTCTTGCATATCTACGCTTTTCCAAAAAAATCCGAGTAAATAATAGGCTCTTTACAAAGTTTGTAAATTATTGAATACAAAAAGATTCTGGTGCGAAATAATCAGGAAAGAAGCAAACATTAGTGTCATGCTGTCTTGTGTTTAGCTTTTCCTTTTTTTCCATTGGGGAAGTTCTATTTCAGGCACATATTCTTCATCTAAAAATCCTTAATCTTAGGTTTTTGATTAGAATCCTTTAATCTTGAATCTCCATCCAAAAACTGTTATAACTCTATTGAAAAATTTGTCTGCATTGTTTAGTTTTTAGTAATTCTTCACAGCCAAGACCTACGGGAATTTCGTTTAAATATTCCCTGAATATCATTTATTTCTCTCACCTCTAAAATACTTGAATTTAAATTCTTGTAGTTATCCGGTACGTTCCGAAGTATTTGTCCTTCTGGATCTTTTTGCTATAGCAGCATATATATCCTTATATGCATCAATAAAAATTCAAATAAAGTCTGTCCCACTTTATCTTCGAAATAGGTTCTCACCTTAGGCTTCATAAAATTCAAATTACCAAACATATCTGCTTTAAGTAAATCATAGCTTTTTGTTCGGAAACATATGGTGCCATGGGGTTCTTGATATAAGCTATCCTATAAGAATCAGAATTCATATGTTCTTTTCTTCAACAATTCTTTTATTAATGTTAAGGAATGCGAACTGACAACAATTTGAATATTATACTCATCTGACAAATAATCTAATAAATTAAGCATATTTATCGTGTATCAGGATGTAGCGAGACATCAATTTCATCAATACACAACAGTGCTCCCGTATATTCTGGTTTTGAAGATAACAAATAAATATCTACTAATGCGCTAATAATGTTACCCACGTTATCTTGCCCTATAGATTGAGATAAAGTAGGAGTATTGTTAATGTTCATATGCATTGACTCACGTGGGCATGCTTTTTTCTCAATAACCTTAACAGTCTCATCATCTTTTATTGCGTTCGGTATGACTGTATTATACCAAGTCTTAAATTTTTCACGTACATCAACTCGATTTAACACGTTATTTGAACGTATCTTCTTTACTTTAACTTTTTCTCTGTTTTCTCCCAATGGATAAAGTCTGGATAGACTTAAATAAATTGTTGGTATTCCCACACGAGCTGCACCACCAACGCCATAATCATTTTTAGCAGCATTTTCTGCATCGCCCTGCTTGATCCGAGAAAAGTAGTTTGTCGTTCTAGGTATTATTCTAATTCCTCTATTAGTTGATGTGTCATCTTTGAATGTTAATTTTTTTCCAAGAGCATATTTACCTTCACAGGTATACTCTATGTATAATTCATAATTATCATAATCTTCCGACGGATCTATATTAAAAATTCATTAAACTCAGGTTGAAAGTTACTGCCTAAAATTGCTTTTTGACTCAAGCCTGACCCAGAAGCAATTAGTGAAAAGAATATTTGATTTACCTACCCCATTCTGTCCACTTATTAGCGTTATCTTTATTCCCTAACTGTATTTCAACTTTCTGAAAATTTCTAAAAAGAATTTAAAATTAAACTCTTAGGGTTTTTAACACGTTGTTCAATTACTAGTTCCTCCTCATCGCAAGTTCAAACAAATCCGCATCCCATCCATCTCTTCTTTAGACGGAATCATTTTGTGCAGTCTTAAATATAACAATTTCACTAGCCTTTTCTTTTTTCTGAAACGCTGTAATTCAAATCATATCTTTTCAAATTATAGCCATCATAAATATGCATTATCTCAGGAACATCATCATAGGTTATAATCCAGTCACATTTAACCTTTTCTCTAATCATTTTTCTCAATTCTTACATGGTCATCATAATTAAAAAAAGTTAAGATACAGTTGTTTGCCTTTTATCAAAATACGGTGGATCAAAATAAATTAATCCATCATGCGCGTATTTAGGAAGATAACTTTCTATAAATGAACCTATATCCTTATTATATAAATGGATATGTGCCCTTCTTTTTGCAATCTTCTCAATACGTTCTGCCAAAGCTTCACGATTAAAACGTGCATCCAGCTTCAATTACCTCTCTGCGATTTTTCCGCCAATCACCCCTCCCTTAATAATACCAGATCGATTAGTCCTATTCATATAATGTAGAAAACCTAATTCGAAACTATACTTTCTATTTTCATTAAAGCATATATTTCGTTGCCTTCTCCATTCGTCCATTGTAAGTGGAACATTCATTATCTCTTCAAGAAAGCGATCTGTTTCCAATAGAGCTGCACGCCAAAACGAATAAATGCCTTTATCTAAATCATTTATAACGACGTCTTTTACCAAGTCTTTTTCAAGCAGCCCCATAGCAATTCCGGCGCCACCAGCAAACGGCTCAATATATACGCCTCCAACATGATTTAATTTTTAATCATCAGCTCCATGAATGGTTCAAGCTTTCCTTTACCACCCGGATATCTTAACGGTGAATAAAACATTATTTTTCTTTTACGATGTTTTAAGAAGCAAAAACACCACTTTCCTTTCTTTTTAATATCGTGGTTCAATACATTCAGATACTGTGTACTTTTTGATCTTATTCTATAGCTTTGACTACTTGAAGGAGTGTATTGCCGCTAGCTGTATCTGAATTGTTTATCAGTTGGATGTGCCATAGGGTTTTACCCATGAGTACTTATCTCACGCAAGTCTACGATGATACGGATTGGTGGATATCACGGTATCATACTTTAGGAAGGGAGGTACAACCTCATGAGCTATGTTGGCGTTGATATTGCCAAACTTAACCATCTCGCCTCAGCAATCTCGTCTGACGGTGAAGTACTCATTGAGCTGTTTAAATTTACAAATGACGCTGATGGCTTCCAAATGCTGGTCTCGAAGCTCATTTAGCTTAAGCAGAGCCCGACAGCAGCATCATCGGTCTTGAATCAACGGCACACTATGGCGACAACCTTGCTCGATACCTTGTCGCTGAAAATTCAGCTTACATCCTATGCTGATGAGGTCTTTCCGGAGCTCCAATATTTTTTTAAATCCGGTTTGCATCAGAAGTCTGTCTATGCCCTCCTGAAGGAGGCTCCTACACCGGAGACCATTGCTTTCATTCATATGACTCATCTCGCAAGTCTACTGATGAAAAACGCGCATGGCCATTTCACAAGAGATCAGGCCACAGAATTAAGAGTTCTTGTACGGAGGTCTGTCGGTACATCTGACAGTGCTCTATCTATTCAGATAACTCACTCCATTGTACAGATTGAGTTACTGGATAGCCAGTTAAATAAGATTGAAGAAGAGATGACTGATATCATGAAATTCAATGACTCAGTTATCATGACCATTCCGAGTATCGGTTATATCAACGGCGGAATGATACTCGGTGAAAAAGGAAATATTCACCGTTTCTCCAGTCCCGGTAAGCTGCTTGCCTTTGCAGGTCTTGACCCTTCTGTATATCAGTCGAGTAACTTTCACGCCCGTAAGACAAAGATGTCAAAGCGTGGCTCCAAAGTATTGCACTATGCCCTGATAAATGCAGCTCGCAACGTTTTTGAAAGAATAACGCCATCTTCAAGGCGTACTACGATGTAAAGATGGCGGAAGGCTGGACCACTACAATGCCCTGAGGCATTGTGCCGGCAAGCTCGTCAGAGTCATCTGGATAATGATGACAAACGACTTGGAATTTAACCTCCACTAAGAGGTCTGTATATCGCATCGATAGATTTGTTTAACAGCGCCCACCCGGGAGCCTTGTTAAGCTTACTCTTTTTCACCATCGATAGAAAAAGAATTTTTTATTAATTCAGGGTTGATTTTTCATAGTTGGTCTCCTATTAATTTTGCTGAACTATATTATACGCTATTTCATATAACTTCTATACACAATATAAAGACATCGCCCCAGACAATATAACTTAATAAAATCTCTTTCTCCCGAATAGATACATATAGCTATAAAAAGAGTCTCAATAATATTAACAATATACTTTCTATGATTCTCAAGGTTACTAATGACATTATATATCATTCTATTATAAAAAGCCTTTTAAAAGAGCACTGTATTATGACAATATTATAGTTCTTTTAACTCAGATATTTAAACCTTACATAATACATTTTTCATTATTTACCAATTTTACTCAATGCGAAATGTTTAAAAAGCCTTTATATCTTCTATATCACTTATTAAATTATCCAGATCACGTTCATCATAATTGACAAGTTTATTTATCATAGATAATAAGAAAAATAAGATAAATATAACTAAAAACAAATAACACATAAATAGCATTTGTAAAAATACTATCTACATTATTTTTTTATCAAAATATACCGCTAAAAAAGCGGTAACGATGGGGATAAAAAGAATTTGCCTAATCCATAAAAAGCTTGTTTTGTGAGGCTTTAAAAACTATCATATAATTCCCTTTTCTTTCTGCGCTAAAACTATTAGACAATCCAGTTCTTCATTACTTTCAATATTCACATCAAAAATCTTTTTAATAAAGATAACATATTCATCATTGTCTCGTTAACATAAGGCTTGATTCTTTTTCAATAATTTGATTTTTTTAGGCGAATGCTCTCTATAGTAAAACATAATAATAACTATAGAACATAATATAAAGGTTATTACAAGAGAAACACTATTCCTAAAGAAAATAATGTACAATAAAAGCCACTCCAAATAATATAGTTACAAAATTTATCAAACAAGTCTAAATCCTTCATTAATCTTTTTCAGGGCGAACCTCTACTTGATATCTCTGAAATAGGTAATTGAACATATCCTTTCCTTTCTTTTTATACAAAAACAGACTGCTCTCCATTATATTAACAAACAAAAAGTAATATATATTTTTGTTCATTGAAAGATGAAATATACTTATTAAATCATATCTCCATAGCAATTAACCCTACTCCATCTCAATCGTTCCTGGTGGCTTGGATGTCAAATCATAGAACACCCTATTCACTCCCTTGA
>BNJU01000822.1_pt1 | contig 86975 bp, 134 predicted proteins | sample 8539281 | NCBI WGS metagenome assembly BNJU01 (sample SAMD00202456, study PRJDB9452) | human saliva metagenome | isolation source: human saliva | place: Japan
TGGTAGTGATTTATTGTTCTTTTTGTTGAATACAAATAATTTAGAAAAAGATATAATTCAATACAATCACAACAATATTTGATAAAACCTTAATTCCCACACTAAATATTCCTTGTTGTGAATAACTAATATATTTTTGCTACAAAAAAATCTACTCCAACCACAACAAAAAAATCTGATCAATGATTGCGGTTAATCCTCTTGCTAATATAAATTGTATAAACTCTTTTTATTGCTTCTTTACCATTATTTTTTTACTTTCAAAAACCCATATTCTATTAGTAAAAGTATTGAAATAAAATACAAATTATAGTATCTAATATATTTCCTAATCCTGTTGACATTTTTCCAAATATTTATAAATAAATAAAAACAAAACTATATTTAAAACTGTCGCTAATACTCCAAAAAAATAAGATATAAAACTGTTTCCTTATTTGCTAACTTTTTTTATCAAACTCATCTTCCACCAACTTATTTTTTTATCTACAGATCTATAAATATAATCTTTTGTATTTAATGAATTTTTGTAAAATATGATGTAGATATCTTATTATAATACTTAAAATAAAAAAATATCCCAAAGAATCCTAAGCTCAATATTATAAATAATGACGCCCATCCTTCTACTGTTTCTTTTTACAATTTTTTTGTAATTATACTGTAAATAACTCCTAATCCAAATAATATAAAAAAATCCAAAAGCTAATCTTTGAGTAAATAACATAATTGCATCTGTGTAATAAATTAATGTATCAAACATTAACATTAAATTTTCTGAAAAATCCTCTATTATTTTTTTATAATCCATATCTACTACTATATAAGAACTTTTCAATCCTGAAAGAACATATGCAACATTTCTATTAATAATTCTTTTTCCTACTTCTGCTACTTTATTTTGACCTCTTCTTGATGATAAAGTCATAACAGATGAATTAATATCTTCATTAAATGAATTTTTTTAAAATATTTATTTAAAATATTATAAAATATTTTTGAAGATCTTCTTGATTTTTTTGGCGTTAAAAAAATACAAAGTCATATCCTTCTTGACTTTTTCTATACATTTCAATTATTTTTATTATAATCTATATCAAAAGAAATATCTTCTATTTCAACAATATAATCTCCTATTGCTATTGCAGTTCCTGCATTTAAAAGCCTGTTGTGTTCTATGTTTTTATAGGTAACTTAATTTCTGTATGTTTTAAAGTTCAAAGATTTCAATGACTCTAAAGAATCTACTTTAGCTGTATTATCCACTATTACAATTTCACTACTCTTAAAATTATTATCCAAAAACTTTTTTTATTTCTTTTATCTTTTTTTCTACTTGACTGTTATCATCATTTATGACTAGAACAACCGATATATAATTTTTGTTCCAAATTTTTTTATCATTTTTTTCCTCCAAATTACTAAATTTTTTTCTGATAATATTTATTACAATCTCTTAATTCAATTTCTCCATCAATTCTTTCAAATATTCCTTCGCTCTGTCCTTCAATTCAGGATGTCTCAATCCAAACTCCACATTTGCCACAAACATTCCAAATTTATCCCTGTATCATATCTAAATCCATCGTAATTATACGCATACAATTTCCCTTTATCATTTTTCATATCCAAAATTGCATCTGTCAACTGAATTTCTCCACCTTTTCCAGGCTTCGTATTTCTCAAATATCCAAAAATTTCTGGTTCCAACACATATCTTCCCAATGCAGCTAATCTACTAGGCGCCTCTTCCAACGATGGTTTTTCCACAAAATTTTCTACTTCAACTGTTCTCTCATCAATTGTTTCTAAAGGCTTAACAATTCCATATTTATTAACATCTTTTTCAGCAACCTCTTGAACTCCCAAAATATTTCCACCATTCAGTTCAACATATTTATCAATCAATTGTTTTGTAACAGGAGCCTCACCTTTACTCTCATCAGTATAAATAATGTCATCCCCCAACACTACTACAAACGGTTCATCTCCAATAAACGCTTCTGCACAACCAATCGCATGTCCCAATCCTAACGGTTTTTTCTGTCTAACATAATAAATATTCGCCAATTTTGAAATATCATCGACCACTTTCAAAAGCTCTAATTTTCCTTTTTCCTCCAACGTTTTTTCCAACTCAAACGAATAATCAAAATGATTTTCAATTGAACTCTTATTTCTCCCCGTAACAATAAGAATCTCTTCAATCCCAGAAGCTATCAATTCCTCAACCAAATACTGCAATGCTGGTTTATCCACAATAACTAACATTTCTTTAGGTTGAGCCTTTGTCGCTGGCAATACTCTTGTTCCTAATCCTGCTGCGGGTATCACTGCTTTTCTTATTTTTTTCATAAGATTCTCCTTTATATTTAAATAGAATAATATAAATTTAAAATTTTATTTTTCATTTTTATAAAATTTCATCCAAATCATACATTGTATTTATTTTCCCAGAAAATACTGTATAAAAATCTGGACTTTGAGAATACTGTTTTTATAATTGTTGGTCTTGAGTCATCTATTTCAGAAGCAACTAAAATAGGTTTTATTGTATACAATGATTTAACATATTTTTATTTCAATGTCTTCATTCAGATATTTCTTAGCAATTTGAACCATTTCTTCAAATGCAGTTTCAGGAAAAAAATTCCACAATGAATACACCCTTTTTGAATGTTCAGGATGTTTTTGCTTTTTCTACATCTCCACAACAGTCATACGGTGGTAAATTTTTCATAATTTGTAAAATGCGGTGTTCTTGAAACAGTTGTTATAGAATGATACCCTGTTAATCCAAATGGCATCAATGAGAAAAAAAGGTCCATCCATAACTGTTAATCCAACATTTTTTAATGTTCTCTGAAACTTCACATAAAATCACTTCACAAAATTCATATTTTATTGGTAAATACTCAAATCCCAAAAAAATCATGAATTATATTAATTCCTGCATAAGTTGCGTTTTAAAACAGAATGGTGCTGAATATATTTCTCCATTTGAAGTTTTAAATACATATTCTTTCTCTTCTTTTTTTATTTCCACTATTTTTCGTTTCAAATTTAAAATTACATCCTAATTTTACTAATTCTTCATACAATATTTTTTTCCAATTATCTTAGCATCAAATGAATACTCCTGTGTCAAAAAAATGCCTTATCAATAGTATTTTCATTAAAAAAATTTTTCTTTTAGGAATTTCATCACATCTTACATTTAAATTATCACAAAAATTTTTTTGAAATTGTTCTCCGTTAGCCCAACTATAATCAGAGGCTACCGCATAAATTTTTTTCAAATTTATCATTTATCCCCTTTTTAAAAATCATTATAGAATCTATTGAAATATTTTTGCAGATTTTGATGCCGTAGAAAAAAAGATCTTGGATAATGATAACCATTGTGAAGTCTTGCTTGATTGATATAAGATCCCTATTAAACGGTTCTTTTTCTACTTCTAATATTAATACTTTTTCATTAGGATTTTTTTCTAAACTTCGTTTGGCAGCATACATCCCATATATTCCTGCTCCTATTATTATTTTTGTCATATTTTTTTGATCCACTCATATTCTAAACTCCTAACTTATATCTCTTTTTAACTAAATATAAATAATAAAAAGAATTAAATATATTCACTTTTTTTCTTTCAATTTTTTTGAAATTGACTCTAAAAGCTTTAGCAACATTGATAGTTACAATTCTATTAGTTTCTTAATATTTTTTTAAATTGATCTATTACTTTAATAAGGTTGTTTGATTCATCATATTTTTTTAGTAAAAATTACTTCTTCTTGGTATCCAATCTCTAACTCTTTATGCCTTACTATCTTAACTGTTTCTTTTCCCATCATATCAAATATTATATTTCCATTTTCGCATCTAAATATAATATTACGTTCTTTTTATCATTTAAAAGACTACTATTTATAATTCCGTTTATTTTTTTCTTTTTGTTCCTTTTTTTCTATTAAAAATTTCAATTGAACCAACTTGAGTAATATTATCTTTGCTTTCTTTTTTTAGATATAACATCTACTACCCGTAATTCCTTATCTAGTATATAGGATATTGCAGAAATAAGATGTACTGATAAAAACTTCAAAAAAACATTATCCTTTTTATAAAATTTTTCCAAATTGATTTATATTTCCTTCACAATAAAGAACTTTACCTAATAGATTAATATTTTCTTTAATAAAAATTAATAGAAGGAGAACTTGTATAAATATAATCTGTAAAAAGGCATTTTTTTCTTTTTTTGAAAGTTCTAAAACTTCTTCCGTTTCTTTTTAAATCCTTGCAAAGTGGCTTTTTCACAAAATACATGTTTATCATGTTCCAATAATCTTTTCACTGTTAAATAATGAACATCTACTGGATTACATACAAAAGCACATTCAATATCTTTATTTTTTTAAAATATTATCAAAATTTAAACTATTCTCTAACTTAGGATCACATATTCCTATAAGTTCAAAAAAATTATCTTTTTCTATATTTTTTCTATTATTTTCCCCAATACCCATAACCAATTAAAACACATTTCATTATTTTACTCCTTTGGATCATATTTTTTTCTAAACATATTCCATAAAAATTTTTATCAAATCAATATTCCCCTTTATAGGACTTATTTTTTTGTAGGAATTTTTACCTTTTGCAGGATATTGTCTAAGAACTGGTATTTCTGTGACTTTATATCCTAATTGAGGAACCTTAACTGTAAGATAATGAATCAATGCATAAGTAGGAAATGTTCCATATCTAAATGGTTGTATTCTTTTTATCTTTAAATACTTTTTATGTTATGTGCTCTAAAACCATTAGTTGTATCAGTGTACTTAAAACCAGATAACATATTAACTATTGGAACATGTATTAATTTTATTGCTATTTCTCTTAATTTAGGTGTATTTATAGCAACTCCTCCTTTAATATAACGTGAACCTTGTATCAATGAATATCCTTCGTCTAATGCTTTAGCCATTTCAAATATTCCTTCAATTCCATCTTTTCCATTTCCATCAATTGTTATTGTACCTTCATATCCATTCACTAAGGCATAATAATAACCTAGCATTAATTGATCACTCATATGCCCAGGCGATTTTCTTATAACGAGTGCTGAAACTCCATATTTTTTTAACATTTCTATATCTGCACTTCCATCTGTACTTCCTCCATCACACATAATAATATCAGCAACTGTATTCACTTTTTAACTCTTGCATTTTTTTCAATTGATTTATAAATTTTTTTCTCCTTCATTTAATACAGGAATACATATTAAATATTTATTCTTTTTCTCTAGCATTTTATATAATTCATATTCTGGCAAAATTATATTTTTTTCTCTATTTTCATTACTTCTTCTTTCAATTTTTTTCTCCTATTTAACAATAATTTCTATTTTTTTGAATAATTATATTATTATTTGAACCATTAGCTAAGACAATTTCAAAAATTTTTTTGATAAAATCTTTTTGTTTCAAATTCAACAATATATTGATTATTATTTTTTTAATATAGTTTTTGTAATTAAACGTTTCCGTATTCTCTTGATTATCTTTTTTTGTATGTCAATTTTTAATTCTGAACTTTCATTAAGGTTATTTCCTTGTATAATTATTTGATACTTATTAGGTCTTAATTCTATATATGGTCCATACATTGAAGTTTTTTTGGAAATACAGTATTATTTTTGCATAACATTACTATCTTTTTGTTGTCAACAACTTTCCAACAGGTACTAAGTATGTGTCATATTTTTGTACTAACTATATTTTTAGAATCTAATAATTTTTTTATATTATTATCTTTGTAATATAGATTATAAGTTCCATCTTTTGTATCGTTTATTTCTATTCTATATATGTTTTTTTATCAAGCATTATAGTTTCTCTATTATTATTTACTAGACTTACTTTTTCTTCGTTTTTTTATTATGTTTTCTTTTATAGAATCATCTGTTTGATTAATAATATAATCTTTTAATAACATTAAGTAAAATGTAGGAAAAAAATTTCTCCATTAGTAATAAAATTTAAATTACTTTGTTTTTTTATTCTTATTTAAGTTTTTAGAAATTATATTTAATGTTGAATATTTATTTTTCTAAAAGAGAATATCCAATAGTAGATTTTTCTTCTTCTGTGATATGCTAAATTAACATTCATACTACTATAAATTAATATAACTATCAATAGAGAAAATTTTTAAATTTTTTTCTCATAACAATAATAAAATATACAGTAGTTATAAATAAAATTAATGTAATCGAAAAAAACTTCTCTGGTGTATTTAAAAATATAGTCACTTGTTAAAGACATAAAAGGAAGTATATTAACATCTACCATTATTTTATCAGGACGAATTTCTGGAGATTCTATAATTAAAGTTATAATAGTATGACATAAAAGAAATTCCAATAATTTTATAAACATCTTCTATTGATAATCCCTTTTTTTATAACAATTATAATCGAAAAAAATATAATTACTGGTAAAAAAAGTGATCAGTATATCTACCATAAATAAAATAATTTTTCCTTTCCATTGAAATAATTCATAAAAATCGCACCTATAATTTCAGAAAAAAAATATTCCTAATAAAGAAAAAAAATACCTAAAACTTTTTAATTCTATATTTTTTTATCTTTTTTTGTCTTTAAATAATTTAATAAATAAAACTAATCCTAAAACTAAAGTGCCAAAACCCACTAAATTTATATAAAAATGTATAAGACGAGATAGCTCTTAATATAAAAAAAATAATTTAAAAATTTTTTTAAATCCCTCTGCCAATTGTACTAAAAATATCTGAAAATGTATTTTTTTAAATATACATTTTTTTCCCCAAAAATATAATTTTATTTGATTTTTTTATGAAAAAAAGTCAATAATAAAAAAATAACTACTACTCCTAATGAAAAAAAATTTTTATATCAAAAAAATTTTTTTATATTTTAATAAAAAGATATAGATAAAGAATTATTATAATTGGAAATAAAAGCTAACATTCTTCCATGAATAGAATAACCATATGATAAAAAAATTCCCAAAAAGAAACTGTTTTTTTATTAGGTTTAAAAAAAGTTTCATTACATATAACAAAAACAACCCAAACAATTAATCTAACCCAATTTTTCGTTCCAAGTATATTGTGCCATTGAAAAAGGTTTCTGGGTAAATACCTAAAAAAATTGAAATTAAAAACCTTAACTGTCTTTTTCTCTATACAGAAAAAAATTTTTTTAACATATAATAAGAAATACAAGGAATTAAAGACAATAAAATTGAATTTAATAATGTAATAGATTTATAAAGTAAGACAGGATTTTTAATTATCAAAAACAATGGAAAATAAAATATACTTCCTCCCCAACCATAATAATTGTTATAAATAAGATTCCAACGATAACCAGATAAAGCAGCAGGTATTGCTAAAAGCATTTGTTTCATCAGGGAATTATAGCAAAAGTCCTAACTTTTTGAACCAACTAATAAATTAAATATAAAAAAATATAAGAATAATATAAAAATAATCTCTCTTATATTTTTTTGATTCTTTAAAAAAATTTAAATACATAAAAAAACTCCTTTCAATTTTTTTAATAATTATGTTCCATTTATAATTCACATCTACATATTTTCTCCCATTTTTCTCCCATTCTCTCAGCAATTTTAGAATTTCTAATCAAATAGTCCAATGTTTCTATAAATTCCCATTTATTCTCATAATACAACCCACCATTACTTAAAATAGCATGTTGTTTTAAAACTTCACATTTTCCATTCAATAAAACAGGAACTTTTTAAATACATTGCTTCTAAAAGTAGATAATGATAAACTTTCAAATTTTTGAAGGTAATATCAGTAATTTGGATTTCCTGATTAAATTGACCTTTTTCATCTTCAGATACGAACCCTAAAGTAACTATATCTTTATTTCTAGGTATTTCCATAGCACTTTTTTTCCAGCTAATACCAATTTCAAATTACTATCATATGTTTTTTTATACTCTAAAAAAATATTCAAACATCTCTTTACAGCCTTTAGATTCATCGATTCTACCTATATAAACAACATAGTCATCTTTTATACCAAAAGTTTTTTTCTAAATTGATATCTTGTGCATTTTCATTAATATCTACACCTAAACCAACTATATCACTTTCTATATAATCATTCTTAAATCTTTTTGTTTACAAAATCTCTTTCTGTTACAGTTGAATACAATATTGCTTTTTGGTAAATTGAAAGTTTCATTAAAAAAATACTGTAGTATATTGGTGGTTCATCATGAGCCGTAGGAATTAATATGCTTTTTTTCTGGTGCAACTTTTTAATCCAAAAATAAGTTGTATAATACAAATATGTAAGGAAAATAATAACATCATAGTCATCTTTATGATCTTCAAGATATTTTATCAATTCTGATGAATGAGGACCTTGAGCTTCTTGCCATTCTATTCCTAAATTTATATTATCTTTTTCATTATTTAATTTTTGCAGATATTTTATTAAATTTCTTTTGATTCCTTTCAAAATCAACTTTTTTTCTTATAACTTTAACACCATTTATATGTTCTATTCCTTCTTTATACTCGTTTTTTTCCATGTGACATAATCTATTGCACAAGTTGTTAAAACTGATACATCATATTCATCTTTAAGTCTTTCAGCTAATTGTCGGCAATGCAGTTCAGCTCCGCCATTAACTTCCAAACCATATCTCTGAACAACAAATAAAATCTTTTTTCATACTATCCACCTATTCGCTTAATAAATCCCAATAATTGTTTTTTTCAACTTTTTTTCCAATTTAAAATCTTCAAGCCTTTTTATTTTTGATTCTTGATTATTTCTTTTTTTAACATTTTTCATCCGAAAGAATATAATTCATTAATTCTGATATTAAGAAATAATCTTTTTTTATTTACAATTACTCCACTATTTCCCAAAGTATCTTTTTATAGCACTACTGTTGTAGGCCAAAATTGGAACTTCAAAAACATACTTTCAACTAACGGCACACAAAACCCTTCGTGCTCACTCATACACAAAAATAAATCTGCAACCTTATAAAAAGCTAAAATTTCTTCAAATTTTTATATGTCCTGGAAACACAACATCATTTTTCCAATCCCAATTCCTTCACTAATTTTTTTAATAAATCTGAATAATTCTCAAATCCATTATCATTTCCAACCAAAATTAATCTAGAATCTTTATTGACATATTTTTTTATAATAGTAAAATGACTTTACTACATCTTCTTGTGCTTTATTAGGAGCAATTCTTCCTACAAATAATATTTTTTTCTTTCTGTCTGAATATTTTTTTATAACTTTCTTATCAGGCTCTTTTTTTGTAATCTTCAAATGGAACTAATATAGGTAATGTGGTTGTATTTTTTTATATTTTTAGTTCATCAAGTTCACTTTTATTGTAATCAGAAACAGCTAAACTATAATCAAAAATATCTGCTTGCATGTTCCAGTCCTTTTTCTTCCGTATTCTACTAAGTTATACAAATATTTATTATACTTTTTCTAAATACTTTCCTGGAGTAATATTATGGTATCTCATAACTTTTTTTACATTTATATCTTTCTAATAAAAAAAGCTCAAATCTGTCCCAGTAGATTTATGATAAATCAAAAATATCATTCTTATTTACTTTTTTTAATTTACTTATTTTTAAAAACTTTACCTTTTAATTTTTTTATCTATGTTTTTCAGCATAAATTTCCGTTTTATATCCATTCTTTCTTAAAAATTTATCAATATTTATCGCATCATTACTAACAGCATCTCCATAACTAATTGTTGGTAAAACTTGTATTATCTTAATCTTTTCTCACCTACTAACTCTTTAAAGAAATCAATATATTTTTTTGTAACAATTTCTCTATCAAAAATTTTTTAAAGACATATTCTTTTCCATTTTGTCCCATTTTATTTTGCTATATTTGGATTATTAATATAAAATTTCAAGATTTCTTCAAATTCAAAATAATTGTTAAAATATAATCCTCCATTTGATTCTATTGCAAAAATTTTTGGTTACCTCACAATTATTATTAACAATTACTGGTCTTTCTGTCAACCAAGATTCCATTATAACTATTGAAAAAAACTTTCATTTACCGATGGCTGAACAAGTGTTACAGCATTTGCATAAGCCTTATATTTATCTTCAATATCTATAAATCCTAAGTCGTGAACACAATTTTTTTATTCCTTTTGGAATTTCAAGTTGTCCACCACCTATTAAAACTAAATCTAAATTGTCATTATTTCTTTCTTTAAAATTTTTTTGAAATATTCTACCAATAAATCAATATTCTTACCTTTATCTTTTTCTACCTGCATATAAAATATAAGGGTTTTTTTAAATTATACTTTTCTTTAAATCCACTAAAATCTCTTGAAATATTTATATTTAACCCGCCACCTATTACTTCTTTTTTTAATATCTTTTAGTCCAAATAATTTTTTTCTGCCAAATTCTTTTTCAGGTTTTTGCTAAAAAAATACAACCCGAAGCTAATTCAAAAATTTCTTTTAAACTTTCCATATATGCATAAGCTTCATCATGTAAACAAGGAATTAATACAGATTTGCCTTTTTGCTTTTTTTACACCCCAATATGTTGTACCAAACATATATGGAATAAAAACAAAATAGTGAGTAATTCTCCAAATTTTTCTTCAATATTTTTTTCTAAATTAGTACTTCTAATCATTTCTTCAAAAAAAATATTTGTTCTGCTTCAAGACTTATTCTTCTTCCTTGCATAAGTAAAGCATTTACATTATCGAATTTCTTGTTATCTCTTTTTCTAACTTTAAATCTTTTTATTTTTTTATTCCACTTTCTTCATAATTACCTTCTTTGTAATAATTCTTATTCCAATCTGAAGAAAAATTTTTTTCTACACAAGTTGTGAGTATTTCTACTTCTATTCCTTTTTTTGTCAAATTTTTAACTATATTTCTTGTTTCTGTTTCAGCTCCACCTGGTATCTTATCCCCATACCATGGAACTACAAATGCTATTTTTTTCATCTTAATCACTTCCAAGCAATTACCGCATAATCTTGATATCCAAATAACATTTCATGCATTCTTCTAATTTTTTTCATTATATTTTTTTCTAATTCTTTTTGGATCCATATCGTTATCTTTAAGTACAGGAGCTTCTATATCAACAGGAGAACTGTAAATAAATTCTACTTTTTTTAAATCCATGTTCTTTTTAGTAACATCTCAATTGTAAATGGATGAACATACTGTCTATGTGTCAAATCTAATGTATATGCCATAGTTTGCGTTACTAAAGCCATTGGATTTATAGTTTCAAGAATTAACGGACTTCCTTCTTGAAGATTTTTTTATACGCTCCTTTTATTAATTTTTACTATTTGTGATGGTTTTTAAATGCTCTATGACTTGTGATGAAAATATTCCACCTAAATTTAGATTATCGTTGTCATATAAATAACTCACTCCATCTCTCAACTCAACTGATAGTCCATCTTTTTTTACATTTTTTTCTACCATTTGTGGGTTAATATCCATCCCAAAAAAACATATTGTTTACCTGCATTTAGTAAAGTTTTTATAAATTCTCCTCTTCCACAACCTATATCCAATATATTATCTTTTCCAGCATACAGTCTTACAAATTTTTTTCTTGTAATTTTTGTATATTTTCTTCAGATCCTCTATATTTATTTTTCAAAAAGCAAGATAGTCCATATCAAAAATCATTTTTCTTTTTCTATTTCTTCCAATTTTTTTATTCTTTGATCTTTCTCAGCTAATAATTTTTTTATTTCATCATTTTTTTCTTATTTAATTGTTTATTCAAATTGTTTATAGTTCTAACAGTATATGAATTAAATATTATTTGATCTTGCATCATTGGAACTACATACCATCTTGTTAATTTTTCTAATCACTTTTTTTACAAATGAAAACAATTTATTCCTAGATAAAATTTCTCTTTCTAAATTAACATTCCAAACACGATTTAATGTATCTAAATCATATCTAAAATTATCTTCTTCATTTATTTTTAGGAGTAAAATCAAAATTATTAATTTTTTTCTTCCTCAACATACCCTTTATCTTTTTATATTTTGTCTAATTTTAGCCATTATTTCTTCAACATTAATATTATCTATATTTATTTCAAAATCATTTTCTTTTTATTTCCATAATCTAATATATTCCTTTCTATAAGTGATTAAACTTATGTTTTTATCCTAAATATACCAGTATCTTTTTAAAATACTATAAACACTAAAATTTTTCTATTTTTTTCTTACATAATCATAAGGTTTTTCCATATTCATCATGAAAAGCTATATCTAAATAATATTTACCTTCCAGTAATTGAATATGATTAATTATTACTTCAATAATTCCCTCATCTTGAATTTTGATTTTTCCCAAAATTATCAATAAATGTATTTGTTCCATAACAATTTAATCCATCATTTCTAAAAATCCCAAACCCAAAAACAGAATCTTTTTAATTTACTGTTATTCCTTTTATATTTAACTTGTATTTTTTTAATTTTTTTCGTCTGAATTGTAGGTATCACTTACCTCATCTTTTTTTCATTCAATAGTTTTTATATCAATAATCTCAACATCTTTATTTCCAGTTCGATTTTTTTATCTTTTTTTATCCTCTTTTTTTCAATATTTTTTTCTTCAGATTCTTCTTTATTTTTTTCTTGCTCATTCGCTTTATCTTTAGGTTTTATTTTTAATTTTTTTCATTTTTTTATCTTTATTCATAATGTCATCTAAATATTCTGCAACAATATCATGAGGTATGCCTTCGTCTCTTATTTTGCCATTTTCAATCCATATAGCCCTATTACATAATCTTTCAATTGATCCCAAATCATGTGATACTATCACAATTGTAATACCACTTTTTTTCAACTCTAACATTTTGTTAAAAGCATTTAGCCTGAAATCTAGCATCACCAACTGCCAAAAATCTCATCAATCAATAAAATATCTGCATCAACATTTATTGCAACAGAAAAAAAGCCAGCCTCATATACATTCCTGAAGAATATGTTCTAACAGGACTATCTATAAACTCTTCTAATTCAGAAAAATTCTATGATATCATCTAATCTAGCATCTATTTCTTTTTTTCGTAAGTCCAAAAAAATAGAAGCATTTGTATAAATGTTTTTCTCTTCCAGTCATATCAGGATGAAATCCTGCTCCTAATTCAAAAAGGCTTGAGATCTTTCCATTTATTTCTATTTTTCCCTTTGTCAGGATAAATTATTTTTTTGTCATTAATTTTTAACAATGTACTTTTCCCACAGCCATTATGTCCAACTAATCCAACAACCTCTCCTTTTTTCAATTTCTAATGTTACTCCTTTTTAAAAACTTCATGTCTCGTATAACTATTTCTCTGTTTAAAAAAAGCAATCTTTCTTTTTAAAGTATATCCTTTATCACTATATATTTTAAAAGCTCTTTTTCTACATTCTTTACATTTATTACAATATCTTTTCGCCATTATAGTTCCTCCGCAAAGTTTTTTTGTAATTTTTTTCAAATACAAAATATCCAATGATAATCATAATTATTCCATAAATTAATATTCCACCAAATGAATTAAAACTTGGCATTCGTTTATAGTATAGAATATTTCTATAAAAATTAATTATTCCTGTCATTGGATTCAAATAAAACCAAAAACGAAATTTTTTTCTGGTATCATTTCAATATTGTAAACTATTGGAGTTAAATAAAACCACATCATTACTATTATATTTAAAATATATTCTAAATCTCTAAAAAAACACATTTAAAAGCAGAAAATATAAAAGTCATGCCCAAAACAAGAATATATTGTACAATCATAACAATTGGTAGAAGTAATACGTATTTACTGAAACCTATGCCACTAACTAATATTGTTAATAATACAACTATCATACTATAAAACATATTCATAAATGCAGAATTAGTTGTAACAATTGGTAATATTATTCTTGGAAAATATATTTTTTTATTAGATCTTTGTTCATCATTATACTCACAGTACCTACTTGTATACTAGATGCAAAAAAATATCCAAGGTATTAATCCAACAAATAAATAAATATAATATTTATCAATATCTACTCTCATAATAGTTGAAAAACACTATCGTATAAACAACTAGTTGTAAAAGAGGATTTAAAAAAAGTCCATAAAAAAATCCTAATACAGAACCTTTATATCTAACCTTTAAATCTTTTTTTACTAAATTTGAAATCATTTCACGATAGTCGTATAATTCTTTAATAATTTTCATATAATCCCTTTCACTTCATTTATAATACTTAATCTAAATTTCTCCAATATTCCAACACTTCTTTCAAGGTATCGTCAATAAAAAAATTCAGTTTCCCATCCTGTATCTTTCTTAATTTTAGTATTATCACATACCACAAGTGGCACATCTACAGGTCGAAATTTATTAGGATCAATTTCTATTTTTATTTTTTTCCTTTGACATACTTACCAGCTTATTTAAAAGTTCACTTACTTTTTATTTCTTTACCTGAACCGATATTGTAAATCTCTCCAATTTTTTTCCCTTTTTCTAAAAAGCAGAGCATAACCTCTAACAATATCCCTGACATCTGTAAAAATCTCTAAAAGTTTCTAAATTCCCCACTTTTTAATATAGGCTCACTTCCTTTTTTTCAATCTGAGCAATTTTACTTGCAAAATCAGCTACAACAAAGTTTTTTTACTTTGTCCTGCTCCAATATGATTAAAAAGCTCTTACCATTACTATATTCATGTTATAAGCATTCACATAAAGTTTACATTTCTTCCTGTGCTTTTTTTACTTACACCATAAGGACTTTTGTGGATTTTTGAATTTTATTTTTCTTTGATTGGACACTCTTCTGGTTTTTATTGGACCATATTGATCACTTGAACCAATGATTAATATTTTAGATTCTTTACTGTAATTTCTTACTGCTTCAAGTAAATTCAATGTTCCATTTACATTTATATTTACAGTCAAAACAGGCTTTTTCCCATGAAAGTCCTACAGCGCTTTGTCCTGCCAAATGAAATATTTTATCTGGTTTTACATCATTTATAACTTTATTCACCTGTTCTGTATCCAATAAATTCATTTTTTTACATTAATTTTTATCATTTTTTTATAATTTTTCTGCTATTGTTGTTCCATATACTTCATAACCTTGTTCTAAAAGATATTCAGATAAATATTTCCCTACAAAACCATCAACACCTGTTATTAATGCTTTCATTCGTTCTCCTTAAAGTGATTTCAATTTAATTTCTTTTTTAACTAATTCCAAATCATTTTCAACCATTCTTTCAACTAATTTAGCAAACGGTATTTCTCTCTTCCATCCCAATTTAGTTTCTGCCTTTGTAGGCTTTCCAATTAAAATATCAACTTCTGCCGGTCTGTAAAATTTAGGATTAACTCTTACTACGATATTACCAGTTTTAGAATCTTTCCCAATTTCCTTCTCATCTTTCCCTTCCCAGACAATATCAATATCTACATGTTTAAACGCAGTTTCTACAAATTCTCTAACTGTTCTAGTTTCATTTGTTGCAATTACATAGTCATCAGCTTTATCTTGCTGTAACATTAGCCACATTGCTCTAACATAATCTTTTGCATGTCCCCAATCTCTTTTTGCATCTAAGTTTCCTAATTCCAATACATCTTGCACACCCAATTTTATTCTAGCAATTGCATCTGTAATTTTTCTTGTTACAAACTCTTTTCCTCTTCTTTCAGATTCGTGGTTAAACAAAATTCCTGAACATGCATACATGCCATAACTTTCTCTATAGTTTTTAGTTATCCAATGTCCATATAATTTTGCTACTCCGTAAGGACTTCTCGGATAAAATGGCGTCTCTTCAGTTTGAGGAATCGCTTGAACCAACCCAAACATTTCGCTTGTAGAGGCTTGATAAAATCTTGCTTCTGGTTTTACAGTTCTAATAGCCTCTAACATATTCAATGCACCAATTCCATCAATATCAGCTGTTGCAACTGGCTGTTCCCAAGAAGTTCCAACAAATGATTGAGCTGCTAAGTTATATACCTCATCAGCTTGAGAAATCTTCATTGCATTTATTAAAGAAACTAAATCTGTCATGTCAGCATATATAAATTTAATTTCATCTTTTCTATGTTCAATATTTCCAAAAAGTAGTTACACTTTTTTTCTTCTCATAAGTCCATAGACTTCATATCCCTTCTCTAATAATAATTCTGCCAGATATGAACCATCCTGACCGTTTATTCCAGTAATTAAAAGCTTTTTTTCATCTGTAATCTCCTATCTTTTTGTTTTTACAAATATTCATTTCTATTACAAATTCTCAAATTGCTAATAATTTCCTTAACTTCTTGAGTATTGTTCTTGTGACAAATTAATGTTACATCATCTGTATCTACAATTACGACATCTTCTAGTCCAATAGTCGCAATCAATTTTTTTCATTACCCTGAATTATTGAGTTTTTAGTCTTTATACTTATTACATTTCCTTTTTATAACATTTCCATCTTGATTTGTCTTGTTGATTCTTTCAAGTGAAAGCCAGCTTCAACGTCATCCCATCCGAAGTTCCTGGAATTACGTAAATGTTGTCTGCTTTTTCCATAATTCCATAATCTATAGACTCTGATGGAAGATTTGAGAATACTTCTTTTTAATGTATTTTCATATTTTTCTGTATTTATTGATTCTCCAATTTTTGTAAACCATCATGTATTTCTGGAAGGTATTCTTTAAAGTTTTTTTCAAAATAGTTGAAGTTTTTCCACACAAACATTCCACTATTCCATAAATATTGTCCACTTGCTAAATATTCTTTAGCTTTTTTTCTAAATTTGGCTTTTTCAACAAAACTTAAAACTTCATAGACATTTGCTTTATTTTTTTAAATTTTTTTCACCTTTTTTTAAAATTAATGTATCCATATCCTGTTTCAGGATAATTTGGAGTAATTCCTATTGTTGCTAAATTATCATCTTTTTTTCTACTACATCTAAAAGCCGTTTTTTTAATGTGTCAATAAAGATTTCGTTGAATTTAATCAGATGATCTGAAGGTAAAATTATCATTTTTTTGAATTTATATCTTTTTTTGGCAATATGAATTGCAGCAAGTCCGATACAAGGTGCTGTATTTTTTTGCAGCAGGCTCAATAATAATATTTGCTTCAGGTATATCTGGAATATGTTCTGAAACCAGATTTTTGTACATTTCATTTGTGACTACATAGATATTTTCAATATCTACAAGATTTTTACTCTTTCAACAGTATGCTGAATCATAGATTTTCCCGTCATCTGTCAAAGATAAAAAAATTGTTTTGGTAAATTTATTCTACTTTTTCGGCCAAAAATCTTTCACCTTTTTCCACCAGCCATTATTACTACAGAAGTCAATACTATTCCTCCTTTTTTTATTTTTAATTAATATAGTTTATAATTTTAAATTTGCTATTTAAATAGATAATAGCAATAAACTTTCTAAATATTTTTTTATAATCGCATTTTTTTCAATTTTTTTCTATTATTTCAGCAAGTTCTCCTTTTTGATATCCATCCTTTTGTATAGGAAATTTCCTCAAGACAGGCGATGTAAAATCCTTGCCTATTTTGAATAGCTTCCACAAAGTTTGCCGCTTCCATCAGTCCTTTTGGCGTTCCTGTGTCAAACCAGCTCATTCCACGTCCAAGAGTTTTTTTACTTTTAGTTTGTCGCAAGATAAATAAAAATTCATTAATAGATGTTATTTCAAGTTCATTTCGATCTGACGGCTTTAACATTTCAGCTTTTTTTAATAACTGTATTATCATAAAAAAATATAATCCTGGCACTGCGAAACTTGATTTAGGATCTATTGGTTTTTCTTCTAATGAAATTACCTTTATTATTTTTCATCAAACTCAACGACACCATAATCTTCAGGATTTTTTTCACTGGGTAGCCGAATATCATTGCACCAGCATTGTTTGATTTTTTCCCCTTTAAAATTTTTCAAAATAATCAACAGAATCTTCAAGAACTTTTTGAAAATCCATTTTCCATAAAAATATATTATCCCCTAAAATTAAAGCTACATTATTATTACCAATAAATTCTTTTTCCAATTAGAAAGGCTTCTGCCAGTCCATTTGGATATTCTTGTATTTTTATATTCAACTAATTCCCAATTGACTTCCATCTCCCAGCAATTCTTCAAACACTGGCAAATCTCTAGGAGTTGAAATAATTAAAATTTCTTTTTATATTTGCTAACATTAATACTGATAAAGGATAATAAATCATGGGCTTATCGTAAACAGGCAGAATTTGCTTAGAGATAGACTTTGTAAGCGGATATAATCTAGTTCCGCTGCCTCCGGCTAAAATAATTCCCTTCATAAGAATTCTCCTTAAATTAGTTTATTTCCCTTTTCCAAATAAGACAGCTTTAACTGTCTTCATAATAATAAGTACATCGAGTATAAGATCCTGATGCTTCAAATAGTACAAATCATACTCCAACTTTCTCTTAGCATCCTCCAGGCTTTCCCCATAGGGGAACATTACCTGCGCCCAGCCTGTTATTCCTGGCTTTATAAGGTGTCTCAGGTTGTAATGGCTTATCTTTTCAGCATAGTCTTTTGCTAAAATATCCCATTCTGGACGTGGACCTATGAAGCTCATTGTCCCTTTCAGGATATTCCAAAGCTGAGGAAGTTCGTCAATCCTTGTCTTTCTCATGAACTTTCCAAATTTTGTAACCCTTGTGTCGTTGTCCAGCGTGTACTTTGAATATTTTTTTGGATCGTGTATTCTCATGCTTCTGAATTTATAGACTTTGAAGGGCTTCATGTTTTCGCCTATTCTGGTCTGCTTGAATATGACTGGTCCTTTAGATTCCATCTTAATAATTATTGCAGTAATTAATGCAAGTGGTGACAGAAGCACCATTAAAGTTAGTGCAAGAATTAAATCCATTCCACGTTTCATATTTTTTTCTGCATTTCATTGCTTAAAATATCAAATCCATTTTGACTGTAAAAAGCCATTCTTCATTTATCTGATTTATATCTATTTTTTTGAATATCTTCGTTAAATTCTTCATAATTTATTATTTTTCAGTCCGTTAATCTTCAAATCAAAAAAATTCGCTTCAAATATTTTTTTGAAAATCAGGACTTTTTATATCCTTTACAATTACCAATACATCAATTTCCTTTTTTTAGATATAATTTCTTCCATCTGATCATAATTTCCAATTAAATATTTTGTTGCCCCGCTTTTTATTGTTTGAAATGTATCCAACATAATTGTAGTCAAGGGTATTGATAATATCTTCCTGAACATTATTTCTTATATGATTTGAACCAAATATCAGCACATTTTGCTTTTTTTCATATAAATGGAGCATACTATTTTTTTCTGAAAATTACTTGGAATAAAAATTAACAAATAGATATAAAAATATTAAACTGCTTCCAGAAAGCATATAGCACAACTGAAAATATCACATCAATTCCCAATGTTATAAATACATCCTTATATCTAAAACGTTCTGCATAGAAATCAAGCTGTCCGAATATAAATTTTTATAAATATGAACAGGATAAATATAAAATTGGTCAGATACTTTTGCTACATAATTATATTTATCTAGTAAAAAAACTGTAAATAATATATAAAATAAGTATATAAAGTATACGTATCCGAATATCTTTATTTAATTTCATAGTTCATCCTCACTTAACAGCCGTTGATCTAAAAATTACAGCAATAAACCGCAAGTATCTCGGCATTATAGTAATTTTACCTTAAAACAGGAGCAATAATACCTTGTTCCTGCATAAAATTTTTAATATTTTTTTATCTTTTTTTATTCAAAAATAAAACTGCTATAATTTACAAATAATTACAGTATGAGTATATCACATTTTATTCCCAAATTCAAGTAAACCAACCTTCAAAAAAATTTTTTTGAATTAATAAATAAAAAAATAATTTTACCATTATTTAAAAGCTGTACTGCTACAAGTCTTAGTTTTATTTTTTTATTTTTAATTAATTTTTTTATTTAACTATTTTTCATAAATTGGATTTTAAAAATTCTTTTTGCCAAATTATTAAAAAAATTTTGTTCAGACATTCTTTTTTTGTGCTTTAAATCAGGATGAACATATAAATTTAAAGTTATTCCAATAGAGGCATGTCCTAAAATTTCAGATACAGTCTTGTAATCTATGCCATTTTCAATAGCCTGTGTTGCAAAAGTGTGTCTTAGCGAATGAAATTTCAGCTTTGAAATTTTTAAAATATTTAACATCTTCTTGAAAAATTTTCTATAGGTCCTTGGCTCAATATATTTTTTCTCGCCAGAAATAACGTAAAAATCACTGTTAGATTTAAACTGCTGCAATAAAGGCATTAATTCAGAGGCAATAGGAATTTTACGTCTTGAGCTTTCTGTTTTTGGTGAAGAAATGATGACTTTGCTCTTTTTAGCTGTACTGGTATATATTCTTTGAATCGTATGATTGATATTAATGACTTCTGTCTTTAAATCCACATCCTCCCACTTTAATGCACATATTTCTCCTATTCTAAGTCCAGTGCATATACAAATAAGTATTCCTAGTGTCTGATTACACAGATTATTTTTCACATACTTGCAAATTTTTCTTCTCTCTTCAAAATTAAACACTTCAACTTCTTTAGTTTTCTCTTTCTTGGGAATTTTAAATTCAAATTCCATCCTGTCTATAATTTTATGCTTCATCGCAAATGTCAGCACAGACTTTAACACAACTGTCATATCCTTTACAGTTTTTTTGACAGCCCTCCTTTGCCATCCAATCTTCCGCAATTTAACTTGTCTAAAAACGAAAGACTGAAAATCCTTATTTGAAATTGTACTAACCTTTCTTTTTTTAAAATACGTTTTCAAATGATTTTCAATAATTGTCAAATAAAGAAAGTAAGTCGATTCCTTTATATAATTATGCTCATTTTTTAGCCAAATATCCATACATTTAGATATACTCATATTTTTTTATTCATTGTTCTCATTTTGCCCTCCTGAACATAAAACTTAAACTATAGTAATACAACTTTAAAAATTAAGTTTAAAAAAATTTAAACTATAACAATAAATTATCAAAAAAATATAAATTTGATGTTTGAGAATCATAGAGTAAATCTTTGAAACTGAAAATATAAAAAAATATACTTAATTTCCATTTTTTTATGATATAATTAAATCAGAAAAAAACTGAAGGAGAATATAAAATATGAAATTTAATGAATACAAATACGAACATTTGGATTTGGAAAAAAATAAAAAAAGAATTTTTCAGAGCTTATAGAAAGTTTTGAAAAAGGCTGAAAATGTGGAAGGACAAGTTAATGCATTTGATGAAATTATAAAACTGAGAAATCATATTGAAACTATGCAGACACTTGTTTCAGTTCGCCATAGCATTGACACAAATGATGAGTTTTATGATAAGGAAAATGAGTATATGGATGAAATCAGCCCTATTCTTTTTGGGTTTACGAATGACTTTTTATAAGGCTCTTGTAAATTCAAAAATTTAAAAGATGAACTTGTCCAAAAAAATATGGAAAAATTTTTTTATTTGATTTGGCAGAAAATACATTGAAAACATTTTTCACCTGAAATTATTCCAGATGCTCAAGAAGAAAACAGATTATCTAGTAAATATTCAAAATTAATTGCAAGTGCAAAAATAGATTTTTGATGGAAAAAGAGCTTAATTTGTCACAAATGGTTCTACACACAGTCAAAAGGACAGAAATGTAAGAATTGAAGCGGCTAAAAAAAGTTGCTCAGTTTTTTTGCTGAAAATCAAGATGAATTTGATAATATTTATGATTCACTTGTTAAAAGTCAGAACTAGAATGGCTCAAAAGATGGGGATATAAAAAAACTTTTGTAGAGTTTGGATACAAGCAACTTTCAAGACTTGAATATGATGCAAAAATGGTAGAAGGCTACAGAAAACAAGTGCTTGAAAATATTGTGCCACTACATACTGAACTTCGTGAAAGACAAGGGAAAAGACTTGGATTGGACAAACTTAAATTTTTATGATGAAGCTATAAAAATTTAATTCTGAAATGCTGATCCGCATGGGTCGCCTGAATGGATTTTAAATAATGGGAAGACAATGTATAAGGAATTATCGAAAGAAACTGATGAATTTTTTACATTTATGACTGAAAACAATTTGCTTGACTTGCTTTCTAAAAAGGGGAAAATGAGCGGCGGATACTGCACTTACATTCCAGAACACAAGGCACCATTTATTTTTGCCAATTTTAATGGAACTTCACACGATATTGATGTTTTGACGCATGAAGCCGGACATGCTTTCCAAGTTTACCAAAGCCGTGGATTTGAAGTTCCTGAATACTTATGGCCATCTTATGAGGCTTGTGAAATTCATTCGATGAGCATGGAATTTTTAACTTGGCCGTGGATGGACTTGTTTTTTGAAAATGATACTGATAAATATAAATTTATTCATTTATCAGAAGCTCTTTTATTTATTCCTTACGGAGTAACTGTCGATGAATTTCAGCACTGGGTGTATGAAAATCCAGAAGCTACACCAAAAGAACGCCGTGAAAAAAATGGATTGAAATAGAAAAAAATATTTACCAACAAGAGATTACGGAGAAGTCGAAGAATTAAAAAAATGGAATTTTTCTGGTTTAGACAAGGGCATATTTTTCAGTTCGCCATTTTTACTACATCGACTACACTCTAGCTCAAGTATGTGCCTTCAATTCTGGATAAAATCAAGGAAAACAGAGAAAAAGCATGGCAAGATTATTTGAATTTATGTAAACTTGGAGGAAGCAAGCCATTCTTTGAACTTATGAAATCAGCTAATTTGAAAAAAATCCATTTGAAGAAGGGACATTGGCTATTGTAATTCCAAAAATTAAGGAATATTTGGATAATGTTGATGATATGAACTTGTAAAATTAATATTATTTTTTTACTTTAGCAGATACATTTAGCAGGGGAAGATCCCTTGTTATTATTAAATTTAAATTACCAAATATATTTACTATAAACTTAAAAAAATTTTTGAATTAAGAGAAAATTTTTAAAAATATTTATATTTTTCTATTGATTTTTAAAAAAATTAGTGCTATAATAATTGTAGATACAAATTAATAAAACAAAAATTAAATATATTTAAATATGGAGGTAATTTATAATGATTTACGAAAATATCTTAGACTTAATTGGAAATACGCCTGTGGTGAAATTAAAATTCTTAAATGATGAAAATATCGCTGATATTTATGTAAAACTTGAAAAAAATATAATATTGGTGGAAGTGTAAAGGATAGAGCGGCTCTTGGAATGATAGAAGCAGCTGAAAAAGAAGGAAAATTGAAACCAGGTGGAACAATTGTTGAACCTACTTCTGGAAATACTGGTATCGCACTTGCATTAATCGGTAAAGCAAAAAGGCTATAAAGTGGTAATTGTAATGCCTGATTCAATGAGCGTGGAAAGAAGAAGCATCTTTAGCAGCTTATGGAGCTGAATTAATATTAACTGAAGGGGTCAAAAAGGTATGAAAGGGCAATTGCTGAAGCTGAAAAATTAGCAGCTGAAAATGGATATTTCTTGCCTCAACAATTTGAAAATCCTGCAAACCCTGCAAAACACTATGAAACAACTGCAAAAGAAATTTTAGATGATTTCCCTCAAATCGATGCATTCGTATCAGGTGTCGGAACTGCTGGAACTTTATCAGGAGTTGGAAAAAGATTAAAGGAAGAAAGACCAGGAGTTAAAGTATTTGCCGTTGAACCTGCAACTTCTGCAGTATTATCAGGAGAACAACCTGGAAAACACTTCCAACAAGGACTTGGAGCAGGATTTGTGCCTGGAAACTACGATGCCAGCCTTGTAGATGAAATTATAAAGGTAACTAATGAACAAGCGGTAGAATTTGCGACAAGAGCTTCAAAGGAAAAACGGACTATTTATCGGAATTTCTTCTGGAAGTGCAATTGCAGCAGCTTATGAAGTAGCTAAAAAATTAGGAAAAGGTAAAAAAGTTGTAGCAATTTTACCAGATGGTGGAGAAAAATACTTATCAATTGAAGCATTCAGAAACAGTTTATAATTAATAGAACTTAACTAACTTGGGCAAGGATTCTCTGACTTTTACATAAAATAACGGGATGAATTGCCTGTTTTCATATTTTTCATACTTTTTATGAAATAGAATTATAGTAAAAACTGCTTTTAGAGCCGAACTCAGATATTATACACCATTTAACCTTTATAAATTTAACAAAAAGTAAAATATGCAATAAAATGTTGTTTTTAAAACAGTTTTATTATATAATTCATATATAAATTTTTAAGGAGTGTGATTATTATTTTTTTAAATGGTTAGTAAGTGAAATAAATAATATAGCGGAAAAAGATCCAGCTGTCAGATATAAAATAGAAGTTTTTTTCTCTATCCGTCTCTACATGCAGTTATTAATCACAAGATTGCCCACTTTTTTCAAAAGCATAAATTATATTTTTGTGCACGGTTAATTTCTCAAATTTCACGATTTTTTACAGGAATAGAAATTCATCCAGGAGCAAAATTAGGAAAAAAAGTATTTTTTGACCACGGAATGGGAATCGTAGTTGGAGAAACTGCTGAAATAGGCGATAACTGTGTCATCTATCATGGGTGTAACTCTAGGCGGAGTAAAGCTCTTCCAAAAACTAAGAGACATCCCCACATTAAAAAAATAACGTCACAGTTGGAACAGGAGCAAAACTGCTAGGAAATATAGTAATTGGAAATAATGTGAAAATTGGAGCAAATTCAGTTGTTTTAAAGGATGTTCCAGATAATGCAGTAGCAGTAGGGATTCCAGCTAGAATCATTCCAAAAAAACAGAGGAAGATTACTATATGTGGCATATTTAACAGATATTTTTACAGATTTTTTTATATTATTTATTAAAATATTCAAATACAAAAAAATTTGACAATCAAAGTAAAATATGGTATATTTTTCTATATGAAAAAAATTTACTTCATTTCTTTGATTTGAAATAAAAATTAGGATAGGATTATCCAGAAAATACAAAAAGCAGACAAATGTGCAAAAAGCATATTTAAAAACTAAACTAATAAACATGGAGGATTAAAATGGCAAAAGTAGGAATTTTTTTCGGATCAACAACAGGAGTAACTGAAGATATTGCTCATAAAATTGCAGAAAAAATTGATGGAGCAGAAGTTTTTAATATTGATGGAAATGAGGATAAATTGGAAGATTATGATGTACTTCTTTTAGGTACTTCTACTTGGGGATTTGGAGACTTGCAAGATGACTGGGCAGCAGTTCTTGATGATTTGGCAAGCAAAGATTTAAGCGGTAAAAAAAAGTAGGATATTTCGGAAGTGGGGATCAAGGAACTTTCTCTGATACATTTATGGATGGAATTGCCATCATTGATGAAGAAATTCAAAAAACTGGTGCAACAATCATTGGAAAAACTTCAACAGAAGGATATGAATTCAGCGAATCAAGAGCAGCAAAAGATGGAGAATTTTTAGGACTTGCTCTAGATGAAGTTAATCAGTCTGAATTAACAGATGAAAGAATTGACGCATGGGTTGAACAAATCCAAAAGGAATTTTTAAATAAAACTATGTCTGTGAAAATATTTTAAAAATAATTATTCACAAAAGACAAATAAATATGATTTTTAGTATATTTATATATAACTAAGATAAATCAATTTTTCACAAGTTGATTTTTCTCCAAAAAAATTTAAGAAGGTGTTTTTCATAGCACCTTTTTTATTATTTTTATTTTTTTCCCATAATAACTGCTATAACTAAAAAAAGAAGCATTTTGCAAAACATCTGACCCTACAAAATAACTTCTTTCAAAACTATATTTCTTCTCAACCTTTTTTCCCAATTTCTCCTTAAAACAAAACCTCTGTACTTTAACTTCCCGACTTTTTTTCTATACATAACGACCTTTTTTTCTTCAAAAACACATCTAATTTTTCTTTAGACTTTATCCTTTTTCTACCTAATCTATCTAATAAACAACTTTTTTTCTTTTTAGGGCAATAATGCCTTCTAAACTCCTTTTTTTATCGATATCGACTTAACTTTAAAAACTTTTTCTTCATAGTTCGGATTCGACCAAAAATCCTATCCTTTTTACTTTTGTTACTTCATTTTTGTATACAAATTCCTGTGTAACCTTTACTCCTTTTTACCTTTGACCTTTTCTTCATAAAACTCTTTATTTTCTAATCTCTATCTACGTCCCAATCTGTAATTCTTCCAGTATACGCATCGATTTCAAATTCATAAGTGTAACCTCTGTAATGAATTTCTCCTTCATAAGAATCTTCATCAAACTCAAAATCTTAATATTTCTCAATGTTGCACCTGGAACTTTTTGCTAATACTATTTGTTTAGGCTCTTGCTGGGGTTATTTTTTGATCTTTTATAAGAACTTTTTTTATGGCTGAAATTTGATTTTTTATAATCTTTACTTCCAGCAAAACTCAAAGAACCTAATACCAAACAACCTAACAATGCTACTGTTAAGAATTTATTTTTCATAATCCTCCTTTGCATTTTTGTATTTGTAATTGCTGTTCCTTTGTTACATTGTAATAGTATCATATAAAGATTAAAGAAAAAAATGAGAACTTTTAATTTTTTTCTCATTTTTTTAAAAATTTTTATAAAAAAATAGACACTCTCTGCTTCTGAGATTGCCTATTTTTTTCTAGATTTTTCACGACTAATTTCATGATTATATTTTTATTTTTTTGATTAATAAATTAATTTGAAAAAAATTATAATTCGATGTCTTCTTTTCTTAATGTTGGGAACAAGATTACGTCTCTAATTGATGCTGAATTGGTTTGTAACATAACTAATCTATCAATTCCAATTCCTAATCCTCCTGCAGGTGGCATTCCGTATTCTAAGGCTCTAATGTAATCCAAATCCATTCCTTGTGCTTCATCGTCTCCTGCTTCTTTCAATTTAACTTGTTCTTCGAATCTTTCTTTTTGATCTCTTGGATCGTTTAATTCTGAATATGCGTTTGCAAATTCTCTTCCTGAAATGAATAATTCAAATCTGTCAACCCATTCAGTTTCACCTTTTTGATTTTTTTGAAAGTGGAGAAATTTCTTTTTGGATATTCTGTTATGAATGTTGGATTAATCAATGTTTCTTCCACTTTTTCTTCAAAGAATAAATTTAAAATTCCAAATTTTTGTATAAGTTTTATCTTTTTCTAAAAGGAATTCCAAATTCTTTTCGCTTTTTCAATAAAGCTTTCTTCATCGCTTGAAATTGAATCAAAATCAAATCCAGTTGCTTCTTTTACAGACTTCTTTCATTGTTACTCTTCTCCAAGGTTTAGCTAAATTAATAGTTTTATCTTCATATTCAATTTCATATTTTTCCATGTAACTCGAAAGTCAAGTTAGAAATTAAGTCTTCTGTTAAGTCCATCATATCATTAAAAATCGGCGTACGCTTGGTACAATTCCATCATTGTAAATTCAGGATTATGTTTTACAGAAATCCTTCATTTCTAAAACTTCTATTAATTTCAAATACTTTTTCAAATCCACCAACTAATAATCTTTTTTTAAGTATAATTCAGGTGCGATTCTTAAGAATAATTCCATATCTAATGCATTGTGGTGCGTAACAAATGGTCTTGCAGTTGCTCCACCTGCGATTGGGTGCATCATTGGAGTTTCAACTTCCGTAAATCCTTTTTTCTAAATAAAGCTTTCTAAAAAAATCTAATAACTTGGAATCTTTTTCATAGTTTCCATAACTTCTCTATTCATTACCAAGTCAACGTATCTTTGTCTATATCTAGTTTCAACATTAGTTAATCCATGGAATTTTTTTCTGGAAGTGGACGAACATTTTTTAGATAATACTTCAAAAGAATCTACTCTTAAAGTTAATTCCCCAGTCTTAGTTCTAAATAAATGTCCTTCAAGCCCAATAAAAATCTCCAAGTCCCATTTTTTTATAAATTTCATATTGATCTTCTCCAACTTCTTCTTTTTCACATAATATTGAATTTGTCCAGTTGGATCTTGAATCTTACCAAATCCATTTTTACCCATTCTTCTGAAAGCGATGATTCTTCCTGCTGTTTTAAATACTTTTTTCACAAGTTTCGTCATATTGATTTATTTCAGCAATATCATTCACTTTTTCATATTTTTCTTCCGTAAGGTTCTATTCCAATTTCCTTTAGTTCTGCTACTTTTTTTAATTTTTTCTTTTATAATACCATTATCATTCTGGTTTTGATTACTCATTCACTTTTTCCTTTCTGCTTTTTATAAATATAGATATTTATTTATTTGGAACATCTATAAATTGAAATTCTAAATTTATACTGTTTTATTACTTCGTTATTATGTATTATATCATATTCCGACATCATTTTTCCATTTTTCTTTTTGAATTTTTTTGTAAAAATTTTGTATTTCCCTCGAAAATTGTTTTGTAATATAAATAAATGGCGTATTTTTATCACTTTGAAAAATTTGTCTAGAATTGATTTCACCATATCGGTAAATCTCAACTGAATTGCCTTTATCAATGATTTTACAGTTTCCATACTCATCACTATAATGATATTCTTTTTTTCTTCCTGTTCCAATACTTTTTCAGGCTCAAATAATTTTTTTCATAATTCTGATTAAAATTATCTAGACTTTTTTTATTTTTTTATTTTCATTTTTATTCCTTATTTTTTTATTTTTTTATTATTTTTAGAGAATTGAAAATTATAAAATAAACCTATTCATTTTCATCATCTAAAAAAATCATCTAAAAATTCTAATAAATCTTCATCATCGAAACTTCTTCTTCATTCTCAAAAAAATTCATTTTCATCATCATTTAATGGATCAAAATTGCTTTCATCAAATTCTCCATCTACATTCTCATTTTTATCATACTCGCTAAAATCTTCGTTTCCAGTACATATAATCCTTGTCAGAACCGTAATATTCATCGTTCCATATTTCCAGAACCTGATCTTCCTCATCTTCATCTAAATCATACAGTTCCTCTTCAATACTGTCATAGTAAAAAAAACCTTCTTTTTCCCCAGTTTCACTATCACAAACTAAATATTCCTTATCTCCTATCGTAATATTTGAAAGACACGTATATTCTTCAACATCCCCTTCGCTATTAGTTTTTCAAATTCTTCCCCAGACAGAATACATAACTTCCCTCCATTATTTATGATATTTTATATTATTATTAATTGAAATCCATCTATATATTTGCTCTGACAAAATTAACCGCATAGGTCGATGTGGAAATGTCATTTTTGAAAAACACAATCTAAAATCTGCAATTTCCCGCAAATTATCATTAACTCCATTTGAACCGCCGATTATAAAAATTAATTTCACTGTTTGTTATTGAAATTTTTTTCAATTTTATCCGCCATTTCTTCTGAAGTCGACATTTTTTCCCTTTAAATCAAGCAAAATATTATATGAATAATTTTTGAAATAACATTTATTATTCTTTCAGTTTCAGAATTTATTGCATTTTCAATCCCTTTGTTATCATCCTCTTCAGCCAGTTCAATAATTTCAAGTTTTGTATATTTTGATAACCTTTTTTTGAAAAATTCAATTTATTCCCTCTTTTTATATACTTTTCCTTTATTTTTCCAATACACACTACATTAATTCTTATCATATTTTTTCCCTTATTGTCAAAAGTTTTTTTCATTTTTTTACCAATTTTTACTATTATTTTTTTCTTCCAAACATTTTATCCAAATCATTTTTTAGACAATTTTACAATAATTGGTCTGCCGTGGGGACACGTATATTTCCCAACTTCATGAATCCTTCTCACCATATTCTGCATTTCAGATATATCCGAACTTTCTGCCCAGCCTTTATCGCTCCTTTACACGACATTGAAATAATGATATTTTTCCCTTAAATCTTTTTATTTCCACTTCATTTTTTTAAATCCAGCAAAAAAGCGTAAAAAAATACATTTTCAATACTATCCCGAAAAATCAAAAAGGCAGGCACAGCACGGATAACAATTTCATTTTCTGACAAATTCATCAATATCAAATCCAAAATTTTGAAAAAAACATCAATATTTTTCAAAAATAATATTTTTTCAATTACCGTAACTTCCATTTTCAGCGGTAACAGCAAATGCTGTGACTCAATTTTTTTATTATAAAACTTATCTTTTAATTCTTCATACAAAATTCTTTCATGAATAATGTGCTGATCATAGATTTCCAGTTCCTCATCCTTCCGCACTAAAATATACGTATCAAAAATTTGTCCCAAAATATCATAACGAACCTGTTTCCCAATGTGCTTTTCAAATGTCCCAACTTTATAATATTCATTTTCAGTATTTTCATTTTATACCATTAGAATTTTTTTCTCCACTAAATTTTTCATAATTTCTAAAATTACTCTTTTCATCCCAATTTCTCTTATCTTTATCGCTCTTTACCAAATTAGAGTTTTTCAACATTTTGCAAGTTTTTCCACATTGTTTTTCCACAATTTCATTTAAATTCCCATTCATTTTTTTCCAAATTTCATCAAGACTCGAGATCATTCTTTTTATTGCTATTCTCTTTTTCATCATTAAAAAAATTACCACTGCTTAGACTTTCAGAAATACCAGAAGATTCTCTATTTTTATCATTTTTTTCTCAAGATTACCTCCTGTAAACCCATTTTCTCCTTCCAATTTCTCACTATTTTCTTTCCCATCAAAAAGTTTCCAAACTTAAAAATTTTTCTGATTTTTCTCCCTTTAAAATATCATCAGAAAATAAATCATCCTTTTTCCACAGCGACATTTTTCATTAATATTAATATTTTTTCTTTATTAAATCAATATTAGGTGCCAGTTTTTCCCTGTCATTATAATAAAAAGTCAGTCAATTGTCTGATTTTTATCTCATTATAAACAATTTTATCATTTGAAAATTTTACTATTTTTTTAGATGGATGAACATTCACATCTATTTCCTTTGGATCGAGCATTGTAAAAAAATAATAGCAAAAGGATATTTCCCCTTCATTAACTTAGTGTAATAACCATCTATAACAGCTCTCTCAATAGTTGCTGACTTCACATACCGATTATTTACAAAAGTAAACATAAAATCCTTTGAACTTCGTAAAATTTCCACATTTCCCAAATGTCCATATTCAAATTTTTTCAAATTCCTCAAAACAGATTTCCCAAATAATTCAAGAATTGTATTCTCAATCCCTTTCCCGCTTGTCTTTATCGTACTTTTCCCGTCTAATTCAAGCGAAAATGCCACATTACTATTGGAAAGCGCCTCCTTTAGCACAATATCCCTAATTTTTCCATACTCTGTTGACATCTTTCTCAAAAATTTTCTCCTAGCAGGCGTATTGTAAAATAAATCCCTGACTTCCATTTCTGTCCCAACATTTCTTGAAACTTCCTCAAATTTTCTCACAACCCCACCATAACAGCCAATTCTATACCCCACAGGACTGTTTTCAGAACGTGTAGTAATCGTGAGCTTAGACACCGCTGCAATAGATGACAGAGCTTCTCCACGAAAGCCATAGGTGCTTAAATTAAAGACATCCTCCTTTTCCTTAATCTTAGAAGTGGCATGCCGCTCAACTGACAAAAGCGTATCATCCTTATCCATCCCAATTCCGTTATCACTTACTTTAACATCAGTTCCAGATTTGAAAACTTCAATTTTTATCATTGTAGCCTTCGCATCCAGTGAATTTTCAATCATCTCCTTAATCATCGAAGCTGGATTTTCCACAACTTCCCCAGCAGCAATAATATTTGACACTTTTTCATCTAGTATTTTTATATATCCCACAATCTATCCTCCTTTTCTATCAGTTTTTCTTTTTTAAGTCACACAAACAATTAATCCAGTAACCGCAGGCGTCAACATTGAAAATACACTTTTGCCAGTTAAAATTATTGTCGCAATTTCAAATAATATACCTGCAACTATGTCAAATTTTCTTAATTTACCCTCATTATTCAAAAACCTTTCCAAAATCATAATTTAACAGTTTTACTTACAATAATCTTATATTTCTGCCCAAAAATTTCTGCCAATTTTTCCAAATCCTCTTCTAGACAAAGCACCTTCACATTAGGTCCAGCATCCATCGTAAAATAGCATTTCTCCCCATTATTTCTCAAATTTTTTACAAAATCCATTGCTTCGTAAGTTTTTTCATTAAAATATGAAAACGGCGGATTTGCAGTTTCAGTTGTCTTGTGCATTCTAAGGGCATTTTCTTCTGTTAAAGTTCCCACTTTTTCAAAATCATTTTCAGCAAGATATTTTTTCATATTTATAAAATCAATTTCAGACTGTTTTACCCATTCATCAAAATACGTCGAAGTTTTGGCACAAAGTTCCATTCCATTTCGACTTGAAATTTTCTTTTTATTTTCATTCAGCACAAGCACAATCATCGCTAGTTTTCAAATCTGTCTTAACTTCACAAATCTCTCCAGTATCTTTGTCCCAAGCCGCAATTGGTCCAAAAAAACTTCTCGAAGAAGAGCCAGAACCAAATTTTTGAAATTTGTGCAAGTTCAGATTGTGCATAATTTTTTTCCAAAAAGTTCATTACAAGCCTTTTATTACAGGTGATAGTCCACTCGAACTGGAAGAAAGTCCCGCAGTTTGTCGGCATATTATTTGTTGTAGAAATTTTTACCTTCTGACTTCTATTTTTCCCTAAACAAATCCACAACCTTGCTAATCTTTTTCCGTATGCATCTTGTCCTGTAATTCTCCGTTTTAAATAAAATAAATCCGTCATATTTGAAAACTTATCTTTACAATTTCCATTTTTCATTTCCTTTTCAACGACAATTTTAGTATCCTCATCCTTTATAAATTCCATTTCTGTTTCTGTGAACATATCATTAAGAGTAAGAGAAATCTTGCTTGTGCAGGTATCATTTTTTTCTGCATCTTTTTTTCCCCAGTATTTTACAATTGCAATATTAGCATAAGATTTGACTTTTACCATTTTTCTCCTTTATTTTTTTCGTTAAATTTTTTTAAATATTAAATTTTTTTCCACCCAAATATTTTTCTGCCCCACATTTTGTAAATCCATCTTTTTACTTTTTCCATAATTTCCAAATTTTTCGGCAAGTGCAATTACACGACCTCCCAAACCACCACCAGAAATTTTTGCTCCAGCCGCTCCATTTTTCAATCGCCGTTTTTACAAATAACTCTGTCTTTTTCAATAGTTATATTCAATTTTCCCAAGTTCTGTATTTGCTTGCTGTCATAATTTCCCCAATTTTTACTAATTTTTTTCTCTTCTTATTTTTTTCTTCTTTATTTTCAATATTTCCAGTTAAAAATTCTAGTCATTTCATCTGTCAATCTGCCTAATTTTTTTCAAGGAAAGTTCAGCTTTTATCTCCTAAATTTTTTTCACATTTTTGAATCGCTTCGCCAGTATTTCCATAAATGCCTGTATCTGCAATTACAAGATATGCATCAAGATTTAAGTCAATGTATGAAAATCCCTTATTTTTTTACAAATCTTATAGCCTTATCGCTAAGGCAAGTTTTTTTGCATCCAGCCCGCTTGGAGTCTTATGAGCCACGATTTCTGCCGTATTCACTAATTTTTTTCCAATAATTCATCTTCTAAATTTTTCTCTAAAATAGTTAAATATTGCACGAATTGCCGCAATCTTGACTGCTGCTGAAGAGCCCATTCCACGTTTTTTGAGGAATTTGAGAAGTTATTTTTGTATTTTATTTTTTTACATTTTTCTTTTTTTAAATATTTTTAATGCAGTAAAAAAATTGCGACTGAAAGTGTATCTGTTTCATCATAAAAAAATTGCTTTTCGCCTCTTTTATTGTACATTCAATCTCAATTTTTTTAATGGAATAGCAATGGCAGGATAGCCATAAACGACAGAATGTTCCCCAATTAATATGATTTTTACTATGTGATTTTTCCAATACCTCTTTTTCATTTTTTTACTAAAATCTCCTATTTCTAATTAAAGAAAAAAACGAGCCTAATGACCCGCTTCTTTTAATCTATCTAAAATTTTTACTTTTTTTATTTTCTGTTTTTGGTGGAAATGACGGGAATCGAACCCGTGTCCAAAATAGAAAGTCCTTACTATCTTCTACAAGTTTAGTCTATTTAACGCTTTTAACCGTTAGATATTAAACAGACAAAAAGTCTAAAAGGCGAGATTATAGAATTTCCCTAAATGACATAATCATACATTTAGGTAAGCCATTAAAAATGACATCATCTAATGAGAAAATGGCGTTTCCCAAAAGAGATGAGCCGCTATCTTAGGCGGTAATGCGTAATTATCGTTTCCGATTATTTTTAAAAATGGATTTTTAAAAGCTCCCGCTTACTTGCCGATAATAATCTTTTTTTATCCTGTCGAAACCAAAACATTCCCTTAATAATATTTAACTTTAAGTCATTTTTACCACAAAAAAATATTTATTTTTTTCAACGACCTATTTAAAAATTTTTTTAATGTTTTTGGAGCAAAAATGCTTATTACTCCATAAGATGCCATAGTCATTACTGCGCAGTATTATTACTCCCAATCCAATATAAAAAAACGATTTTTTTCTCTCAAACTGAAGCAAAGCCGCAATCAATGCACCTGTCCAAGCACCTGTCCCAGGAAATGGAACCGCTACAAACAGCATAAGTCCAATAAACTCCCCTGTTGCAAGCCCTTCACTACGTTTTTTTAGCCCGATTTTTCTATTTTTTTCAATAAATTTTACAAAAATATTCCGCTTTTTCATAAATTCAAAAACTTTACCGAAAAACAAGAGAATAAATGGCACAGGAAGCATATTCCCCACAATAGAAACAATCATATTCAAATACCAAAGGCAACCCAATAGCCGCTCCAACTGGTATCGCCCTCACGCAATTCAATTACAGGAAACATTGAAATAAGAAATATTCCTATCATTTTTATTTAAAAGCGGCGCTCAATTAAAAGCAACTTTTATAAAATTTGTAAAAGATTTCATCATTTTTTGTATGATAAATATATAAATAATTATATAAAATACCATACACTCCTTTCTTTATATTTCTTTTAGTCATTTGTAAAATTCTAAAAATTACAATAAACGCAGTATTTTTTTGGTTTTCTTGCTTTTCTCCACTCTGATAAAACTTCTTCCCCACTTATGATTATTATATACTGCCATTATTCAATCTTTATTACTTTTACAATTTCCTAAATTTATTTACATTATTTTTTTATACTAAACTTCATTTTTAAAAAAATAATATTAGACTTTTTGTAATTACAAATATCAATGGTCGTGATTTTTTTCCAAAATAAATTCTGCTTCATTAAAACCGCCAAACACCTTCACATCATCTATATTTAATTTCTTAAAAAAAGTCCATAAAATCAAAAATAATTAACATTAACTAAAAATTTCTTCATTTTTCAAATTTTTCATCCAAAATAGTTTTAAAAATCACATTATTATCTGAACTTTTTATAGTAAAAAAACGTTCAAATTTAACATTTTCATTCTGAATTAATGGTAAACTTCCTAAAAATTAGATTCAAATTCTTGATTTTCAAAAAAATTTATAAAAATTTATCAATTTGAATAATTAGTTTTCCCACCATTTTTCCAACTTTAAATAAGCCTTTTTTTCAAAAAAACAAAAATCTCATCCTTATTATTTAAATGTGGCAACGTATTCCCAACATTTATTATTGTATCAAATTTTCCCAATTCATCAATTTTCAGCATATCCAGATTTTTTTACATCTATTCCCTTTTTTCCAGACCTGCTCAATAAGTTTTTTTCATTTATGTCAATCGAAGTCACTTCAAATTTTTTCATTCTTTAAAAATTTTTGACAAATTTCCTGTTGCCGCTCCAACATCAAGAACTTTTTTTCCACTGACATATTTTTTTAAAAAAATTTTTTTGAACATCTGAAAGCGAGAAAATAAAATCATACTTTTTCTGAAATTGTAGTCGTAAAAATTTTTTTCATATTTTCTATATTTTTCATCTTTTTCTCCAGATTTAAAAAATTTTTTTACTTTAAATAATTTCACTATAGTATAACACATATTTTACAAAAATATAAATTGATTTTTTTAAAAAGAAAATTTAAAAATAATAAAAAAAGAAAACCGACTATTTCTAGCCGATTTCCTAAAGTTGATCTTTTTAGAATTTAATTAAATCAATTATTTAGCAATTTTTGCTTGCGAAGTATCCTAAAGTTCTGATTAATTGAGAAGTATAAGACATTTCGTTGTCATACCAAGATACTGTTTTAACTAATTGAACATCTCCATTTTGAACAATTTTAGTTTGAGTTGCATCAAATAATGATCCAAAGTGAATTCCAACGATGTCAGAAGAAACTAATGGTTCTTCAGTGTATCCGAATGATTCAGTAGCTGCTTCTTTCATAGCGCATTTACTTCGTCAACAGTTACTTTTTTTGTTTAAGATAGATACTAATTCAGTTAATGAACCAGTTGGAACAGGTACTCTTTGAGCGAACTCCATCTAATTTTCCGTTTAATTCAGGTACTACTAATCCAATTGCTTTTGCGAGCTCCTGTTGAGTTAGGTACGATATTTACTGCAGCAGCTCTTGCTCTTCTTAAGTCACCTTTTCTGTGTGGTGCATCTAATGTATTTTGGTCTCCTGTGTAAGCGTGGATAGTTGTCATTGTTCCAGTTACGATTCCAAATTTGTCATTTAATGCTTTAGCCATTGGTGCTAAACAGTTAGTTGTACAAGAAGCTCCTGAAATAACTGTTTCTGAACCATCTAAGATTTCGTGGTTTACGTTGTAAACTACTGTTTTTAACGTCATTTCCACCAGGTGCAGTAATAACTACTTTTTTTAGGCTCCCTGCTTTTTACGTGTTTTTTTCAAACTTTTTCTTTAGTTGCAAAAGAAACCTGTTGCTTCTAATACTACGTCTACTCCTAGATCTCCCCAAGGTAATTTTTTTCAGGATCGAACTTCTGCAAAAACTTTAATTTCATTTCCGTTTTACTACGAAAAGCTCCTTCTTTAACTTCAATAGTTCCATTGAGATCTTCCTTGAGATGAATCGTATTTGAATAAGTGATGCTAACATTTTTAGCATCTGTTAAATCATTAATTGCCACTACTTCAAATTTGTCTGTTTGTTCTGACATTAATCTTAATGCTAATCTTCCGATTCTTCCAAATCCATTAATTGCTACTTTAACTGCCATTTTTAATAATACCTCCTAAAAAATTTTTAATATATATTAATATATATTATTTCTTACATTTTGAGTATACCACATTTTTTTGAATTTTCAACGGCAAAAATTAATAAATTTTATAGTTTTGTTTAAAATACTTATATTCAAGAAAAATCAAAAAAATAAATATTAAATTATAATTTTTTTAAGCAAAAACTACTAAATCCTAGTAGTATATATAATATCATAATTTATTTTTTTAAAATGGGCTGGGTGAATGGATTCGAACCATTGCATCGTTTGGAGTCAAAGTCCAGTGCCTTACCGCTTGGCGACAGTCAACAACATCTTCATATTTTTTTATCCTTTACGGACATTAATTATTATACATTGATTTTGTCAACACTTTTTTTATAATTTTTCAATATTTTTAATATCGGTGTATTGTATAATCAAGCGTAGAAAAATATATAAAAAAACATAGTAAAAATGATACATCAAAATCTCTTATCAAACAATCATTTCTACTATGTAATTTTCAGAAACTGAAACATATGGAAAAAAACTTCTTTATTCTTTAATTCCTTTTTAGTGCCTTTTCCAAATTCTCTGATTCCCATTTTCCATCTACTTTTTACCATCAATCGCTGGCAAATCTTGTAATATTACCTCTTCATCAGTAACTTTCTTAGACTTCTTTTTTTCATACATGTTTATTCTTTCTTCAATTGCAACATTATAATAATTTCGTTTAGCAGGCTCATTTCCTCTTTCCTTCATAATTGCTTCTAATTCACTTTCGGTCATCTTGGCTCTTTCTAAAATTCTTCTTTCTGTTTCATCATCTACTTCCAGCATATCTGGAACACTTTTTCAAACTTTTTGGATTTTTATATCATAAACTACTTCTGCCTCACCATTTGAAAAGATAATCTATTTGTTTTCACATCAAATTTTAACTTTGTTTCATCTGCTGTAATTCTTGAAATTTCCCTTGCATATTTTTTCCACAATCTCTTTTTCAAAGAATTACTGATAATATAATCCTTTTTAAACAATTTCTTGTATGCTTCCTTTTTCAAGATTTCTTTCATTATCTCTTATTCCTTCATTTACAATTGTGAAGAAAAAAATGAATTCGACCTGCTTTGAAGTGCTCTTTTTATTGCCATATCCTCATTTGCCTGTGTTCCTCTTTGTAAAAGCATTTCCTGCAACAATCATCATAATTAAAAATAATAATTTTTTTCATGCTCTTCTCCTTAATATATTTTTTTATCTTTCTATTAATATTATACCATATTTTTCAAAAAAAATTTTTTTAATAAATTAAATTTTTTTACTTTAGTTCACTTAATTCCCATTGTCCGTTTACTTCAGTCAATACTGCTTTTTCATTTCTTTGAAATTACTGTTTCTAAACTTGTATTTTTCCAAGGCTTTTTCCCATAATATCCAAAAATTTCATCTACCATAATGTCATAAATCCGTACTTTTTTCTGATTCATTTCCATTTTTTTACCATTAAAAACTTCTATTTCATCTTCACTTTTTATAACCTGATTTCTTTAAAAACATTAGTCCTAACATTTTCTTCAAAAATTTTTTTCTGTTCCTCCAATGCCTTATCAAAATCCTTCATTTTTACATCATACACTACTTCAACATTTTTTTATTATCAATAGATTTAATATTTTTTTAACGACAAATCTTAATTTCATATTTTTCAAATAAATATCAGAACATCCTTTAGAAAATTTTTCCAATATCTTTTTTTATTTAAATCACTAATTTTTATAATCTTTGTCAAATAATAAATCTGCATTATTACTAAAAGAATATTTAATCACTTCCGCTAAAGTCTGATTTTTCAACCATCTTCTTAATATTTTTCCATATCTTTTTTTGAAAGGCATTTTTTAATTTTCTCACTTCCCAATACCACATTCATCGATGTATTCCGATTTTTTTGCACTGTCGTCCCTGCAAGTGCATTTCCCATTACTGCCAATATCAATACAAATAATAATTTTTTTCATAAACTCTCCTCACTTTATCTTTTATTTTTTTCTTTGTCAAAATTATAGCATATTTTTTCAAAAATATAGAAAATAAAAATTTTTTTCTCTCGACTTTTATCGTCTTTTTCTGAAAAAAATTTACTCGAAAAAAATATCTTCAAAAAAATCTAATATAAATTTTTTTCAGTTTCACATCTTCATTTTCTTCTACAAATCCTTCTCCAAATTTCTTATCCAATTTTACAGTTTCATCAATTATTTCTTGTTTAACACCTGCTTTTTGACAAATCTTCTTTGGATTTTTTTCCTTCATTGTTAAGGCAGCTAAATTTAGGTTTATTATAAAAAGGACTATGATTAGAGATATTTTTTTCATGTTATTTTTCCTTGTATAATATAGTTACATTATACAAAAGCTCCTTTCTTTAAATTTTTTTATATTGATTATATTTTTTTAAATCTATTTTTTTATTTTTAAATATTTTTTTATAATTTTTTTATTTCCACAAATACTTATCAATTTTTACTAATTTTATATAAAAATAGCAAATTTAAAATCATCAGAAATCAATTATTATAACACATAAAATTAAAATAACTAAATTAATTTCTTTATTTAAAAATAACATTCCAGATTGTTAAAAATTCCTAAAGGGAAAAATTATAAAAGAAGTCCGACTTCCTGGGGAAAACTTTCTATATCTAAGCGCATCATACATATGAGGTACTAAATGTGCAATATATACAATAAATAATGACAGTACTATTTCATACATACTAATCTCACTTGCTATAAAAAAGTAATGTTGATAAAATTATAAATTCTTGAGCAATCATTAATGAAAGTGTTTCTGTAGATGGATAATTCCCTTTTTTTCTTCACAAATAATTCATTTTTCATATCTTTTACAACTTTATTTTTTTCTATAAATTTTTTTATAAAAAAATTATTTCTTCAAATTCGTGTATCATAAACAACACTATTGCTATAAATGACAATTTGTATATTTCCATTCTCACATCTCCTCTTCAAAAAAATCGAAATTGTAATCCCTTCCATCTTAACTTTTTTTCATTAAAAACTACCTTTTTCTGCTCGAAGCTAAATACGCACAGGGGCTCGGAAACACCATACACTCCAATTTGATTTTTTTACAAATTCTGAACGCTCTTCGACTAAATCTTCTACTTCCAAAATTTTTTTCTTTTTTTCAAAAAAATTCTATTGGAATATTTAATTCGGTCATTGCTTCTAAAAAGTCCAATTTCATCAGATTTTACCCAAGCGGATGCGGCTTTTTATCGAGTCCATTTCTAAATTTTGAGTTTCCATTACATAATTTATTTTTTTCGATGATTTTTTTCTTTTCGGTGTATTTCTTTTTGCAGCCGATTCCGAGAATGATATTTTTTTGGGAATAATTTTTAGAAATTTCGATATTTTTTCTGTTTGAGACAATTATTGCTCCAGCACAATTTTTATTGTTTTCCTACGATATTTTTTGGCAAATGAATGCTCACATTTTCTCCATTTACGATAAGCGAAGTCACTCTTTTGGCATCGTCCAAACTTTCCAATTTTGCTTTAATTTTTTGTGACAATGTGTCAACCGCAATTTTTCCACCAACATCAGAAGCTGTTGTAATTACTGGGATTGCTCCGATTCCATTTGCAATTTTTTTACATTCTTCATTTGCACCGCCAAGATGTCCTGAAAGTAATGAAATCACAAAATTAGCATGGTCATCAACTGTAATAACAGCTGGGTCTGTATCCTTGCTTTTAAATTTCCCTTCAATAATTCTCACAACTGCTCCAGTTGCTGCAACAAAAATATGTAAGTCATATTTATTAAATGTTTTTTTCTAATAAAATTGGCACTCGCTCATTTATCACAAATAAATTTTTCCACATTTTCACTTTCAAGATTGAGCATATTTGCCACTCTTTGTGACACATAAATATGCAAATTTTTTTATAAACATTATTTCTTATTTTTTAAACATGTTTCGTATCCGTTTTTTTACTTACGCAATATACTGCTGTTCTCATTTTTTTATCTCTCCCAATCACTAAATTTTTATTTGAACTTATTCTTCTAATTTTTCTCATAACTTCATAAAAAGCTTTACTTTTTTTCTAATTTATTTAAAAACTCGTCGCTTTCTTTTTCATCAAACGATGCCACCATCCTCATTATTTTTCAAGTACATATTTTTCTAGAATAATATTATACTTTATTGAATCTTCTGTCATTTTCTCATTATTTGCAATATTTCTCAAATAATAATCAATCGCTTTTTTTATAACTTCTGTTTTTTTCTTCACTTGAATCTTCCGAATAATTCTCTAATATTTCATTAATTTTTTTGAAAAATTTAACGTTAAATCAAATCCGTAAACTAACTCGTCTACAATTTTAAAATCTCTTTTATTTTTCTTCTGACTGAAAAAAATCTTTAACAACTACTATTTTTTTCATTTGCTTATCACTGATTTCCTTTATTTCCTTCATTTTTTTCTCATTTTTCCAATGCTTGATTAAGTAATTCCTGAAAATTCTTGCTCTTACCATGAATATCAATTTCCATAGTCGCAATTTCAATTAGATCATAAACAGCTGGTTTATCTTTATATTTTTGTTTAATTTTATTAAAATATACTTGAGCTTTTTTCCTTTTGACCAATTTGATAATAATAGAGACCTGCCAGACTCCATTTTTTCAAAGTCAGTAATTTCCTTATCTTGTAAATTTTCTTCACCTATTTTTTTGTGCTTTTTAAAATATTTTTTTATCCCCACCTTTTTTTAAATACAATGTTATTAAGTATTGTCTAACTAAAACATTGTTTTTTTATCTTTTTTTCAACAATACTTCTGCCTTGTTAATCAATTCATCAATTTCATCTTTCTGCGGAATAATTGATAATTCACCTCTTGAATCTAATAGAAAGTCTGATGTTTCATCAATTATACTTTGTTTTACTCCTTTTTTTAGAAAGCGTTTCCTGAACATATTCCCTAAGCGTGTATGCATTTGATCCTAAACTTGTTGCTAAAAAAATTGTAATTGCACAAATTAATTTTTTTCATAAAATTTTTCTCCTTTTTTTCTATTTTTTTAAATCTATAATTTTAACCTTTTTATACAATAATTTCTTTTTCTTTTTTGGTATTTTTACTTTTTTCTATAATTCCTTTAGATTTTAAAATTTCCAAAATTTTTCTTTTTATCATCCGATTCAAAATGAATAAAATCTTCAATTAATCCTTCATATTCTGGTACTTTTTCTAAATACATATTTTTTTAATAATAATTTAGAAAGTTTACTTTTTAAAAGTTTTATCCAATTTTTCTATCAAATCTGATTTTTTTAATTTCTTGTATTTCATTTTTCAACTATTAGTTCTTTCGTATAAGTTTTTTTCCAAAAATGCTATCTATAAAATATTTAGATACTTTTTACACGAAGATAAACTATTCTCTGCTTTATAATAAAATATATAATAAATATTAAATTTAATCCTAAAAGTTGATAAAAAAACTCTCATAACTAAAAATTCTGATATTTTAAATGATAAATTAAATAAATGATTGGTTCAAAAAAATAAATAACAATTTGTCATTCCTGATGAAAAAAACCTCCTTCTATCTCTTTATAATTTATAAGTGCATCCCAATCTAAAATAAGGAAGATTATTCCTATAACTAATGAAATTATCCAATAATTAATTTGTAAACTTCCCATTAACATAAGCATAATTCCTGTAAATTGTAGACATAAAAGAATTAAAGTTATATAAAAAAACATAGCCTGAAATTTCTTCATTACTTATTTTTTTCATTTTATATTTAAACATCATATTTTCTATATTTAAAAAAATGGCTTTGAAAAAAATCCAATTTTTTTAAAATATTTTTCATTACTATTTATACATAAACCCAAAATTTTTGTTATATTTTAGAAAAAAATATTTTTTTAATAAATTTTTTTATCCCTTTTTCTGAATTGGCTTCGTATTCTTTTTAATATTTCCTTCAATTCACTTTTTACCATTATTCATAAGGTTATATTTAAAAAAATCTTTTTTTCAAATTTATTTTGATTTAAAATTTTATCTATTTTTATTCGCAAATCTCAAATTATCAGTTTCAACACACTTATCACCTTCAAAAAAATCAAACTGTAAATTTTATTTATATCTTGTGTCGTACATTCTTTTTTTCAATTTATCAAAAAAATTTTTTTCTTTCCATAAAGGAAAATGAAATATTTGATGATTCATAATATTCTTTTTAATAATTTTTTTCTATCTCACTATTTTTTTAAAAATATTGAAATTTTTTTCTGTTTCTAAGTTTGTTCCCTCAATCTCTTCATCAACATCATCTTCTTCATAATCATTTATTGATAAATAATATTCAGATATTGATAAATAATATTCAGGTATTGATAAATAATATTCAGGATAAAAATTTTTTTCAACGCTTCGTAATATTCATTATATTTTTTTCTCTATTCCAAAAAAACTATATCTTTAAAATATTTAAAAATTTTAAATAATTTTATTTTTCATAAATCCCTCTTTTTACACTTCCATCTCAAACACATTAATCACAGGCGTTTCATAAGGATGAACTTCCTTAATCAAATAATATGCTAACTCACAAAAATTCTTTTTTTCACTCTAAATTTCATAATTTTTTTCATTAGCAACGCTCACTTTTTCCAACTTCTCCGTCAAAAGGATTTCCGCCTTCCAAAGTTTTTCCAATGTCCAATTCCATCAATCGTAGAATAAACATCTGCATAAAATCCTTCTGTCAAAAGGTTGTATTTTTTTGTAAGTTTTCCACAATTTTTTTCCACATAATTTTCTGGTACAAAAAAACTTCAAAAACAGTGTATTTTTTTCTTTTAAATTCTAGTTTTGAACTCAATAAATTGTCGTTTTCATAATTTAAAGTTAAATAAAAAAATGGCGTATTTTTTTAAATAATAATTCTAAAAAAATATTTTGTCGCCTTCCCACAATTTCAAATCAAAAATTTCTTTTTTGGGAATCCATTTTAAGTTGCCTTCGTCACATTCATGCTGATTTCCTGAAAAATCCGAACTTGTGTAAAGATACATAAATAGCGGCTCATCATCATTATAATTAAAAATCACAAGTCCACGAAATTCATAACTATTCAATTTGTAGCCAGTTTCCTCTTGCACTTCTCTTTTTAAGCACTCTTCTGGTGTCTCCCCAAATTCCAATTTCCCGCCAATTCCTAGCCATTTTCCTTTATTTATATCATTTTTCTTTTTAGTTCTGTGTAGCATTAGATATTTTTCATCTTTTTCTAAATAACATAATGTTGTAATCACTTTTTATCTCCTTTTTTTATTTTTATTTATAAAAATATTATACCATATAGTTATGTTGATTTAGAATAGTGTTAGAAAAATTTTTAATATTGAAATTCTAGTAAATTAACTAAAAAAACTTACATAAAAAAATTTTTTTATGATAGAATAGTAAAAATTATAATTTTAAAGGAGGAAATTAATGCCTAGAAATAAAAAGAGGGAATTATTTTTTGGAGTTACAATGTGTTTTTTTAATGGTTTGTGGAATGAGTGCCTATAATTTTGGCTCTTGTTGGAAAAATTGAGTTTTACAAAAATTTGCGATTGGATTAATTCCAGGGCTTTATTGTTGCTTTTTTTCTTTGATGTGGTTATTGTTGGACCAGTTGCAAAAAAATTGGCTTTTAAATTACCGATTAATAGAAATAATAAAGTACAAACTATTTTTAGCAATTTCGCTTTTAATGATTACTGGAATGGTGACTTTTTATGTCCGTTTTTCGGTCTGTTAATGCGTCCTGAATTGCCAGAAAATATTGTAAGTGCGTATTTTGCAACTTGGGGAATGAACTTTATACATGCTTTGCCGTTACAATTATTACTTGTAGGTCCAATTTCACGATTGAAACTACAAATGTGGCAAAAGATATTTTTGATAATAAATAAACAATGATAATAAAATAGGTATTAAACATATTCAAAAATTTTAGACAATCAAAATCAATTATGTAGTGTATATTTCTGAATCAATCAAGTTAAGTAATTAATTATTTGATACAGATATGACTAAAATTTTATATTTTTTTCAATATAGGGTTATATTTAATAATAAAACATTGAAAAATATAATATCTGAAGAATTAATAATAGTCTGATTGAGAGGTATTGATATGATAAAAAAACTTAGTGAAATAGTCGGAGTTTCTGGTTTTTGAAAAAAATATAATAAATTATATTTTTTCAAAGTATTAACAGTAATGCTTTAGACAAAAATATATGTAGATAATGTTGGAAATCTCATATGCTATAAAAAGGAAAAAAATTCTAAAAAAAGTAATGATATCAGCTCACGTAGATGAAGTTGGTATTCAAATAATGAAAAAAATTGACGAAAGAAAATATTCTTTTAAAAGCATTAGGAAATATAAAATGTTGGGAATCTTCTTCAACAAAAAAATGCGTTCAGGTAATAAAATGGGAATCATATTTGCTAATGATGAAACAAATATAAAAGCATATAACTACAGTAATCTTTTTATAAATATAATTTCAACTGATGATAACGTAAATATCGGAGATGTATTCTCTTTTTATAACAAATTTGAAGAAAGCAATGAATATATATGTGGAAAAAGCAATTGATAATAGAATTTGTCGTAATATCTTAATAGATTTTATTAATAATATGCCATGCTTAGATAATGATATATATTGCGTATTCACTGTACAAGAAGAAATTGGTATGCGCGGAATTAGAGTAGCAAAAACAAATATTAGACCTAATATTTATATTAACTTAGACGTATCTCCAGAATCTGAAATGAATAATATGGAAATAAAAAAAGGTGTTGGTATTGTAAGTTCCAATAGTATGGGTGTTTCTTCTTGTGATCTATTTAAATCAATGGTTGATGTTGCGAAAAAAAATAACATAGTACATCAAATAGAAGTGAGTGACTGTGGCACAAATGAACTAATAATTTCAAATGAAGAAGATAACGGAACTAAAAACAATAGCGATTTCATTACCTTGTAAGTATATTCATACTGCAAATACTATTGTATATAAAAATGATATTAAAGAATTTAAGAAATTACTAGAGATTTATACAAAAGATATATAAGAACATTAAAATATCACTAAAATAATATTGACACATAATTTTTTTATGATAAACTATATAAGTATACGAAATAACGTGGAGGTGTACATAAATGAAATCTGTAAAAAAATTTCTTGGAAAGTAAAAAAATGTAAAAGGATTCTGCAAGACTTAATACAATGTATTGCTTTAAATCTTGTGAAAAAAACCAAAAACTAAATGATGAACTATTAAGAGAGGGTGTAGAAATTTATATCCTCTTTTTATTTAACTATATAAGGAGTTAAGAAATATGAATGAAAACATTAATGAAAGTGTAACTGAAACTGAGTTAGACCTTTCTAAACAATATAATTTACCAAAAGAAATTTCGATAATAAAATACAAAGGAATTTATTTGACAATTTATACAGAAGGAATTCTGTGGATTGTGTTACATAACGAAGAAGAAAAAAATGTATTCTTGGACTTGAAAAAAATAAACATAATTTAGAATATGTTTTTTTAAAAAAATATTCTGAAGAGGTCGTATTAAATGTTTTAATACAACTAGAAGCAAAGAAATTTGAAAAATCCAAAACATATTGAGAATGATGATAAAAAAATATTTATTTATTTGACAAACAATTGTAATCAAAGATGTAGACATTGCTATATGTATTCAGGAGGCATTAAGATTGAAGAAATATCGGTTGAACAGTGGAATAATGCTTTTAGATGAATTTAAGCAGAATGGAATTGAAGGTGTAACTTTTTCTGGTGGAGAAATAACTGTCTATAAAGGATACAAAGAAGTCATAATGCATGCCCATCAAATTGGACTTCAAGTTACAATATTGAGTAATGGAATACTATGGAACGAAAAAAATTAGTAAAAAGAATTGTCTCAATATATTGATGAGATACAAATTAGTATCGATGGGTATGATAAAAAAATTCTTACTTTAATGTTAGACAATATGACGGTTTTGACAAAAGTTTATTAAGTGTGTAGAACTTTTTAATAAAACTAATACTAAAGTTTCTATTGTCAGTAACTCCATTATATGAAAATTTGGAAATATTTATAGATAATTTCGAAAAAAATTTGCCCAAAAATTTATGAAAAAAATATCCAAATGTTTTTTTGTGAAACTTAATCATGAGTTAATTGTTGGAAGAGAAGTTCATCCAACACAAAAAAAGAAAAATCAGACATATAAAAAGAAATTAAAAGATTTAGTTGAACGTTTATATCCTAATTTTTATATAGAAACATTTGTATTAAATTATGAAAATAAAAGTTTATCAGAAAGAATTGTGGTTTTGGAGAAATTTCAATTTCAGCTAATGGAGATATATTCTGGTGTAACCGTATACATGAATTAACCAGTCACTATAGTATTTTTGAAAAGATTCAGTAGTTGATATAATAGAGAAAAGTAAGTATATTAAAGAAATAACTTCTGTAGATAATACAAAAATATGTAAAGACTGTGAAATACGATATATCTGTGGTGGTGGATGTCGAATAAAATATGAAGGAATTAAAGAAGCAGATTCTAGAAAAAAACTCTTTGGAACTACAATTGCGAAGGAAAAAAAGACCTTTATGAAAAAAATGATTTTTAAGTAATGAATATTTTTTTGAAGAATAGGAGATATTTTTTTATGTCGGATTTAATTTTGTGCATCAATTTTGATGAAAGTAAAAAAAGAATAAAAATAATACTTGAAACATATGAGGAATAATTCCAAATCTGAAAAAGCAAAAAAAGTATTCAGGTCAATTACGCAACATTAATATAAATGGAAAAATTCTCATTTAATAATTTGTCTAAATATGAATTAGAAGAAGTTAGAAATATTTTTGAACAATGAAAAAAAATATTCAATTTAGTAAATACCAATATATTATATCAAAAATAAATTTTTTTATAATCTGAAATACATGATGGATGTTTATTTTACAAAGACTGGGATGTACTTAGTTGAAAAACATTCTAAAATCTAATGTTTCAAAAATACAATATATATCGACGAATGTAAAATAACTATAGAAAAAGACTACTTTGAATATTCATATACCTAAAATAATTAATAAAGAAAACAATTCTCTAATAGAAAGTAAAGTTTATATCAATATTGAAGAAAAAAATCATAGACTAGAATTATATTTTTGTTTACGATGATTATCCGATTAATTTTTTTCAGAGAATGATGTTATAGTTCCAAATAAAACAACCTAGAAATTTTTGGATTTGAACAAAAAAATATACGATAAAGTAGTTTCTGTCTGGATGGAAATACAGTAAAAACAAAGGATTTCTATATTCTGGAAAAGATTTAGAAAACTCTATTGCCTTTCTTCATTCTGAAGGAATAATGATTTTCACAAATCGTAATAAACCTATTTCACATATCGATACTTCTGCAATTAGAGTATCATATGATATTGATTGGTTCGGAATTCATGGTGATATCATTGTTGATAATGATAATTTAGATATAAGTGAAATGATTAATCTTCGAAAAACAAAGAATGGATTGAATATAATGGAAAAGTATTATTTATTCCCAAATTATTGTTATCAAATAGTATAAAAAGGACAATGATAATAATGTCATTATTGAAAAAAACAAAATTTATTAAATGCTACAGAATTGTCGTACAGTCTAGGGAAAAAAATCAATAGATAATATAGATAAACTTATATCTTATGATAATATTTCTATTGAGGTAGATAATCAGTTAAAAACTTTAAGAAATTACCAAAAAAATCGGAGTAAAGTGGTTATTATCGCTTAGCAAAAATGGTTATGGAGCATGTTTAGCAGATGATATGGGACTTGGAAAAACACTACAAATAATTACTTTTTCTCAGTGATAAAAAAACAGAAAATGACAAAAACATTGATTGTTGTTCCGAAAACATTATTAATTAACTGGCAAAGAGAATTTGAAAAAAATTTAATCCTAATCTGAATATTGTTCTGTATCATGGACTAAAAACGAAATAAAGCAGATATTAAAAATAATAATATTATAATTACAACATATCAAACATTACTAAATGATATTGAAACAATTTGTAAGATAAACTTTAACAATATTATTCTCGATGAAGCACAATATAAAAAAATAGTCAAAAGTAAAGCATACAAGGCTATCAATTCACTGAAATCTGAAATGAAAATTGCATTAACTGGTACTCCTATAGAGAATAATTTAATGGAATTCTGGGGATTGATGAAGTTATTAAACCCACAAATTATAGGTTCATATAAATCTATATTTAAAAATGTGAATAATCAAATTGATAAAATGAGAGTAATAACTTCGCCGTTTTTTTGTTGAGACGAATGAAAAATGACGTTTTAAAAGATTTACCAAAAAAACAAGAGCAAGTATTATTTGTAAAAATGGACCCTGAACAACAAACACTTTATAATAACATGCTAAAAAGTATAAAACATGAACTTGAAAGAAAAAGTAATCGTTTTGAAATTAAGTCAAATAGTATTATGCTTAATGGTCTTTTTGTATCTTCAAGAAATCTGTTGTCATCCTGCATTATTAGAACAGTTTGAGCAAACAAAAAGGAATAAGTTCTGCAAAAAAATGGAACTGTTATTTGAAGTAATAGAACCTTTATATGAAGCAGGACATAAAATAGTTATTTTTTAGCCGATTTACTAAAATGCTCAAACTAATAGAAAAAAAGATTATTACGTGAACATAAAAACACTTTTTATTTAGATGGGCAAACTAAGAATAGAATGAATATCATAGATGAGTTTGAGCAAAACAAAATTGGAATTTTTCCTTATTAGTTTAAAAAGCTGGTGGAACTGGAATTAATCTAACATCTGCTCGATATAGGAATAATATATGATCCGTGGTGGGAATCCTGCAATTGAAAAACAAGCAGAAGATAGACTTTACAGAATTGGACAGAAAAAAACAGTGTTATAATTTATCGCTTAATAACAGAAGGTACAATCGAAGAAAAAGTTCAAGAATTAAAAGAAAAATGGATATCACTATGCAACTATTAGAAGGTCATGAAGTTCCTACGTCTATAACAAAAAGAAATGATGATGAAGTTACTATTCGATTAACAAATAATTAAAAGAGAATATCCATATTTTTAGAGTATCCACAATTTTGTATTAATGTATATAAATACATTAATACAAGGATTCTCTAGTTTATTTACACAAAAATTTTTATACACTTATTTACTCGCTTACAAAAATTCTGGACATTCTCTTAGATTCATTTTACTATTTAATCCCTCTTCTAAACTCATGCGAAAACGTCTTATCATAAAGTTTAGATTTAGAATATTCATCTCCCCATAAAGTTTCCAACTAAAAATTTGTGCAGTTTTTCGTAATTTTTTTCATCTTTCACTTTTTTTGAGCAATGTTTTCCAATGTTCCCATAATGATTTTTTTGATCATCCCAAGTGGCTCTTTGGACAATTGCAATTGGAGTTGTTTTTATCGTAATGTTTTAATAGTCTTTTTACAACTTCATCAATCATTTGTACAGACAAGAATATTGCCATTGAGCATTTGTGTGAAGCTAGGCTTTCTAGACTTTCTGTTTCTGGTACTGGAGTTCTTCCTTCTAGTCTTGTACAAATTATTGTTTGACTCACATCAGGCAATGTGAACTCTTTTTCTTTTATTGCAGCATGGCAGCTACAAATGAACTCACTCCTGGCACGACTTCATACTCGATTCCATATTCATCCAAAATATCCATTTGTTCTCTTATTGCTCCAAAAATACTTGGATCCCCAGTATGAACTCTTGCAACCAATTTCCCATTTTTTTCTGAGCTTTTTATCGTAACTTCCATCACTTCATCTAAATTCATTGTAGCAGAATTATAAACTTCCGCTCCTTCTTTATGACATTCAATAACTTCTCTTGGCACAAGCGAACCCGCATAAATTATGACATCTGCTTCCTTTACAATTCTTTTGTCCTTTTACTGTTATTAATTCAGGATCTCCAGGCCCTGCTCCTATGAAGTATACTTTTTTTCATAAAATTACCTCTTTCTTTTTTTATATTTTTTTATTTTTATAATATTTCATTTATTTGAAAACTTACTGATATTTCTGTATTCAAATATTTTTTTCATTTTTTTCTTAAAAAAACGCTTCCCAAACTTTCCCATTTTTCAAGATAAACGGATATTTTTATCAAATTTTTCAACTTCTTCAACATTTATTTTTTTCTATTTTTTTGTTTTTTTCATTCCAAAAAAATCTTTTTCAAATTTTTCCTGAAATGTCGTTATTAATTATCTCGTTATCTACGAAAATAAATTTCATTAACCAATTTTTTTGATAATCTTCAAAACTATTGCAAAAATTCTCTAAACTGACTATTACATGCCCATTCACACAAAATATCCTTTATTGTCAATTTCTTGATTTTACTAATTTCTTCCTTATTCTCTAAAAATTTCCTTTTTATCTCATTCTCGAAAAAAATTCCAACGGTGAATATCCATAAACCTTCTCATCACAAAAAAATTATATTTCGGAATAAAATAAATTTTATCTTTCCCATTTTTTTCAAATAAATTTTTAAAAAAATTTGTAGTACTCTATGTTTCCATAATTTAAATAAAATATATAATTTCCATTTTCATATTTTTGGCAATTCAAAACTTTCACCATAATGGATTTCTTTTTCCATCCTTTAAAACTTGAATATATTCTTCATACCAATCCTTATCATCGTAAACTTTTTCTTTTTATTTCTAACATTTTTTTCTCTTTTTCCTACTATTTGCTTTTTCATCAAAGCATAAATTATTATTCTCACATAAAATGCTCTTTTCTTTATCATCGGATATACTCAGAATCTCACAATAATGAGACCAGTTTAATTTTGCCAGACAGTCTCTGGAAAATTTTGGATACTTTCAAATAAAATTGCCTCGTATTTTTGTAAATTTAGATCTTTGAAAAAGCCTTTTCCATACTCTTTTTGTCAATTTTTTTGACAATTCTTTTTTTAAAAAGTTTTTCCCATATTACTCCCAATTCCTTTTTTTCAATTTTACTCATTTTACCCCCATTTATATTAATTTCAAAAATAACTTATCAAATATTTTTTTACTAATAACTAATTTTTTTGTTCAACATTAGGATTTTGAACCGCTTTCTTATATAATTCCTTTAATTCTTCAAAAATGATTTCCATTTTTTTCTCTGTATTCTTTTCTCCTTTTTCTGTCAATTCCCTATTATACGGATTATCTCCCAAACTGCTATGAAGTGCAACTCCAAATTGTGTTATAATATCAAATTTCATGATTTCCTGCGACAAACTTTTTATCTGTATAAAAATTTATAACCATCGTAATTTGAACCTCTTCCCGACATCATAGTAAATATCGTTACTGTATTTTTATCTTTACAATATTTTTTTATTTCTTTTTTTGTTTTTTTCTTTCATAAATAATTGCTCTATTGTTTTCTACTAATTCAGCAATATAATTACGAACATAATCCAATTTTTTTATCTTTTTCCGAAATACTATCTTTTATATTTTTTTCTTTTTTTATCCCTATTTTTTTATTATACAATTCCAATAAATCACTTTTTTTCTTACTACAATATCAAAATTTTTCAGTTTTTGTAAGTCACCAAATCTTTTTTTATCACTTGGCAATATATAATCTAATTTAATTTCTTTGACAAAATCTTGACTCAATTCTACATATCTATTCTTTTTTTGTATCGTAAGTTCCTTTTTACAATCGTTTCTGCCATTCCTTGAATTGCCACTATAAATGACAAAAATAAATAAAAATTTTTTTCATAATAATTCCTTCTTTCTTTTCAGTTTCTTTCAATTTTAACTACTTTCTTATTAAACTATCCCCATCAATCTGGTTTTTCAACACAATTTCTCCTTTTTATCTTTTATTATTTATTTTTCAAAGTTCCCAAATAAAAATCCCATATTAACAACCATCGCATAAACAAAAATACCTCGACTCTAACGTCTTTATAATTCCAAATTTTTTTCAACGCTATTCTCACCTTTCTTCTAAAATACATCAAAACTTTATACGGAAAAAGTATAAATTATTGCGTGATAATCTTCTTTGTACCAGTTAAAAGCCCATAAAAAAACAAATATTCCCATAATTATTAGACAGCCTGTTATTGTCAATATTCTTATAACTTCAATTTCTTCTTTATCAAAAATATTTTTTTATAAAAAAGTCCGAAAAAAATACATTGATAAGAAAAAAATGGAACTAAAATTCTGTATTGACAAAACTTCCCTCAATTCTCAAAAATACTTTCTATTATTAAAAAAAGATTGCAAAAGAAGATTGCAAAAATAATTGAAAGAATAGGAATTAAAAAAATACATTACAATAAACCATAATATAATTTTTAGAAACTTTAAATAAATAACTTCTACTCTTTATTTTACTTCTAAATATTCCTAAAATGAATAATCCGTTGAAAAAAAACATAATTTTATAACTCCAATAATATCTATTCTAAAAATAATAATAATACTGATAAAATTATAAAAAAATATTGGCAATTTCAAAAATTTTTATCATTTTCATATTCTTTACTTTTTTTCCTAATAAATAAAATATTAAACCAAAAAAATACGCCTGCTACTACCGAAGAGATTCCTTCAAAAAAACTATACGATATGGTAAATCAAAGCCGTAATCCCAATCATATTTTTTCCAACCCAAAAAAATAAAATGCAAAAAAATAAAATTTGAAGAATTATAAACTTTGCTATTTTTTTATTTTTTTCCTTAAAGTGTTTTTTTAGAAATCTCTTCCACTCCTTAACTCCTTTCTTCTTCAATATCATCGTCGAAAAAAATAAGGAACTTCCTCCACACTCTCAATATCCCAATAAACAACTTCATTTTCTTTTCCGCAATCTGAAACAATTACAGCATTTTCTTTATTTCCTGTTTCAATTATTGCCTTTTTTTAATTTTTCTCAAAATTTCTGCTTATTTTCATCAAAAACTAAATTATCATTATTTTTCAATTTCCTTGTAAATATCAGTTTTTTTCGATTGACAGATACCACTTTCAAATCTTCATCGCCAATCATCAAAGGCACATTCAGTCTAGTCGCAATGCTATTAAACGAAGTTATTCCAGCAATCGTCTCTACTTCAACATCATCTGCAATATGCTCCAAAACATAAGTATATGTGCTATAAGTCATCGGATCTCCAATTGTCAAAAAAATGCCACATTTTTTTCCCTTTTTTTCAAGTTCTTCACTTATTTTTATCAGCATTATTTTTTTCTAAAAACTTTTCTTGCTTCCACATCTTTTTATCATCGGAAACTCCAAAAACATTTGCTCTACACCAAGTTTCAAATACTCTTTTACAATATTAAAAGCTGTACTTCCTTCTCCACTTTTTCGCCTCAGGCAATACAATTACATCCACCTCGTGCAATTTTTTTCGTCGCTTTAACCGTTATATTTTCAGGATCTCCCACTCCAACTCCAATACCATAAAATTTACCTTTTTTTCATATTTCACTTTCCTTTCTTTTTTTATTCGCCTACTTTATTTTAATAAAAAAATTTACTCATTTTTTTATTTAATTTCTTTATTTTCAAACTTTTTCTATGCATCACTCAAAAATACTTTTTTTAAATTTCGACTATTTTTCCCAACTTTTCCTCAATAAATTCCTTTAATACAGGAATATGGCTCAATTCTGGAGTTCTACTCGCATAAACCATTGTCACATTTCCCTTTTTTTCAACTCTTCCACTATTATACCCTCAAATTCCTCAAAATTCGAATTTTCTTCCAATTCTTTCTATATTTTTTTCAGAAAAAAATTTTTCAAAATCGATAATTCCTTTATGATAATTTTTGTCTCAATTCCTTTGATGGCGTAATAATTTTTGCCCAATAATCAATTTTTGCATCTTCCTTTTTTTAACCCTCTAGGCCACAATTTATCAACTAATATTCTAAAACCATCTGCTTCTCCAATTTTTTTCATAAGCTCTTTTTCCATTTAATTTCAAATTTCATAGCTCCCTCCTTTTCTAAAAATCAAAAATCTTATCAATTTTACAACTATTTGTCAATTATTTTTTTGTAAAATTACTTTTAACTATTATACCATATTTGTTATACAAATATTTCGATAATACAACAATTTTTTTATTATAACAAAAACCTCTAAATGTTATACAGTTTATTTTACTATATCTCATTTAGAGGTTTACATAAAAATTTTTACATATCCTAAAAATTATTTTTAAGTGATTATTTTGAAAAAAATCTTATTTTTTTCACTTAATTTATCATTTTTAGATATATTATGTAAGGATTCTACTTTATCTCTAATTTCTACTAATAAATTTAAAACACCTTCTGATGTAATATTAGATTTAAGATATCCTAACATTTCTATAAATTTCTTCTGGCATAAAGAAAATTGCAACTTACTTCTTATTGATGATTCATCCATAAAAGAAGTTAATGCAATAAATGATTGCTTTGCATCAAAAATTTTTTTAATTAATTCAATATAAATAGGATCTGCTTCCCATGCTACTCCGCTACCATTAGTCAAAAATACAGATACTATTACTTTTTACATATTGGAAATTCATTTGCGGTGGAACACTACCATGATTACCTACTACAGAACGCAATTGCTTTTGCAAAAAGAAGGCTCATTATAAAAATTATTAAAACTATTATGAGCCACCATTAAATTTTTCTAAAGACCTTTTTGATTATAGGAACTTTTACGTTATCTGGTAAGTAAGACATTCCTCCCACAGCTTCTAAAAAAATCTCTTTGCCTCATCTTTAGCTTTTGTTATCTCCATTTGCCAAAAAAATGTTGCATATCTAATACCAAAATCTGATTTTACCTCTTCAGATATTATTTTTCCATAATTCAGGTGCTAAATTATTTATATTACTTCTTGTCTGTTGACTTGTTTTTTTCGTCAATATATATACCAAAAACCCTTTGCCAATGCATTAGCTTTTTTTCAGTACCTAATTCGGTAAAAAATGGAACTATCACCGAAGCCTGTTCCTCATCGATCACTTCAGACTTGATATTTGCTAATAGTTTCCCAATTTTAATCTGTGTGCTCGATGGCGGAGTTGCAATTACTTCTTTAATACATATCTCTAACCACGAAATTAAATTTAATCCAGTTAATTCTGCCTGATTAGGGATGTGTCTGACTTGCCCAATTTCTCATATAGCGTATGAAATCTAGATGCTTATATCCTATTTGTGTAATCAAGTCAATGTCTAATGCCCCTTTAATTAAATCAAAATCATCTAACTTTGATAAGTCTTCTGGTGAAGTAAATTGCCTTCTTCTCTCATCACTTATTATAAGATCATAGAAATACTTAATATCTCCGTTTGTCACTCTAATTCTTAGTTGTTTAATTGTTTCATCCCATAAATAATTTAATGCTGCATCAAATAAACCTGTCGATACTGCAACAAAAAAATTTAGACAAATAATATGATTTCCCAATTAACTCATTATTCATTTTTATCAATAACAAATGGAAGATTACTTATTGCAATTTTTCCGTTCATCTAACGAAGATAGAATATTGTCTGTTGGTAAACCTACCTTCTCCAAAAAGAATAGATACATATTATTTGAATCTTGTATAATTTGTGATATCTTACTCTGATTGTTATTAATTAATAATTCATTTTTCCATAAATTTTTTTCTCCTTTTTAAATTATATTTATTGATTATAGATACCAAAAAAATAAGCATCTTTTATAAAAAAATATTCATAATACAAATCGTCTGAAATATCTGCTTTATTCTTTTTCATAATATCTTTTAAAGATTTGAATTCAACATCAAACATTATTTTAATATTTTCATTTCCACGATTTATGTCATCAATGACTTTTTTTGTTGTTTTTTTATCCAAAGTAGGATAGTATTATATCTCAATTCTTTTAAAAATCATCCCGAATTTTTTTCAACAGATAGATTGTATAATAAAATGCAACAAATTTTAGAATCATCAGTTGCAAGTAGTTTTTTTAATTATTATTTTTCTCGCAGAAATCACATAAATCGGATTTTTCTGACATCATCATGTTAAAAATCTTTACTTTTTCTATTTTTTTGCCACAATTATTTGAGAAATATCAATATCCTCAAACTTTCGATTTTTTTCAAGCATTCAAATGCTTCAAATGTGTTTTTCTAAAACGATGAAAAGTTCAAAGCAATTATTCCGCCTTCTTTTTAAATTTTCATAAGAATAATTGATAATTTCTGATAAATTTCCACCTGAACCACCGATAAACACTTTGTCGAAAAGTTATTCCTTGTGGTAAAATCTTCTGGTGCTTTTCCAGAAATTACAGTCATATTTTTTTATCTCAAATTTTTTTCCATATTTTGTTTTATTAAATCAACGGCTTCCTCTTTTTGCTCAATCGTGTAAACATGCCCATTTTTTTAGCAAATCTAGCCATTTCAATACTCACAGAGCCAGTTCCACCACCAATATCAATACATACATCTTCATCAGAAATTTCCATTTTCGCAATACTCACCGCTCTTATTTCTTCCTTTGTCATTGGAACTTTTCCACGAATAAAGTCCTTATCTTTTATATGATACATTTTCTCCATTTCTTACATTTAATTTTTTTATTTTTCTTAAAAACTTTCTTTTTATTACAAAAAAACTTTTTAACCTTTTTTTATTTTTTTCAAAAATCACAACATTCATTCCAAATTTCTCTTCATAATTTACTAACTCTTTTCGCCTTAAAACGATAAATTTTTTTCATTTCTCATAAGACAAATTTTTCCCCAACAAAAATTTTCCACATTCTCAAAAATTATTTTCCAACAATTTTTTTGAGCAATTTTTCTGCACGTATTTTTCTTTAAAATCAGTCAATAATCCAATTTTTCTCATACTCATTCAATTTTTTTCCACAAAAATCGAATTTCCTTCCCATGAACACTGGCAATACAAGCATCATACCAATATTCTGAAATTTTTTTGCGAACATATATTGAACCGATGAAATTCCTGGCACAACTTCTAGCTCTTCACTTTCAAAAATATTTTTTTCATAAAAAGTTAGAAAGACTATAAAATCCAGTATCTCCAGATACAATCACAGAAATCTTTTTTTATTTTCGATTCTCATTTATGAAATCCAGAACTTTTTGCAAATCAGCTGAAATGTAGCAATATTCCTTATTTCTCTGCATACTCTCCCAAACTTTCAATATGTCGCTTTCCACCGACAATTACTTCCGATTCTTTAATTTTCTTCAAAACAATTGGTAATGTGTAATCTAAATTTCCAGGCCCAAAGCCCCTAAAAATTTGTATTTTTTTCCATTTTTCCTCTTTTTCAAAAACTATAATTTTTTTATTGTTTTTTTACAAAATAAAAAAACTAGAACTCTTTAAAAAAAGTTCTTACTTTGTCCAATAACTTTTTTCTCAGCTGATAAAATCAACGTTTCTACTTCCAAAGTCCCAGCCATTTTTTCTGCAATGTTCTTCACATTTTTGTTTTGCCTTTTCAGCTAACAAATTGAAAACTTCCTTTTTTTCAATGTATCCAGAAGCTTCTTCAGTTGTATTCGAATCTAAAATTTTGTAAACATTTTCCAATTTTTCGCCAACTAATAAAGCATTTGCAGCTAAAATTTCCATTTTTGCATCAGAAACTCGGCTATGTGTATGAAAAATTCCTCCTGCCACTTTTACAAATTTTCCCAATTCGCCAATAAAATAAACTTTCTTAACCTCATATTCACAAGCTTTGTCAAACATGTATCCAACAAAGTTACTGATTACAACCCCTTCTTCAGCTCTTTTAGGGAATTCCTTGCTCAAAAACATTTTTCCACGATTTCCAAAAAGAAAAAGTCGCTGTCTTTGTATTAAAATATGTCAAATTTTTGCTTTCAATTCTATTGCCAAAGAGGCTTTCCATGACTCTTCAGACATCGGTCGCACAATTCCCATTGTTCCAAGAATCGAGATTCCACCGATAATTCCTAACTTTTGCATTCATTGTTTTTTTAGCGACTTCTTCTCCCAAAAGGCACACTGATTTCAACATCAACTCCTTTTTCCCTCTGGAAGAAACTCCTCAACAATACTTGTCAACATTTTTCATTGGTGTTGGATTAATTGCTGATTTTTCCAATTTCTACAGGAAGTCCAACTTTTGTAACTTTTTCCAACTCCTTTTCCTCCAAAAAAATATTGATTTTTATCATCTTTTTCTAAAACTTACTTTTTGAAACAATCTCCAAACCATGTGTCGCATCAGGGTCATCTCCCCCATCTTTCACAACAGTCGCCGTCGCATAATCCTTCATCTTTTTCAAAAGATTTAATCCCAATTTTTATTCTCTCACCTGCTGGAACGTCTATTTCAACTTCTTCGATTTTTTTCGACTTTCCCCAGCAAAAGTAACAATCTGCTTTAGTCGCTGCCGTTGCTGAACTCCCAGTAGTATAACCATATCGCAATTTTCTACCGTTAAAATATACATAATTTTTCCATTTTTTTACTTTCTCCAAAATTGTATTAAAATATATCTGAAAATACTTAAATCAATAATTTATATTATCTTTCATTATGAAAAAAATAAAATATAAAAAAATTGAAATAAGTTTTCAGATATTAATAGATTCACTAATTAATTTTTCACATAAAAATTGTGATTAATTATTAAAATATTTATCTCTTTCGTACATTTGATAAAGGATTCCGTGCATCACACCAACTGCAACTGTGCTTCCACCTTTTGTCCCATTTGTTCTAATAAATGGAACATCGTATTTTGAAAGCTCAGCCTTTCGATTCAGGACATCCCACAAATCCAACTGGCACTCCAACTATCAATTTTGGAACATTTTCTCCTTCTTTATCCATTTTTTCAAGCAATGTAAACAATGCTGTCGGTGCATTTCCAATTAGAAAAATTTTCGTTTGAGGATCCTTTAATGCTCTTTCCAATCCAACCATTGAACGTGTAATTCCTCTTTCTTTCGCTTCTTTCGCCACATCTGGATCCGCCACCAAACAATACGCCTCAGCACCAAATTTTTTCAATCCATTTTTATTCAGTCCATTAACAATCATATTTGTATCGCACTGAACCTCCCACGACTAAAGTCGCAGGGTTCTAAAATCTTTAAAAATATTCAAAAATTTTCTAAGAAGTTTGATAGCTTTACACTACCCTTATTCTTTTAGGTGTGTTCAGTTCACCTCTATTGTATAGGATACTTAAATCCACAACTTTACTTTTTTCTTAATATATTTAATGCTCCATTACAATCTGCATTTATGAGTTTACCTGTGCTTGTTTGATATAGTCCTCTTTTTATTCTTTTTTTCCACTGAATATATATTCTTTTTGATTTTTCTTTATCGTATACTGGAATTATATCTCCATCAAAGAAACTTGCTTTTTGATGTATAACTCTCTTCTTGCAGTTTAAATTCTATTCCATATAGTTTACATAGATATATTAATTTATCTCTTAATTTTTCCATATGGTATGTTTACAAAAGTTTTGATTATTTATGCTTCCTATATTTGAATTTTCTTTGAAAATTCTCGTTATATCCTAGAACTATTTTTCCTATATCATTATTAAGACAATAATTTATAATTATTCTTGCTGCTTTTGAAAGATAATCATTTATACGATTATTTCTCTTTCTGGCTATTCGCTTTTTGTCTTAATGTTGTCCGCTTAATCTTTTGCTTATCTTTTATACTCTGTAATTTTGCATTTATCTTATTATAGTATTGATTTATTGATTTTTAATTTTCTACCATCTATTATGAATGAAGCTCCAGTATTTGTGACACAAGTACATAGATTGTCTATACCTAAATCAATTCCTAGTGCATTGTTTTCATTTAATTCCCTTTGAACTTCTTTTTACTTCGTAAGTATATTGAATTTCAAAGTACCTAGAATGTTGTTTTGGGTATTATTCTAATTTCTTTTATCTTCTTACCTTTTTAATACTGGTGGTAGCTTAATTTTAACTTCCTGATGAGTTTTTCCTAAACGAATTTGAATAAGGAACTATCAGAATACCATCTTTTAATCTAACAAAACCTATAACCAGAGTTGTAAAACCATCTTTAGCAAGATATTTAGGTAATTTTATATCTTTAAAATTATATTGACCATTTTTAGCAAGTTTTTAAAAAGTCCAAAAAAATGATTTGAAACTTCCATCTGCTTCTTTTTAGAATTTGTTGAGCCATATTAGAATTTAACTTCTTGTAGTTCTCACTATTTTTTTAAGCATTTTATAGTTTTTCGTTATAACTTAAATACTTTTTTCTTATTAAAATAATACTGTCTAACATTATATATAGCTTGATTCTTTAAATTCTTAGCTATATGGCACAAATATTTCAAAATTTTAAATTCTTTTTTACTAAGATGTTTTTACCTGTTGTTTTTAATGTTAAATACATAGATATCACCTCCCTTTTCATCAGAGATATTATACCATGTATTCTACATTTTTATCTGTCAAAAAAAGTAATATTTTTTTAAATATTTTTTTAAAGTTTTTTTAAAACCCCACAACAGCTGGGAAGCGTCGTTCACATAAGTACGCTACTACTTATGCAGTTCTCATGTATATATACTCTTAATAAATTAGGAGATTAGCTTGAACTCTTGTTATCTCTAACAAGCACAGACTATATCTTATCCATATCCTATTTTCGAGGACTTAGGCGAAACCACTTCCAATACCTATCGCTTGTATTGTACTCCCCTCACGAGGGATAGTCGTTGAACTTTCCTTTTCAGGATTAGCTGCTGATTGTCTATTATCATAATGTTTAGGATTTAACCTTGCACCATCTAGTATATTTTTTCTGCTTTCACTACCTTCACACTTATACCATATTTGAACGAAGGTATTATGTTGTGGTTATACTAGCTTTAAGAGTTCCCAGCAGTTCAGTTTCTTTGTTGCACGGTTTTGCTCCGTGTCTACATACAAGTTTCCCTATATGCTTACTAAAATTTTCGTGCAATTCATCTCACGACTAAAAGTCACGAGTGTTCTTACTTTATTTAATAAATTCTGCAATTTCCAGCTTCCAATGCTTCTTTTGCCGATTCAATCGGATTATTTTGAAATTCAACAATATTCACATAATCAAAATCTCCCGTCGTATGAATCAATCTTTTCACAATCAATTGCTCTTCCTCACTAAAATGATCAGCCTTCCCAGCCAATCCTTCAGTTATTATTTCAAAACTTCTCACTTCTATTGATTTTCGGATCTTTAATATATGACATATTTCATTGTGCGATAATAACTACCACACTCTCCTTTCTTTTTTATCATTTTTCATCTTCTAATTCATTATTTTTCAAAAAAATCAAAAATTTCTCATTTTTTTCAACAATCGTGAAATACTCCCAATTGTAGAAGACAGAAACTTCTTGCTATCTTTTGATAAAAAAATCTTTAAAATTTCACTTCAAAAACTTCTTAATCTCTTTTTCACATCCAACAAAAAAACTCAAGAAACTCCACATTCGAATAAAAAAATGAATATGCGGATACCCAGCTATCGCATTATTTTTTTCATATATCCACATTTCCATTCTTTTCCCATTATTCTTGTAAATATTATAAAAAAATAGCCTTCCGAGATCATTTTCACTCACTTCATTATTTTTCCAAAATTTCCGAATAATGAAATTCATGTCCTCACAATTTTATCCCATTTGCAGTTTCAATATTGATATACCCAAATCTTCCAATATTTAAACGTTTTCTCATCCCAATTTCAATATCAAAAATTCCACACATATCAAAAATTTCACCATTTAATAAATGTAATTTTTTTGCCAAATACATAAATCCACCACATTCTGCAAATATTCTCACGCCATTTTTACACGCTTCAACAATACTATTTTTTTCATCGAAATATTTTTCACTCAACTCTTTTGCAAATAATTCAGGATAACCTCCACCAAAAGTAGATAAAATCTATATTTTCAGGAAGTTTTTTTATCTCGAATTGGACTAAACTCAACTATTTCCACTCCACAAAATTTCATCAAATCAATATTTGCTTCATAGTAAAACGAGAACGCTTTATCTCTTGCAATCGCTACTCTTTTTCCTTTAAATTTATCTTTTAGATGTCCTATTTTCGCATGATTGTCCATATTTCGACTTGACTCAAATTCTTGTGCAATTTCTTTTATCCGCTCCAAATTCAAGCAATTTTGTGCGATTTCCTTAAATAACTCCTGTTTTTGTGCATTATCCTCTTCAAAAGCCTGTTTCAAGCCTAAATGCCGACTTTCTGTAGCAAGTTGCTCATTTCTAGGAATGTAGCCTAAACACTCAATTCCTGTATATTTTCTCAACTGCTTCCTTCAAGCTCTCATACAATTTTTTTGTGAAGAAACATTGTTAGAATCACACCTTTTATCTTCACTCGTTCATCAAACATCTTTAAATCCCAAGAACTTCTGCCGCAATACTTGTTGAAATCGCTTTAGCATTCACAACTAAAATTACGGGAATATCAAGTACTCTTGCTAAATGAGCCGTGCTAAAATTGTCCTTTTTCGTTCCCAATTCCATCATAAAGTCCCATAACACCTTCAACAACAGAAATATCCCTGCCTTGCGAATACATCTCAAATATCTGTCTCACAGCGTCCTCACCTGTCATAAAAAAATATCCAAATTGTGTGAATGATGTCCTGTAAATACCTCATGATGAGTCGGATCAATATAATCTGGTCCCACTTTAAAAAGAGCCACATTTTTCCAAATGCAGACATCAAAATGCTACTTACTGTAGTTTTTTCCGCTTCCGCTCATCGTTCCCTGATATTAATATTTTTTTCATAACAAATTTTTTTCCTCCAAAAATTTACAATAATCATTTTTCATCAAGATTTTTTTATACTTAAGATAACTTTTTAATTTTTCAAAACATTTGGAACATTCAAATTTAATTTTTTTCAAAAATTCAAAATCTTCAAAAACTTCGTCTCTACTACCTTGTCTTACAATTTTCCCTTTATCAAGAACATAAATATAGTCAGCAAATTCATATGCAAAATCTGTATCGTGTGTCGAAACTACAAGTGTTTTCCCAGCTTTAGAAAAATTATCTAAAATTTCAGAAACTCTTTTTGTATTTTTCGAATCCAACCAAGCTGTAGGTTCATCTAAAATTAGCAATTCTGGCTCCATTGCCGTAATCGCTGCTATTGAAACCCTTTTTTTCTGACCATAACTCAAATGATGACAAGGTCTGTCCCTCAACTCCTCAATATTGATTTCCTTCATTGCTCTATTAACATTTTCTTCTACTTTTTCCTCAGAATATCCAAGATTTTCAGGTCCATAAGCCACTTCTTGAAAAACTAACGGAGCAAAAATTTGTATTTCAGGATCTTGAAAAATTATTCCAACTTTTCTTCTCAATTCCTCCAAATCCTTTTTTTATGTTTAACCTTCTTCCCCTCAAAATAAATGTCTCCTTTTTGTGCCTTCAAAAGTCCATTCATTATTAAAAAAATAAAGTTGATTTTTCCTGAGCCATTTTCCCCAAGAAATAATGTTTTTCTTTCCTTTTTCAATATTCAAAGTCACATTTTTTTAACGCTTCTGTTTCATTATCATACGAAAAAGTTATATTTTTCAAGTTTAAGCATTTTATTTTACCACCAAATATAAATTTATTACAACTATTATTATTACAAAAAAATAGTTTCAAATCCAATTTTTTTGTATTTTCTATGAGAAAAAGATAAATTCCTTTTCCCAGTCTTGATTCTACAGCCTTTATAGAATTAAGATTATAGTAATATGTTTTTTTAATATCGCTACCACTAACATTGGAAAATGATTTCATCCCATTCTTAAAACTACTGTATCCAAGTCTTACTTCCTGTGCATTTTTGAGTCTTTCCTTATTCTCAAACAACAAAAAAATATATCTATAAATCAACAAAAACATTTCTCTAAAAATTTTTTTGGAAATCTCATTTTTTTCAAATATATAGTCTAAATCTACAACTGGTGTTGAGCAAATAAGAAAATAAATTACTGATATTGACGAAAATGAACGTAACAAAAAAATGTCCAAATATCCGCCTTTATTAGCCATAATGAAATTACAGTTGTTAAAATAAATAAAAGCTGGAACAAAATTCAGCTTTTAGTAAATCTTTCACTTTCACTTTTACTACAAATAAAAGAAGTAAAGTTAAATAGTGTAAGATTAAAAAAATAAATACTACTTTACTTCCCGTGTAAAAGCAAAAAAATACTAATGTCATCATTGACAACGTAAATTTTATTCCAGGATTAATATTTTTTTATGGGATTCGTATATGATATTTTTATCTATTAGCATTTTTTTCTTTCACCTTTGAAATATCCTAAAACATATCCTACAATTCCTGCACCTAATGCTGCTTGTAACGCAAAAAGTAAACTTTCAGTTTCCTCTCCAGGCAATTCTATTAAATTTTTTTAGCCCAAGGCTTGTAATCAGGTTTTATCGTTTTTAATCATTTCTTCTCCCTTGTCATCTGAACCACCAAATTCAGATTTTTACGAGAAGTAATGGTACGACACCTATCAAAAAGTATTAAAACCAATAAAATAACATTCTTTTTTTAAAAAAACACTTTTTATTTTTTTATTCTTATCCATTATGCTTCCACCCCTTTTTACTTCATATTTGTCAAGTATGTTCATTACAACATTTGTAAGCAATCCTTCAATTATAGCAAGTGGAATTTGAGTTACTGCAAATACCATTCCAAATTTAATAAATGAAGCAAGTACTCCACCTTCAGGCGATGGATACGCAAGTGCCAACTGAAAAGATGTAACAACATAAGTTGCAAGATCCCCTATTGCTGCTGCCAAAAATATTGCAACTGCTCTATTCTTCTTAGCAAGTCCTTTATAAATCAAGTACGAAACAATTGGTCCAGCAATCGCCATTGAAGCAGTATTCGCCCCAAGAGTCGTAAACCCTCCATGAGCCAACAATCCAGCTTGAAATATCAATACAATTGTCCCTAAAATTGAAGTTACAAATGGTCCATATAAAATAGTTGAAAGTCCTACTCCAGTCGGATGTGACGAACTCCCTGTAACTGACGGAATTTTTCAACGCCGACAACACAAAAAAATAAATGCTCCTGCCAATGCAAGTGTCATTTTATCCTTAACACTCCCTTTAGAAACAGTTTGAAGTTTTTTTATCCCTAAAATCCAAAACGGAATACACACAACAAACCACACGATAACCCAATTTATTGGTAAAAATCCTTCCATTATGTGCATTGAATAACCATTTACACCTACCAATAACATACTAGTTAAAACTAAAAACAATAATGTTCTCTTTTTCATTTTTTCTCCTTCCACAATTTAATAATGTCAGACTTAAAAAAATAGAATTAATATTTTTATTTTTTTATCAGTAAAGGAATTTTAACTTTTACTAAATAATATATAGTTCTAAATTTATAATAAATCTGCTATTTAACTAGAAATAGTATGGCATTAAATAAATTAAAAAAATCAGCTAAAAAGCCGAATTTAATACGTCAAAACTTCCATAATAATTACTATATTACTACTATATAATAATTTTATGGAATAAACCACTATTGATTTATTTTTATTGATGTATACTAAATCTTCCCTTCCCAGAAAATTTTTATAAAAAAATATTAGGTAAGTCTCTGACTAACTTCATCCTACTCGTACCCTTCCCAAAATATTTAAAAACATTTCAGTGGATTTTTTTGTACTTTCGTCAGTTTCACAGTAGTGAGGGGCTGTATCAGTTTTTAACCGATTTCCTTATTAAGTTTTTAAAACGCCTACTATTCACTATAAATGTTATATTATTTTTCCTATATTTGTCAAGCCAAATAATAAATATCTTTCAGTTTATCCATAAACATTTTCACGAATAAACTTTCATACTCTCCCATTCCCTTTTTAAAACAGCTGTTACTTCATAGCCCTTCATTTTTTTCAGTATTGTTTTCCACGAATCTTCATCATCAGAAGACATATCATTTTTTTAGCATGATCTCCAGCCACTATCATAAGAGGTTTTAATAATATCCTTTTTAAAGTCTTTTTCCTTCATTTTTTTCAATAATATCCTCAATAGTCACTTTTCCTTCAACAGTAGCTATGAAAATATTATTTTTCCCAGCTTTTAAATACTCATCTTGTAATTTCTGATAAGCATAATCTGCCTCACTTTCAGTTCCATGCCCCATAAACACTATGGCATCATTACCTTCAAGATCATTAAACTCTTTATTTTCTACAATTTTCTCAAAATCTTCATCATCTGCCAAAAGCGGTTTTGATATTTTTCCAAACTTATCATCAAGTTTTGAATATTCAATTCCATCTAAAATATGCAAAGACATTGTTATTATTTCCTCAAACCCTTTATCTTTTAAGACTTTTAGTCCTTCCTTCTGGTCAAATATATGAATCCCTTCATTTTTTTCTATTATCCGTCTTATGATTCCTGAAGTATAAAGCTCTTTCCACATTTTCATTTCCATATTTTTTTCCTCTACTTCCCTTTGGATTGAATCAAGACATTTTTTTCGTGTATCTTTTATGCGATGTCCCAAAAACTTGTTACCAGAATAGCTTTTTTTCATTTATTTTTTTCCTTTCCTTTCAAATTAATATTTTTTTACAAAAAGAATACGACAAATAATATTCTTTTCAATTTAATACCTGTTAAAAAAACTCATCGTAGCCATAATCAATCACTTCTTCATTATGCAGTTACTTTATGTAATTATATAATAAAATTATATAAAAATCAAAAATTTTTTTATTGAATAAAAGAATATTTTTGTATTATAATACTGTTGAAAAAAATATTTGAAGGGATTGATGAATATGAAAAGAGTTTTTAAAATTGATTTTTATTGGTAAGTTCATTAGCAATGTTTATGCAAAGCTGTGATACCACAGATAATGCTGACTTGGCACTTTGGGAAGCACAAAAAAAAACGGTACAGAATACAAGAATCCTTATGCTTGCCCTGACGGCACTATTTATCGAAGAAAAGGAACAAAAATGTGGATGCTTTGACGACAACAGAAACTGGTTCTAATATTTTAATAAAATATATAAAAAAAGGGCTGTCTCACAAAAATAAATAAAAATAATATTTATGTTAGTAAAATTATTTTTAAATTATGAGACATCCTCTTTTAAAATTATCAAATATATCAGTAAATCTTAAAAAATATGAATTTGATTTTTCATAAAATTATTTTTAATTTTGATTTTGCATCTTGAAACAGACCTTCTATAAATTCCCCTTTGCTCATATCATTTCCTGAAATTTTTTTACAGTTCCTGATATTTCACGTGCGAAAGGATAAACATTATAAGTCCAGCTATTTTTTTCAGAAATTTGACGTATATTTTTATTTTTCTGAAGATGCCACTTCTGTTATCTCCATCTGACCTTTATATTTTTCTTTTTTTCAAATACTTTCAAAAAGGCTAAGAAGTGCTGATTCATCTTTTTTTCTATAATAAATTCAATTTTATCTGCACCTGAAAGATTTTTGATACATTTGTTTTGCAAAATCCCTCATCCTTTTTCATTCCAAAAAAATTAAATTGGCAAGTCCTCCTCTATTTAAAGTTCCTGATATTACTGGACTTTCATAATTGTCATTAATAATTCCAACTACAACTTTGTCAAAAGCTGAAAATGAAAGTGTCCCAAAAATAATAAACAATGCTAAAATTAATTTTTTCATCATTAATTCCACCTTTCTTGTTTTATAAAATATTAATTTTATTTTCTTCTGCCCTTCATAAATCCTCCGCCAAGTCCTGGAATACCGCCACTATTAAACATTTTCATCATCTGCTTCATTTGCTCAAACTGCTTTATTAATTTATTTACATCGTTTACTTGAACTCCGCTTCCTTTAGCAATTCTCATTTTACGGCTTCCATTTTTTAGAAGTTTCGGATCACGTCTTTCCTGAACTGTCATTGAGAAAATAATCGCTTCAACTTTTTTCATTTCCTTTTCAGCCATTCCCATGTCAATCATGCTTGAGTCAACTCCTGGTATCATTTTCATAATTCCAGCAATTGATCCCATTTTTCTTATCATTTTAAACTGCTTTAGAAAATCTTCAAAGTCAAACTGATTTTTTCTAAATTTTTCCTCCATTTTCTTGGCTTCTTTTTCATCAATGGCTTCCTGTGCCTTTTCCACAAGTGAAACGACATCCCCCATTCAAGAATACGTGAAAGCAAGCCTGTCAGGATGAAACGGTGCGATGTCATCCAGTTTTTCCCCTTCACTTATGAACTTAATTGGCTTTCCTGCAACTTCCTTTACTGAAAAGGGCTGCCCCACCACGAGTATCTCCATCCAGTTTCGTAAGCACGACTCCCAGTAATATCAAAGCTGCTCATTAAACTCTTTTAGCCACATTAACCGCATCCTGCCCAGTCATTCCATCAACGACAAGCAAAAATCTCATTTTGGGTTAAAACTATCCTTTATATCCTGCAATTCATGCATAAGCTGCTCATCAATATGCAGCCTTCCTGCCGTATCAATAATTACATAAGTAGCATGCTCCGCCTTTGAAGCCTCTATTCCCTGTTTTACAATTTCCAATGCATCCGTACTCTCATCAATTGTAAATACTGGAACTTTTCACTTGCTCTCCCAATACCTTTAATTGCTTTTTTTAGCGACAGGTCTATAAACATCCGCTCCAATTAAAAACAGCTTTTTCCCTTTTGATTTCAGATGTTTAGCCAATTTTCCAGAAAATGTAGTTTTCCCAGCCCCTTGAAGCCCAGAAAGCATTACAATTGTAGGATTTTTTTCAGCTTTAGCAATTGAAACATTTGAACCTCCCAGCACTTCTACCAACTCATCATTTACAATTTTAATGAATTGCTGTGTTGGATTAACTCCATAATAACCTGCTCTCCAGAGCTTTTTCCCTAATTTTTTTGCCACAAAATTCTTAGCTACGCCATAATTTACATCCGCTTCAAGCAATGCCAACCGCACTTCTCTCAAAGCATCCTTTCATATTATTTTCAGTCAACTTCCCTGACCGTGACTTTTTTTAAATATATCTTTAAATCTGTCTCCTAAATTATTAAACATTACTAATTTTTTTCTCCTTATTTTTTTATATTTATTTGTAAAAGTCCCTGAAATTCTATTAATTCAGTATTTTTTTAAATTTTTTTATGACTTTTTATTTTTTTACAGTTTATTTATTTGTATATTTTTTTAATTTTTTTCTAAATATAGGATAACATATTATAGAAGAAAAAAACAAGATAGGCAAATGGAGTTTATCAACTTGCAAAAAAATATTGCTAATAAATGAAATTCAAATAAAAAAATCATAAGGATAAAAAAACTTTTATTCACTAAAATATACCCAATCCTTTAGACAGGAACTAATACTATTTCCCATTAGAATAATGGATTTATTACAAAAATTTTTTTAACAAGGAATTTTTGACCCTTGCAGAAAAATAAATATATTTACTGTTTTTAAAAATAGGGTTTAGTATAAAGAATAGAAACGAGGTAATTATATATGAAAAAAATGAATTTCATAAAAAAAGAAAATAAAAAAATTTGCTTTGCTTTCAATGTTATTTTTAGTTTTAAGCTGCTCCAATAAGACTGGAAATAATTCAGAAAGTACAAATAGCACAACAGAACAGCAAAAAACAGTTTCTCCAGAAGAACTGAAAAAATATACTAAAAATGCAGCGCAAACACAAGATGCCTTTGTAGGTGTGCATAACAGCGTTAAAGATTCAATCGTAAATATTAGAACAAAAAAAACTGTTACGGTAAATACTTACAATCCTTTGGAAGAATTGTTATATGGACGTTCTGGAGGACAGGAAAAACGTGAGTCTGGTTCGCTTGGTTCAGGGTTTGTAGTTTCAAAAGATGGATATGTTGTTACAAACAATCACGTTATTGACGGTGCAGATGAAATTTATGTAAAATTCTCAAATGGACGTGAATATCGTACAAAACTTGTGGGAACTTCGCCTGAAGTTGACATTGCCGTATTGAAGATAGATTCAAATGAAACATTTAAACCGTTAGAATTTGCAAATTCAGATCAAGTTCAAATTGGACAATGGTCAATCGCCTTTGGAAATCCATTAGGATTAAATGATTCAATGACTGTCGGAATCGTAAGTGCAGCTGGACGTAGTTCACTTGGGAATCGAAGAAATTGAAAACTTTATTCAAACTGATGCCGCTATTAACCAAGGAAATAGTGGAGGTCCGTTAATTGACATTACAGGAAAAGTTATTGGAGTCAATACTGCAATTTATTCACAAAGCGGAGGAAGTGTAGGAATCGGATTTGCAATTCCAGCAAATTTGGTAACGACTGTAAAAGATTCAATTATCGCAACTGGTAAATTTGAAAAGCCATACATTGGTATATACTTAGGAAATTTAGATGCAGATAAAGTAAAAGCCCTTAACTTAAAATCTTCAAACGGAGTATTTATAGCAGGTACCGTTCCAAATGGTCCAGCCGCAGCAGCAGGAATCACAAAAAATGACATTATCACAGCAGTTGATGGAAAGGAAGTAAATTCCGCAGGGGCCTTCGTTGGAGAAATAGCCGCTAAAAAAGTCGGACAATCTGTAAAATTAACTATATCTAGAAATGGAAAAACATCAGAAGTATCAGTAACTCTTGCAAAAACTCCAAATGCCATCGAACAGCAACGTCTCATGCAGCAAAAAATGCAGCAGCAACAATTAGAACAAGAACAATTCGGTAGATAAAAAAATATAAACTGCTCTAAAAAGTCTTGAATATGAGCCAGACAAAAAGAGCAGTTTTTTTATTTTTTATACAAAATTTCTAATACTTTCATTTAATTTGATAAATAGAAATTTCACTTCCATACCGTAACTTGAAAACTTAATCAAAGATATTCAAGATTGCTTTTTATAATATAAAAATATATTAAAGGATGTACAGTTATCCTAACATTTCGGAATTTCACTTATATGTAAGTCTTTATCAATTCCAAAATGTGTTACTTATTATAATTCCGTAAAGTGACTTGCTCCACTCTCTTGGGTGAATACAAGTTTATCCAGAATATTTTTACTTTTTTTCAATAAATTATACATCATTTTTTTAAAAAGTCAAGCAAAAAGTTATACAAACTTTTTTTATAAACTTTAGATAATTTTTCAAAAAAACTATTGTTTTACCCTGAATTTGACTTTCTATTCGGACATAACATATTGCAATATTTCTTGAAACAGTCCTTCTTCAGTATATTTTTTTCCCTTCTATCCCAATTTTTTTAATCCATATTTCTCAATAGTTTTTTTGTAGTAACAGGCCCAATCGAAGAAATAACCTTATTTTTTTCATAATTTCTTTTTATTTCCTCATTTTCACTTAAGTTTTATGCTGTCAGCAAAAGGCTTTAAAGGTTGATGAACTTAAAAAAACATTAAGATGTCGCTTTCTTTTATGTATTTTTTTCAGCTTTTTTTCCTTTTCCACTTCGACTTTCTGAGTTTTATAAACTACAAGTTTTTTTCATAATTTCGATTGTATAAATCTGAATATTTTTTTCATTTACTGGAGAAATATCAGATACTATAAACAGTATTTTTTTCTCCTTCCTTAGTAAAATTCACACTTTCGCTAGCCAGCCTTTCTACCGTATATTCTTTTTGGATAAAAAAATCTGGAATTATTTTTATATTTCTCAATTTCTTCTGCCGTTTTTTTCTCCTACGACACCTATTTTTAACATTTCCCAAAAGCACGAATATCCTTTACTTTTCTCATAAATCCAATAACAGAATTTATGCTGTTAAATAAAAAGGTACTGTATTCCCTTCAAATCAGGCATTTCAAAATCAATATACTCTATATTAATAAATGGAAGGCTCAAAAGCCTGTCCATCAAGTTCATTTATCTTATTTGAAATATTTCCCTGTTTTTCCCTATTTCTCGTAACAAGAATATTTTTCCCAAATAACGGCTTATTCTCAAACCATTTCATTTTTTCACGTAAATTCACCACTTCCCCAATCAAAATGATGGCAGGCGATTTTACATTATGCTCTTTTACTGTATTTACTATTGTTTCCAATGTTCCTATATAAGTTTTTCTGTCTTGTCGTAGTTCCATCTTTTATTATCACAACAGGTGTTTTTCGGATCTTTTCCATTATTTATCAAGTTTTCTGCTATTTTTTTAAGATTGCTTAATCCCATTAAAAAAACTAAAGTTCCTTCCAATTTTGCAATAACTGGGAAATCAAGCTCTGTTCCATTAAATTGCGTATGTCCAGTGAATACATGAAATGAAGTATTAATTCCTCTATGAGTTACAGGGATTCCAGCATAAGCCGGCACAGCAATTGAAGAAGTTATCCCTGGAATTACCTCAAATTCAATATTTTTCAGCGACTAATGCCTCTATTTCCTCTCCACCTCGCCCAAATACAAAAGGATCTCCTCCCTTTAATCTCAATACTAAAAGTCCCTCTTTCCCTTTTTTTCCACAAGTTTTTTTATTTATTTCCGCCTGCAATTTCCCTCCAGCCGTATTTTCTTTTTCCCATATAAATCCGTTCTGCATCAGACTTTGCATACTGTAAGATATTTTTTTATTTACAAGCCTGTCGTAAACAATGCAGTCAGCTTTTTCTATCACCTTTTTCAATTTTTAAAGTTATAAGCCCTTCATCTCCACAGCCTGCTCCCGCAATATAAACTTTACCTTTTCTCATTTTTTTCAGCTCCTTTTTTTATTTCTTCAGCCAATTTTTTTGTGCAATTTCCTTCGGATTTTCCTTATTTCCTTCAACTTCTTTAAGCATTCTGCTTCCATTATCATTAAACATTCCCTTTAATTTTAATGTATCCCTTCAATAACCGATGAACAGACCTATCGGAGTATGGCGACCTCCATCAAAAATTTTTTTGAAAATTCCCTTTCAACTTCACACATCATTGTAACCTCATCATCATTTATAATTTCCAGAAGATGCCGTATTTTTATTATCATTTTTCCCTGCATTGAATACACAAAATTCCTTGTCCTGGTGCAGGCATAAAAGAATCTGTATCAAAATATTCAGTAATTCGGCTTTCCAGTCCAACTCTCTTTAATCCCAGCCAGCAGCCAGCACAATCGCATCATATTCCCCATCATCAAGTTTTTTTAAGTCTTGTGTGAATATTTCCACGAATTGCCTTTATTTTTTTACATCATCTCGCAAATTTAGAAAGCTCCCTTTTCCGCCTTATGCTCCCTGTCCCAATCACAGAGTTTTCATCAAGTTCCTTTAATTTTTTCCCACTTTTTGAAACAAGCACATCACAATTATCTTCCCTCATTGGAAAACACGCATTCAAAAGCCCTTCTGGAGTATTCTGCGGCATGTCCTTTAACGAATGCACCGCCAAATCTATTTTTATTTTTCCAGCATTTCCTTTTTCGATTTCCTTCACAAACAAGTCCTTTTGTGTCGTTCCCTTTATTTTTTTGTAAAAATCACGCAAGTCCTTGTCCCCCTTTGTAACTATGACTTTCAGTTCTATTTCCAGCGATTTCCTTTTATCAAATCCTTCAATTTCAAAAAAATCCTCATTTTCCCTTAATTCATCATATTTTTTTCAATCAGCATTTCCTTCACCTTTTCTGCCTGTGCAAGTGCCAAAATGCTCCCTCTCGTTCCAATAATTATTTTATTTGATTTCATCCATTTTCACCCATCTCGATATTTTTTTCTGATTTGTATATTTTTCTTCTTTTTTTCAAGTTTTTTTCCGCTATTTTTTTCAGCTGCTCCTCAATAATGTAAAAATACTTTTTCCACAATTTCATCTCGTTTTTTTCCACATTTTTTATTATATTCATCCCAAATATCCTCCAAATGATAAAGGAAACATTCTCAAATTCTCAATACTAATTTCAATATCTCTAGGAACTGCCAAATCAAGAAAAAAACCTTTTTCTTTCCATCATTTAAAATATCCTCAATTTTAGCCTTTTCAATTATCAAATGCGGTGCAGAAGTGGCACTTATCACAATATCCATATTTTTTTATAATATTATATTTTTTTCACTAAATTCCGCCGTTTGGACATCTGGAAACACTTTTTGCAACTCAATGGATTTTTTTCAAGCTCCCTATTTGTCATCGTCAAATGACAATTATTCATTTTGTGAAGAAGCGCAAGAATCGACTGGCTCAAATCTCCCACTCCAATTACAAATACCTTTTTTTATCTTCAAGACTTTCAAACTTTGTCTTTATAAATTTCACAGCAATCGAGATCCAGTGAAATATTTTTTTCTCATTTATCCTGCTTTCTGCCCTAAATCTCTTCCCAGTTTCTATCGCCTGATTAAATATTATATTCAAGAATGAAGATGTAGTCTCCTTGTCAAGAGCCTCAAAAATAAGCCTTTTTTTAAAAGCTGCACAAGAATCTGATCTTCCCCCTTTATTATCGAGATCTAGCCCACAAATAACTCGAAGCAAATAATGTACCGCCTCAGTCCCTTCATAGTCCTTCATCTTCTCAACCCTAAAATCTCTCTTTAACCTCTCAATTTCAAATTCCTGCTAACATCCAGATAAAGCTCTATCCTAAGGCAAGTTTCAACAGCCACATACCCCTTTTATAACCCTTTTTCCAAATACTCCCCCAAAAATATGTCTATACCCTTCTTTTTACAAACTTTTCCCTTTCCTCCAAACTCAAATTTTTTTATAACTAAAACTTAGAATATAAAAAAATTTTTTTACTAAATTTTCATTCATTTTTTTCTCTCCGTTTTTTTATTTTTATTTATTTATAATTTATACTAAATCCCTTTTTAAAAAAATAGAAATTATACTTTATTTATTTCCTGACAAGGGATCTTGATCTCTTGCAATTGCAGTATCAACAAAAATTTTTTTATAATTTTTGGCTGTATTAAATACTTGCGGAAACTCCTTTTTCCTAATCAAATGACTGTTCTACAGAACTTCTAGCATTCCCAACTCTTTTTCTATCTTACATCAAGGAAACTTTTTACTCCCGTAAATTGTTGCCTACTTACATTCTATTAACTTTTTCCATTTTTTTGTCAATTCAATTTAATAATAATTATAACAAAAATAAAATAATAGGGAAGATCTTATAAGTCATAAGAATTCCCTATTTAAAAATACTAATAAATATATTTCATAATCTCACCGACTATATCGCTTGTCATCTCATCTAACACATATTTTTTTCTTAATATTAACAGTTTTCCATTCTTCCTTAGGTTTATTTGCCTTTTTCATCAAAAAAATATTTCCACCAGTAGTGATTTTTTTACTTTGTTAGTTGAAAAAAATTAATGCTAAGTTTCTCTTGGTCGCCGAATTTCTCATAAATGAATTATTGTCAAATCCGATAAGTTCAAAAGCTTTTTGGTTTTGAAATCTAAAAAGTGTAGGTATTTTTGTGTTACAGACCAACTTCCTGCACTCAAAAAAATAATTAAGTTTAATTTTTTTAAAATATTATTTTTTTATGCTAATGCTGTCTAAAAGTATCCATAAAGAGCTGGACTTTCCTTATCTCCTTCGCTTTTTGATAAAACCTTTGTCATTCTTGCCTGCCAAAATATAAAGCTTCCATTTTTTTGCTTGAATAAAAACCAAAAAGTATTCTTGGATTTAAGTTTAAATATTCAGAGCCAAGATTCTCGTTTTTTTACAATATTTGCCTTATCAGTTTTTTTCGATAATGATGGCAACATCTTCAAGCTTTATCATTACTTTAAATCTCCTTTAGCCGAAAGAACAGTTTTTCCAGCCTTTTGGAACGAGATCCATTTATATTTTTTTGCCTTTTTCTGGAAAAGTTTTTCCCCAAAAAGAAAAAAATTGAGAAAATTAAAAACAATGATAAAATAAACAATAATTTCCTCTTCATAAATAACATTCCCTTTCTTTTTTTATTCTAACTGTTTGTAAAAGTCTAAAAATTCTGATAAATACAGTATTCTAAAATTTTTTTAATTTTTTTCTTTTTTTACGCTCTCTAACAAAGGGGACTTTGATCCCCTTATGATATTAGTTAGCTTACTTTTACAATTGCCTATCTTCTATTCTAAAATTTTTTTCAAAGCCTCAATAACTCTGTCGTTACTCCTTCTATCCTAATTGCCAGCCTAAAAATCTTTCATCCAAAAATTTAAAATTGGATGCATCCCTTATTAAAATACCTTCTTCCATCATTTTTTTCCCTCAACTTTTTTTCACATTCAGCCCTTTAGAAATCAATTCATCCTTTTATTTTTTTACACAAATAAAGTTTACTTCTGTTTTATAAGGCTTTTATTCCTGAAATTTTCATCCAGTTTTTTTCATACATATATTTTTTTCTTCTGTTATCCAGTTTAATGTCCTTTTCGATATATTCTGTATCATCAAGCACCGTTATTCCAGCCATTTCAGCGATATTGTTCACGCTCCACGGCTCTTTTTTTCAGCGATTTTCTTTTTCTAAACTTTTTGTCAAAATAAATTCCATATCCCAATCGCAGGCCAGGAATTGCAAAAAAATTTTTGTAAATGCACGAGTTACAAACAAATTTTTTTCTTATTTTTCCCTACTATTTACAATACTTTCCTTTAGTCCATCCTCTAAAAATTCGATAAATGCCTCGTCAATAAATAACTTTGTATCATATTTATTACATTCTCTCAAAATTTCCTCTGTTTCAGCCATTTTCAAAAATTTCCCAGTTGGATTATTCGGATTGCAAATTATTACCAGATCATATTTTTTCTCAAGTTCCTTTTTTAATTTCCCAATATTAAGCCTAAACTCATCTTTTTCTTCTAATTCAAAATATTCAATTTCAATTTTCTGACTTTCAGAATTTTTGCACGCTCTTACTGCCCTTTCATATTCACCAAAAGTAGGCGACACAATCAGCACTTTTTCGGGCTTTATCACTTTTATGAACAAAAATATAGCTTCTGTTGCACCATTTCCCAGCACAATATTTTCCAGCTCAACTTTATTCAGATGAGCCAATTTTTCACGTAATTCCACATAATCAGGGTCAGGATACCTCTCAAGAATCCCAATATTTTCAATAATCTTCTGCTTTAGGCTCTCAGGCACTCCGTAAGGATTAATATTTGAACTGTAATCCAGTATTTCTTTTATATTTTTTTCTCTGAAATATTTTTATAAATATTTCCACCATGAAAATCCATTTTTCCCTCCTTTTCAAAAAAATCATTTTTATACAATCTCTCATTTCATTTTACCTTACAAATCTTTTAAAATCAAACATATATTTGAATATTTATAAATATTCATTATTTAAAGCAGAAAATAGTACTGTGCAATGCTCAAAAATTAAATTATGCATACACAAAAAAACAAACGTGATTTAAATCACAATCTTTAGAATATAAGGTATAATAGCAATAAATAAAATATATTGAATAAACTAAAATTAAAGGAGTTGAAAGTCTATGAAAGTAGTATTTAAAAATTTTTGGCTTTAATTTTTGCTGGGATTAACAATAACAGGCTGTGAATTGCTGGATCCAAGAGAATGGCAAAGACTTAAAAGAGAAGATGATATGATGGGTAGAGAGTATGACAGGTACACTAGAAAAAAACCAGAAATTCAAGACCACATTGCCTTGTAGATGAAAATGGACATATGAAAGAATGTCGGAAAAACCCTTATGAAAATAAAAGATTTACAGGTTGTAGTGGCTCAGAGAGATATAATGAGGAAGAATCTGTACATATAAAGATTATTAAACAATTAAATCCAAAATAACAGTTAGGAGAGATTTTTATGAACAAAATATTTAAAATTTTTGGCTTTAATTTTACTGGGATTAACAATTACAAGTTGTGAATTATTTAGTCCAAAAATTTTTGGGCAGAAGTTAAAAGAGATGATGTTATGACAGGTAGAGAATATGATACCAGAACAGGAAAAACCTCAATTGATAGACCGCATTGTCTTTTAGATAGAAACGGACGTAAGAAAGAGTGCCGTAAAACACCTTATGAAAACAAAAGATTTACAGGTTGCAGCGGATCAAATACAGGTATGCTTGGAACTGGAAGAATCTGTACGTATGAAGATTATTAAACAATTAACCAAAAATAATAGTTAGGAGAGATTTTTATGAACAAAATATTTAAAATATTAATTATAGGCTTACTTGGATTGACTTTAATCAGATGTTCAACGCCAGATGTAGTTGGATATGAAGAAGAATGTAATGGCGCTAAAAAGAACAATTGTGAATACTATTACTATTCTCATTAAGAAATAGACACAAATTATTAACTTAACTGCACCCCAAAAATTATATACAACATAAAAAGGTGCAGTTTTTTTATTAAGACAGTTTTTTTCCTAAACTCCATTTTTAACAATGAATTTATCACAAACTTTTTCAACAAATGAAAAAAATTGGGACATGTAAAAATTTTTTTGCATAAATAAAATAACAAAGTACTGAATTTACTGGATTCATTTATTAGTTTATACAAAATTCTGGACACTATCCTCTTAACCTATTTTTGTTTTCTGTTCCATCCCCATTATTTCATAAACCTTATCAATATCCACATTTTCTCTCAAAATTTGTGCCAATTTATCATATTCCCTGTTTTTATATTCTTTGAAACTAAAAGTTTTCATCGACTTTATCCAGACCCTTTAAGTTTTCTTGCTTTGTTCAGAAAATGATTTGTAAATTCAGAATTGTCAAATATTCCGTGAATATACGTTCCGACAACATTGCCTTTTCACAGCACCTTTTAACTTTTCATCGTCAAAAATGCACTTTATTTCAATTTTTTTCCTCATTTACAGGATAACTGTAGCCTTGATGTATTTCATAGCCTTTTTATTTCAATACCTTCCATTCCGCTTAGCACTCCATCGGCATTTTTTTATTTTATTTTCATACTGTGTTGTTGTTTTTGCCGTTTCCATAACAGTTTCTATGTCAAGTAAATCTAAGCCTGAAATTTCTTTTTAGATTAGATTCGATATTTTTGAGGATCCATTATTTTTTTGTCCCATTATCTGAAAAACCGCCACAAATTCCAAATACTATTGTTCCTTTTTTTGCAAGCCTTATAATTTCCCTGCTTATATTTTTTTATCAATTAAGTCCTTCATGTCTTCCACAGTATTTTTTTGAACCAGGAATAATAATAATGTCCTCATCTCCCGAGTTCAGAACTTTTTTTGTAACATATTTCAAGAAACATCGTTATAATGGCTAAGTGGATCAATATCAGTAAAATTCGATATATGCTTTAGTTTAATAACCGAAATCCGAATTTTTCCTTCTTTTTTCACATTATACTTGTCAATCCCCAGACTGTCCTCCTCCTCAATTCCAAGCGGAACAAACGGCACTACTCCCAGAACAGGCACATTTGTCAGTTCTTCAATCATCTCAATTCCAGGAGTCAAAAGGCTTTTATCCCCCCTAAATTTGTTTATGATTACACCTTTTATCCGTTTTCTCTCACTTTCTTCAAGCAACATAATCGTCCCGTAAATTGCCGCAAAAACACCGCCCCTGTCAATATCGGCAACTAGAATAGCAGGCGAATCAGCCATTTCTGCCATCCCTGTGTTTACAATGTCATCTTCCTTCAAGTTAATCTCTGCAGGGACTTCCTGCCCCTTCCAGCACGCAAATATCAAAGTTATCCCTTATGTGATTATATGCCGCCATTATATCCTTTTTCAAATTATGCTTATAGGCAAAATATTCTCTCGCATCCATATTTTTGTAAACTTTCCCATTTACAATAACTTGCGATTTTCTATCTGTCGTAGGCTTTAGCAAAATCGGATTCATAAATGCCTGTGGCTCGATATTAGCGGCTTCAGCCTGCACCACCTGAGCTCTTCCCATCTCTTTTCCATCCCTTGTAATAAATGAGTTCAAAGCCATATTCTGCGACTTAAACGGTACCACGCTATACCCGTCCTGATAAAATATTCTGCAAAACCCCGCATTAATTATACTTTTTCCCACATTAGAACCTGTCCCAAGCAACATTATATTTTTTTGTGTTTTCTTTTTCATAAACTATACTCCTATTTTTTTAATTTATAAAAAAATTTCCAATTTATTTATAAACAAACTATCTGTTTCTACTAAAATTAAGTATAGCAGATAAAAAAATGCCATAAACAAATTGGATTTATAAAAAAATAATTACTATTTTTCTTTTTAAATTTTTATACTGCCTAAAAATTTTTCTTAACTTTGTCGCTATAAAATGCTCCAATTACAAATGAAATATGTGACAATATACAAAATATATTTTTTTCCCATTTGTCAAATAAGACATTATCGAACTATTTTTTTATTTTTCAAAAACAGCTCTAAACACAAAAATAAACCAATATTGCAATCATTATCCAAATTAATGCCTTTTTATTCATTTTTTTCAAAAATCCTTTGCACAAATATCCTAAAAAAATACATAATTCCCAATATTATTATCAAGAAATCACCGAAAAACACAATTACAGAAATCTTCAAAAATATGTTCTGGAGCTACAAAAAAAAATCGCTGCAGAAAATAATGCAGAAAGCAAACCAAAATAAATATGCTAATGCTGGATATATCCCTCCTGAACTAAAAAAATAAATTATTGAAAATAAAATTAATCCTAAAGGATTATCCTGTTTCGTCACAAGTTTATCTGTATTTTTTTCATTTTTCTTCTCCTTTTTTTATTTATTTTTTTCTTTTTAAATTTTTATTCTATCTAATATTTTTATTAACTTTTGTCGCTATAAAATACTCCCGATTGTATAAAAAAATATGTGATGCTTTGTACAGAAAAATATGTATTTCCCGTGCTGTTGGTGCAAACATTGCTGTACTCTCATCTGTTTCTGTAAAAAAATTTTATATACAAAATAAATCAAAGATTGCTATCATTGCACCACCTAGTACAGTTTTATTTATTTTTTTCAAAAATTTACTGCACAAATATCCCAAGTAAAAATATAAGTATAAGCACAATTATCAAAGCAATTCCTGAAATTACAATACCAATAATATTAATAACTATTTCTGGAAGATGTAAAAATTTCTAGAGAATTAATAATTACGCCTGCTAACGGCATCGCAAAAATCAGCCAGAACAAAAAGTGCTAATATCGGATATATTGTTTTCTGAAAGAAAAAGTAAATTACTGTAAATAAAACTAATACTAAAAAAAGCCTTTTTGCTTTCGACATAACTTTATCTTCATTTTTTTCCATCCTTTTTTTCTCCTTCTTTTTATTTTTTTATAGTCATTTGTAAAAGTCTAAAAAAATTCCAATAAATACAGCAGATATATTCAGTAACATAATTCTTTTTTTATCTTTATAAAAACCAAGATCTCTTTACTTCAGAAAAAGTTACTTTTACAAACTTAAAATTACTCATATTTTATCACATAAAATTTATTTTTTTCTATATGAAATTTTTTCTCAAAATATATATTGCCAATTTCATTCTTTTTTTATTTTTTTACAAGGGATCAGGAGCATTTATTAAACGGAATTATAACAACCACATTATTTTTAATGGAAAGAATATAGCAAATAAAAAAATATGCTTACTGGTAAGCAATATGTTCGCTCTACTAAAATAAGCATATTTTTTCTGTATTATCTTAAACTCTGTTTTTTTCTATTTTTTTCAAAAATCAAATAAACAATTTCTAAAAATAACATTCCACTCCAAAATGTCAAATAAAATACCCTGTCTTTTCTTTATACTTTGTTTCTAATTTTTTTACTTAATTCCGAATTTAAAGAAATATTTTCATCTAAATCTCCTGTTTTTATCTAATTGATATTGATACATAAATTTCTTTTTTTACTTCCCAAATTTATCAACAAAATGTTCTGCATCCTGTAATTTTTATTTCTTTTTAGATTTAATTTTTTTCTAAAAGTTTTTCTCATCTAAGTTATACTCAACATTATTACCATTAATTAAAAAAATATGTTTCTGGTTTGACACCATATTTTTCCTTCATAAGAATCTGTTTCCTCAATATAGCCAATCCAATTATTATTAATTTTAGATAATCCATCTAAATACAAAATTAAATCCTCAGGTTTTGTCTTATCTACAAGTTTATAAACTTCATGTTCCGAATCCGAGCTCAAAAGTTCTCTTTATCAAAAAAATTTTTTTGATATTTTCAAGTTCACTGTTACGATTAACTGTGTCATAAGGAAAACGAAGATATCTAACAAATAATAATGATAAAATTGTAAATGCGATAAGAAAAATTAAACTTTCGTTTTTGAAACAAAAAAACCAGAAAGTTAATAAAATTAATATTGGAATTATAAAAGGGGATAACAAGACAAATCCCCAAGTTATATTTGTATCTACAAGCATATTTTTCTCCTTAATTTCTATATATTTATGACCCTTTTTATTTTTTTCAGAAATACTTTTTTAAAAAAAACTCTCATAAATCTCAAGTTTATCATCAAGATTTTTGTAAATATTTTTTTGCCACTTTTTCAATTTCTATGTTTACATATTTTTTTATGATTTGTCAAAATTTTTTCATTCTTTCTTTTTATCGTTCCGTTCCTTCATATCGCAAATCTGAATATTTCTTAATTTCACTCAATTTCATTCCCATGTCTTTTTAATCTTTTTAACATTTTTTTATCCATTCAATATCAGTTTCATCGTATATTCTTCTATTCTTTTTCGTCTCTTTTTTTACACGAAACAGGTCCTTTTTTTCATAAAACCTTATTGTATATGGAGTTAAGCCTGTTTTTTTCTGAAAATTCCTTTTATTTGCATTGTTCTATTTTTCTCCCTTTCAATATCAATTTATAAAACTATTATACAACAAAAAGGCTACTGCAAAATACAATAGCCTAAATTCATCATTTTATTTCAAATTATTTTTAAAGAAACTTTCAAATTTATCAAATGGAATTACATGATTTTTTCCACCATCATATAAATCTGTATGACATGCACCTTTTACAATGTATAATTCTTTATTTTTATTTCCTAATGCTTTATAAGCATCTTCTGAGAAGTATCTTGAGTGAGCATTTTCTCCATGAACTATTAAAGTAGGCGTTCTCATTTCAGAAGCATATTGTAAAATTGGCATATTAATTAATGGTAGCATTCCAGTTGTTGTCCAACCACCATTTGGATTTGAATTTACTGAACGAGGGTGGAATCCTCTTTTTGTTGTGTAATAATCTGAGTAATCAGCAACAAATTTTGGTGTATCTTTTGTTATTTGATCTTGTCTTAAATTAACAGGTGGTACTACATCAGAATAATTATTTTCAACGGCTTTCCATCTAGCTTCATTCATTTCTTTTTTCAAATTATATCTTCCTTCTGCATCAACCGAATCATTGTAACCTTTTGCAGAAACTCTTGTCATATCGTACATTGTAGAAGTTGCAACTGCTTTAATACGAGTATCTGAAATTGCCGCATTTAAAGCAAATCCTCCCCAACCACAAATTCCTAAAATTCCGATTTTATCTCTATCAATAAATGATTGTGTTCCTAAGAAATCAACTGCCCACTAAAATCTTCTGTATTAATTTCAGGCGATGGAACATTTCTTGGCTGTCCTCCACTTTCTCCTGTATAGAACCATCAAACGCTAATGTTACAAATCCTCTTTCTGCCAATGTCTGAGCATATAGTCCTGATGATTGCTCTTTAACTGCTCCAAATGGACCTGAAATTGCTATTGCGGATAGTTTTTGATTTCCAATATTTTTTGGAACATACAAATCCCCAACCAGAGTTATTCCATAACGATTTTTAAACATAACTTTCGTATGCTCAACTTTATTACTTTCAGGAAAAATTTTATCCCATTTTTGTTCTAATTTTATACTCGAATCTTTCACTTGTTTAATTGCAGGTATTGCCATAATATTTCCTCCTATACTCATTATTCCTAATATTGCAGTTACTAATAATCTTTTTCTTAATATCGTTATCACATTCCTTTGTTTTGATATTTTTATTTCTTTCGTTTTTCACAAGTGAATTGTACATCATTTTTTTAACTATTTCAAATACTTCTAATTTATATATAACTATAATTTTTAGTTATAATTAGAAATGTATATTTTCAAATTTTCTAAAAATTTTTTTGAAACATTTGATAAAGTTTGATTTTTTTCCAAATAATACTCATTTCTGTTTCAAGCTCCGGTTTTAATGGAATAAATTTCAAATTGCTTTCACTCGTATTTATTATTCCATCAAAGCATAGAACGCTTCAATATTTTGCTTTGCCATTAATGATGCATTATAAAGTAAGTTAAAAGTACCTACAACATTAAAATTTTTCTATACTTTTTCCTATCCAGCCAGCTAAAAAAATTATCCACATTTGTTTGTTTTGAAATAATTAAAGGAATATTTTTCTAAATCTTTGGACAAAATATAGTCTTTTTTTGCAAGAAAATTATCCTTTCTCTAAAGTAACCCCCATTTATCATACCAGAGCAAACTCAAATGCTCATATTTACTTTTTATCCATAAACCCAAATGTAATTGCAAAAATCTAAAGTTCCATTATCCAGTTTTAAAAGCATTTCGTCTGCATTTCCACTAGTAACATTTGTTTTTATATTTGGATAATCAATCATCATATCATTAATAATATTAAAAAAATATGTCCCATTTGAGCACTCTCACCTGCACCAATATTTATCTCTCCTCAATAATATCTTCTTGTGTCAAGTTGGCAACTGTCGTATCAACTAATGATAAAATTTCTTTTCGCTTTTTGTTAAAAATAAACACCATCTTCTGTTAAAAGTAATATTCCGATTCCCTCTTTTAAAAAGAGTAACTCCAATTCTTCTTCAAATTTTTAATTGTTTTGAAAGTGCTGGCTGTGAAACATAAAGAATTTTAGCCGCATTAGAAATATTTCTTTCTGTTGCCACAACTATAAAAATATTTTTAAAACTCTTAATTCCATTTTTGTCTCCCTTTTTACTATAACTAAAACTAATAGATGAATATTAGTTATAAATATTAGATATTTTTATTG